>Ga0114950_10001688_pt1 | contig 16741 bp, 12 predicted proteins | sample N075metaG_FD_83503 | JGI IMG/M metagenome (GOLD analysis project Ga0114950, IMG submission 83503) | Deep subsurface microbial communities from Kermadec Trench to uncover new lineages of life (NeLLi) - N075 metaG | ecosystem: Environmental > Aquatic > Marine > Ocean trench > Sediment | place... | reverse complement strand
CAAATGCCTCCGCACACACCTTCGTCAACGCCGCCGTCAACGTCGTCTTACCATGGTCTACATGACCAATCGTCCCTACATTTACATGCGGCTTGGTACGCTCAAATTTCTGTTTGGCCATTTCTGCTACCTCCAGTTTCCGGCAATCCCTCGTGTTGTGGCGTGCCAGTGCTAACGATTGATGATGCCTTCGGCAATGCTGTCGGGGACCTCGGCATACTTGCCGAACTCCATCGTAAAGTTGGCTCGGCCCTGAGTGGCCGAACGCAGGTCGGTGGCGTATCCAAACATCTCTGAGAGCGGGACGTGGGCACGAATGATCTTGCCGGCCGGATTCTCGTCCATGCCGCCAATGATGCCGCGCCGCCGATTGAGATCCCCCACGACGTCACCCATGTAGTTTTCGGGGGTCACCACCTCCACGCTCATGATGGGTTCCAACAGAACCGGCCTCGCTTTCTGCGCTCCCTCGCGGAGCGCCATGGAGCCGGCGATCCTGAACGCCATCTCGGAGGAATCAACTTCGTGGAACGAGCCATCATAGAGCGTGGCTTTAACGCCAATGAGCGGATAGCCGGCGATCACGCCGTTCAGCATCTGCTCCTGGATACCCTTATTCACCGCTGGAATGTACTCGCGCGGCACAACCCCGCCCACGATCTCGTCAACGAATTCGTACGCTGCAGCACCCTCTTCATCCTTGTACGGCTCAAGCGTCAACCAGACGTGGCCGTACTGACCGCGGCCACCAGTTTGCCGAACGAATTTGCCTTCCACATCGACCTTGGCACGAATAGTTTCCCGATAGGCCACCTGAGGCTTGCCGATATTTGCCGCCACGCCAAATTCCCGCCTCATGCGATCGACGATAATGTCCAGGTGCAACTCGCCCATGCCCGAGATGATGGTCTGGCCGGATTCTTCATCGGTAGCCACCCGGAACGACGGATCTTCCTGGGCGAGTTTGCCGAGCGCAACACCCATTTTTTCCTGATCCGGCACCGACTTTGGTTCCACGGCAACCGAGATGACCGGCTCCGGAAAGTCCATGCGCTCGAGCGTGATGATGTGGTCTTGAGCACACAGGGTGTCACCCGTACTAACGTCCTTAAGACCGATCGCAGCGGCGATGTCGCCGGCACGCACCTCTTTGATTTCGTTGCGGTTATTTGAGTGCATCTGCACCATCCGACCGACGCGCTCACGCTTGCGCTTTAGCGGGTTGTAGACCTGGTCACCCGAGTTGAGAACGCCGGAATAGACCCGGAAGAACGTCAGCGTGCCGACATAGGGGTCCGTAGCGATCTTGAACGCCAGAGCCGCGAACGGAGCTTCGTCGCTCGACTCGCGGGTTGCGAGGGTTTCCTCATCCTCCAGCACACCCTCAATGGGTTTCACTTCGGTTGGCGCGGGCAGGAAGTCGATAACGGCGTCCAACAGGGCCTGGACGCCCTTATTTTTGAACGCGGAGCCGCACAACGCCGGCACAATCTCGTTGGCCAGGGTGCGCAGGCGGATCCCCTGCCTGATGTCGGTTGCGGACAGTTCGTCCGCTTCGAGGTACTTCTCCATGAGCTCTTCGGTGGCTTCTGCTGCGGTCTCGACCATGATCTCACGCCAGTGCTCGACGTCGGCGCGCATTACTTCGGGAACCTCGGCAATGTCGTAGGTGAGACCCTGGTCGTCCTCATTCCAGTAGATGGCCTTCCTCGTAATGAGATCAACGACCCCTTTGAACTTGTCTTCGGCACCGATGGGCAGCTGCACCGGCACCGGATGGGACGCCAGACGATCCTCGATCTGCTCAACCACACGCAGGAAATCGGCACCAGCACGATCCATTTTATTGATGAACACCATGCGCGGCACCCCATAGCGGTTCGCCTGGCGCCAAACGGTTTCGGACTGCGGCTCCACCCCGGACGTGGCACAGAATATGACAACCGCACCGTCCAACACGCGCAGGCTTCGTTCCACCTCGATCGTGAAATCGACGTGTCCCGGGGTGTCGATGATGTTGATGCGATGCTCGTCGAACTGCTTGTGCATGCCGCTCCAGAAGCAGGTCGTCGCGGCCGAGGTAATGGTGATGCCCCGCTCCTGCTCCAGTTCCATCCAGTCCATGGTGGCGGCGCCATCATGAACCTCACCGAGCTTGTGCGACAAACCCGTATAAAAAAGCACCCTTTCCGTGGTGGTGGTTTTGCCCGCGTCCACGTGCGCCACGATGCCGATATTGCGGTACCGGGAAATGGGGGTCGTACGAGCCATGATGCTCTCCGCTAAGAAATAGATGGTTGCTAGGTCACGCTCGAGGAAATACTAGTAGCGATAATGCGAAAACGCTTTGTTCGCGTCCGCCATACGGTGCGTATCTTCGCGCTTCTTCACGGCCGAGCCACGGCCATCGGAAGCGTCCATCAGCTCACCGGCCAACCTTGCGGCCATGGACTTCTCGCCCCGCTTACGGGCGCTGTCGACTAACCAGCGCATGGCCAGGCCCTGGCGCCGGGAGGGTCGGACCTCAACAGGCACTTGGTAGGTCGCACCACCCACGCGCCGGGATTTGACCTCAACGAACGGCGCAACCGCTTCGAGGGCTTTTTCGAAGATCTCCACGGGATCTGGATTATCCCGGTCTTCGATCCGTGTCAGCGCGCCATAGACGATCCGTTCGGCAACAGCCTTTTTACCGCTGACCATCACATGGTTGATGAACTTCGCGACGGTCTGGTTGTTGTATTTCGGATCAGGAAGTATATCGCGCTTGGTGACGATTCGACGTCTTGGCATTTCATGCTCCTTCGCTTCAGGTAACTCCCCGAGTTGGGTCCGGGGCCTTACTGGAGTGGTATTCGCGCCTGAAAAGCACTCCTGCTAGGTAGTTCGGGTTACTTGGGTCGTTTGGTTCCGTATTTCGAGCGGCGTTGCTTGCGATCAGACACCCCGGAGGTGTCCAGCGTGCCCCGTACCGTGTGGTATCGGACACCTGGCAGGTCTTTGACCCGACCGCCCCGAATCAGCACCACGGAGTGCTCTTGCAGGTTGTGGCCTTCGCCTCCGATATAGGAGGTGACCTCGTAGCCGTTGGTCAAACGCACCCGACATACCTTGCGCAACGCGGAATTCGGCTTTTTCGGCGTGGTGGTGTACACGCGCGTGCACACACCGCGCTTCTGCGGGGAACCTTGCAGGGCAGGTACAATATTCTTGTCAACCTTGCGCTTGCGCGGCTTTCTAACCAGCTGGCTGATTGTCGCCATGCTTACTCCGTTTTGGACGCTTCCGCGAGACTGCCGAGAGTCGTGCTCGGATTCGCGGAGCGCGCGATTGTAATCACCCGTTCGCTCATGCGCAACAAACGATGACCGGATGGGTTGTCGCTTGCTGGCATATTTTTTCTGCGCCGTCGTTGTCGTTCCCCGCTGAGGGCTCTTTAACCAGTCTCCCCTGAGGGCGCTTTTCTAATCTCCGCTAAGGGCTTCCGACAGCGCCTGCTCTACCTGGTCTGGCGTCACGCCCTGCGCCTTGGCAAGGCGAGCGGCAATGTCTTCTTCGCGCTTGCGCTTGCGCTCGCTGTGATAAGTCAAACCGGTGCCTGCGGGAATCAGGCGACCGACCACGACATTCTCCTTAAGCCCACGCAGGCGATCCCGCTTGCCGGTGACCGCAGCCTCGGTAAGGACCCGGGTGGTCTCCTGGAATGACGCGGCTGAGATAAACGATTCTGTCGCAAGCGATGCCTTGGTGATACCAAGCAGCAGCCGTTCGTACTTCGCCACCTGTTTGCCTTCCGCTGCCAGCGCTTCGTTAACCTCGAGAATTCGCGTGTATTCGAGCTGCTCGCCGCGAATCAGGTCCGAATCACCTGGGTCGACCACTTCAGCCTTGCGCAACATCTGCCGCACGATGACCTCGATGTGCTTGTCGTTGATGGTCACACCCTGGAGGCGATACACCTCCTGGATCTCGTTGATGATGTACTTGGCTAGCTCGGCTACGCCTTTCAGGCGTACGATGTCGTGGGAACTCGGCGGGCCCTCGCACACAACCTCGCCCTTCTCCACGCTTTCACCCTCGAACACGCCAATGTTCCGCCATTTCGGAATAAGCGTCTCTTTCGGATCGCCTTCGGCCGGGGTAATCACCAACCGACGCTTACCCTTGGTTTCCTTGCCGAAGCTCACGGTACCGGTCTGTTCAGCCAAAATGGCCGGTTCCTTCGGTTTACGCGCTTCGAACAGATCGGCCACCCGCGGCAGGCCGCCAGTAATATCCCGGGTCTTGGAGCCTTCCTGGGGAATACGCGCAATGATCTCACCCACGCCCACCTTGGCCTTGTCCTCTAGGTTCAAGATGGCATCGTTGGGCAGGAAATAGTGCGCCGGCACATCGCTACCGGGAAGTAGGACCTCTTTGCCCTCGTCGTCGACCACGCTTACCGCCGGTCGCAGATCCTTGCCCGCAGTAGGCCGATCCTTTGGGTCGAGAACCGTGATGTTGGTCAGGCCTGTGAGTTCGTCGGCCTGGCGATTGATGGACAGGCCTTCTTCCATGTCCTTGAATTCAACCGTACCCGCCATTTCCGTCACGATCGGGTGTGTATGCGGATCCCATTGGGCAATCACCTGACCGGCTTCCACTTCGTCACCATCGGCAATTGAAATCACGGCCCCATAGGGGAGCTTATAGCGCTCGCGCTCGCGGCCGTGCTCGTCAGCAACCGCTAGCTCTCCAGATCGCGACACCGCGACTAGCTCACCGCTATCGCGCGTTACCGTCTTCAGGTTATGCAAACGAACGCTGCCACCGTGTTTGACCTGGACGCTGTCGATCGCGGTTGCTCGCGATGCGGCACCACCAATGTGGAAGGTACGCATCGTGAGCTGGGTTCCGGGCTCACCGATGGACTGGGCGGCGATGACGCCGACCGCCTCACCAACGTTCACCAGGTGACCGCGGGCCAGATCCCTGCCATAGCAGGAAGCACACACTCCGTACTTAGTCGCACAGGTTATCGCCGAGCGCACATTGACTTCATCAATACCGAGGGTGTCCAGCTGCTCGACCCAGGCTTCGTCGAGCATCGTTCCGGCTTCTATGAGAACCGTTTTGCTGTCTGGATCGAGTATATTTTCGGCGACCACGCGGCCGAGCACCCGATCGCCGAGCGGTTCGACAACGTCGCCACCTTCGATGATGGCGGCCGCGATCAAGCCACGATTGGTGCCACAATCGACTTCGGTGATGACCACGTCTTGAGCCACGTCCACCAGACGCCTAGTCAGGTACCCGGAGTTGGCAGTTTTCAGCGCGGTGTCAGCCAGACCTTTGCGCGCGCCGTGAGTCGAGATGAAATACTCGTTCACGTTCAACCCTTCGCGGAAGTTGGCAGTGATCGCGTTTTCGATGATGCTGCCGTCTGGGCGGGTCATTAGTCCCCGCATTCCTGCCAGCTGTCTGATCTGGGCGGGTGAACCTCGGGCCCCAGAGTCTGAGTAGATGAACACCGAGTTGAAGGAATCCTGCTCCTCCGGCTCGCCCTTTCGGTTAATGACGGTCTCTTTGGAGATGCCATCCATCATGGCACGTGCTACCACATCGTTGGCACGCGACCAGATGTCGATCACCTTGTTGTACCTCTCGCCCTGGGTCACCAGGCCCGAGGCGTACTGAGACCCGATCTCCGCAACTTCAGCTTCGGCTTCGCGAATGATCCTGTTCTTCGCTTCGGGAATAACGAAATCATTCACCCCGATGGAGGCTCCTGACGCAGTCGAGTGGGCAAAACCCATGTACATCAGCTGGTCGGCAAATATCACCGTGTCCTTCAAGCCAATGTTGCGATAACAGACGTTGATCAACGTCGAGATCGCCTTCTTGTCGAGCGGCTTGTTAACAAGCTCAAACGGAATAGCTTTGGGCACAATCTCGTAGAAGAGCGCTCGGCCAACCGTAGTCTCCACTATGCTGCGAACGGGCAGATAGGTGTCGTCGTCCTGCTGGCGGAGTTCTTCTATACGTACCCTTACGGCGGCGTGCAGATCCACCTGACCACCATGATAGGCACGATGTACTTCTTCGGTGTCCGCAAACACCATGCCTTCGCCTTTCGCGTTCACCCTCGCGCGGGTCATGTAGTACAGACCTAGAACAACGTCCTGGGACGGTACGATGATCGGCTCACCGCTCGCAGGCGACAGGATGTTGTTGGTCGACATCATCAACGCCCGGCTTTCCAGCTGCGCTTCGAGGGTTAGCGGCACGTGTACCGCCATCTGGTCGCCATCGAAGTCAGCATTGTATGCGGTGCACACCAGAGGGTGCAGCTGAATGGCTTTACCTTCGATGAGCACAGGCTCGAATGCCTGAATACCGAGACGGTGCAAAGTGGGCGCTCGGTTCAACAACACCGGATGTTCGCGAATGACTTCAGCCAGGATATCCCAGACCTCGGGCGTCTCGCGCTCGACCATCTTCTTGGCGGCCTTGATGGTCGTCGCCAGGCCACGAGATTCAAGCTTGCCGAAGATGAAGGGCTTGAACAGTTCCAGCGCCATTTTCTTGGGCAGCCCGCACTGGTGCAGACGAAGCGTCGGACCAACCACGATCACCGAACGTCCGGAGTAGTCCACACGCTTGCCCAGCAGATTCTGGCGGAAGCGGCCTTGCTTACCCTTGATCATGTCGGCCAGGGATTTCAGCGGCCGCTTGTTTGAGCCGGTTATGGCGCGCCCGCGACGGCCGTTGTCGAGCAACGCATCCACCGATTCCTGCAGCATCCGTTTTTCGTTTCGCACGATGATATCGGGGGCGGATAGGTCAAGCAGCCGCTTCAGGCGGTTGTTCCGGTTGATGACCCGACGATACAGATCGTTCAGGTCGGAGGTGGCAAAACGGCCACCATCCAGCGGCACCAGCGGCCGTAGATCCGGTGGCAACACAGGCAGCACGACCATGATCATCCATTCGGGCTTGTTGCCCGAGCTGACAAACGCTTGCATGAGCTTCAGCCGCTTGGAGAGTTTCTTAATCTTGGTCTCACTATTGGTGGCCGGTATTTCTTCGCGCAGCCGCGCGATCTCAGTGTCGAGATCGAGGGCAAGTAGCAGAGACTGGATGGCTTCGGCACCCATACGGGCATCGAACTCGTCGCCAAACTCCTCGAGCTTCTGGTAGTAATCCTCATCAGTCAGGAGCTGACCCGTTTCGAGGTCGGTGAGCATCGGATCGACCACTACGTAAGATTCGAAGTACAGCACGCGCTCGATGTCCCTGAGCGTCATATCCAGCAACAAGCCGATGCGCGAGGGCAGCGACTTCAAGAACCAGATATGCGCTACCGGGCTGGCAAGCTCGATGTGGCCCATACGCTCACGCCGTACCTTGGTCAACGTAACTTCTACACCGCATTTCTCGCAGATCACGCCACGATGCTTCAGCCGCTTGTACTTTCCGCACAGGCATTCGTAATCCTTGATTGGGCCGAAGATGCGAGCACAGAAAAGCCCGTCGCGCTCCGGCTTGAAGGTCCGATAGTTGATGGTCTCGGGCTTCTTGACCTCGCCGAACGACCACGAGCGGATCACCTCGGGAGACGCCAACCCAATGCGCAACGTATCGAACTCGTCAACGCTGCTCTGGGACTTCAACAGATTAAGTAGATCTTTCAAGTTCTGTCCTCCAACTCGGATTCGAGTAACCGGCGTTGCCAGGCAACACCACTCAAGTTACGCAATTCGTCAAATTTCGGTTCGCAGGTGGCGGTCGCTGACGCCATCATTCGCTCTCCAGCTCGATGTCGATGGCAAGCGAGCGGATCTCTTTGATCAGCACGTTGAACGACTCCGGCATACCCGGCTCCATGCGGAAATCGCCGTCCACGATGCTCTTGTACATCTTGGTTCGACCGGCTACGTCGTCGGATTTGACAGTAAGCATTTCCTGCAACGTGTAGGCGGCGCCGTATGCTTCCAGCGCCCAAACCTCCATCTCACCGAATCTCTGGCCACCGAACTGTGCCTTGCCGCCCAGCGGCTGCTGGGTCACTAGGCTGTATGAGCCCGTGGATCGCGCATGCATCTTATCGTCAACGAGGTGGTTGAGCTTGAGCATGTACATGTAGCCCACCGTCACCGGCCGCTCGAACTGGTTGCCCGTGCGACCATCCCAGAGCGTCGTCTGGCCGCCGGTAGGCAGGTCAGCGAGTTCGAGCATCTTCTTGATTTCGCCTTCGGAGGCGCCGTCGAATACCGGTGTCGCCATGGGCAGGCCGTCACGCAGGTTATCTGCAAGCTCAGCGAGCTCATTGTCGTTCAGAGACTTGATGTTCTCCGGGCGCTCGCCAACGGTGTTGTAGACGTCTTCGAGATAGCGACGGATCTCGGCCATTTTGCGATGCGAATCGAGCATCTCGCCAATCTTCTCGCCAATACCTTTGGCCGCCCAACCGAGATGGGTCTCCAACACCTGGCCTACGTTCATTCGCGAAGGAACACCCAGCGGGTTTAGCACGATATCGATCGGCTCGCCGTGCTCGTCGTAGGGCATGTCCTCCACAGGCATGATCACGGAGATCACGCCCTTGTTGCCATGACGGCCAGCCATCTTGTCGCCAGGCTGGATGCGGCGCTTGATGGCCAGATACACCTTTACGATCTTTAGCACGCCCGGGGCAAGGTCATCGCCGCTTTCGAGCTTTGAGCGCTTGTCCGCATAGATGGCGTCAAGCCTGGTTTTGCGCTCCTTCAGCTGAGCCTCGGCGCGCTCCAGCTGCGCATTGAGCGCATCGTCGGACATTCGGATCTTGAACCAGTCGTCCTTGCTCAAACTCTTGAGGTAATCCTGATCGAGGCGGAGGCCACGCTCCTTGTCCGGCGCACTGGCCGCTTTGTGACCTAACAACGCCCGTTGCAGACGCTCATAGGTGGCGGCCTCGACGATCCGAAATTCGTCGTCGAGGTCCTTGCGATGTTGCGCGAGCTCGGCCGTTTCGATGTCCTTGGCGCGCTGATCCTTCTCCACCCCATCGCGGGTGAAAACCCGTACGTCGATCACGGTCCCTTTGACGCTGGTAGGCACCCGCTGGGAAGTATCCTTCACGTCGGAGGCCTTCTCACCGAAGATGGCGCGCAGCAGCTTCTCCTCCGGGGTCAGTTGAGTTTCGCCCTTAGGCGTAACCTTGCCGACGAGGATGTCGCCCGCTCCCACTTCGGCACCGATGTAGACGATGCCCGACTCGTCGAGCTTTGAGAGTGCACCTTCGCCAACATTGGGAATGTCGCAGGTGATCTCCTCCGGCCCGAGCTTGGTATCCCGTGCCACACAGGTGAGCTCCTGAATGTGCACGCTTGTAAAACGGTCCTCTTTTACTACGCGTTCCGACACCAGGATGGAGTCTTCGTAGTTGTATCCGTTCCATGGCATAAAGGCGATTCGCATATTCTGCCCGAGCGCAAGCTCACCCATATCGCAGGACGGACCATCGGCCAGGATATCGCCTTTGGCGATTACGTCTCCGGGCTTCACAAGCGGCCGTTGATTGATACACGTATTCTGGTTCGAGCGAGTGAATTTGGTGAGGTTGTAAATATCCACCCCGGCCTCACCCGCTTCAGTTTCGGCATCCGCCACGCGGACCACGATACGCCCCGCGTCGACGCTGTCGACGGAGCCACCGCGAGCGGCGATTACACACACACCCGAATCCCGCGCAACGCAGCGTTCCATGCCGGTTCCCACCAGCGGCTTCTGGGTACGAATGGTCGGCACCGCTTGACGCTGCATGTTCGACCCCATGAGCGCTCGGTTGGCATCGTCGTGCTCCAGAAACGGGATCAGGGATGCGGCCACCGAAACCACCTGCTTGGGTGATACATCCATGTAGTTCACGTTCTCGGCAGCCATCTTTGTAAACTCGTTTTGATGCCGCACATCAACTAGATCGTGTACGAACTCATTCTTGGAGTTAAGCGCCGAGCTCGCCTGAGCGATGACGTACTCGGCCTCGTCGATGGCCGAGAGGTATTCGATTTCCTTACTCACCTTGCCGTTGATCACTCGCCGGTAGGGCGTCTCCAGAAAACCGTACTCATTCGTGCGCGCATACGTGGCCAGAGAGTTGATCAGGCCGATGTTCGGGCCTTCCGGCGTTTCGATCGGACACACGCGACCGTAGTGGGTCGGGTGCACGTCTCGTACCTCGAATCCAGCGCGCTCCCGGGTGAGACCGCCAGGGCCGAGCGCTGAAACGCGCCGCTTGTGGGTCACCTCGGAAAGCGGATTGTTCTGATCCATGAACTGCGACAGCTGACTGGAGCCAAAAAACTCTTTCACCGCCGCGGCCACCGGCTTGGCGTTGATCATATCCTGAGGCATGAGGCCTTCGGATTCGGCGAGGCTCAGCCGCTCCTTCACGGCGCGTTCTACCCGAATTAAGCCCACCCGGAACTGATTTTCCGACATTTCGCCGACGGAACGCACACGGCGGTTACCCAGGTGATCGATGTCGTCCACCGATCCCTTGCCGTTGCGGATGGCGATGAGCGTACGCAGAACATCGATGATGTCCTCGTTCGTCAGAATGGCTTCGCCGGTAATGCCCTCACGGCCCAACCGCCGGTTCAATTTCATGCGTCCAACCGCGGAGAGATCGTAACGCTCGCTCGAGAAGAACAAGTTGTTAAACAGATTCTCGGCGGATTCCTTGGTGGGCGGCTCCCCAGGGCGCATCATGCGGTAGATTTCCACCAACGCCTCCAGGCGGTTGCTGGTGGGATCGATGCGCAGCGTCTCGGATATGTAGGGACCACAGTCCAGATCATTGGTATAGATCGTCTCGATGTCGGAAACGCCGGCTTCGAGGAGCTGATCTATTACCTCATCGGTGATGACCGTGTTGCATGCAACCAGTATCTCGCCGGTTGACTCATCGACTATGTCGCGAGAAATCACGCGATCGAACAGATACTCCCGAGGCACATCCAAACGCTTGAGGCGGCTGTCTTCGAGTAGCCGGACATGGCGCGCAGTAATGCGGCGGCCACTTTCGACCAGGACGTTGCCGCTCTTGTCCATGATATCAAACGTGGCCACTTCACCGCGCATTCGCTCCGGAATGAGGTCCGAGGAGAAGCCGACTTTTTTCACATGGAACACGTTCTTATCGAAGAACATGCCGAGAATTTCTTCCGTGCTGTATTCGAGCGCACGCAAAATGATGGTAGCCGGCAATTTGCGGCGTCGGTCGATACGCACGAACACGCAATCCTTGGGATCGAATTCGAAGTCCAACCAGGAGCCCCGATAGGGAATCACCCGCGCCGAATACAGCAATTTGCCCGACGAATGCGTCTTGCCGCGGTCGTGGTCGAAGAACACACCCGGCGAGCGGTGCAGCTGAGAGACCACGACCCGCTCAGTGCCATTGATGATGAACGTGCCATTCTCGGTCATGAGCGGAATCTCGCCCATGTAGACCTCTTGCTCCTTCACGTCCTTGATGGCCTTGTTGGAGGATTCCCTGTCGTAGATGATCAATCGAACCTTCACGCGCAACGGTGCGGCATATGTGGCGCCACGCTGAACACATTCCTTGACATCGAAAGCCGGCTGGCCCAATCGATAGTCCACGTACTCGAGAGCTGCGCTGCCCGAATAGCTCACAATCGGGAAAACCGATCGGAACGCAGCATGCAGACCAACGTCTTCACGTTTCCCAGCAGTTGATCCCAACTGCAGAAACTTGTTGTAAGAATCGATCTGTATTGAGAGAAGGTAAGGCAGTTCCATGACTTCGGACAACTTGCCGAAATCTTTGCGGATACGTTTCTTCTCGGTAAAGCTATACGCCATTCGAATCTCCAGCGCTAAATCGCATGTTCAAATTTCCGGGGTCGGACCAACGCCAACCGGCCAAAGCTCTGGCGTCTCGCGAGACTCTCGAGGGAGACTCCTGCGGGAAAAAAGCGCGTCCGGCCAGCATTCCACCTTTGTCGGTCTGCAAGACCAATATAAGACGGATCTACTTGAGCTCAACAGTTGCGCCAGCTTCTTCCAACTTCTTCTGGATCGCCTCGGCCTCGACCTTGCTCGCGCCTTCCTTGACGGCCGCAGGTGCCTCTTCCACCAACGTCTTGGCCTCTTTGAGACCCAAACCGGTAATCGCGCGCACTGCCTTGATCACGTTGACCTTCTTCTCCCCATAGGTTGTGAGAATGACGTCAAATTCATCTTTCTCTTCAGCGCCGGCATCGCCAGCGTCACCTGCGGCAGCAGCGGGGGCGGGAGCCACGGCCACAGCCGCGGATACGCCAAACTTGTCTTCCATCGCTTGCACGAGGTCTACGACTTCCATCACGCTCATGTCCGCGATCGCGCCCAAAACGTCCTCTTTTGACAATGCCATCTCTGTAATTCTCCTGACTCGATATAATCGTTGTTGAAGTTAACTTTCGGCGCCGGCGGAGGCATCCGCGCTTGGGGCGTCTGCACCCCGGCCTGCTTTGTGATCCCCGATCGCAGCTAACGTACGCACCAGCTTGCCTGGCACCTCATTCAGGGTGCGCGCAAGCTTCGTGATGGGCGCCAGCATGACGCTCATCACGAGCGAGCGCGCTTCATCGAGCGTTGGAAGCATGGCCAGACGATCGATGTCTCCCGGGCCGTACACCTCACCGCCGATGGAGAACGCTTTGATCTCCAAAGCTCTGTAGTCCTTCGCACAGTCCTTCATCAGCCTCGCAGCTGATCCCGGGTCTTCCTGCGAGAACGCTACCAACGTCGGTCCAACCAGCGCGTCGCTCAGACATTCGTATCGTGTGCCTGCAATTGCGCGCTTTGCCAACGTGTTGCGCACGACCCTTAGATAGACCCCGGCGCGGCGCGCCTTGGCGCGCATCTCGGTCATCTGCAATACGGTCAATCCACGATAGTCGCCCAATACAGCGGCTACGGCGTTCGTCGCAGCTTCGTTAACCTCGGCAACAATTGCTTGTTTCTGCTCAAGTTTTAGTGCCATGGTTCCTCCTCGGAACTCGCCAATATCCACTTTGGGCAGCCTTGAGGCATGGTCGCCCCCCGGTTGCTGCTTTGTTTCACGGCGACCCAAGTCACGAGACGGCTAGTACTCGTTCGTTCAGGTTCCACCGTCTGCGTAGGAAATTAAGTCCGCTGTCCCGTTCGTTAGCGAACGGGACTACACACTCCTACGGTTTTTGACGGATGCCGGCGTCCGCCGCTCACGTTCTTTGACGAACGTAAGCGGGTGGCCGCCGACCCTTCAAAATTCCTTTGTTCAGTTCAGATCTCCAGCGACGCCTGGTCGATGGCAATGCCAGGACCCATGGTCGTCGAGAGCGTAATTTTCTTCAGATACACGCCTTTCGCGGACGCTGGTTTAGCCTTCTTAAGATCTGACAGCAACGCTTCGAGGTTCTGCTTCACCTTGTCGACGTCGAAGCCAACCTGACCCACGCTGCCGTGGATGATCCCGGCCTTGTCAGTTCGAAACTGCACCTGGCCTGATTTCGCGTTTGCGACCGCGGTCGCAACATCCTGGGTAACGGTACCCGTCTTCGGATTGGGCATGAGTCCCCTCGGTCCGAGCACCTTGCCCAGCTGTCCCACTACCCGCATCGCGTCTGGGGTCGCAATGACCACATCGAAATTCAGCTCTCCGCGCTTGATCTGCTCGGCCAGATCTTCGAAACCGACGATGTCCGCACCGGCTTGCGTCGCGACATCGGCATTCTCGCCCTGGGCGAATACGGCTACTCGGACCGTCTTGCCATTGCCGTGAGGCAGCGTGGTTGCGCCCCGGACCACCTGATCGGATTTTCGCGGATCCACCCCGAGGTTCACCGACACGTCGATGGACTCCTTAAACTTGGTGTTCGCGAATTCCGTCAACAGGCCCACGGCTTCCTCGACGGGGTAAGCCTTTTTAGAATTCAGCTTTTCATCTATGGCGCGCCTACGCTTGGTTGTCTTGGCCATCAGTTAACCCCCTCCACATCAATGCCCGCACTACGCGCGCTGCCGGCGATCGTCCTTACGGCCGCATCCATATCTGCCGCAGTGAGATCCGGCATCTTCAGCTGCGCGATCTCTTCGAGCTGTGCACGATTGACTTTGCCAACTTTGTCGGTGTTAGGCGTGCCGCTACCCTTTGTCAGCTTCGCCGCTTTGCGCAACAGCACCGACGCGGGCGGGGTCTTGGTAATAAAGGTGAAGCTGCGGTCCGCGTATACGGTGATCACCACCGGGATCGGCATACCCTGCTCCAGAGCTTGAGTCTGAGCATTGAACGTCTTGCAGAAGTCCATGATGTTGACGCCATGCTGACCCAGGGCCGGACCCACTGGCGGGCTGGGATTAGCCTGCCCTGCAGGTACCTGCAGCTTGATGTAGGTCTCTACTTTCTTAGCCATTGATGCACTTTCCTCGTGGGTTCAAACGTGCCGTGAGCGCCTCGTCGTGACGCCAGCAACACTCCCCGGTCGTTCAACTTCAACCTTTTTCCACCTGTACGAAATCGAGCTCTACCGGCGTGGGTCGACCAAAGATAGTGACCGCAACATGAAGGCGGCTCTTCTCATAATTGACCTCTTCAACAACGCCACTGAAGTCGTTGAAAGGACCATCGACAACACGAACTATCTCGCCCGGCTCGAAAACAGTTTTCGGCGTCGCCTTCTCAACGCCGGCTGCCACGCGATCGAGAATGGTATTTGCTTCGGCCTCGCTCAGCGGGGCGGGCCGATCTGCTTTACCACCGATGAAGCCCATTACCCTGGGCGTTTCCTTGACCAGATGCCAGGTTTCATCGGTGAGCTCCATCTGTACCAGCACATACCCCGGGAAAAACTTGCGCTCGCTGCGACGTTTCTGCCCTCCGCGCATCTCGACCACTTCTTCAGTGGGCACGAGGATCTCGCCGAAAAAGCCTCCCAATGTGGAGAGCTCGATGCGCTCCTGCAAGGCGCGCGCAACGTTCTTTTCGAACCCGGAGTAGGCGTGAACGACATACCACTTCTTAGCCATACTCTGCCTACCCTATTACCGAAGACACCAACCAGCTCAGGCCGGAATCCAACACCCACAGGACAAACGCAAACACCAATACCAGCACCAGCACGATCATCGTCGTTTGGAAAACCTCATCCCAGTTCGGCCAGACCACGCGGCGAATCTCGCTGCGTGCCTCTTTCATCAGCACCCAGGCCGCATGGCCCTTATCGGTCTGCACAGTGACGAACAAGGCGACGGCCGCCAAAGCGATCAGCCCCCCGACTCGAATCAGTAGCGATTGGTCCTCATAATACCAGTTGCCATATACGCCGCCGCCAAGGGCCGCCAGCACCACGAGCCATTTCAGCCAATCCAAGGCTGACCGACCGGTTGTTTCTGACCCGTTGCTCAAACTAAAAAACTCAAATCGAGAAATCCTACTAAATTGGCAGGCCAGGAGGGAATCGAACCCCCAACCTGCGGTTTTGGAGACCGCTGCTCTGCCAATTGAGCTACTGGCCTAATATTGATATCCGCGGTTACTCGAGAATGTCTGTGACAACGCCGGCGCCGACCGTTCGGCCACCTTCACGGATGGCAAAGCGCTGGCCTTCCTCCATCGCAATGGGAGCAATCAACGTCACCTTCATGTTCACATTGTCCCCCGGCATCACCATCTCCGTGTCCGCCGGCAACTCAACGTTCCCCGTCACATCCGTCGTCTCAAAAAAGAACTGCGGCCGGTAACCCTTGAAAAACGGCGTATGCCGACCCCCCTCATCCTTCGACAACACATACACTTCCGAATCAAACACCGTATGCGGCGTAATGCTCCCCGGAATCGCCAATACCTGGCCCCGCTCAACCTCGTCGCGCTTCGTACCGCGCAGCAACACACCAACATTCTCCCCCGCGCGACCTTCGTCCAATAGCTTCCTGAACATCTCAACACCCGTACACGTCGTCGTCCGCGTGTCGCGAATGCCCACAATCTCAATCTCGTCTCCAACCTTGACGATCCCGCGCGCAATACGACCCGTTACCACCGTGCCACGCCCTGAAATCGAAAATACATCCTCAATCGGCATCAGAAACGGCTTGTCCATCGGACGCTCCGGCTCCGGTATGTAGCTATCGAGCGTCTCAAGCAGCTTCTGAACGCTCGGTATACCAATATCGCTGGTATCGCCTTCCAATGCCTTCAACGCACTGCCAATCACAATCGGCGTGTCGTCTCCCGGAAATTCGTACTGGTCCAAAAGCTCGCGAACTTCCATCTCGACAAGCTCTAACAGCTCATCATCGTCCACCATGTCCGCCTTGTTCATGTACACCACAATCTTCGGTACACCCACCTGACGCGACAACAAAATATGCTCCCGGGTCTGGGGCATCGGTCCATCCGCAGCACTCACCACCAAAATCGCACCGTCCATCTGCGCTGCACCGGTAATCATGTTCTTCACATAATCCGCGTGTCCCGGACAGTCTACGTGCGCGTAATGACGCGCCGTCGACTCGTACTCCACATGCGACGTCGCTATCGTAATACCCCGAGCCTTCTCCTCCGGCGCATTATCAATCTGGTCAAAATCCTTGAACTCTCCCCCAAATGCCTCCGCACACACCTTCGTCAACGCCGCCGTCAACGTCGTCTTACCATGGTCTACATGACCAATCGTCCCTACATTTACATGCGGCTTGGTACGCTCAAATTTCTGTTTGGCCATTT
>Ga0114950_10001687_pt1 | contig 16745 bp, 14 predicted proteins | sample N075metaG_FD_83503 | JGI IMG/M metagenome (GOLD analysis project Ga0114950, IMG submission 83503) | Deep subsurface microbial communities from Kermadec Trench to uncover new lineages of life (NeLLi) - N075 metaG | ecosystem: Environmental > Aquatic > Marine > Ocean trench > Sediment | place... | reverse complement strand
TGCGGATCGCTGCCAACATTTCGACTGGCGCGGCAATCCACGGGGTGTGTTCGGTAGCCCGCCGGGCGAGTTCCGCTACTTTCGCGGCCACATCGGCTCCGTCTGCCATACTGTCGACGATCCAAAGAAAGACATCGAGGCCACCGAGATGGCCATCGGCGGTCTCGTCGGGGTGACCGTCGCGTTCGCGAGCTGCGAACATGAATCCGTCTTGCGCCTGTTTGCCAGCTGCGGCCTGCAGACCCGACATCGGCACGACGAATACAGTGTCGAAGCTGTGGGCCGATGCGGGGCCCGCAACCAACAGGCCCACCGCAATCGCCAACACCGAAAGCGTCATTTTCGTTGAAACAAGCACCGTCACCCTGCCGCGATGGCGTCGTAATCAATCGGCTGGTGGCGGTCGATGAAGCTGCCAACCGGTGGCATGGGGTATTTCAGCGAGGTGCCGCAGTTGAACAGCATCACCTGGTCCTCCCGGCCGACGCGCCCTTCGGTGACGGCGCGGCGCAGTGCGGCATAGGTGGTGGCGCCTTCCGGACCCATGAGCAGGCCGTCGCGCGCCGCGACATCTTCCTGCGCCGCTACGATTTCTTCGTCCGGCGCGGCGATGGCGTAGCCGCCGCTGTCGCGCACCGCGGCCAGGATCAGAAAATCGCCGACCGCCACCGGCACGCGGATACCGGCGGCGATGGTGTGGGCGTCGGGCCACAGCTCGGCATGATCAGCGCCGTCCCGCCAGGCCTTGACCATGGGCGCGCAACCGCTGGCTTGCACGCAGACCATCTTGGGCCGCTTATCATCGAGCCAGCCGATCTCGCCAAGCTCGGCGAACGCCTTCCACATGCCGATCAGGCCGGTGCCACCGCCGGTGGGATAAAAAATCGCGTCGGGCACGTTCCAACCCAGTTGCTCGGCGAGTTCCAGGCCCATCGTCTTCTTGCCTTCGATGCGGTAGGGCTCTTTGAGGGTCGAGGCGTCGAACCAGCCCATGACCTCCTTGCCGTCGCCGACGATCTTGCCGCAATCGTTGATCAGGCCGTTGACCTTCCACACCGTGGCGCCCTGCAGCGCGATCTCACGCACATTCACATCCGGCGTATCTTCCGGACAAAACACGAAGGCCTCAATGCCGCAGCGGCTGGCATAGGCGGCGAGCGCGGCGCCGGCATTGCCGTTGGTCGGCAGCGCCATGCGCGACACGCCGAACTCCTTGGCCATGCTGACCGCCACGCACAGGCCGCGCGCCTTGAACGAGCCGGTCGGCAAGCGGCTCTCGTCCTTGACCAGAATTTCGCCGACGCCCAGTTCGCGCGCGCAGTTGGGCAGCGCCACCAGCGGCGTCATGGGTTCGCCCAGCGAGACGATGTTTTCGGGTCGGCGCACCGGCAGAAATTCGCGGTAGCGCCACATATCGGCGGGCCGCGCCGCCAGCGCCTCTTTGCTCAGCGCCTGGCCCAGCGCCGCCAGATCGTAGCGCACCAGCAACGGCTTGCCCGCCGCCGACAGCCCGTGCAATTGGTCGGCGGGGTAGCGATCGCCTTCCGCCGAACATTCGAGATGGCTGGTGAAGGTTGGCCTGTCTTGGTTCAGGTTTTCGTTCGCGGCGACGCTCACCCAGGCAGATCCCAGCCGATCCAGTTGCACAGCGCCCGGCCCATCACCAGTTCCAGATCGTTGCCGGTCAGCCACGGCAGTTCCTCGGTAAACATGGTCACACACTGGCGGTAGGTGCACGGCTCGCGGCTCAGATCGGTACCCCAGAAGCAGCGGTCGGGCCCGAACGCATCGAAGATGCGCTGCATGTGGTCGTGGATGTTGCGATAGGGATATTCCTCGCTGGAATGCAGTGGCGCATCCGATAGCTTCACCGACACATTGGGATACTTCGCCAGCGCGATCAGATCGGGCAGCGTCTCGAACGCCTTATCGTCTTTCGCCGATGGCTCGACACCTAAATGGTCGATCAACAAACGCAGGCCCGGGTGACGTTCGGCAATTTCGGCCACGGTCGGTAGAAAGGAAAAGGCCAGCAGGCCAAGGGGCAGGCCCTTTTCCTCGCATACCTGATATATCCAATTCATGGTGCCGTCGGTCGGCCAGTTCTCCCGGCCCGGCAGCGCGAAAATGTAACGCAGACCGAGGTAGCCCTGTTGTTTCAGCCGTTGTTCAAGAAGCTCGCGGCTATCTTCGGGCGTGTCGGGCGGCACATGGCCGAGCACGGCAAACTTGTCCGGATGAGCCGCCGCCGCCGCCAGCGCCAGTTCGTTACCGCCCTCGACCGCGCCCGGCGGATGCAACAATACCGCATCGACGCCGGCCTCGGCCATTTCAGCCAGCAGATCATCCTTCGAAAAGGTTTCTACTTGCCGATGCCATGGCGGCAGCAGGCCGTTTTCCCAAATATGGACCTGTGAATCGACGACCAGCATGGCGTTTCCCCCGTTATTTTTTTGGCTCTGCCCCGCCCCATAAAGCCGGGCATTTTATTGTTTCCTTAATCATACAAGCAATCGCCGCCCGATAGGCCGAAAAATCCCGGTCGAACAAGGCTAACGCGCACCGCCCGCGGTCCGTCACAGCCGGCTCCGCTTAACCAATTCTAAATCACAATACGGTTTCCTAGGGGCCTGAGCGTTAGCCATGTGGGACGACCCACAGAGCGTTGAAAAGTAAAAATTTTATGGTGTCCGAGGGACGCGAAATGCCCCACAGGCGATCACTCGCAAAGGCACGGGGGAAAACCCGGAAAATGTCACGAACCAGATCAGCTCCCAGTTTCAATCGTCTGGCGATGTCCCTGGCCTGCGCGGCTCTGATTTCTACCGGTGCGGTGGCCCAATCCACCAGCGCCAATCAGGTCAGCAGCCTGGAAACCGAAATCGCCTATGACGACCAGACACTGCAATCCTTCGCCGCCGCCGCCGCCGGCGTTTTGACGCTGCGGCGTCAGTACTATCCGCGAATTCGCGCTGCCGAAATCGGCGGTTCCAAGGACAAGGCGGATTTGCTGTTCAAAGAAATGCGCGAGCGCATGCACGCCGCAATCAGAAATTCCGGTTTCTCCGCCGACCAATACCGGGCCATTTCGAGAGCAGCCAAAACCGATGAAAATTTGCGCGGACGGATCAATGCGATCCTCCAGGGCAAACCGCCGGCACTGCAAGGCAGACCGAACGTCGCGCGTGTGGCGCCCCAGGCACCCAAAAGCGCGCCGGCGAAGGCTGTATCGGCCGAGACCAGAACCACCAACCCGCCAGCCGCCGAGCCGCCCGACAACAGCGCCCGCCAGCGCCTTAAGGCCGAACTGAATAAGGCGCATGCGGAGCGCGACCGCTTCCAGGCCGAGCAGATTGCGTTGCGGAAAAAAACCGAAGAGTTGGAGCGTCAACTCGCCGCCGAAAAGGCCCAGGCGCAGGCGCTGCAGAAGAAAAACAAAACGCAACTCGATGCGCTGGCCGGTGAGGTCACCGGTCTCAAGGACGAATTATCGGCGGTGCAATCGCGCGATTCTTCCCTGCGCGACGAGCTGGCGGCCGAACGGGCGCGCGCCGACGCCGAGCAGAGCAGCAAAGAGGCGAAGCTCGCGGCGTTTCGCCAAGAGATAAGCGGTTTCATCGGTCGACTGGCTACCGCCCGGCAGGAACTCGATTCGCTGGCGGTCGATCTCAACCCCATCCCCTACAGCCAAGGCGGCAGAAGCTACTCTCCCTTCGAAGCGATCCAGCCGCTGCGCAAAGAACCTAACAGTATCGAGCGCCTGCTGAAAAAAGCCGGGCCGCAAAATCTCACGCGCCTGGAGATGGAAAAGGAAATCGCCGCCTTCAAGAAAGAACGCCTCGAACAGAAACTCGAGCGCGCTGTCATACAAAAGGAAATAGCGGAACTTAGCCGCGTTCTTGCGGCGACTTATCAGGCCATGGCCGCGTTGATTGGAGAACCGGTGAACTTCACCGTCGCGGCCGCAGAATTGGATGTTGAAAATGAAACCTACGCACTGGACGTTTCACAGGAGACGGCGCAGCTCTTCGAGAATGCTCCCGAACAATTCGCGCCGGCGCATGCCGACCCGCCAGCCGGCTTCCTCATCGACGAGGGCGGTCCCCTGGACGGCGGTGACCCCGTCAACGAGCCGGGCGCGCGTGAGCCAGCGCCTAGCGCTGCGTTGGAGCCGGGTCTAACCGCCTTCCTGCGCATAAACGCCGCCCCGCAGATTCACATCGCCACCGTTTCGGGGCCGGCAACTCCGGCGGACCCCGCGGCCGAGGAATTCGCCGGTCTGCCTATTATCGCTACCGGCACCGCATTCGACGGCGACGCAATGACTCAAACGCCCAGCTACACCAACAATGTGTTGGGGGGCGCCATGGCCTACGAGGCCGCCGACTTCCGGCGCGCGTATGAAATTTGGGCCGAACTCGCGCAGAGCGGCGACTCCGGGGCCCAGTTCCATCTCGGCGCTTTGTATTTCGAGGGTCGCGGCACCGGCAAAGATTTTTCCCAATCCTATTTCTGGCTACGGATTGCCGCCTATCAGGGCAATCTACGCGCCACCAGACTGCTGGCGACGGTCGCCGGGGAACTGACCAGCGACCAGATCAGCACTTCCGACGGCCAGGCGCGTGAGTGGCTGGAGCAGCGCTCGATCGAAGTCACCCAGTTCCAGCCCGGCAGCAACAACCGCCTCTAGAATTTATCGTGCCCGCGTGGCACACACTCGCCATTCCTTCACGAACTGCCGTCGAACCGTGGTGCTCTTAACTCCGTGACCGTTCCCCAGACCCCTGCAACGGCGCGGCGCGGCAGGCGCTATGGCATGCGCGTCTTCCGCCATCGCGATTTCCGCTTTTTTCTGGGGACCCGCGTCCTCGGCTTTTTGGCGATCGAAATGATGATCACCACGGTCGGCTGGCAGGTGTGGCGCATCACGGAGAGTCAATTAAACTTGGGTCTGGTCGGCCTCGCCCAGTTCGCCCCCTTTGCCGCACTGTTTCTGATCTCGGGTCTGGTCGCCGACCGGGTGCCGCGCATGCGCATCATCCGCACCTGCATAGCCGTACAGACCGTGTGCGCGATTGGGTTGTTTTGGTTCACCCTGTCGGGGGGCAATGACTTCACGCTGATAATTTTGCTGCTGATCCTGTTCGGCACCTCGCGCGCCTTCCAGAATCCGGCGCAGCAGGCGGTGCTGCCGAACCTGGTTCCCAAAGAAGATTTATCCAACGCCATCGCCTGGTCGGCCACGGGGTTCCAGACGGCGCGCGTCGTCGGGCCGACGATTTCAGGCCTCCTCATCGCCTTCGGGTCACGGCTCCATCAAGACGAAACCTGGGTCTACGGCATCGTCGCTGTCGTCTTCGTTGTCGCCTCCTGGCTGGCCTGGAATGTGCGCACCCCGGCTCAGATCATCAGCCGCGATCCGGTTACCCTCACCAACCTGCTCGCCGGCTTGCGCTTCATCATCTCGCGAAAGGTTATTCTCGGTGCGATTTCGCTCGACCTGTTCGCCGTGTTGTTCGGCGGCGCCCTGGCGCTGTTGCCGGTCTACGCCACGGACATATTGAATGTGGAGGCCGAGGGCTTCGGCGTGTTGCGCTCGGCATTCACGGTCGGCGCGCTACTCGGCGCGCTCTACCTGACCCAACGGCCGATCAAGCACCGGGCCGGGATCAAATTATTATTGGCGGTGGGCATCTTCGGCACCGGGGTCATCGTATTCGGACTCTCCGAGATATTCTGGCTGTCGCTCGCGGCGCTGGTGGTGATGGGGATGGCGGACTCGGTCAGCGTCTTCGTGCGCCAAAACATGGTGCAAATCATCACCCCGGACGACATGCGCGGCCGCGTCAGCGCCGTCTCGTCGGTCTTCACCGGCGCGTCGAACGAATTGGGCGAGTTCGAATCCGGCGTCACCGCCCATTGGTGGGGCACGGTGCCGGCCGTGGTCTTTGGCGGCGCCGTCACCGTCGCCGTCGCCGTGAGTTTCGCGTGGCTGTTCCCGCAATTGCGCTGGGTGAACAGTCTCGACGCCGACGATTTGGTGCGCCGTTACCGCCACCCCCCAACAGATTCGACGCCTTAAAATCAATCCTGAGATATTGTCTCCCTGCCACGGCAGTGCAATGTTAGCGCTTCCATTCGTTTTAAAAAACTTGGCAGGGAATCCATGTCCGACACCACTCCGTTTCTCAAACTCACCAACGAAGGCGCCCATAAAATCCTGGCGGCGGCAGTCGAAAAATCTCACGAGATCGGCATCCCCGAATGTATCTCGATCGTGGACCCCGGTGGCCATATGATCGCCTTCACCAAGATGGACGGCGCCTTTGTGCTGTCGATCGATTCGTCGCTGCGTAAGGCCATGACCTCGGCCTCCTACGGCGACCCGACCGGTCATATGCCCGAAGGCCCCGATATAAGGCTCGCCATCGCCACCGACGGCAAGCGGATCAACCTGCCCGGTGGCCTGCCCATCATCGTCGATGGCCATGTGATCGGCGGTATCGGCGTGGGTTCGGGAACCGGCGCGGAGGATCTCGTGGTCGCCAAAGCCGGGCTCGCCGCCCTCGACGGCACGCAAAAATTCGACTGACGCCACATCAGGCCCCACGAGGAAATTACTATGAGTGTATCCGTTGGTGTGATCGGCCTCGGCGCGATGGGTTCGGCGATTGCCATCCGCATAGCACAGGCCGGGTTCGATGTTATCGGCCTCGACCTGCTGGACCGGAACATGGCCGAGCTCGAGGACCATGGCGGGCGGCGGGCGGAGACCCCGCGCGCCATTGCCGAGGAAGCCGATTTCATCATCACCTCGCTGCCGTCGGCGGAGGCGTTCCACGAAGTGACGACCGGCCAGACCGGCATCGCGGCGGCGGGCCGGGCCGGCATCACCGTCATCGACACCTGTACGCTGGCCGTCGACGACAAGGCGGAAGCGGCGCGGCATCTCGACGACGGCGGCATCACCCTGCTCGACTGCACGGTCAGCGGCAGCCGCGCCACCTGCCTGGCCGGCGATCTGGCGACCTTCGCCAGCGGCGACAAGGCCGCCTTCGAGCGCAGCGCCGAGGTTTTCGCCGCCTTCGCCAACCCGCTGCACTGGATGGGTGAGTTCGGCAACGCCAGCCGCATCAAATATGTGCTGAACTATTTAGTGTGCATCAACAACGCGGCGTCGGCCGAGGCGCTGGCCTACGCCACCAAGATGGGGCTCGATCCGCACCAGGTCTACGATCTGGTGTGCTCCAGCGTGGCGCGCAGCCGCATCTGGGAGTTGCGCGCCAAGATGATGGTCGATGGCGACTACACAACCTCACGCGGAACCTACAATATCAGCCGCAAGGATGCCAAAATCATCGGTCAGATCGCCCAGGAGATCGAAGCGCCGGCGCCGGTGTTCAACGCCGCCTTGCAGATGCACTACGCCGGCATGGCGCAAGGCTATTCCGGTAATGACACCGCCTCGCTATACGAAGTCTACAAACGCGCGGCGGGGATCGGCGGCATCGTCGAGCCGGAGTAGGCACCGCGAAAATAACCTCATGCTGAGCTTCCTCATCCCGAGCTTGTCGAGGGACGAAGCACGAGGTTTGCACCACCCCAATCCGTCGACGAGCTCAGGATGAGGTGTTGCGGCAGGTTCGGTGGTTAAACATCGACAATCACGTTCAGGATCGCCGTCTGTCCGCCGGCGACCGCCGCCAGCGCTTCGTCGATGGCGCCGGGCAGATCGGCCATGGTGTCCACCTTCCGGCCGAAACCGTCGAAGGGGCGGACGAGTTCGGCATAATCGAGGTCGGTGATCGTGTGGCCATACCAAATGTCGTTGGCCGCCGACACACCGTCGGGATAATAGTCCCGGTGGTTGTATTTCATCGCGGCGTAACCGCCATTATTGAAGACCACGATGAGGATCGGCAGGTTTTCGTGCTTGGCCAGCGCCAGGCTTTGGACCACCGGGTTATACATAAACGTGCCGTCGCCCATGATCGAGATGACGGTTCGTTCCGGCGCCGCGAGTTTGGCGCCCAGAGCAACGCCGAGGCATTGGCCAAGACCGCCATAGATATGGAAATAGCTCTGCGGACCGCCATAGCGCAGGTGCGGCAGAACCGCGCCGCGATGGGTAATCGTCTCATCGACGTATAAAACATTTTCAGGCACCGCATCGCTCAACGCCGCACACAGCGCCGCCGGCGATATGGTGCTTTTTGCCTTGGCCTCCGCCTCGACAGCACGCTCCGCGGCGGTCCGTTCTTCGTGCGCCGCCGCCCAATGACCCTGGCGGTCAGCGACCGCGGCCGCATCGACCCCCAGCGCGCGGACGGCTTCGACCAGCAGGCCCAGCGTCGCGCCGGTATCGCCCTCGAGGAAGATTTCGGCCTGGCTGGGCTGGTAGACCAAACTCGGGGTGAACGGGATTTCATCGATCGCCACCAACCGCGCTTTTTCCGGGCTGCGGCTCGGCGGGTACCAGGGCGAACTACACGCCACCGCCAGCACCAGATCGGCCTCGTCGATCAGCGCCGGACGGCCAAACCCCTGATGCAGCGGATGATCCTTGGGAAAGTTCGCGTAGGCGGCCCATCTTCCTTCGACGACCGGAATCGCCAACAGCTCGGCGAGTTCGACCAAAGCGGCGTATGCCTGCGGGTCGCGCCCCGACCGTTCGGCGATGATCGCCGGCCGCTCGCTGGCAACCAGCATTTTGGCGACGTTATCGATGTCGGCCGCCAGCGCGGTGGTTTTCGGCGCCGGTGGGGCGTTGCGCAGCTCGGACGGCGGGGTCCAGGGCTGCGCCATGGCCTCGATGGGGACGCTCATATAGACCGGGCCGGCGGGGGTGCGTTGCGCCAATTCGCCGGCGCTGACGAGCTGCTGGTACATGGTGGAAACGCTGCCGGCCTGATTGGACCACTTGACCAGCGGATCGACCAGCCGGTGGGGGCCGCCGACGGTGCTCAAGACGGCTTGCCACTGGGCGCCTGGATCGAAGTCGGGATCCTCGCCGAAGCTCATCGATTCGCCGGATACGATCAGCATGGGAATGCCCTGGCGCTGCGCGCCGTCGATGCCCATCGTCCCCTGCAGCAGGCCGACGCCGGTGTGCAGCATCACCGCCTGCATGCGCCCGGTGACCGACGTGTAGCCTGCCGCCAGATTGACCGCGAGGGTTTCGTGGGCGCAGCTCAGATAGGTTGGGCCGAGCGTGTTGGAGAGCTTCTGGTGGGTCAGCGCCTCCCAGACCGCGCCCCACTCCGAGCCCGGAGAGGCCATAACATAATCGACGCCCAGGCTGCGAAACGCCTGGAGGATGGCCTCGCCACCGTCGGTTTGATTTCTCATCCTTAAATTCCCTCTTACCTGAAACCCGCCGCACCATACCAATTTCGGCAGCGTGGCAATAGCGGAGGCACTAGCAGGGGCTTGTGCTCACCGGCCCATCCGTGAAACCTTCTGTCTTGAAAATAATCAACAGCCGTCCAGCGGCGCCCGGACCTGCCTGTTGCCGGACTTTCCTGTTATTGAGTCGCCGATGACCACACAAGAACAAGATTCCCCGCAGACGCCGGCGCAGGCCCTCCAGGGGCTCAAAATCGTCGAATGCGCCACCGTCATCGCCGCGCCCCTGAGCGGCCGGTTGATGGCCGATTTCGGCGCCGAGGTCATCCATGTGGAACACCCGCAAAAGGGCGACGACCTGCGCCATTTCGGCTTCACCCAGGACGGCGTCAATCCGTGGTGGAAGACCTATGCCCGCAACAAAAAAACGGTGACCCTGAACATTTCGAAGCCGCGGGGCCGCGAGATATTGTTCCGCCTGCTCGAAGACGCCGACATATTCATCGAGAATTTCCGCCCCGGCCGTCTCGAACAGTGGAATATCCGCTACGAGGATCTGGCCGCGATCAACCCGCGCCTGATCATGGTGCGGGTCAGCGGCTTCGGCCAGACCGGGCCCTATAGCAGCCAACCGGGGTTCGGCACCCTGATCGAGGCGATGAGCGGGTTCGCCCACCTCACCGGCCAGCCAGACGGCCCGCCGACCCTGCCCCACTTCGCGCTGGCCGACAGTTTTGCCGCCTGTTACGCCACCATGGCGGCCATGTTCGCGGTCTACCACCGCGACGTCATCGGCACCGGTAAGGGACAGGTGATCGACGTCAGCCTGTGGGAGAGCCTGTATTCGATGCTGGGCCCGAACGTACTGGTCAACGAGCTGACCGGCGAGCCGCCAAGGCGCATGGGCAACCGCACCATCACATCGGCGCCGCGCAATATTTATCACACCAAGGACGGTCGCTGGGTCGCGCTGGCCGGCTCGACCCCGGCCACGGCCATTCGCCTGTTCAAGGCGATGGGCAAAGCCGAAATGGCCGACGATCCGCGCTTCGCCACCAACCGGGCCAGATTGGACAACGTCGAGGAACTCGACGCCATCATGCAGGGTTGGATAGGCAACCAGACCTTGGACGAGGTGACAGCGACCCTGCGCGAGCATGCCGTGCCGGTGGGCCCGGTGTTCGATATCGCCGACATCATGGCCAATCCCCACGCCCAGGCCCGCGACATGGTGATCGAGAGCCCCGACGGCGACGGGCCACCGCTAAAAATGGAAGGCGTGGTGCCCAAGATGTCGGATACGCCCGGCACGGTGCGCCATGCTGGCCGCGAAATGGGCGCCGATAACGCGGAAATTTTCGAACAGCGCCTCGGCCTGTCGGCTGACGAGTTGGCGGCGCTGAAAAGCGACGGCATTATATGAAAGCGCGGTGCGCAATCCGTCTCCGCAACATCTCATCCTTAGCTCCTCATCCTGAGCTTGTCGAAGGACGAGGGGCGAGGTGTTGCTGGCCTCATACTTCGACAAGCTCAGCATGAGGTGATTTAATTAAACCCCCAGATCCCAACCGAATGGGGCAGGAGAGAGCAATGAACTACCCGTTGATTACGTTATACGTCCCCGGCACAAGGCCCGAGCTGATCGAGAAGGCGGCCCGCTGCGAACCGGACGCGGTCATCATCGATTTGGAAGATACGGTGCCGCCCGACCGCAAAAACCAGGTGCGCCAGGACATCGCCGACATTCTGCCCAGCGTCGCCCTGCCGGTGATCGTGCGGGTCAACAACGATCCCGACTTTCTCGAAGCCGATCTCAAGGCGATGACCAACGAACATGTCTACGGGCTGTTTTTGCCCAAGGCCGAGGACCCGGCGCAGATCAAACAGGTCGATGCGATGATGGCCGAAGCCGAGCGCGCGGGCGGTCTGGCCGCGGATTCGGTGAAACTTATGCCGATGATGGAAACGGCGCTGGGGGTGATGAACTGCTTCGGGCTGGCGAGCGCCGCGTCGCGGGTAGAAACCATCTCCTTCGGCAGCGCCCAGGATGGCGACCTGCAGGGTGACCTGCACTGCGCCTGGTCGGTCGAGGGAACCGAGCTGCTGTACGCACGCTCGAAGGTATTGCTCGAGGCGCGCGCGGCCGGGCTGCCCTATGTGCTCGACGGCGCCTATAGCGACATCAAGAACCACGATGCGTTGCGCGCCGACTGCGAGCTGTCCAAGCGTTTGGGCTATGACGGCCGCACCCTGATTCACCCGGCGCAGGTGGCCATCGCCCGCGAGGCCTATGCCGCCAGCGCCGAGGAAATGGACTATTACCACCGCCTGATCACCGCCTTCGAAGCCGCCGAGGCCGAAGGGTCGGCGTCCATATCGCTCGATGGCAAGCTGGTCGATTACGCCATGTATAAAAAGGCGCTGACCTTTGTCGGCGCCTGACGCATAGTCACGTTGGTTTTCTCGAACGCTAACGGAAGTTTAGACATGACCACGCAAGATACTATCGACAGCTCCGGTTATCCGCTCGCCTTTAAGACGCGCCAGGGCAGCGCCCGCTCACCGGTCCTGACGGCGGAGGCCGGGCGCGATGTCTTCGTGACCGAAGTGCGGTCGCTGACCGGATACCAGAAGGAAGCGGTGGTCACCGAAGGCGCCGGCGGCAGCGCCTGGCGGCTGACCACCGACGAGGGCAAGCACATCAAGGGCACCGATTTGGCGCCGTTTCCCTTGGGTTTCTTCAATGCCGGCCTGCACGCCGATCTGATCAAGCGCATCCTGATAATCGCGGCGGCGCGCGGCATGACGGCGCCGGACGTGAAAATCGAGCTGCAGAATTTTTATTTCCTCAACGGTTCGTTCGTGCGCGGCGATGGCGTCGGCGGTGCGGAACCGGCCAAAATTCTGGTCAAAATCCAGTCCGACGCCGCCTCCGATGAGGTGTCGGCGCTGGTCGCCGATGCGGTGCGCGCCTCGCCGGCGCTGGCCACCATGAGCCAGGCCGTCGCCAACACTTTCGCCATCTATGTGAACGGCCGCCGTAACGAGGTGACGACGCTCAACAATTCATCCGCCCCCGATGCCCCCGACCCTTATAGGACCTACGCGCAACCGCCCGCGCCGCTGGCCGGCGCCAACGACCTGCCCGAGCTGATCTACAAGACCGGCGAGGTGCAGCCGGGTGATGTGGTCGATGTCAGCGACGGTTCCATCCGCCGCGTGGTGCGCACCATCAACGGCGCCAGTAAACTGCTCGATCCCGCCGGGATCACCGAGACCGACACCGGGCTGGAAGTCGCGGGCCTGAGCCACTTCGCCTTCAAGACCGACGAACGCGCGATCACCGAGCCGGCCGAAGAGGTCGCACCCAGCGGGTTGGCGCTGATCGCCGCCGGCATCGTATTTTGCTATCTGACCCAACTGTCGCGCTACATCATCCACCAGAAAGTAGATATCGGCGGCGTGCGCATTGTCCAGTACACGCCCTTCGTAACGACGGGCAACGCCGCCGACGGCACCTGGACCGGCGCCATCGAGCCAGTCGATACCCACCTGTTCCTGAACGGCGGCGCCGACGCCGCCACCCACGAACGCATCATGACGATCGCCGCCAACACCTGCTATCTGCACGCCACGTTGATCGACCAGCTCACCCCCATCGTCGCCATCGAGCACAATGGCAAACCGTTATCGCAGGCCAGCGAATCCGCGGCGGCCGACGATTAAGGTGAGCTAGAGAATTTTCTGATTAGATGTGATCGCTTTGCCGTGGCTGAGCAGATTTTTTCGAGATAACGTCATCGTGCTAAGCCCCCTCCCCCATAGGGAGAGGGTTGGGGTGCTGAGGCCGGACCGTCGCGCCAGTGGCGCAGCGTAAGCCGACCGAAGAAATACCAACTATAACAAAAATCTGTGAAGCGACTTTCGCCGTGCTGTTGCACGACGGTTCGCTCCACAGCCCCTCACCCACTCGCTATCGCTCGCCACCCTCTCCCTCTGGGAGAGGGTTAAATGCGCGGGACGCCTACGAGATCAGCGAATAACGCTCATCGGCGGCCAGACACGTAGCCTGAGGCGCACCTATTTCACCGCGCACAATATTTGTACCGAGCACGATCGACACGGTTTTGTAGTAGGCGTGCCGGCGGCTCATGCCCTCGCGCCCCATGCCGCAATCCGAGCAAATCACCAGACGCTCCGGCGGAATGTGTTCCAGAGAACGGCGGATCAGGTCGGCCACCTGATCGGGCGTCTCGACCTGCAATGTGTGGTGATCGATCACACCGATACCGATCTTCTTGTCGGTGATGGCGGCGCCGATTTCCTTGAGGTCTATGCCGCCGGAACTGCACGTCTCGAAGGTGATGACGTCGGCATCGACACGGTTCATCGCCTCGAGGGCCGGCTTGTAGCTCTGCACCTCGGCGAACATGCGTTGCTGCGAGGGATTGCCCCAGCACGAATGGCACCACACCTCGGTCTTGTCGCGCAGGCCCCGAACGGTGTTGTTGAACACGTCGACCATGAAATCGACGTTGATCTCGCCCTCGACGATGCCGCGAATGGCCATCAGGTGAATCTGCGGCTCTTCCATCTGGATCAGCGGACAGCCAGCATCGGCGAGCGCGTGCAGTTCCTCGTTGAAGACGTCGCTGAACGCCCAGATGCGTTCGCGCAAATCCTTGTAATGATTGTCCTGCACCAGGTAGGCGACCAACTCCGGCGTGATCGTGCCGAATTTGACCGGCTTATGGGTCATCCGCTGGGCGACCTTCCAGAGCTCGGTATATTGCAGATTGCCGCGGCCGATCGGGCCGGTGATCGCCGGCGCTATGCGGCCTTCCAGATAGTCGTGCAGAATGTGGCCACGCGGAAACTGGATGCCGGCGGCGCCGAAATCCGCCGGTATCGGGTTATCGGTATCGACGCCGGAGATGTGAAACAGCGGGTAGCGCGACCAGCTCTGGCCGCCGACATCGTCGTCGAACCGGCAATCGCCATCGGTGACGATGTCCAGACCGGCCATCTCTTGTTCGCGCAAATGCGCGCCCAACGCATCGGTGTACTGTTCGCGGTAGGGGGCGTTGACCATGGCGTCGACGAAGGAGCGCGAGCCCAGCGATGCCGTATACCAGGTTGGCCGCGGCAACGATCCGATGATCGTGGTGGGCAGTATGATGTCCTTGGTGGCGTTATACATACCGATTTTTCCCGTTGTGCGCGCCCTGTTGACTGCGCGCTTCATTGCTTGGTTTGAAGTGGAGCTTAGCGGCCATTAGGCCGGCGCTCAATCGCCGTGCCGCTGGCGAGATGCTGCATGCCCACCGGAATCAGGCCGCAGACGCCAGGCTACAGCCGGGTGCCGCGCCCGTCGAGGATCAGGACCGGGTTGCCCGAAAGTACGAAAAAGCTTTTCTCGAACGACTGGATGTGGGTGTCGAGGTGGCCGCCAGCCGCCATCTCGCACAGGCCCCGGCCCGTATGGACAGCGCCGATCGACCGGTCGGACAGCGCAAACCGTCCATATCCGGAACTGTTATCGGTGAATGCGGGGCGCGGCTTGATGTCCGCCGCGCGAATGAAGTGGTGCATGACCGGTCCTTATTATTATTGCCTTGCCATCATAACCAATTGCTCACCACACCTCGCCGGCAACCTCGACGATCCGGGCGAGCTTCGCCCACTGCTCGTCCTCGCTCAGAACGTTGCCCTCCTCGGTCGAGGCGAAGCCGCACTGGCCGGACAGGCAGAGCTGTTCGAGATCGGTGAACTTCTCCGCCTCGTCGATGCGCCGTTTGAGTTGATCCTTGCTTTCCAGTTCGCCGCGCTTGGTGGTGACCAGGCCGAGCACGACCATCTTGTCCTTGGGCAGCAGGCGCAGCGGCTCGAAGCCGCCCGAACGCTCGTCGTCATATTCCATAAAATAGCCATCCACGTTGATCTTGTGGAACAGCACCTCCTGCACCGCGTCGTAGCCGCCGGTACCCATGAAGGTCGATTTATGGTTACCGCGGCACATATGCATCGTGATGGTCATATCATCGGGTTTGTCTTCCATCGCCGTGTTGATGAGCTCGCCGTAAAGTTCGGTGAGCCGCTCCGGGTCGTCGCCGCGGTCGCTCATCTGCTGGCGGTATTTCGGATCGCACAGCATGGCGATAAACACCTCGTCGAGCTGCAGATAACGGCAGCCGGCGTCGGTGAACGCCCGCACCGCCTTGCGGTAGGCCTAGCCGAGATCGTCGAACATCTGCTCGCGGTCGGGATAGACGCCGCTATCGATCGGCGGCAGCACCGGTCGGCCGTAGATCGCCGACGGCGCCGGGATCGTTATTTTCGCCACGCGGTCCGTGTGCGCCTGCACGAAGGCGAAGTGATCGACCATCGGATGGCCGGAAAACCCCATCTTGCCGTCCACGCGCGCGCCCTCCGCCCGCGTCGAGACGCCGGCGAACGCGATCCCGGCCTCCATGGTGTGTTTCTCGACGCCATCGAGCCCCCACAAAAAATCGAGGTGCCACCACGAGCGCCGAAATTCGCCATCGGTAACTGCCTGCAGGCCGCCCTCTTCCTGCATCCTGATGACGCGCTCGATCTCGCGGTCTTCCACGGCCTGGAGCGCGGCGGCGTCGATCTCGTCCTTGCCATGCTGCGCCCGCGCCTGCTTGATCGCGTCCGGCCGCAACAGGGAGCCAACATGGTCGCCGCGAAAGGGCGGCTTGGTTCGCTGGGACATGTCTCCGGTTTCTCCCACTTGAAGCGGGGAAATTCTATGGGCTGGCGAAGGAGGTGTCTATTGGCTGGCGCACATCGCCTCAACGGTGCCGGAACCTTACCGCGGGTCCGCGCCTAGCGGACAGGCCACGCCGTGTGGTGCAGATCGACGACAAAGCGGTGTTTGTGTTTCACCGGCGCGTGGCGGTGGGAATGGCGGTGGGGCTCCTGCCCCTCGCCGTGCCCCTGGCCGTCCTCATGAGTATGCTGATGGTGCGCGTCATGGACATGCAGATGCTCGTGCTCCAGCGCTTTGTGCACATGTTCCACCTCACCGGGGTCGTGCGCCGGCCAGAGGACCAGCGCGGCGGCGGTCGATGTCAGCGCCATGATCGCCAGCACCGCAAAAGCCACCGTCAGGCCGAACGTGGCGCCAAGCCAGCCGGCCAGCGGATAGGCAAACAACCAGCAGGCATGCGACAGGGCAAACTGGGCGGCAAAATAGGCCGGCCGGTCGCCCCCCTGGGCGGAGCGGGCGAGCAGCCGGCCCGCCGGGGTGAGAATGAGCGAGTTGCCCGCGCCCAGCAGGAACCAGATCGGCAGCAGGGCGTACAGGCCCGGTTCGGTGAGGCCGAGAAGCAGGCCGACGCCCAGGATCACGCCACCGCCGAGCATGAAGGGACGGT
>Ga0114950_10001686_pt1 | contig 16751 bp, 16 predicted proteins | sample N075metaG_FD_83503 | JGI IMG/M metagenome (GOLD analysis project Ga0114950, IMG submission 83503) | Deep subsurface microbial communities from Kermadec Trench to uncover new lineages of life (NeLLi) - N075 metaG | ecosystem: Environmental > Aquatic > Marine > Ocean trench > Sediment | place... | reverse complement strand
CTCCATGGCGGCCAGGTCCAGCCCGGCCCGCGCCGCCGCCTTGGCCAGATGATCGCCCTGGTCCCAACCGTCCACGTCGCCGTTCCAGATCAGGCGCGACATTTCGTCGATGAAGGCGAGTCCCCGGCCCTGTTCGGCGGCGTCGACGCCAAGCCGGGTGAGGCGGTGGACATGCGGCTGATCGGGCGAAATGACACGCGTGGCCATATCCATGTTGACCGGGTCCGGCCGCGGCCAGCGGAAAGGGATACCGTGCATTTCCGCCACCCGCCGCGAATCGCGCAGCACATAGGGGCCGAACAGCGGGTTCGTCCTTTTGAAGAAATCGGCGTCGCGAATCGCCAAGGGCAGCACCATGCGAACCGCGATGTCGAGGTCATGGGTTCGATTGATTTCCACCAACCGGCCCGTCGCCAGATAGGAATAGGGGCTGCGAACGGACCAGAACAGATCGATGGATAAAGTCATCGGGAACCTCCCGGCGTGAAAGTATGGGCGTGATTGAGCGGGCCGTGGCCGTGGCCCAGTCCCGGCGCGGCGCGGATCGCCGCAAGCACGTAATCGCGCGCGCGCCTCACCGCCTCGACTAGGCTCAACTCTTGCGCAAGCCCCGTGGCAATGGCCGACGCCAGGGTGCAGCCGGTGCCGTGGGTGTGGCGCGTATCGATGCGGGGTGAGCGGAACAATTGAACCCCGTCTTCGCTGGCCAGCACGTCGGTAATCTCATCGCCCTCGAGATGCCCGCCCTTGAGCAGCACCGCCGCCGGCCCGCGTTCGCGCAGGGCCTGGGCGGCGGCGCACATGTCGTCAACGGTGGCCACCGTCATGCCGGTCAGGCGCTCGGCCTCGGGCAGGTTGGGTGTCACCACGGTGGCGCGGGCAACCAACTCGCGCGTCAGCGCCGCGACCGCGTCGGGTCGCAGCAGCGCCGCGCCACCCTTGGCGACCATCACCGGATCGACCACCAACGGCACGCCGGCGGCGTGGGATTCGATCACCGCCGCGACCCGCTCGATCACCTCGACCCTGTGCAGCATGCCGGTCTTGATGCAGTCGGCGCCGATGTCGTCGAGCACCACCGTCATCTGCTGGGCGATGAAATCCACCGGCACGTCATGGATGCCGAATACGCCTTGGGTGTTCTGGGCGGTCAGCGCGGTCAGCGCGGTGGCGGCGTAACCACCGAGCGCGGTGACGGTCTTGATGTCGGCCTGAATGCCGGCGCCGCCACCCGAGTCCGAGCCGGCCACGATCAACACGCGCCCTTTCATGGCCGGGACCGCCGGGACCAATCGCGCCGGCTCAGCCGGCGTGCCGTTCCAGCACGCCGACGATGTCGTCGACCACGCTCGCCACCACGGCCGCGTCGTCGCCTTCCGCCATGACCCGCACCTTGGCTTCGGTGCCGGACGGACGGATCAACACGCGGCCGGTGGCGCCGAGGCGCTTCTCGCCGCCCTCGATCGCCGCGCGCACGTCGTCGCGGGCCAGAACCTCGGCGCTGTCGCAGGGCACGCTGCGCAGGCTTTGCGGCACTGGCTCGAAACGTCGGCAGACCTCGCTAGCCGGGCGGCCCGCGCGGGCGAGCGCGGCCAGGACCTGTAGCGCCGCGACCAGGCCGTCGCCCGTGGTCGCGAAATCGGACAGAATGATATGGCCCGACTGCTCGCCGCCGAGGTTGTAGCCGTGCGCGCGCATGTGCTCGACCACGTAACGGTCGCCGACCTGGGTGCGCGCGAGGTGCAGGCCAAGCCCTTCGAGATGACGCTCGAGCCCCAGGTTCGACATTTGGGTCGCCACCACGCCACCGCCGGAAAGCCGCCCGGCCACGTGGAGATTCTCGGCCACCAGCGCCATCAGCTGGTCGCCGTCCAGCACCGCGCCGGCCTCGTCGGCGACGATCACGCGGTCCGCGTCGCCGTCCAGCGCGATGCCGATATCGGCGCCTTGGGCAACGACCGCGCGGCACATCGCCTCGGGCGCGGTCGAGCCGCATTCGTGGTTGATGTTGAAGCCGTCCGGCTCCACGCCGAGCGGCACCACTTCCGCCCCCAATTCCCACAGCACCGTGGGCGCCACCCGATAGGCCGCGCCATGGGCGCAATCGATCACCACCTTGAGGCCATTCAGCGTCATGCGCTTGGGGAAGGTGTTCTTGGCGAATTCGATGTAGCGCCCCTGCGCGTCGTCCAGCCGCAGCGCCCGGCCAAGGTCCGGCGGCGCCGCCAAGTCACGCCCGCCGCCGTTGTCCATGCGCGCCTCGATGGCGCTTTCCGTTTCGTCCGACAGCTTGAAGCCGTCGGGGCCGAACAGCTTGATGCCGTTGTCCTGGTACGGATTATGCGAGGCCGAGATCATCACGCCCAGGTCGGCGCGCAGCGAGCGCGTCAGCAGCGCCACCGCCGGTGTCGGCAGCGGCCCGACCAGGATCACGTTCATGCCCATCGAGATGAAGCCCGCGGTCAGCGCCGGTTCGATCATGTAGCACGACAAGCGCGTATCCTTGCCGATGACCACGTGATGGCGGTGTTCGCCGCGCGTGAAATGCTTGCCGGCGGCCATGCCGACCCTGAGCGCGGTCGCCGCCGTCATTGGCTCGCTATTGGCGCGGCCCCTGATTCCGTCGGTTCCGAAATAGTTACGCGACATGTTTCCAGTCGGCCTTGTCGTGCACGGCTACGGCATCGTACTTAGCGCGCCGGCGTGACACGCCGCAACCGAAATCGCGTCGCCGGATACCGCCCGGCCGTCGTCGCCAATCGCCCGCCAAATCGCTACCGCCTGGGCGGTTTCGGCCACGTCGTGGACGCGTAGCATCTGGACGCCCTGGTCCAGCCCGGCCAGCGCGGCGGCCAGCGATCCGGGAAGCCGTGTCTTGGCCGACCCGGCCCCGCTCAAGCGCCCGATGAAACTTTTCCGCGACACCCCCAACAGGACCGGGCACCCCAAGCCATGATACAGGGACAGCCAGCGCAGAACCTCTAGGTTATGGGCGAGTGTCTTGGTGAAGCCGATACCCGGATCGACGATCAGGCGGGCGCGCGGAATGCCGGCCGTCTCGGCCGCTTCGACGCGTCGTTCCAGGTGGTCATAGACGTCGAGCGGCGCATGAGCATAGCTCGGGCCGTCCTGCATCGTGCGGGGGTCGCCGGCGCCGTGCATGAGGACCACCGGGACGCCGGAGCCGGCCGCCGCCGCAAGGCTGCTGGGGTCGTGGGCGAGGGCGCTGATGTCATTGATCATCGCCGCGCCACGCGCCACGGCGGCGTTCATGGTGGCGGCGTGGCGGGTGTCGACCGAGACGCGGATGCCGGCTTGGGCCAGTTTTTCGATCACCGGAAGCACCCGCTTTCGCTCAACCTCTTCCGGTACCGGCGCCGCGCCAGGGCGGCTCGACTCACCGCCGACGTCGACGACAGCCGCGCCGGCCGCGACGTGAGCGCGGGCGCGGTCCAACGCCGCCGCCGCGTCGGCCAATTCGCCGCCATCGGAGAAACTGTCGGGTGTCATGTTGACCACGCCCATGATGGTGGGCGCGTCGAATTCGACACCGGCCGCGGGCGGGCGCGGCGCGGTGAGGCGGGCGATGGTATTGGCCACGCGCGTGGCTTCCGCCCGGGGCAGTTGGCTTTGCCAGATGGCCAATTCCGCGACATTGGCAAGCGCCACGCGCGCGCCGGCGGCGTCACGCAGGATCACGTCGCAGGCGGCAAAGGAGATCGGGCCGCCGGCCAGGGCCAAGGCCGTGCCTTGCGCGAGCGCGTGCGCGGCCTCGGGTCCGCGCGTCAGATGGCGCGGGCGCAGATAAAGGCGGGTCTCGGAGTCGAAGCCCTGCGGCGGCGCGGGGCTTCGTTCGATGTTCAGGGGCTCCATCGCGGCGTGCGCGGCGGCGGATCAGCTTTCCGGCTGGGGCTGGGGGGTCAGTCCCGGCGCCTCGTCGCTTTCGCCGCTGCTCGGCACCGACGACTTGGGAGCGTCGTCCTTGGACGGCTGGTCGGGCGCGCTCCGCGCCAATTCCTCTCCCTTGAGCAACGCGTCGACATCCTCGCCACTTAGCGTCTCGTATTCGAGAAGCGTGTTGGCGATCTTGTGCAGATCGTCGAGGTGCTCGGTCAAGACGGTCCGGGCGCGTCCGTCCGCCTCCTGGATGATACGGCGGATTTCCTGGTCGATCAGTTCGGCGGTGGCGTCCGAGACATTTTTCTGCTGGGTCACCGAGTGGCCGAGGAACACTTCCTCTTCATTGGCGCGGTACCGCAACGGACCCAGTTTTTTGCTCAGCCCCCATTCCGTGACCATGCTGCGCGCCATGTTGGTGGCCTGTCGGATGTCGTCGGCGGCGCCGGTGGTGACCATTTCGGGGCCGAAGATAAGTTCTTCCGCGACGCGGCCGCCGAACATGCTGGCCAGGCGCGCCTCAAGCTCTTGCTTGGTCATGCTGTAGCGGTCGCGCTCGGGCAGCGACATGGTCACGCCAAGCGCGCGGCCGCGCGGGATGATGGTGACCTTGTGCAGCGGGTCATGGCCCGGCATTTTGACTCCCACCAGGGCATGGCCGGCCTCGTGATAGGCGGTCACCTTGCGCTCCTGATCGGTCATCACCAACGAGCGCCGCTCGGCGCCCATCAGCACTTTGTCCTTGGACGTTTCGAACTCGGCCATGGTCACCACGCGCCGCCCGATGCGGGCGGCCAGAAGCGCCGCCTCGTTGACCAGGTTGGCGAGGTCGGCACCCGAGAATCCCGGCGTGCCGCGCGCGATCACGCGTGGGTCCACGTCGGGCGCCAGTGGCACCTTTTTCATGTGAACCTTGAGAATTTTCTCGCGGCCCAGGATGTCCGGGTTCGCCACCATAATCTGGCGGTCGAAGCGGCCGGGGCGCAACAGCGCCGGATCCAACACGTCAGGCCGGTTGGTCGCCGCGATCAGGATCACGCCCTCGGCCGAATCGAAGCCGTCCATTTCGACCAACAACTGGTTCAGGGTCTGCTCGCGCTCATCATTGCCGCCGCCCAGGCCGGCGCCGCGATGACGGCCGACCGCGTCGATCTCGTCGATGAAAATGATGCACGGCGCGTTCTTCTTGCCCTGCTCGAACATGTCGCGCACGCGGCTCGCCCCAACGCCGACGAACATCTCGACGAAGTCGGAACCCGAAATGGTGAAGAACGGCACGTTGGCCTCGCCCGCGATGGCGCGCGCCAGCAAGGTCTTGCCGGTGCCCGGCGGGCCAATCAGAAGCGCGCCCTTGGGGATGCGCCCACCGAGGCGTTGAAACTTCTGCGGGTTCTTGAGGAAATCGACAATCTCCTCAAGTTCTTCCTTGGCCTCGTCGACGCCGGCCACGTCATCGAATGTGATGTGGCCGTGCTTTTCGGTCAGCAGGCGCGCGCGCGACTTGCCGAAGCCCATGGCCTTGCCGCCGCCGCCTTGCATCTGGCGCATGAAGAATATCCATACGCCGATGATCAACAACATGGGCAGCCAGTTGAGCAGTACGCCGAACAGCGGCGAGACCGAATCCTCTTCGGGCTTGGCCGTTATCATTACGCCTTTTTCATGCAGGCGCGCGACCAGCCCGGGAGCGTCGGGCGCGTAGGTCGAAAAGCCCTGGCCGGTCGCCGAAAAATGGCCGGTGATGGTGCGGCCCTGAATCGTGACGTCGCGAATTTCACCGTCCTCGACCCGGTCCAGAAATTCGGAAAACGCCAGCTGCGTCGCGGGATCTCGTGTCGACTGTCCCTGAAACAGATTGAATAGGGTCAGCAACAAAAGCGCGATGATGATCCAAAGAGCGATATTGCGGCCGATATTGTTCAAGTTGGACTTCCCTTTGGAGCGGCACTCGCGCCGCCCTGGTGATTTATTTTATGCCCGTCATCATAGCAGATCGGACGGTTCGGTCAGCGACGAAGCGCGCCGCTTTGTGGCCAACGTCACGCCGGCCGCTCAAATCCCCCGAAAAGCCGGCCCAGCCAAGGGACGAAGCGGCGCGAATATCGCGGAGAACCATGGCGGCGCGCCGGATTCCTTCGCGCCCCGCCAATATGGTAGGTGGGGCAAAGCGACCACGTCGTCAAGGCCCCAAAGCGCCGGCAGGCCATGCCGCGCCGGTGCCGGCAGGCCGGTTAACCGGTCCGCGTCCGGCGTATCCTTGACCTGGCGCCAGCCATCGGCGCCAAGGCGGCGCACGGCCAATTCGGCGCCGCCGCGCGTTCGAGGCCCGAGCCGGACGCGAAACCAGCCATCCCAGTGGCCTTTGTGTCCGGGCTTGAGCGCCAGGGCATGGTCGGCGGCGGCCGGTTCCCGGCACACCAGAACCAGGCCACGCCGCGTCACCATACGGCATCCGGCAAGGGTGCGCCCGTTTTGCAAACCGTCTTCCGCGAATGCCCGATACAGCCGCCGCAGCCTGACAAAACGGGGCGGATACGCACCGCCGCCAACGCAGGTCACGACGCGCGACAACGCGCGCAATCCCAAATCTTCCGGCGCGCCGCACAAGGAGGCGGCATCGATCCACGCGAAACCGGCCGGATGAATGGCGACGGCGCGGGCCAGAAGTTCGGCGACGGCGTGTTCATTGGCGGCGCGCGCGCCGGCGAGGTTCGCGGCGGTATCGGCGAGTCGAGCCGGACACAGGCCTGGGACGCGCGCCAGGGTCGCGCGCATCCGGACGCGGGCGAACGCGGGATCGTCGTTCGACGGATCCTCGATCCATGGTTGGCCCGCCTCGCGCAGCGTCGCGCGCAAGCGCGCGCGCGGCACGCTCAACAAGGGCCGCAAAACGCGCAGTCCGTCGCGCTCGGAAATCGCTGCCATGCCCGCCAGCCCGTCGAGGCCGCTGCCGCGCGCCAGGCGGAGCATCAGGGTTTCGCCCTGGTCTTCCCGGTGATGCGCCGTGGCCAGGTGAGGGATGGCGTCGTCGCGGCACCATTCGCCGAGCAAACGGTATCGCGCCGCGCGGGCGCGGGCCTGTAGATTGCCGCCCGGCGCGCCGGGCCATGACAGCACATGATGGAAGATGCCGCGCGCGCCCAGCCACGCGCCGACTTGGGCGGCCTCATCGGCGGACTCGGGGCGCAGGCCATGATCCACGGTGAGCCCGATGGCGCGGCCGCCGCGCCGTTCGGCCCAACGTTGAACGAGAAACACCAGGCACAAACTGTCCGCGCCGCCGGACACGGCGACGGCAATTTCGGGCGCCGGCTCGAACGGGCCGAGCGGCGCGATCAGGCCGGCGAAGGTATCGTCGTCGAGGGGATGGTCGGGATGGTCAGCGCACACTCAGGAGCATTGGGCCTTTTGTCTTTCGCGCCGCATGCGATCGCGAATCACCGACGGCGCGTCCGGGTGGTCCGCCTGAAGCTTCGAGAAGGTCGCGCAGGCTTCGGTGGTCTTGCCCATGCCATAGAACGCCATGCCCAGTTTTAGCAGGTTGTCGGGCGCCTTGCTGCCGGCCGGGAAACTTTTGTAGCCGCGCGCAAAGGCGATCGCCGCCTGTTCGTAATTGTTGCGTACGTAGAAAGTCTCGCCCAGCCAGTAATAGGCGTTGCCGGCCAGTTGGTGCTCGGGAAAAGCTTCGATGAACCGCTGAAGCTGCACCTCGGCTTGATCGTAATCCGCCTGGCGCAGCAGTTGATACGCCGAGTCGTAGGCGGCCTGAGGATCGGCCGGCGCGGCCGGCGCCGGCTCGGGCGCCACCGGGGGGACTACCGCGGCCACGTCGCCCTCTGACGGAATGCGGCCGAGCACGCCCATGGTATCGTAATTCTCGGCATTCGGGTCGGGCACCACGGCCACGATCTTTCCTTCGCCGGGCGCTGTTCTTGCCCCGGCGTCCGGGACCACGCGCGCGGCGGAGCCAGGAAGCGCGTTGTCCGCCGGCCGTCGGATCGTCGCGCCGGGCGCGCCGCCCGCCACTGTCGCCGGAGCGATCCGAGCCTCGAGGGCGGCCAGCCGTTTTTCCGTGTCGGCGACGCGCCGTTCCAGCCCGTCCGACAATTGACGCACGCGGAATTCCGCTTCCTCGATCTGGCCGGTCAGGCCGCGCATTTGCTCTTCAAGTTGCCCGATCCGCGTTTCATGCCGGGCGGTGATCGAGCCAGCGGGCTTCTCCGCGCCCGCCGCGGGCACACCTTCGCGCGCCAGGCGGCGCTGCACCGTGGCAAGATCGTCTTCCAGCCGATTGAGTCGCTCGACCAGGGCCCGGACCGTGCTGTTTTGGGCCGACGCCGGAACCGCGGCCAAGCCAACGGCGACGGCGAACAAGGCGAAGACCAGGATATGAGGATATCTGAATCGAACCATCATGTTACCGCCTGCGGCCGTTGGCCGCGTCTGATGCGTTCTCGCTGGCGTCCGGCAACCAGGACGCCCGGGGACGGCTTGTTGGTATCAGTCCGCCGCGCGCCACCGCGGCGGGTGGGCGAATTGCCCTTGGGTGAAATGTGGGGATCGACGCGCGCGAATAAAAGCCGTCGCCGGCGCCAACCCATGGCGCCGGCGAAAACCATGGCACGCCGGCAGTCGTCTTTTCGCCGCGAGGCGACCGGTTCAACCGTCGATGTGTGAGATGCCGGCCCGGTTCTGCCCCCAGGCCGCTTTGTTATGGCCCAGCACGATCGGGCGTTCCTTGCCATAGGATATGGTTGAGATACGCCCCGGCTCGATGCCTAACGACACCAGATAGTTCTTGGTCGCGTTGGCGCGTCGCTCGCCGAGCGCGAGGTTGTATTCGCGCGTGCCGCGTTCATCGCAATGGCCGGCGACGGTGATGGTGACTCCAGGATGCGCCTTTAAGAAAGCCGCCTGGCGCCGCAGGGTTTCCTCGCCGTCGGGTCGGACCACCGATCGGTCGTAATCGAAAAACACACGGTCGCCGACTTCCTCCACCAGAATATCCTGAAGAGGCTTGGTCGGCTCGACGGCCGCCATCTCGGTGCCGCCGCCGCCGTCCGTTTGACTCACGGAGGCCCCGGTGCCGGCTCCGGCCCCGCTGCCGCTGGTATCGGCGGACTCTTCTGGAGTCGTCTCGCAACCGACCACGAGTAAAAGCGCGCCACACAAGGCAAGCAGTTTCGTCCGCATTTAGGTCTGCCCTCCTAACCGATTGCCACTACAACAGGGACAATGAATTGATGGAACGGTGCGGTTGATGGCGCGAATAATTAAGCCCCGAATCAGGTACTGGCCGCCCTCGGCCACACACCGCCGATTCGCCGATAATATATTGCGATTCTTATGGAATCAAGGGGGACCATGCGGGATCGGACGCGTCGGTGGGCGTGATGACCTCGCGCTCGTTCATGCCCGTGAAATCGACCGAGAAGAGCCGCACGCGGCCGCCGCCGTCGCTACCCCGTGTTTCGCGGAAGAACATGATCACGCGCCCGTTTGGCGCCCAGGTCGGTCCCTCGGTCAGGAATCCCTTGGCGACAAGCCGTTCGCCGCTGCCGTCCGGGCGTATCACGCCAATGTAGAAGGTCCCCTTCAGCGACTTGGTGAACGCGATCCAGTCGCCGCGCGGCGACCACACCGGCGTCGCGTAACGGCCTTCGCCGAAGCTGATCCGCCGCACGTCACCGCCGTCGGCGTTCATGATGTAAATCTGCTGACGCCCCGAGCGGTCCGATTCGAAGATGATCTCGCTCTCGTCCGGCGAATAGGATGGTCCCGTCTCGATCGCCGGGTGGTGTGTCAGCCGGCGTGCCTCGCGGGTGCGCAGGTCCATCACGTAGATGTCGGAATTGCCGTCGGTCGCCAGCGACATGATGACCTTGTTGCCATCCGGCGAAAAGCGCGGCGCGAAGGTCATGCCCGGAAAATCGCCAAGCACTTCCTGTTTGCCCGTATCGATGTTGTAAATGTAAACCCTGGGCTTGTTGTCGAAATACGACAGGTAGGTGATTTCCTGCAATGTCGGAGAGAAGCGCGGGGTCAGCACCAGGTGTTGGCCGTCCGTGAGGAAGCGGTGGTTGGCGCCATCCTGGTCCATGATCGCAAGCCGCTTGATGCGCTTGTCGGCCGGACCTGTTTCGGCGATGTAGACGATGCGGGTGTCGAAATAGCCTTTCTCTCCGGTCAGGCGGCGATAGATCGCGTCGGCGATGAGGTGGGCGACGCGCCGCCAGTTCTCGCGCGGCGTCGACAGCGCCATGCCGACCATGTGCTTTTCGGCGAACACGTCCCACAGCCGGAACTCGGCCTTGATCTGGTCGTCGGGTTGGCTGGTCAGGTTGCCGGTGACCAGGGCCTGGGCATTGATCTGCCGCCAATCGACGAAGCGCGGCATCACCTGCATGTCCTCGGGTTTCTGCTGGAACGCGCGCCGGTCGATGGGCCGGAACAGCCCCGATCGCTCGAGGTCGGCCGCCACCACCTCGGCGATGTCGGCGCCCAGATTGCGTTCCACCTCGCTGCGCCCGGCAAGGTCGGAAACCGCTATGGGCAGCGGTTCCACGTTGCCCCGGGTTATGTCGATTTCGGTGATTGCGCGCGCCGGCGCCGGCCACGCCAGCGCCATAAGGACGACCGCGATACCGGCGAATCCGGCCACCACCGCGCGAAACGGGATGGAGGCACGTGTTTGGTTTCGTTTCCTGGGCTCCACGGGCTTTCTCCCTGTTAACTGAACATCTCTCTCGGGTCGAAGTTTATTCGCATGTCTCGCCACAGGTCATATTTCTCCGGCGAGAGGTTCTTGATTCGGTCCGTCTTCAGTACCGCGCGCACGGTGCTTTCGGCCATGGCGCGAAAGAACGGGTCGGAGCGCATGCGGCTTTCGTTCAACACCGACACGCCGGTGACGGTGCCGTCCGGGTTGAGTTGAATGCGCAAGGTTACGACCATGTTCTGGGCGTCGCGGGCGCCGGCCGGTAGGCTCCAGTTGCGTTGGATCTGGTAGCGGATGTTGTCGATCTCGCTCATGCTCAGCGGAATGCTGTCGCTGAACGGCGTGTTCGCCTGCGCCAGCGCCTGTTCGATCGGGTCGATATCGGGCGGTGTCGTCTTGGCGTCGTCGTCGGGCTCGCGCGTCTGGCGTTTCTTTTCCAGTTCCTCGACGCTTTTCAACACGTCGGCGAAGGGATCGGGTTTGGGCTTGGGCTTCGGTTTGCCACGCGGCCGTTTGACCTCTTTGGGCAAACTGACGGTTTCCACCGGCTCGGGCTCGGGTTCCGCGGCCAGTTCCGGCTCGGGCTCCGGAAGTGTCACCACCTCGGGCTCCGGTTCGGGCGGCTCGGGCGGCGGCGGCGGCGGTTGTTCCGCTGTTTTTGGTTCCTCCGGTTCGGTGTCGTCGATCACGGTTTGCGGCAGGTTCCGTTCTTCCGTGATCGCCACCATCTCGACGATGATCACCCGCTCGCTCAGCAGCGGTTCCTCGCGCAGGGCCGGGATGCCGAAATAGCCGACCGCGACAAGAAGCAGATGCCCGAAGGCCGATATGATCGCCGCTTGCCTCAAGTCTCAACCCCCGGCCTTCTCGCCGATCGGCGTCACGGTGATCAGGGCGACCCTCGTGAAGCCCGCCATGTTGATGGTGCTCATCACCTGCATGACGCGGCCATAATCGATCGCCCGGTCGCCGCGAATGAAAATCCGCGCCTCCGGGTTCTCGCCGGTGATCGCGATCAGTTTCGGGCCCAGTTCGTCGAGCGCGATCCGCGATTCCTGCAGGAACAATTGCCCCTCGGCGTCGATCGACACGGTCAGCGGCTCGTCGTCGCCCGATAGCGCCTCGGACTCGGCCTTGGGCAGATCGATCTCCACGCCGACGGTCAGCAGCGGCGCGGTGATCATGAACACCACGAGAAGCACCAGCATCACGTCGACAAACGGCGTGACGTTGATTTCCGACATCGGCTGGTAACGCGCCGTCCGGCTATTGCCGGTCCGGTATGAAGCGCCGCCCACCATCACGCGCGCCTTTCGCCAAGTTGGCGCGACATCAAAGCGCTGAACTCGCCGGCGAAGGTTTCGAGCCGCCCGGCGTACCGGCCGAGGTCGCTGCTCAGCTTATTATACGCGATCACCGCCGGGATCGCGGCGACCAGCCCCAGCGCCGTGGCCAGCAGGGCTTCCGCGATGCCCGGCGCCACAACCGCCAGAGACGTATTCTTGGTCAGGGCGATGGACTGGAAGCTGTTCATGATCCCCCACACGGTGCCGAACAGGCCGACGAAGGGCGCGGTCGAACCGGTGGTGGCGAGGAAGCCCATATGGCGCTCGAGACTTTCCATCTCGCGCGTCAGCGCGATCCCCATCACCCGGTCTATGCGCCGTTGCAGGTTGTTCTGGGACCGCTCGTCGGTAAGCATGACGCCGCGTTGGCTGGCCAAGGTCCATTCGTGCATGGCGACGGAAAACAGTGTTGCCAGGGGATGGCCCGGCGCGTTTCCGACGTCCTCATAAAGTTCCTCCAGCGAACCGCCCGACCAGAACGATTCCTCGAATTCGTTGGCCTGGTTGCGCAGCCGGTGGAAGCGGCGCAGCTTGTCGAAGATGATCGTCCAACACCACAACGAGGCGGCAAGCAGGATCAACATCACGATTTTCACGACCAAGTCGGCCTGCAAAATCAAGCCCCAGATCGACAGGTCGAGCGCCGCCGCCTGTCCCAGGCTCACCGTGTCCATGGCTTCCATTTACTTAAGCTCTGACTTCCGATTGTTGTTGGGAGGCGGTTTGTTGGAGCGCGGCAAGCGCGTCGCGCAGGCCTGTCGGCAAGCGCGCCGGGCGACCGTTTTCGCCCACGCAGGCGAGCCGAAGCACGAGTCGAACAAGTGAGTCGTTGTCGCGGCGCACCACTTGTTCGGCGCGAATCGAGGCGCCGGAAATATCGAGTATGCGCGTGTGCACCTCGATGTCATCGTCCAGGCGCGCCGGCGCGGTGTAATCGATATCGCAATTGCGCACCGTGAAAACAATGCCGGCGTCACGGCGCAGAGTGCCGTGGTCGATTCCGGCGAGGCGAAGCATTTCGGTCCGCGCCCGTTCGGCATAGCACAGATAATTGGCGTGATAGACCATGCCCGCGGCGTCGGTATCTTCGTAATAGACCCGGATCGGCATGATATGCACGCCGCCGTCCATATGTCCCGAGCTAGCCGTCATCGTCCGTCCCGTCCTGGTCGAGGCCGAGTTGGCCCTGTCGCGATACCGGGACATCCAATCCGATATGGCGGAACGCGTTGTCGGTGAGCAGGCGCCCGCGCGGGCCGCGTTGCAGGAAGCCTTGTTGAATCAAATAGGGCTCGATCACGTCCTCGATAGTGTCGCGTTCCTCGGAAAGCGCCGCGGCCAGGGTTTCCACGCCAACCGGCCCGCCACCGTAGTTGCGCGCGATGCAACTCAGGTAACGGCGGTCCATGGCGTCGAGGCCGCGCGGATCGACCTCGAGGCGCGTCAGCGCCGCGTCGGCGGTCGCGGCGTCGATCCGCGTCTTGCCGGCGACGGCGGCGAAATCGCGAACCCGGCGCAGCAGCCGTCCGGCGACGCGCGGCGTGCCCCGCGCGCGCCGCGCGATCTCGCGCGCGCCGTCATCGGCCACGGATATGCGCAGCACGCGCGCGTCGCGGGCGACAATCTTTTCCAGATCCTCAACGTCGTAAAAAGTCAGGCGGGCGGGAATGCCGAAGCGGTCGCGCAGCGGCGTGCCGACCAGCCCCGAACGCGTGGTCGCGCCGATCAGGGTGAACGGCGCCAGGTCGAGGCGCACCGAGCGCGCCGCCGGCCCCTCGCCGATGATCAGGTCGAGTTGGAAGTCCTCCATGGCCGGGTAAAGAATCTCCTCGACCAGAGGGTTGAGCCGGTGAATCTCGTCGATGAACAGCACGTCGCGCGGTTCCAGATTGGTGAGCAGCGCCGCCAGGTCGCCGGCGCGCGCGATCACCGGACCCGAGGTCGCGCGGAAGCCCACGCCCAGCTCGCGCGCCATGATCCGCGCCAGCGTGGTCTTGCCCAGGCCAGGCGGGCCGGAGAACAGCACGTGGTCCAGGGCTTCCCGGCGCGCCCGCGCCGCCTCGACGAAAACGCGCAGGTTGGCGCGGGTCTGGGGTTGGCCGACGAAATCGTCCAGGGTCAGCGGGCGCAAGCTGGTTTCGCCCGAATCTTCCACCGCCAGGTCGGGTCCGACGAGCCGTTCGGTCTCGGCCGGCATGCTCACGCCGCGAGCTCCTTCAGCCCGGCGCGGATCAGCGCGGTTACCTCGGCCTCCGCGCCGAGATCCCGGCTCGCCGCGGCGACGGCGCCGAAGGCCTCCGCCCGCCCGTAACCCAGATTGACCAGGGCCGACACCGCTTCGCCGGAGCTATCGCCGGCCGCGGTCCCGCCCGCCGGCGCCAGGGTCACGCCCGGCGCCAGGCCCGCGGCCTTATCCTTGAGTTCGCTCAATATACGGCCCGCCACCTTCGTTCCGATGCCGTTGGCTCGCGTCAGGGACGCCCGATCCTGCGCCGCGATCGCCGTCGCCAGTTCGCCCGGATCCAAGACCGACAGCAGCCCCAACGCGACTCGCGCCCCGACGCCCTGCACGGTCTGCAAAATCCGGAACCATTCACGCTCCGCCGAATCGCGGAAGCCATAAAGGTGGATGTGGTCCTCGCGGACGTGGGTTTCCACGAAAAGCTCGATTGTTTCGCCAATAGCGGGCAGCGCTTCCAACGAGCGGGCTGAGCAATACAGCAAATAACCGACGCCGCCGGTGTCGATCACGGCCCAGTCCGCGCCGTGCGAATCGAGCCGGCCGCGCAGCTTGGCGATCACGAGGCGGCTTCCGTCACGGACATGCGCGCGCGCCGGCGCGCCGCGTCGCCGTGATGGGCATGGCAGATAGCCACCGCCAGGGCGTCGGCGGCGTCCGCGCTGTCGGGACGGCTTCCGGGCAACAAGGCGCGCACCATCATGGCGACTTGCTGTTTGGCGGCGCGCCCCGTGCCCACCACCGATTTCTTGATTTCGCGGTTGTGGTACTCGGCGACCTCCAGGCCGGCCAACGCCGGCGTCAGCATCACCACGCCGCGCGCCTGACCCAGCTTCAAGGTCGAGGACGCGTTGACGTTGACGAAGGTTTCCTCCACGGCGGCCGAATCCGGGCGCCACGTTTCGATCACGCGTCGCAGGCCGTCATGCAGCTCGACCAGCCGCGCGGCCAGGGGTTGATCCGGGTCGGGCCGGATGTCGCCACACGCCACATAGCGAAGCCGCGTGCCGTCCCAATCGATCGCGCCCCAGCCGGTGCGGCGCAGTCCGGGGTCAAGCCCGAGTAATCTCATCGATTCCGATCCGCCGTCTTATACCAAAGGTCCATGATATTGACCTTTGGTATCAGGCGCTGAGTTTCAGCAATACTTCGTCCGAAATTTCGTAATTGGCGGACACCGACTGAACGTCGTCGTTGTCCTCGAGAGTCTCGATCATTTTCATCAAGGTGCGCGCCTGGTCCTCGTCGACCGCCACCGTGCTCTGGGCGATCCACTCGAGCCCCGCCAAGGCGGCCGCGCCGAAGCGGTCTTCCAGCGCCTCGCGGACGTCGTTGAACGAGTCCGGCGAACAGGCGATTTCGTGCCCGGTCTCGGTGGATTCAACATTGTCCGCGCCGGCCTCGACCACCGCCTCGAACATGTCGTCGGCGCTGGCGGCGTCGGCGGGATACCGGATCAGACCGACGCGCTCGAACATGAAGCCGACGCTTCCCGTCTCGCCCAGATTGCCGCCGTTCTTGGTGAACGCGGAGCGCACATCGGCGGCGGTGCGGTTGCGGTTGTCGGTCAAGGCCTCGACGATCACCGCCACGCCGTTGGTGCCGTAGCCTTCGTAGCGAATCTCGTCGTAATTGGCATCGTCCTCGCCACCCGCGCCGCGCTTGATGGCGCGGGCGATATTGTCCTTGGGCATGTTGGCCTGGCGGGCGGCGGCGATGGCCGTGCGCAGGCGCGGATTCATGTCGGGGTCGGGCATGCCGGATCGCGCGGCTACGGTCAACTCGCGGCCCAGCTTGGCGAACAGCTTGGCGCGCTTGGCGTCCTGCGCGCCCTTGCGGTACATGATGTTCTTGAATTGGGAATGGCCGGCCATGGCCGTACAGGCACCTCTAATCGTTAATGAACGGCGCACATCATACCAGATATGGTGCCGCCGCGAAATCCAATCGCCCCGGTGAGACCCTCAATAAGCCCAAGTCCGTCCTTTTAACAATCCAATATGGCGACAATTTGGCCGATTCAGACCGGCCAGCGTGGCTCCAACGTGGCGCCGGTGATCAGGGGCGCGGCGCGGCGCGCCAAACCGGTGCGGGGATTGGTTTCGACAAACACCGCGCACAAGGCGCCGGCGCCCTTGGACGGCAGGATGCGCCCGCCGGGTCGCTTGGTGCGGAACTTGGCCACCCACATATCCTTGTCGCCGCCGATCACCGAATTGTAGTCGCCGCACATGCCGGCGTCGGTCTGGTAGGCGGTGCCGCCGTCGAGCAGGTGGGTATCGGCCGTCGGCACGTGCGAATGCGTGCCCACCACCAGCGAGACGCGCCCGTCGAGGAAGTGACCGAAAGCCTGCTTCTCGCTGGTCGCCTCGCCGTGCATGTCGACCACGACGGCGTCGACGTTGGCGCCGAGTTCGTGTTCGCCCAGAACGCCGTCGATACAGGCGAACGGATCGTCCAACGGGTCCATGAACAGGCGCAGCATCACGTTCGCCACCAGCACTTTCTCGCCGCGTTGGGTGGTGTAGACGCGCGCGCCGGTGCCCGGCGT
>Ga0114950_10001683_pt1 | contig 16759 bp, 12 predicted proteins | sample N075metaG_FD_83503 | JGI IMG/M metagenome (GOLD analysis project Ga0114950, IMG submission 83503) | Deep subsurface microbial communities from Kermadec Trench to uncover new lineages of life (NeLLi) - N075 metaG | ecosystem: Environmental > Aquatic > Marine > Ocean trench > Sediment | place... | reverse complement strand
GAACGCCTCGGACGAGAAGAATACGGGATGATGCGTGAAGGCGAAAAGTCCTATCCTGTGGTAGACGAAGATGAATAACTCTGACCGGAATTCCCGTCGCCAGACGCCGACTGCCAACTTCGATGGTTAGACGCGTCGCTACGCTGTTCCTATTCCTTTTCTGTCTGATACCGGGCAGACACGCCAGCGACGCCGCAGCTCAGACACAGAGTAACATAAATTCGCCTGTTCGATTCCAGGCAAAAGATTCACTGATCCTGAATCTGACGGGCGAAGACAAAGCAGCCGTTCTATTCGGCAAAGCAAAAGTACAGACGGAGTCCACCTCCCTGAATGCCTTTCGTATCGATATTCTATTCGATATCGATGAGTTACGAGCGTCTGGTTTGAAATCAGACACAGGCTGGGTTGATCTGCCTTCGTTTTCAGACGGGTCGGAGACGTTCAACGCGGAATCGATGGCGTACAACCTGGGTACCGGTCGTGGACGTTTCGTAGGCGCTGAGACCGAGATACAGGGCGGGATGGTTCGTAGCCAAATTGTAAAAGCACTTGAAGACAGCGTTTTATTCATCAAGGATGGGATGTACACCACCTGTACCTGTATACAGAATCCATCTTACTCCTTCAGATCTGACAAGATGAAATTGGTAGATCGAAAATGGATCTATACCGGCCCGCTGCAACTCTACATTTATAACATTCCTACGCCCCTCTGGCTTCCTTTTGGTTTTTTACCCGCACAAGACGCGAGGCGCTCGGGACCATTGCCTCCTTCCTACGGGGAAGATGAATTCGGATTCTACATGCGAAATTTCGGCTGGTACTTCGCTCTGAGTGAATACATGGACCTGCAACTGCAGGCCGGTTTCTGGACCAACGCATCTTGGGAGATCGATGTACTCTTCCGGTACAAGCAGCGATATACGTATGATGGACAATTAGGTGTCAGTTTTGCCAGATTCAAGAATGGAGAAAAAGGTGACCCGGATTATTCTATCCGGGACGTCAAATCTCTCAGGTGGCTGCACAGCCAGACCATCGGTGCCAGCGCATCATTAAATGCCAAAGTAAATCTCAGCTCTGAGGGATATCTTCGAGGTGTATCTCAGAGTTATGATGACCGGACGCGTCAAAATATTCAGTCTACTATCCGGTACTCGAAGCGCTGGAAAAACCAGAATTTGTCCGTTCAGGTCGATCAGAATCAGATTGTTGAGACCGGGCGCACGACGGCGAATCTACCCACTCTGTCATTTTCGCAGAGTTCATTCAAACCGCTCAGCAGGTCAAACCGCAGTCCAGGCCAGTCAGAAAAGTTCTATGAAAAGTTTACAGTCAGCTATAATCTGAATGTCACCAACCGATTCGAATTTAATCCTTTATCGGACGATGATTTGATCGCGAACGGAGACTCAGCAGCCATCGATATTACCTGGTTAGATGCTCTTTTCTCCGCAGACGATTACCAGCGGGCAACGGGTGATGACGAACCTTTCCAGTTCAGGGCCGCCCACACCGTTCCCCTTTCTGCTCCTTTTTCGGTGAGCCGGCTGCCGCTGCTCGGGTCGTTTGACCTGAATTTGTCGCCGAGCATCAGGTACAATGAAGACTGGTTCGCCCGAACAGAGCGGCGCTCTTTGAGTGCCGATAGTTCCAAGATCGATGTTTCGTCAGAGCAGGGATTTTTCGCCCTCAGACAATTCAGAGCCAGCCTTTCCGCAAGTTCTACTTTTTATGGTCTTCTACCTATAAACTTGCCGGGATACAATACCATTAGACACACCGTTAGGCCTTCTCTCACATATAGTTATAGACCTGATTTTTATGACGAAAAATACGGCTATACCCGGACTTATACTGACGCGAACGGAAATGAAGTCCGGTATGGTATTGTGCCAGGTGTGTCCAGAACCGAATTGAAGCAGATCACATTTGCGATCAACAACACGTTCGAAACGAAGCGGGTGCGCCGACCAGACGATTTTGAATCAGATTCGCGCCGGCCACAGGGTGCTGTAAAACTGCTCGATCTGAATATTTCGAGCGGATACAATTTTGCTGCAGACTCCCTGAAGTTTCGAAATATTTTACTTACCGCCCGAACTCGTTTGTTCGGAAATACCGACTTCAACGTCCGAACATCATTCTCTCCGTACGAATTGTCGGATACCGGTCAACTGACAGATAAATATGCATTCTCTTTTCCGGGAATTCTCGGCAGACTCACCCGCGCTGACGTAACAGTCAGAACATCGCTTAGAAGTAAACGAGGAGATGGGTCTCGTCCGTACACGTCCCCACGCGCTGGTTACGATATCGCTCGTCAGGATCCGTTTCGTGAGTTCGATTCATACACTCAGTCAGGATCGTCAGCAAATTATGCTGATTTCTCGATTCCGTGGTCGATGACACTTGATTTCACATACGGAGTGAGCAAGGTATCACCTGCCACGATCAAACGCGCCATTATCAACGGCACTTTTGACTTCAGCCTGACGCCAAACTGGAAAATTGCGTCGCGTACTGGATATGACTTCGAACGACGGGAAATTGTGACCACCAACCTCGCCATTGCCAGGGATTTTGATTGCTGGCAGATGTCTGTTTTCTGGGTCCCATTCGGTGCCTATGAATCGTGGGGATTTGAGATCCACGTCAAAAGCGACATCTTGAGGGATTTCTTGAAGCTGGAGCAACCTAAAAAAGAGGTGAGTAATCAGTTCGGTCTCTTTTGACGGAATCAATCCATCTGAGAAGGTCGTTCTCAGGTTATGAGCGAACAAGATCTACATATCCTCAAAACATCCGCAGAATCAGATACGGATGTTGATCGAAAGATTTCCGAGCGCCTTTTATCAATTATCGAATCGGCTACAGGGCTTCCTACCAAAACCGATGTTTCCCTTTTTGTTCGGAATCGAGTTGTGACCGTTTCGGGTGGTGTCTTAGACAAAATTGATCATGTCGAGCTGATTTCCCGCATTCGGGAAACGCCGGGCGTCAAACGGATTATTGATCGTCTTACCGATCGTCAGTGACCCAGGAACTGCCGACGACATTAAATCGGATCGGGCCATTTTGAAGAGCTTCACCCCGAGCAGATGACTTCAGCTGAATGCCTTTCCATTGTATCAGGAGTTCTGAGCTTCGACCAAGGAACTGCTGAAAAACGAGTTCTCCTTCAAAAGTACCATCTGGGTCTGGTTGCACATCTTCCGCCCGAACCGCCAGAACCATGCCTTCAATATGGGATCTTTCAGAATGCCGCTCCTCGGCTTGAGATCCTGCAGAACGCGACTTCTCGGCGTGAGACTCGCCTGCGAGTAACTCCGCACAATCGCCTTCGATCAGATTACTTCCTCCCAAAAAACGCGCTGAAAAGGCCGATGCTGGATTATAGTACACATCCCGAGGTGCACCCGTCTGCACGATTCGGCCGTCCTTCATGATAGCCATCCTGTCCGAAAGCGCAAGAGCCTCTTCTTGATCATGTGTAACGTAGATACTCGTTGTTCCGAGCTCTTTCTGCATTCGTTTCAGCTCGAGTCTGGTCTGTTCACGTAACTCCGCATCCAGGTTCGACAGAGGTTCATCGAACAACAATACGTCCGGCTGCGTCGCCAGCGCACGAGCGAGAGCGATGCGTTGCTGCTGCCCTCCAGACAGTTCCGTTACGCTCTTCTCGTAGAGAGACGCCATTTCGACACGGTCCAGCGCTTCCAGGGCCCGTTTTTTTCGATCTCCGGCATTCATCCCTTTAACAGCCAGGCCGTATTCTACGTTTTGAGCGACCGTCATATGCGGGAAAAGCGCATAGTTTTGGAAAACCATCGCGGTGGGACGTTTTTGAGGGGGTACGTTTGTGACATCTACCCCGCCGATTGAAATTGTCCCTGTGTCCGGATGTTCAAATCCGGCAATCATACGCAGCGTCGTCGATTTGCCACACCCGCTTGGACCCAATAAGGAAAAAAATGACCCGGCCTCAATGTGCAGAGATACGTCCCGGACCGCTTTCACATCGTGGAACGCACGTGAAACCCCACGCAAAACAACCGATGCGCTTTGAATTTCGCCGGACGGGTCCACATTCATCTGTTCAGCTGGTTTGAACGGTCTGAAGCGCTTCCGTTACCCGGTCCGCCGCTTCCTGGAAGACAGTCGCTGTCATTACCTGCAGTCCGCTTTCATCGAGAATCGCTTTCCCTTCTGCAGCATTGGTCCCTTGAAGGCGAACGATGAGCGGCATGTCAATTCCAACATTCTGAACCGCAATCACGATTCCTTTGGCTACACGATCACATCGTACAATGCCGCCGAAAATATTTACAAGGATGGCCTGAACGTTCGGGTCTTTCAGAATGATACGGAAGCCAGCTTCCACCGTCTCGGGGTTCGCTCCACCTCCGACGTCCAGAAAATTGGCAGGCTCTCCACCGGCAATTTTGATGATGTCCATCGTTGCCATCGCCAGGCCGGCACCATTCACCATACACCCGACATTTCCGTCGAGTTTGACATAGTTCAGCGAATACTCTGCAGCCTCTACTTCTAGTGGCGCCTCCTCTGCCAGGTCGCGTAATTCAAGAAGATCCTTGTGCCGAAACATAGCGTTGTCATCGAGATCTATTTTCGCGTCGACCGCCAGAATATCTCCCTGGTCGGTAAGTACGAGCGGATTGATCTCTGCCAGTGAACAGTCACTTTCGTGATAAGCGCGATACAATCCCATAACGAATTTCACTGCTTGTTTCAAGGCCCGACCTTCAAGACCAAGGCTGAATGCAATTTCGCGGGCTTGAAAAGGCTGAATTCCGATAGAGGGGTCCACCCATACTTTCACGATCTTCTCCGGAGTCTCTTCAGCCACGGTTTCAATGTCGACTCCACCTTCTGTCGAGGCCATAATCACCGGCATATTCCGTTGCCGGTCAAGCGTCACACTCAGATAAAACTCACTGGCAATGTCTACCGCCTCGGCGATCAAAATCGTCTTTACAGTCTGCCCTTCAGGACCCGTCTGGTGTGTCACCAGGTTCATCCCCAATATGGACTCTGCTTTTTCGCGTACTTCATCAAGTCCGCGAGCCAGTTTAACGCCTCCTCCTTTACCTCGACCGCCGGCATGAATTTGAGCCTTCACGACAAATAAATCAGCGCCGTTTGATTCTTTCAATGACTCAGCTGCCGAAACCGCTTCTGCGACCGTTCCAGCTACGATTCCCTGCTGAACAGGGACACCGAAGGATGCTAAAATGGCTTTTCCTTGATACTCGTGGACTTTCATAGACCTCTTGCTTGCGTACATTGCGAGGTCTGAAAGTACGCCGAATGAGACTCATATCCGTCCGCCAGACGGTTCTGTAATCAATCTTCGCAAATTATTGCAAGGCCCTCCGATTAATGCCCGTAAATGACCACATTTGATAGATATCTCTTCAGGAGGCTGGTTCTTGGCTACTCGGGATTACTCCTGGCTGTAATCGCTTTTTTTATTGTGCTGCATTACGTCGAACACGTCGATGACTTCTACGATAAAGGAGCTGAGGCCACGGCGGTTATCCGATATTACCTGAATTCAATCCCGGATATTATTCAGTTAGGATCGCCCATGGCCATTTTTCTGGCCACAATCTGGGTGACCGGACGTTCGGCGCAAAAACTGGAACTGTCTTCGCTGCAGACGAGCGGTACCTCCCTCTTTCGATTACTCCTTCCTTTTATGATTTTCGGAAGTACAGTGTCGATTGTAATGTTCTTTTTTAATGGGTGGATCGTTCCTGAGACTAACCGTGTGAAGCTGGAATTCGAGCGGGATTATACAAAGGCCGGGATTGGCCAGATTGAATACAGTAACATCCATCGCCGAAATCAACCAGGAAGCGTTTTGAGTGTGGGATTTTATGACAGATCCACCAAAACAGCATCCACCATATCACTGCAATCATTTGACGAAAATATTCGAATGACGAAACGCATAGATGCCGTACGTATGCGCTGGGTAGATTCAACAGGCGTCTGGACATTAACTGAAGCGGTTATTCGGACGTTCGCATCAGACGGCTCAGAGACCCGGGTAGTCATCGCTTCGATGGATACAGTTCTCACAATTCTCCCTCGCGATCTGGCCAGAACCGAGGCTGACGTTGACGCGATGACAATAACGGAAAGCCGGGATTACCTGAATGAACTGACCCGATCCGGCGCGAGCCGAATGGAAATCCAACGAGTTTCTTACCAGAACAAGTTTGCCTATCCGATTTCCAATCTGATTCTGGTGCTGCTGGCCGTGCCTCTTGCTGCCGTCAGGCGGAGGGGCGGGCAGGCTGTTCAGATGGGATTCGGGTTATTTATCGCCTTTGTGTACCTGACGCTCATGAAGCTCATTCATCCTTTCGGCTACTCAGGAATGCTAAGCCCGGTCGTTGCAGCGTGGCTACCGCACGCCATATTTGCGGTGATTGCTGTTATTGTACTCGCGAGAACACGCACGTGATAGATACGCGGATAGAAGGCTTCTAAGATTCCACGCGTGTTAAGCTTCTCCTCCGGGAGCAGCGAAGTGAATAGCCGGTCCGTGAGCGTTGGAATCGTCGATGACTCCATGGGCTCTTTCATATCGCTCTATATTGTCTTGCAACGCTTTTAGCAATCTTTTTACGTGCTGAGGCGTAACGATAATCCGACTTTTGACCCGTGCTTTGGGAACGCCGGGCATCACCCGAATAAAGTCCAAAATGAATTCTTCAGAAGAGTGAGCGAGCATTACAAGATTCGAATAGATACCCTCCGCAATTTCTTCCGTCAATTCGATATTCAGCTGGTGCTGATTGTTTTCCTTGAATTCCAGGTTGTCCTTCATAATGATATTGCCGGTCAGGATAATTCTTGAGTAGATAACGATCTTATCAGATCGCTTTTTGTAATAATGCGGAGGCCCATTCCATTTTCATCGGGTGTAAGGACAGCTCCGGGAGGCTTATCCAATACCTTGGTTAAGTCCTGAAGATGCATGCTTTCCGGAACCACGGGAATTGGTGGGCCCATAATCGTGTCAATCGATTGTGACGTAGCGCCGGGATTCTCCACCAGACAGCCGAGAACATCCGACTCTGTAAGACTTCCAACAATTTCAGAACCACTTGCGACAGGAAGTTGTGATATCCCATTTTCGGTCATTTTATGAGCGGCCTCGCCAATCGTTGCCGCCGTCGTGACGGAGATCAATTCCAGGGCACTCGAAGACGAATTGCCGATTTCTGATACCGTCAGGTCCGGTCGGGCTTCAACAAATCCATGATCTCGCATCCATGCGTCGTTATAGGTTTTCGAGAGGTATCGAAAGCCGGTATCCGGCAGCATTACAACAATGATTGACTCCGACGTGAACGAATCCGGGTTGGCATCCATCCATTTGATGGCTCCGGCCATCGTCATGCCGCTGGTTTGCCCGACAAACAACCCTTCCTCGGCGGCGAGCCGGCGAGTCATGAGCATTGATTCCCGATCCGTAATCCGGACATAGTCATCAATCAAATCAAAGTTCATGTTTTTAGCAAGGATATCCTCGCCCGCTCCTTCCGTCACATAGGGATAAATTTCCGACTTGTCGAATTCCCTCGTGAAAAAGTATTTGTAATAGACGGAACCATATGGGTCAACGCCGATCACCTGAACGTCTGGGCTGTGTTCTTTTAAGTACATCGCTGAACCGGAAATCGTACCGCCGGTACCCGCAGAAGCAATAAAATGCGTGATTCTACCGTCGGTATCCTCAAGTAATTCCGGGCCAGTGGACAGGTAATGAGCTTGAGCATTTGCCTCATTATCATACTGATTCAGATATACCGAATTGGGGATTTCCGAAGCCAGTCGCCTTGCCACGGAATAGTAGGATCTCGGATCTTCGGGCTCGACATTCGTCGGGCATACCATGACCTCAGCGCCGAGCGCGCGAAGGACATCTGCCTTTTCAGGACTTTGCTTATCTGTCGTCGTAAAAATGCACTTGTAGCCTTTGGCAATCGCCACAAGTGCCAGACCGGCTCCGGTATTGCCGCTCGTTCCCTCTATAATTGTCCCACCGGGCTTCAGATCGCCCGCTGCTTCTGCCGCTTCTACCATCGACACGGCAATCCGGTCTTTCACAGAGGAACCCGGATTCAGCATTTCAACCTTTGCGAGAACCGTACAATCGAAGTTCGTGCAGATTTTATTTATTCGGACGAGAGGAGTTTTGCCTATCGTACCCAGAATGGTTTCATGCCACATATTCTGGTCGCCTGATTACTATATTCTAATTTATTAAGCATTCCGGATCGGAGCCGGATAAGGTACACTTTCTTTTTCTTCCGACCCGATCTGAAGCGTCTATTCAGATGAAACTTAGGTTTACAATCTGAAATTCAATTTCCCTCACTACTCCCGCTGATGACTGAAAGCTCCCCACTTCCCGGCATGATTGAACCGGAACTACTCGTGGCAACATGTCGGGCTGATGGTCAGATACTGTCGCGAAATGACGCGTGGATTCGGATTCTAGGAGAAGACGACGGCATCTGGGACCGACTGACGGAAAGTGATCAAAAGATCGCTGAACAAAATTTTCGAGAGGCGTGTCAGGGATCTCTCGTAACCCATGCCTTGTTTATGGCCATTCGGCCAGATCGGGATTTACCGGCGCCGGTGCTGTTGCATTTCATTCCGGTGACCTCCTCATCTGATAGAACGAGCGGAGGTGGTGGCCTGGTAGCGATTACGGGTGAGATTTTAGCAGAGCCCGACAGCTGGACAGAAAATCAAACCGACCGACATCGCATGGCGACACTCGGTAGAATGACCATGGGAATCACCCATGATTTCAATAACCTTCTGGGCGGCATCCTGGGACACATCACGATCATGGAAACCGATGGTGTTTTAGCGCGCAGTCCGGCCGAGCTGACTGAACATATTTCTACCATTAAGAAAGCGGCTAACGATGGCGCTTCCCTGATCGAGAAAATTCAGCGATACATCCGGCAGGAGAAGAAAGCAGCATTCGAACCCGTAAACATAGCCACGCTGATTCATGACTGTGTAATTCTTACCAAACCATATTGGTACAACGAGCCGCGACGTCACGGCATTCAGATCGAAGTTCAGTATGATGCACCTGACCACATCGCAGTATTGGGTTCGGGCCCGGAGCTTCGGGATGTTTTTGTAAATCTGATATTGAACGCTGTGCAGGCAATGCCCGAGGGCGGGCAGATAAATATTTCTGCCGAGACAGATAATAAAAATATGCATATTTCGTTCCGGGACAACGGAACAGGCATGACAGAGGACGTTCGCACGAGAATATTTGAGCCACTGTTCACCACAAAAACAGGGCGCGGAACCGGAATGGGATTATCCGTAGCACTTGGAGTTATTCAGGAGCACGATGGCAGTATTTCGGTCACTTCCGAGTGGCATAAAGGAACTGAATTCAAAATTGTCTTGCCACTCCAGTTGGATTTCCCGGTGTCTGTTGTTAAGGAAAATGATCCCGCTGAGCGAACATCGGCATCGATCTTGCTCGTTGACGACGAAGAAATGGTTCGTAATATGATGAGCAGGTTGTTGACGCTCCGTGGACACCAGGTCACGTCCTGTGAATCTGCGGCTGAAGCCCTGCTTCAATTGGAAGACAAATCATTTGATGTCATTCTGTCGGACCAGGGAATGCCGGGCATGAACGGTCGGGAATTTGCCGAAAACGTTCGAGGCCGTTTTGGAAATATCCCTTTCGTTCTTGTAACGGGAGATACGAACATTGATGTTGATACACAGCTCATTAGCCGTGTGGTCTCGAAACCTTTCAAAATCGAGGAGTTGGACTTCGTGATACACGAATTGACCTGATCGCGACAACTTGTCACAAGTATCGGTTTGGCCTGGTTTTTGAGTTCCGAGACCGAGTAGATACAGCTCGATTTCATTCTAGATATTGCTTGGTTCATGACGCACGTCCCACTTTTATTCGTCGACGACGATCCCGAACAGACTATTCCACTCCCGACCGCCGCAGACGAAAAGGAGATGAGCGCGGTCAGCGTGCCCGAGAGTATTCCTATTCTGGCCCTGCGGAACACCGTTCTATTTCCCGGTGTCGTGTTACCGATTACGGTCGGAAGAGATACATCGTTGAAACTGGTTAAAGATGCGTTTGCGAATGACCGGGTCATCGGGGTCGTTGCGCAACGAAGTGAAGACGTCGAATCCCCTGAACCCAGCGATTTGTACGATTTTGGTTCGGTGGCTGTCATCCTGAAGTTGATTAAGATGCCCGATGGGTCGAAGTCGATCGTAATTCAAGGCAAAAGACGTTTTAAAATTGAAGAGTTCACGAGCACAGAGCCCTATTTCACAGCGAAGGTAGAGCCGGTAGTCGAAGAAATATCCGGTGACTCTGTTGAAATCGAGGCCTTGATGCGCTCAATAAAAGAACTGGCCGTTCAGATCGTCAATCTCTCCCCAAATTTACCAAGCGAAGCGGCGTACGCGATTCAGAATATCGACTCCCCAACGTTTCTGATCCATTTTATAGCATCGAATCTGCAGATTGACGTTTCGGAGAAGCAACATTTACTCGAGACCCTTCCTCTCGTTAAACGCGCTGAATTGGTCATGACTCACCTGAATAAGGAATTGCAGGTACTGCAACTTTCCGAAGAAATCCGGTCCCGGGTGAAGACCGACGTCGACCAGCAGCAGCGCGAGTATTTACTCCGGCAACAAATGAAGGCGATCCAGGATGAACTGGGGGAAAGCGATGGTACTGCGGGCGACGTGCGGGACGTGAAGGAGCGTGCAGAAAAAAAATCACTACCGGATCATGTTCGCGAGGCCTTTGATAAAGAAGTCGAAAAGCTCTCTCGATCCAACCCGGCTTCTCCTGACTACGCGTTGATCCGAAACTATATCGACTGGATTCTGGACACACCGTGGCAGGAATTTTCAGAAGACCGCCTGGACCTTAAACGGGCGAGTAAGATTCTGAATGAAGATCACTTTGGCCTGGAGCAGGTCAAGCAACGCATTCTCGAATATCTCGCCGTTCTGAAGCTGAAGGGTGATATGAAGGCGCCTATAATTTGCTTTTACGGACCGCCCGGAGTGGGGAAAACCAGCCTCGGCAAATCCATTGCGCGTGCGCTCGGGCGCAAGTTTATTCGAATGAGTCTGGGTGGCATACGGGATGAAGCAGAAATCCGAGGTCACCGAAGAACGTACGTAGGTGCATTACCCGGAAGAATCGTACAGGGTTTAAAGAAAGCGGGAACGGCGAATCCTGTATTCATGCTGGACGAAGTCGACAAACTAGGCTCTGATTTCCGCGGGGATCCGTCTTCCGCACTTCTCGAGGTGTTGGATCCAGAGCAGAACAATACGTTTAACGATCATTATCTGGAGCTGGACTGCGACTTGTCCAATGTGCTCTTTATCGCGACCGCTAACTATCTCGAAAACATTCCTGCACCATTGCGTGACCGGATGGAAATGATTGAGATTAACGGATATACCCTCAACGAAAAACTGAATATCGCCAAGAAATTTCTGGTACCTCGCCAGATCGAACGGAATGGCCTGAAAGATGAACAATTCTCGATAACTGACAATGCTTTACGACTTGTAATCGAAGGCTACACAAGGGAATCGGGTGTCAGACAGCTCGAGAGGACCATCGGCGCGGTTACCCGTGGCGTAGCCCGCAAAGTGGCTACTGGCGATTCCAGTGGCGAAACCATTGACAAAGAGGATATCGAATCCTATCTGAAATCGCGGAAATACATTTCAGATGTTGCCGAAAGAACGGAGGTTCCGGGCGTTGCTACAGGCCTCGCATGGACCCCTGTAGGTGGTGATATCTTGTTCATCGAAGCGTCTGTCTCGCGGGGCAACGGTCGGTTGATTCTTACAGGACAACTCGGCGATGTGATGAAGGAGTCTGCCCAGACGGCGCTCTCATACGTGAAAGCAAGTGCGGATGAATGGAATATTCCGGAGGCAGCGTTCAAGTATTGGGACATTCATATTCATATACCAGCAGGTGCTATCCCAAAGGATGGCCCATCTGCCGGGGTGGCTATGCTTTCGGCTCTGATTTCTATCTACACGCAAAGACGCCTCAAGCACAATTTGGCCATGACAGGCGAAGTCACTCTGCGGGGATTGGTCTTGCCGGTCGGTGGAATTAAAGAAAAAGTGCTTGCCGCCAAAAGGGCTGGAATCAAGAAGGTGGTCTTACCAGAGCGAAATCAAACGGATATTGACGAAATCAAGAAATCGGCATTGCGAGGATTAAAAATCGTTTACGTCAAACGCATGAAAGAAGTCATAGACCTTGTGCTGGAACGCAAGAGCCAGAACAACCCAAAGAAATTTTTCGAAATCCCGGAAGCTGAGCAACGACTCAACGGACAATCTCAGATTGGACAATCAGCTGTCGTCGTCTGATTCATCAAGAATCTTAGCATCGTCGATATTCGAGTCGGCACCCTCACTGAACGACTTTTCAACGTCTGTGATTAGATCGCTGACCGAGTCAGCGACGGTCGTCAGCAGATCACCCACGAACCGGAACGTTGTTCCGGTAATAAAAATCGCTTTGCCTACAAGGTTGAGCCGTTCAAATTCAACCAGACGGTTGTCGTTATTTTTTTCAGACACTTAGTCTGCGCTTTCGGGTTCTTCTTTGGTCGCCTTTTTTGCGCCAGCCTTTTTCTTCTTCTTTCCGTTCGCGGCAGGCTTCGCTTCTGTTTTCTCGTCTTTGGAAGCATCTTCAGACGACGTGTCCTCATCTCCATTGCCGAATTCTGCGGTTACGTTTTTTAAAACATCCGCAACCGCGTCACCAGCCTGTCGAACTCCCTCTACAACCATTTGTATGGCTGATTCTACGAGGAACGCAGCTTTTTCGTTAGCACCCAAGCCGTCAAAAGAAGATCGGGTTTTGGTGTACTTCTTGGTCTTTTCTGTATTGTTGTCGCACATAGCTGCTGATCTTGGCTTTTCGATGTTACGTTCTTTCTGGCACCTGTAGACGGTGCCAGGAAGATCAGGTTGCAACTTGAAGTCTACTTCTGCTGAAGATTTGCCTGTGCAGCTGCCAATCGAGCAATTGGAACTCGATATGGCGAACAAGAGACGTAATCCATGCCGACCTCAAAACAAAAATGCACAGATGCAGGGTCCCCCCCGTGTTCGCCACAAATGCCGACTTTTAGTCCCGGATCTGTCGACCTTCCGCGCTCTGTGCCCATACGAATGAGTTGCCCGACACCTTCAATATCAAGCGTCTGAAAAGGATCGTCTGCGAGAATCTTGTTTTCTATATAACTTGGTAAGAATTTACCCGCGTCGTCCCTGCTGTACCCGAATGCCATCTGCGTAAGATCGTTGGTACCAAACGAGAAGAAGTCGGCGTGGGCAGCGATTTTATCGGCAACCAGAGCGGCGCGCGGAATCTCAATCATTGTGCCTATCAAATATTCCACTTTCGCTCCTTTTTCCTCAAATACCAAAGCGGCGATACGCTCAATGACAGCTCGCTGATTTGAAAACTCTTCGACCGTACCGACGAGAGGAACCATGATTTCAGGCAAGACTTCAACACCTTCCTGAGACAGCTCGACGGCGGCCTCAAGGATTGCACGGGCCTGCATTTCTGTGATCTCCGGATAAGTGATACCGAGGCGACATCCGCGGTGACCCAGCATCGGATTAAATTCGTCGAGCGACCTGACCTTATCCTGAACTGTTTCGAGCGAAACACCCATTTTCTCGGCCATCTCGATCTGATCTTTTTCCTCATGCGGCAGGAATTCGTGAAGCGGAGGATCCAATAACCGGATGGTGACCGGTAATCCTTGCATGGCTGTAAAAATTCCTTTGAAATCTTCTTTTTGATACGGAAGCAACTTATCCAGGTACTCTCTCCTCTCGTCCACGGTGTTTGCGAGGATCATCCCACGGACATTGTCGATCCTGTCGCCTTCAAAAAACATGTGCTCCGTTCTACACAAACCAATACCTTCCGCACCAAAGTCGCGGGCGCGTTGTGCATCTGCTGGCGAATCCGCGTTGGTACGTACGCCCATTGTTCTGAACTCATCGACCCATGACATGAATGTGTCAAACTCGCCCGTCATTTTCGCCGCCTTCAGTGGCTGACTTCCTTTTACAACTTCACCTGTCCCTCCGTTAATCGAGATCCAATCACCCTCGGCGATCGTAACGCCATCACATACAAACGCAGTCTGAGACGCGTTGATTACGACGTCAGAGCAACCGGCAACACACGGTTTACCCCATCCCCTGGCTACCACTGCCGCGTGACTGGTCATTCCTCCACGCGATGTCAATATGCCTTCGGCTGCGTTCATTCCGCCAACATCTTCCGGGCTGGTTTCAGTTCTGACCAGAATAACTTTTTTCTCTGCGGCTTTCGCTTTTTCTGCAGCTTCGGCAGAAAATACCACCTGACCGACGGCAGCTCCTGGTGACGCTGGCAGCCCTGTCGCAATCACGTCTGCTGCATACCCTTGTGGATCGGCAAACTGAGGGTGCAGGAGCTGATCGAGGTGTCCGGGCTCTACGAGGTCTCGAACAGCCACTTCTTTGGAAATAGTGCCGTCCTGAACAAGTTCTACGGCAATTTTAAGAGCTGCTGCACCGGTTCTTTTCCCGTTTCGTGTCTGAAGCAGAAAGAGCTTACCGTCTTGAATCGTAAACTCTATGTCCTGCATGTCTTTGTAATGAGACTCAAGTCGTTGAGTCGTTTCAACAAGTTGTTCGTAGGCAGCCGGAAATTCAGCTGACATTTGTGAGATATCCTCAGGCGTACGGATACCGGCAACAACGTCTTCGCCCTGAGCATTTATCAGGAACTCTCCGTAGAGTTTATTTTCGCCGGTCGACGGATCGCGTGTAAATAATACGCCCGTACCACTCCCTTCGCCTTTATTCCCGAATACCATCGCCTGCACGTTAACCGCCGTACCGATGAGGCCTGTAATTTTGTTGATCTGGCGATATTTGATCGCGCGGTTGCTATCCCAGGATGTAAAAACCGCATTGATTGACAGTCGGAGCTGCTCAAACGGGTCATTCGGGAAATCACCACCAGTGTGTTTCCTGTAGATTTCTTTGTAGGTCTCGACGAGCGTTTTTAAGTCTGATGCGCTCAGATCGGTGTCGTTCGAGACACCCCTGTTGGACTTCAGTTCATCGATGGCGTCCTCAAAATCATCGTGACTGATGTCCATCACAACATTACCAAACATGTCGATAAATCGACGATAAGAATCGTACGCAAATCGTTCATTATTGAAGCTGGATGCCAGCCCTATCACTGCTTCATCATTCAACCCGAGGTTCAACACGGTGTCCATCATTCCCGGCATAGAAACGGCGGCACCACTCCGGACAGATACGAGCAACGGCTTATTCACGTCTCCGAATTTCGCACCTACCGTTTCTTCAAGGTGTGCGATTCCTGCCCGAACGTCCGCTTCGAGCCCATCGGGCCAGTTACCAGCGTTGCCACTGTAGTATGCGCAGCACTTCGTGCTGATCGTAAATCCAGCAGGTACCGGAAGTCCAATCGAACTCATTTCCGCCAAATTCGCGCCTTTTCCGCCGAGTAGATTTTTATACGATTTATCTGCGTCTGCCGTGCCGTTACCAAATTTAAAAACCATCTGCTTGGTCTCGGTCATTGCCTCGATTGGGGACTCCATAGGTGTTCTCTCTTGCATTTTGATTCCGCGTTCGTCTCTAGTTCCAGACAAAAGATGTGCTGCCCGAACAATATTGTTCAGACCAAAAATATACGGGCCAGACCGCTGTCGCGTTCGACTATGAGAATAAGAACAGGTTAAAGGCCCCGTGTAGTAGAGACATAGCCAGTCGGAACGTCACAATTCGATAGGCGTGTGAGTGGTCAGATTACAAATATGCTCCACCCATTAAAATATTCTGAGTTTTCTATATGAATCGACTTGTCATCGTCGAATCTCCGACCAAAGCACGCACCATCAGAAAATTTCTGCCGGACTCATACCGGGTAGAAGCCAGCATGGGCCACATCCGTGACCTGCCAGCTAACGCTTCAGAAATACCAGAAAAGTTTAAGAAAGAGAAATGGGCGAGACTTGGTGTCAATACCGCAAATGGTTTCGAACCTCTGTATGTAGTCTCTTCTTCCAAAAAGAAGATCGTAAAAGAGTTAAAATCTGCTCTCAAGGACGCCGATGAGCTATTGATCGCGACGGACGAGGACCGGGAAGGAGAATCTATCGGGTGGCACCTGCTTGAAATCCTGAAACCGACAATTCCTGTTCGGCGAATGGTCTTTCATGAGATCACCCGCAAGGCTATCGACGAGGCACTCGACAATACGCGCGAGATCAATAAGAATCTTGTGGATGCCCAGGAGACTCGGCGTGTACTGGACCGATTGGTCGGTTACAGCCTGTCCCCGTTATTATGGAAGAAAATTGCGCCGAAGTTGTCTGCAGGGCGAGTTCAAAGCGTTGCTGTTCGATTAATTGTATTACGCGAGGCCGAACGCATCAATTTTGTCCCTGCTGCATACTGGGGCATTACCGCCAATCTTACGATCGAGAATAAGCCTTTTCAGGCGGTAATGACTCACCTTGGGGCTTTACGGCTGGCTACCGGACGTGATTTTGACGACAACACGGGTCGTTTGAACGATTCTCTGACT
>Ga0114950_10001682_pt1 | contig 16765 bp, 16 predicted proteins | sample N075metaG_FD_83503 | JGI IMG/M metagenome (GOLD analysis project Ga0114950, IMG submission 83503) | Deep subsurface microbial communities from Kermadec Trench to uncover new lineages of life (NeLLi) - N075 metaG | ecosystem: Environmental > Aquatic > Marine > Ocean trench > Sediment | place... | reverse complement strand
ATAGACGTCACGCGAGCAATTTTACAGGCATTGAGTAACATGAATTTCCATCGCTTCTTCCTGGTTCTTCAATTCGTGGTAATGCTGCTTCCATTGGGCATCGTGTATCTGCTGGCGCTAGCCATCTTTACCACTATCCAATTGCAAGACGGGGGCCTTCTCCCAATTCTACTAGGCGTGCTTCTACTGGCGCCTTTCCTGGTAGCGGCGTTTCGAATAATGTTCAGTGCCATCAGGGGCATTGAGTCTCTGAAGAGACTCGGTTCACTCTGGTGGATAATATCCAGTGTTGCGGTTGGAGCTTCCATAATTTCTTTTTTGATATTTGTACTAGGGGATTTCAGTCAATTGGGAGAGGTTGCCGGTACCTTGATCGCAACGTTGGCATTTAGCTCCTTCCTTATTATCCCGTTTAGCCATTGTGTCGTTTTGAAGTTGAAGGATGCTTGAGCTTCAATACGCCAAAACATTGGGCGGTATGTCCTGGCCAACGACACGCAGGTATACCTACGGTATGTCTGAATACGATAATCCGTTCACCGACCAACGACTTCAGGATACTGAATTCGCCAACGTTGAAATGACCAATTCGAATTTCGATGGCCTCAACTCCAGCCGGTTGGCTAAGCGGCTCAGGGGCGGCCTCTGAGATTAGTTGGAGCCGTTTCAATACGGACGTCAGACGCCTTTTCCAATGTTCATGCGTCATCGGTTTACATCATCATTCACAATGGCAGGAGGAACCGGGTATCCGGGATCAGGCTCATTCGAGTATTGGGTAATTTGCGAATGGAGTTGTTAGCGGGCAACACGAAACTATTCATGGTGGGTTCTAACATCTAGAATTGGGCGGCGGCGCCGCATCGAAGTGGCAGCACCAGGAGAGGAGTCCGCGCGCGGGCACGAACCCATCCGCTTTGAGTTTATCGAGTAGCGTTGGATCCCGTACCACGGGTAGGCGAACTGGATCTGGTTAAATTTGATGAACTTGCGGAACCCGTGGACGCGTTCCCTGATCAACGTGATCGATCGTACTTACGAACACAGGAAGACGTAGCGTGTTGGTGCTTTTAGACCTTGCTCGAGGTCACCGTGTATAGAAAGTTCGTTGCAGTAGTTCTGGGCCTCAACGGTCTCATTCTTGTCCTCATCGGGTACATGATTCTGACAACGGCTGAGACTCAATTGGCTGCTCTTGATTTGGAGACGTCTCAGATTCAACAGATCCTTCCCAACTACTTTGGCCTTGGCTTGTCAGATGCGCTATCGAGCGTCTTTTCATTTGCCGCGATGGTGCTTGTTTATCGAGCGAACCCATCCGGCAGGACATTATCCTTGCTCATCGGAATATATCTGGCTCTGGTCGGACTCGGCTTGTATCTGCTGTCGGGTGCGTTGTTCGGCTTGTATTTCATATCGGCGCGTGGACTTATTATTATGGGGCTTGCGTGGAAATTGAGTCGTGGTCACGAGAGTAACAGCGATGGCTGACGAGACATGACTAAACGCAACGCATCTCAATCGCTCGAGGTAGAGCCTCAAACCTCTGCGTAACCAATATTCGAATCTTGCTTTGTTACGCTTTGGCCTGCGACACGTTTTCGTGAGCCAACCGGGCTGACTAGCCGTACCTCTGCGCGGGAAGCCAGGTAACGAGCGCTTCCCAGTTGAATATGATCAGTAGACCAATGAGTTGCAGGACGATGAAGGGCGCCACGCCGCGATAGATGGTCAGCACGTCAATGCCTTCCGGGGCGACCCCCTTGAGATAAAAAATAGCGAAACCGACGGGGGGTGTGAGGAAGCTTGTTTGCAGGCAAACGGCGAAAAGTATCGTAAACCACACCGGATCGAAACCGAGTCCGGTAACCACTGGCGATACCAGTGGCAGGATGATCAAGGTGAGTTCGATCCAATCGAGGAAAAACCCCAGAAGGAAAGTTGCAAAGAGAATGGAAATCACGATACCCGTGGCGCCAAAGGGAAGACCCAGCAACGCTCTTTCGATGAGTTGATCGCCTCCCAGGCCCCGAAGTACCAGGGAAAATGCCGTAGCACCGATCAATACAGCGAATATGAAAGCCGTCGTTTTGGAGGTTGCGAACAACACGTCGTTCATCACGCCGCGATTGAGCCGCTTTTTGATCCAGGCGAGAAACAAGGCACCCGCAGCCCCCATGCCGGCAGCTTCGGTCGGTGTGGCCACGCCGAGAAAGATGCTTCCGAGCACGGCAAGGATGAGGAACGCGGGCGGAATGATCGCAACAACCAGATCCTTGGCTGCGGCCCAATCCATCGGATCGTGTTTGGCTGCGGGAGCGCCGTCGGGATTCACCAGCCCGTAGCCCAGCAGGTAGATCACATACAGACCGCCGAGCAATACCCCGGGGAAAACCGCGCCGAGGAACAGGTCACCCACGCTCATGGCCATCCGATCTGCCATGAGCACTAACATGATGCTGGGTGGAATCAGGATACCTAACGTGCCCACCGCGCAGACGGTGCCTGCGGCGAGCGACTTGTCGTAACCCTGGTCCAGCATCGCAGGCAGCCCCATTAAGGCCAACAATACGACCGATGCACCGATGATGCCGGTGGTGGCGGCCAGGAGAATACCTATCAGGGTTACGGTGATGGCGAGGCCGCCGCGGATTCCGCCGAACAGTCGTGCGAAGCTCGTCATGAGTTGATTGGCGATGCCGGAGCGGTCGAGCAGGAGCCCCATGAAGATGAACATAGGTAAGGCCACCAATACCCAGTTTTCCATCACGTTCCAGATGCGGTCGACGGTGATGGAGGTATATCCCCAGTTCATGTTTATGCTCAGATTGAAATCTACGTCCAGCACGATGGCGAAAGCTGTGAACAACACAGACAGTCCACCCAGAATCCATGCGACGGGGAAACCGGTAAATACGAGCGCGATGAAGCTCACAAACATGAGAATTGCGAGTATTTCGTTAGGGGCCATCGGTATCCTCGAGTTGGTGAGTGTCTGCGAACAAAAATACCCAGACCCGGCTGAGGCGGGAGAACACGGCCATCAGCAGCAATCCGAAGCCGAGGGGTAACATTGTTTTGATTGCCCAGCGAAACGGCAGCCCTCCCGGCGCTTGAGAAACCTCAGAAAGCTCGAAGCTCACCCAGACGAAAGGAACACCGAAAATCAACACGAGTGCGATGAACGGGAGTAAAAATAGCACAATGCCATATAACTCGATCCAGGCCTGTGTTTGTGGCTTCATGAACTCGTGCAGCACGTCGACACGGATGTGTGCGTCGGCTTGATAAGCGTAACCCAGGGATAAGAGAAAACCCGTTGAATAGAGGTGCCATTGAATCTCTTCGAACTCGATGCGTCCTTCGCTGAAAACGTAACGCAACACCACGTTCACGACGATCACCACGAGGAGCATCACCCACACCCAGGAGATTCCCTGACCAATCTTCTCCAACAACGGGTCGATGCGGCGGGAGAATGATGTTTCAGGTAACAGCATCAGCGGGTCTCGCCAGAAAGCCCGGGTGGCCTGCCGAGTAATCGATTGCTAGTCAGAGAGACGCTCGTTGAGACCATCAAAAATCGCGAGGCAGGTAGGCGCGCGATTTCCAGTGCGCGTAGGTGGCACGGAACGCTTGCTGAGATTCGAGAATTTCACGGAAAAACTCGTCTTTGGCCGCCTCCTCTGCGAGCACTAACTCAGTGACCCGTTGCAGTTCGCGCAATACCTCGTCGGGTAACGTCTCGGCAGAAACGCCGATATCGGGAAACCCGGCAATAACGGCGCCTTGAGATGCCTCAGCGTTGGATAAATTGCGGATCACCCCGGCGGTACAGACGGCTTCCAGTAATTTCTGGTCGGCCAGGCTCATGTTGTGCCAGGATTCGATGTTGACCAACAGATGAGAGGAGGTCGCGGGTTGGTGCCAACCGGGATAGTAGTTGTACTTGGCGATCTGATGGAAGCCCAGCGCACGGTCGACGATCGGTAATGCGTACTCGGTGGCGTCGATGGCGCCTTTTTCCAGCGCCTGGAAGATCTCGCCCCCGGGCAACATCGTCACAGAAGCGCCTACCCGCTCGATGACCTTGCCACCGAGGCCTGCAAAGCGAATTTTGAGCCCCTGGATATCTTCGAGGGATCTGATGGGTTTGCGAAACCAGCCCGCGGTTTCGGGTCCGGTCAGACCGCAGAATATGGGGTGAATGTTGTGGGGTAGATACAACTTTTCGCCGAGTTCCCTGCCTCCGGCTTCATACCACCACGCCGCAACCTCCCAGGGTTCCATCCCGAATGGCACAGCTCCGATCAACGCCGAGGCGGGTATTTTGCCTTGATCGTAGCCGAGCCAGGTGTAGCCGACCTCGACTTTGCGATCACGAACGGCGTCGGTAATGCTGAAGGCCGGTACAATCTCTCCCGGTTCGTAAATCTGTAAATCGACGGCACCCCCGGAGACATCGCGAATCATGTCGGTAACATAGATCGCGTTTTCCCCGAGCACCGGCAGGTTGGTGGCAAATGCCACGGGCAACCGCCAACTGATCCGTTTTACTACTGCATCAGCTGAGTTCTGTATGGGCTGGGCGGCGGTGCCGGGCGGCCGCACCGCAAGGCTGCCGACGATGCCGACCGTAAAAGCAATCAGCACCCCAACCAGGGCCGCACGCTGGCTCATCTGACGTTCGCTCATCCTCCCCCCTTCGAAGCGTTGACGCTTGGGAACCTCTAAGAATCGATTCGAGGTTCTCTTACATTGTGTAAATCTGGCGCCGGGGATGCAAGGTCAGACTGAGCTTGTGTATTACGAATCCATGACATCCGTTGGCCCGTTGGTGCGGTAAAATGTACACTGCATTCGCCGGGATGATCAGCTAACTTCGCGCGCTTCTTGCCGGGAACTTCCGTGATATAGGGAGCCGGAGTGAATCGAGATACTTCGTGGCGATTTTGAGTCGACGAGTCGATCTGGGGGGAAATGCATGCTGATAGGGGTGCCCAAGGAAACTTGGCCGGGCGAGTTGCGTGCGGCATTGGTCCCACAGAACGTCAAAAAGCTCGTGAGCAATGGATTTGAGGTTGTCGTGGAAACGGGCCTCGGCGACGCTTCGGGGTATACGGACGCACTGTATGACGAGGCTGGCGCAAAGATCGAAACCGACCGACAAGCCTTGCTCGAGCGCTCTGACATTGTTTTTCGAGTACGCAAACCCGACGTCGAAGAAGTAGCTCACCTGAAATCGGGCTCGGTTCACGTCAGTTTTCTGGATCCTTTCAACGAAAAAGCGCTGGTGGACGCCCTGGCGGTCCGGGGTGTGACTGCCATTTCCATGGAGATGATCCCACGCACGACGCTCGCGCAGAAAATGGATGCGTTGTCGTCGCAGGCGAACCTTGCGGGATACGTGACAGTGATCCAGGCCGCCCACCACTGTCCGAAAATATTCCCGATGATGATGACTCCCTCCGGAACGATTGCGCCGGCGCGCGTGTTCGTCATTGGAGCGGGGGTTGCGGGCTTGCAAGCGATCGCGACGGCAAAACGTCTGGGTGCCCGTGTGGAAGCGTTCGACACAAGGCCGGTCGTCGCCGAGCAGGTGCGCTCCCTGGGGGCCAAGTTCGTAGAGATCGATTTAGGCGACACGGGTCAAACCGACCAGGGTTATGCCAAAGCACTTACGCCTGAGCAGATAGAGCTGCAGAAAGAAGGGCAGAAGAAAATCATCAGCCAGTCCGATGTGGTAATCACCACAGCCCAACTCTTTGGCCGCCCCGCGCCGCTGATCGTTTCACGGGACATGGTGGAAGCCATGAAGCCCGGCAGTGTGGTTGTCGACATGGCGGTGGAATCGGGCGGGAACGTCGAAGGCTCGGTGTTGAATGAAATCGTTGTGGTCAACGGGGTGAAGATCATTGGTCTGGGCAACCTGCCATCGGAGGTGGCGCGTAATGCCAGTGACATGTACTCCAACAACCTCTTCAACTTAATCGATGATTTCTGGGATGCCGAAGAGCGGATTCTGGATCTGGACCCCGACAGCGAAATTATCCAGGGTTGCGTCATCACCCGGGATGGCGCCATCGTCAACGAAACCATCAAGAACCTGTAAGCGGAGCTCAAAGAACAATGGAAGCGGTATTTTTAGCCTTGGTATTAATGTTATCCATCTTTCTGGGCTTCGAGCTGATCTCGAAAGTTCCAGCCACGTTGCACACGCCGTTGATGTCGGGTGCCAACGCGATTTCAGGCATTACCCTGGTCGGGGCGTTAACCTCGGCGGGTGCGGGCAACGAGATGGTTGCCACCTGGCTTGGTGCCGTCGCGGTCGCTTTTGCCACCATCAACGTGGTGGGTGGCTATATGGTGACCAATCGCATGTTGTCGATGTTCAAGAAGAAAGAAGTACCGAGCAAGGCTGGAGGGGGTTCATGAGCCTGAGCCTCGAACTGATCAATGTCTGGTACATCGTCGCTGCGGGGCTGTTCATCTATGGGTTGAAGGGGCTCGGCTCCCCGGCAACCGCCGTCCGCGGAAATCTTTTGTCTGCGATCGGCATGTTCATCGCAGTCGTCGTTACCCTGTTTTCGAAGGGAATAGTCCAGTTCGAGTGGATCATGGCGGCCGTTCTCGTCGGGGCTATCATCGGTGCAGTCGCGGCACAGAGGGTCGCCATGACAAATATGCCGGAAATGGTTGCACTCTTTAACGGCTCCGGGGGTATTGCCAGCCTGCTCGTTGGTTGGGCGGCACTGTACAACTCGGGCAACACCACCTTTACCCACATCACCATCCTGCTTTCGATCCTGATCGGTGGCGTCACCTTCTCGGGTAGCCTGGTCGCGTGGGGTAAGCTCGCCGAAGTGATGTCCAGCCGCGCCATCGTCTTCGGTGCGCAACGGGTTGTGAATGCGCTCATCCTCATTACCCTGGTTGGTTGTGGCGTGATGTTCAGCCTCGAGCCTTCGCTGACGTCTCCCTATCTCTACGCGGTGATTGCCTTATCGTTGGTCTTCGGGGTGATGGTGGTTATTCCCATCGGCGGCGCCGACATGCCGGTGGTGATCTCGTTGTTGAACAGCTACTCAGGGTTGGCAGCCTGTGCCGCCGGGTTTGCCATCAACAACAACATCCTCATCGTTGCCGGTTCCCTGGTGGGGGCGGCCGGGATGATCCTCACCAACATCATGTGTAAGGCGATGAATCGATCGCTGGCCAACGTTCTGTTCTCGGGCTTTGGAGCGGTGAAAACGGCAACCAAGGTGGAAGGTGAAGTGAAGCCCATCGTCCCGGAAGATGCTTTTCTCATTCTTGAAGCGGCGTCTTCCGTCACCTTCGTTCCGGGTTACGGAATGGCTGTGGCCCAGGCGCAGCATGTCGTTCGCGAACTCGGCGAACTTCTGGAAGCCAACGGGACGGAGGTAACTTACGCCATTCACCCGGTTGCCGGTCGCATGCCGGGGCATATGAACGTACTCCTGGCGGAAGCGAACGTTCCCTACGATCAGCTTGTTGAGATGGATGACATCAACCCGCGCATCGAGAACGTCGACGTTGCCGTGGTGATCGGTGCAAACGACGTGGTAAACCCCGCGGCAAGGCATGACGAAAACAGCCCGATATACGGAATGCCCATCATCAACGTGGACTACGCTCGAACGGTATTCGTGTTGAAACGCTCCATGGCAGCCGGATTCTCCGGGGTAGACAACCCGCTGTTCTTCGGGGACAACACGCGAATGTTGTTCGGCGACGCCAAAGCGTCAATCTCGTCGGTCATTGCGGAGTTCAAGCGCTGAGCGCGCATTTGCGAATTACCGCATGAACTTGTCGACGACGTTTCGTCCACCCATCACCTTCATGAAACCAAACGTCTCCGAGTCCAGCATTTCGCGTGCGGCGAGATTCAAGTGCCCAAGCACATGGCGCATCAATGTTGAACCGAGGCTCAGCCGTTTCGCGCCTGCCTGGGCAAATTCTTCGATCGAGTGATTTGCCAACGGTCCGGCAACAAGCACGTTCACCGGTTTCGACAGCGCGCCGCAGACCGTGCGCACGGCATCGAGGTCTGGTAGACCGGGCGCGTAAAGTACATCGGCACCGGCGGCTTCAAATGCGGTAAGGCGGCGGATGGTGTCGTCGAGATCTTGCCGGCCGTGCAGATGATTTTCCGCACGTGCGGTCAGCACGAAAGGAAACGGCAACGCTCGAGCGGCTTCGACCGCGGCCGCCACGCGCTCGACCGCGAGCAGGAACTCGTAGATGGGAGAGTTCTCGTTCCCGGTGGAATCTTCGATTGAGCCGCCGACCGCACCGGCTTCACCGGCCAGGCGAATGGTCTCGCCCGTGTCCTCGGGCGTGTCGCCAAATCCGTTCTCAAGATCTGCCGAGATGGGGATCTCTACGGCCTGGGCAAGTTCGCGGATGTGGGTAATTGCCTGCTCGCGGGTAAGATGCCCGTCGAGTAAGCCTAAAGTGAATGCGTATCCCGCACTCGAAGTTGCCAACGCCACAAAGCCCAGGCCTTCGAGAATCCGAGCCGATCCAACATCCCAGGGGTTGGGAATCAAAAAGGCACCAGCTCTGTCGTGCAACGACCTGAAGTGGGTGGCCTGCTCGATTCGATCGATCATGGGAAGTCCTGAATGTTACTGAAGCGAGTCGAGGCTGATGGCAGAACCCGTGCAGATGTCACCTGTGCCGCGAACGATTGCCCGTATTCCGGCGGATGCCACGAAAGCTTTTACCACCTCCGTCGCGCTGACAGCTTCCGATGCCAGCCGACCACCCAGCGTCGCGCAGGGTTCGCACAGCTCCATACCCTCGAGCCGAACATCAGCGATTTTGAATTGTTTCCCAACGAGCGGATTGAGGCGAACGCCTCGGGTCACGATGTTGCGCCCGACCTCGCCGGGACCGATATCGAGCCCCGTGGTTTCATTGAATTGTTCGACGGCTTCCGCTTCGATGAGGGTCACAACACCTGAATTCGCGTAACGATCGCCTTGAAGTCCCACTTCGATGATGAGTCTGGCCGCGTCGACAGTTTGTTGCGGTTCGCCTCGGGAGGCTGCACTGTAAATGGATTCAATTACGCCTGACATTGTTGGGCTCCATAAACGGCGGTCTAGCGTTGTAGACGAAGTAGGCGTGGCAGTCAATTACTATCCCGGACGGCCAATGCCAATGATGTGGTCGCGGTACTCGTTAGAAATTCCCGGGCTCGCTCACGAAAGCTCTCAACCCCCAGGTACGATTGGCAGACTTCACCCGGTACAGATGAGAGGATGTTGCCATTGGCATCCGTTGAATCTCGAGACTCGTGTGAACACCTGTGATGGTACGAACCCAGGTTTCAAGCACTGGCAGACTTGGCATCATGCTCTGAAGTTACTCGTGAGGGTGAAGGGTCGTTTTGAGTCCGGCAGGGTGGCTGGTGGGAAACGAAGGCCGGTTGATCCTGACGTCAACGTGATTGATTTTTACCGCGAGAGGTTTGCCGTATGAAACTAACCATTGTGGACGTGTTTGCCGAGAGCCTTTATGCGGGCAATCAACTAGCCGTGGTCGAGGAATGTGCGCACCTCGACAGTGACACGATGCAGGATATTGCGCGGGAGATGAATTTCTCGGAAACCACCTTCGTCATCAATCGCACCCACGAGCGGGCGCGGGTGCGAATTTTTACCCCGGATCGGGAGCTGCCGTTTGCGGGTCATCCGACGCTTGGAACCGCCTGGGTATTGTCCGGCGGCGAAGGCGCCTACACCCTGGACCTCGATGCGGGTGCGATCAGGGTCCGTTTTGCCGAAGGACTTGGCTGGATCTCACCACCGGCGGTGACGTTGAAAGGGTCATTTGCCCGTGACGCGGCCGCGGCGCTGGTCGGCCTCGAGACCGCGGATCTCGATGAGGAATACCCGGTTCGGTTTGCCGAGGTGGGGCCGAAGTTCGTGCTGATCGGACTCAAAAACCTGGCCACGTTGAAGGCTGCCAAGGTGAACGAGGTGCTCTATGACAAATACCTCGAGGAGGGATACGAATTGCAATGCGTTTTTGTTTTCACCAGCGACAGTTATTCGCACGATGCTGACTTTGCCGCGAGGATGTTTTTTCGCTCCCCCGAACTTCGTGAAGATCCGGCCACCGGTAGCGCCAACTCCGCTTTCGCGGCATACCTCAAAGATCTGCGCGGTGGTGAGTTCCAGGTGGTCGTGGACCAGGGTGTCGAGATGAAAAGGCCTTCGCGCCTTTATCTGAAAATCGCTGAATCCATCGAAGTGGGTGGGCGAGTACAGGAAGTATTAAAGGGCGAACTAACCTAACGAGTCGACGCAAACGGTTGGGTGTTCTGTCTATTGGTCCAGATTGGCCAAGCTACGGACTCAACCAAGGCCAAGTCGTTCGAGTTGTTCCTCTGGTGCTTCCACATCCGCAAGCGCCGTTCTCAAAAGCTCCATCATGTCTGTTTCATCGCGGCCGCCCAGGCGATTGTCAGTTTCCTGTGGGTCGTTGTCGATGTCATACAGACAATGCCAGTTGATGGGTTGGTTCCTGCACCAGTAGGGCATCCGATCTCCCGGTTCAAACGGTTGGCGAATGACGGGTATGTCTGAACCGGGCATATAGTCGAGGTAAGCGCGGCGATCGGGGTTAGGCAGTTTGAGTTTGGGCGCGCTGATGATTGGCATCGTCGACCATCGATTCGACCACAACGACAGGGGCAGATTGTCATCGTTTACCGGGGCTCGGGCATACTTCCTGCTGCCGTCGAACACGTGCACCCAGCGGCCCCACACACCAGACAAAGCCCACTCGCGCACACTGGTGGTTTCCCCATGTACGAGCGGTAACAGCGAAACACCGTGCGCGCGGTAGCGGGGCGTTAGGTCGAAGATGTCGTAGAGCGTCGCATTGATGTCGACGTTGGTGGTCAGTGCATCGACGCTACCGGCGGCCACGCCGGGTACGTGGATCATCAGCGGGGTATGACCCATCGGTTCGAAATGAGGCACCCCGGGCTTACCGAAGATGTCACGCTCACCAAGGTAATGACCGTGATCCGTACATAGAATGACGACGGTGTCGTCCCAGAGCCCGTTGTTGTCCACCGCATCCAACAGTTTCCCAAACCAGTGATCGATCATGCTGAGCTTTGAGCCATAGTTCGCGCGCACGTGGTGGGCCTGACGGGCGCTGATCACGCCCCGTTCCACGGTTTTCACGGAGTAGGGTGGCCAGATGATGAGCTCTTCGCGCCAATCGGGATCGTATTTATTCGCCCAGGGTTCGGGCGTGTCAAAAGGCTCATGGGGGTCGAATTCGTCGATGAAGAGCATGAACCGGTCGTGGAACCCCGCGTTTTCATTGAGCCAGTCGGCTGCGGTCTGCATGGTCCGCGGGCCTGGAAAATCGGCCTCTTCGCGAAACCAGGTGCGCGTCGTGTTGTAACGTTGATTCGTGCCGACTCCGGCCGGTAGCGCAGGCGCCCCTGCCCAGGACGGATCGGGACGGGTCTTCCATGGGTCGTTTTCGTGTCCGCGCACGTACTCCCAGCCACGAAACTCGGTGTGGTAATTCTCACCGCCGGTTTCGAACAGATGAGGGTGATCGCTAACGAGCATTGTCGTGACGCCGTTTTCGCGCAACGGTTGTGTTATGGGCTCTTCCCAGAGTTCTATGGACCCCCAGGGTTTCCAGAGGAAGTCGAGCGTGCCGACCAGAATATCGTGACGCGCCGGCATGCAGGGCAACGAACCCACGAAATGTTTATCAAAACGCGTGCTGCGAGCCGCAAAGAGATCGATATTCGGCGTTTCGAACTCGTCACCGCCATAAGCGCCCAGCATATGACGATTCAGGCTATCGAGCAGAACGACGATCGCGTTTTTTGGCTTCTCCATTTCGCTTCCCACACCACTGTCTTGGACTCCACCAGAAGATACGCTCCTGTACCGGAAAACAACAAGCATCGCGGATTGAAAGATGTAAATCTGCCTGAATAGCTGTCCGTAATAGCGATCGATCCACGGCATGGTTGGAAAACTCCCAGCGTTCGGGCGGAATCATCAGGCTCGCCACAAGGCGTACAACACGACAGAATCTACGTAAGATGAGTGATCTCCGTTTTTGTCGCTCAACTTAGCGAAGCTAAGTCCGAGGCCGGAAGGAGGGAAATTAATGATGGATCTTACTTTGCAGGTATTGACCGTACTGACTCAGGTGTTTCTGTTCAGCATCGGCGCCGTGCTGATTGCGGTTGCTGTCATGTACGTGGTGGACGTGACCCAGACCGAAAACGCCGTGCGTAGAAACTTTCCGGTCATCGGTCGCTTTCGTTATCTCTTCGAGCGCCTCGGCGAATTTTTTCGTCAGTATTTTTTCGCCATGGATCGCGAAGAGATGCCGTTCAACCGCGCGGAACGCACCTGGGTGTATCGAGCGGCCAAAGGTGAGGATACGACGATTGCGTTTGGCTCCACGCGGGATCTGAAACCCAGTGGCACGGTACTGTTCGTCAATTGTCCTTATCCGACCCTGGAAAGGGATGCGGTGGAACCGGGTCCGGTGGTGATTGGTCCCTATGCGGCACAACCCTACGAGACCGACAGCTTCTTCAATGTTTCCGGGATGAGCTTCGGCGCGATCTCGAGACCCGCCGTGCTGGCGTTATCCAGAGGGGCGAAAAAAGCCGGATGCTGGATGAACACGGGCGAGGGATCGCTTTCTCCCTACCATCTGGAGGGCGGTGCCGACATCGTGTTCCAGATCGGCACGGCGAAGTACGGCGTGCGGGATGCGTCTGGCGCTTTGTCGGAGGAACGGTTGCAGGAGATCGCCGCGCATCCCCAAGTGAAAATGTTCGAGATCAAGCTCAGCCAGGGAGCCAAACCCGGTAAAGGTGGCATCCTGCCGGCTGCGAAGGTGACCGAGGAAATTGCCGCGATCCGATTCATCGAGGCTGGCAAACCTTCCATCAGTCCGAACCGCCATCTGGAAGTGAATTCCGGCGAAGAACTGCTCGACATGATTGCGCGGGTTCGCAGCGTGACCGGCAAACCCACCGGGTTCAAGTGTGTGGTGGGGGCGTATGGTTGGCTCGATGAGCTCTGTGAGGAGATCCATCGCCGCGGCATCGAAAGCGCGCCGGACTTCATTACGATAGACAGCGCCGAAGGCGGTACCGGTGCGGCACCGATGAGCCTCATGGACTATATGGGTCTCCCCCTCAAGGAGAGCCTGCCACTGGTGGTCGACATACTGGTTCGCCAGGGATTGAAGGAGCGCATCTTCCTGGTGGCGAGCGGCAAGCTCATCACCCCCGGGGAGGTCGCCTGGGCAATATGCACGGGCGCGGATTTTGTGGTGACCGCGCGGGGGTTCATGTTTGCGCTCGGCTGTATACAGGCGTTGCAATGCAACAAGAATACTTGCCCTACCGGGGTGACGACCCACGATGAAAAACTGCAGAAAGGTCTCGATCCGACCGATAAGGCGGAACGGGTTTATCGGTACGCCAAGTCGGTGAGGAAGGAGGTGGGGGTAATTGCCCACTCATGCGGTGTACTGGAACCGGCAGAGTTGCAACGGTTTCACTGCCGGATTGTGCAGCCCCAGGGAGCATCCATACCGTTGGATGTGTTGTATCCGGATCAACAACCGGCTCGCACTCAATAGTCGGAACGGTGTTCGGCTCGTTAGCCCGCAACCGAACGTTTGCGCCCGGGCGCATGTTGCCCGCCGATAACCGGACCCCAGTCAGCCATGAGCGCGTTGCGCAGACCACTGACGGTTTCATAACCGAGGCGGATGGCGAGCGCCTGTTCCGATTGTCGCAGGGTCGCAAGGGCCGAGTTGATGAGCTGGGAGCCACGCTCGCTGAACACGATGCAATTGGCCCGCCGGTCGTTCGGGTCCGGTATCTGAGTGACGAGCTCGTCACGTTCCAACTCGTTGATCTGCTGCTGGATTGCCTGACGGCTGACCCCCAATACGCGCGCGAGCTCGGCGGCTCGAGTGATTCCGTTCGAGATGTTGATCAGGATCATCGTCTGGGTGCGGGTGCGGGGTTGATATCCGGCCTGTTGGAGGCCGTTCTGCAGACTTTCGTCCATCCAGTAATAGGCGCGTAACAGTCCGCGCATGAGAATCTCTGGGGGGTGATTTTCCATATCGGGCCCTTTTGTTTGCGTACCAGTTCTGATGAGCATCCGTGTTCGGTTATTGTTTCCCAAAGGCCGGTGACAGGCAACAAAAAATAATAAAGAAAGTGGCGTATTGAATTCGGTCCCCGGGTCGGCGCACTTTCCGGCAATTGTTGACGAAAGGAGGTAAAAATGGAGCTCTTTGAGGTAATGCGAACGACCTTTGCGGCGCGTGAGTTCGTCGATGAACCCGTACCTGACGAGGTGCTGCGTAAAATTCTGGACAACGCCCGCTTTGCACCCAGCGGTGGCAACCGCCAGGGTTGGAAGGTATTGGTGGTTCGCGAAGCTTCGACCAGGCAGGCTCTGGTGCCAATGATCAGGCCGACGTTTCAACGCTACCGCGCCCAGGTGCAGGCCGGGGAATCACCCTGGAATACCATCAACGAAACCCGCCTGAGCGAAGCCGATATCGCGGCGACCGAGGTGCCGGAGGGGTTCATCCAGGCGCTCATAAGCGCACCCGTCGTGCTGCTGGTGCTGGTTGATCTGTCGGTGGTGGCGTCGTTCGATGTCGATCTCGACCGGGTGGGCCTGATCTCGGGCGCATCGATATATCCGTTTGTGTGGAACATCTTGTTGTCCGCGCGCAACGAGGGGTATGGTGGCACCTTGACCACTTTCTTATGCGCCGAGGAGCCGGCCTTGCAGAAGCTCTTGAGCATACCGGCACACATGGCACTGGCGGCCATGGTGCCTCTGGGGAAACCCGTGAAGCAACTCACCCGTCTCAAGCGAAAGCCCGTTGACGAATTCGCGATGTTGGAGCGCTGGGGTGGTGAACCGCTTGGTTTGGGGTCAGAGTAAAGGGTCAGAGTGAACTGCCCCGGGTTTGGTGGACATGGTAATTGGGGGACAATACCCCGAGGAGAGGTCCATATGAAACGAAATAAATACACCAAGGCCTTCAAACTAGAGGCAGTGCAACTACTGGAGCTTAGGGACAAACCGGCCTCTATTCTGGCGCGTGAACTGGGTGTTCGCAGAAACCAGCTCTACAAGTGGCAACAACTGCTCCGCGATAGAGGCGAGGCTGATGCTTTTGGTGGGGCTGGCCGGCCGATCGCTGGCGAACTTGATGAGTTGATGGCGTTGCGCCGACGGAATGCTGAACTCGAAGAAGAGAACGAAATTCTAAAAAAGGCCGAGGCGTACTTTGCCAAGCACGACCCGTAAAGTACGCGTTTATCAAAGAACAACGCCCCTTTCATCGCTTGCGTGTGTTGTGTCGTGTGATGCGGGTAAGTCGATCAGGTTATTACGCCTGGTCAAAGCGTTCAGAGAGTGCCCGCGCCCAGTCGGACCGAGTGTTACTTAAGAAGATCCGGACCGTCTACGATGACCATCGAGGTCACTGCGGGGCAGGAAAGATCTGGGGGGTGCTCAAGGAGCAAGGTGTGGTCTGCGGCAGACATCAGATTGCTCGGATCTGCCGACAGCATGGGATTATGGCCAGACGTCGACGTCGCTTCATTGTCACGACGCAGTCTAAATACAACACCTGGCTGGCGCCTAATCTAATCAACAGAAACTTCCAAGTTGATGAACCCGATCGTGTATGGGTGGGAGATGTCACGTTTATCCCGACCCGGGAGGGGTTCTTGTACTTGGCGGTGTTAATCGACCTATATGCTCGCCGTGTGGTGGGCTGGTCGATGTCGACACACAATGACAGCCTGTTGCTGGAAGCGGCATTGGAAATGGCACTGAAGACACGGGATCCTAAACCGGGGTTAATCCATCACTCGGACCGAGGGCGAACCTATGCGAGCAGGGTTTATCGAAAAGAGCTGGCAAAAGCCAGTGTGGTACAAAGCATGTCACGCAAGGGCGATTGCTGGGACAACGCAGTGGCCGAGAGTTTCTTCGCGACGCTCGAGTTCGAGCTCATCGAGAACCAGGTGTTCGAGAGTCGAACTTTTGCTCGTGGCGCGATCTTCGAGTTCATCGAGGTGTTCTATAACAGACAGCGGGCACATGAGACGTTGGGGTACAAAACCCCTGAACAGGTTGAACGAGCTTATCAAATGGCCCTTAATTAAATGTCCACTATTCTCGGGATAGTCCAGAGTAAGGGGTCGGGTTGCACAGTGGTTTGGGGTCAGAGTAAAGGGTCAGAGTAAGGGGTCGGGTTGTAACCCGACCCCTTACTCTGACCCTTTACTCTGACCCCAACTTCTGACCCCAACTTCAAGCCAGACCCCAACTTCAAGCCAGATCTGGCTCCCCGGCTGCCTTCGCTCTTTCCAACCGGGAAGACTCGTCTGCCGGTAGGAACTTCAGTGCCGCGATGATGAAAACAATCGCGACCAGAAACATGCTCAGCGAATAGATCATTGCCTGACGCAAGGCCTCTGCCGAGTCGCCCGTGGCGGTGCCTATGCTGTCACTGACGTAGCCGATCAGGTAGGGCCCGAGCGCGAGGCCAATGAACGTGATCATCATGATGTAGAACGCGGACGCAATGGCCCGCATCCGTGGCATGAGCAGATCGTTGACGGTGCTGGCTCCGGGTCCGGTCCACATGGGCGCAAACATGCTGAAAAAGAAGCTGGCAACGT
>Ga0114950_10001676_pt1 | contig 16773 bp, 15 predicted proteins | sample N075metaG_FD_83503 | JGI IMG/M metagenome (GOLD analysis project Ga0114950, IMG submission 83503) | Deep subsurface microbial communities from Kermadec Trench to uncover new lineages of life (NeLLi) - N075 metaG | ecosystem: Environmental > Aquatic > Marine > Ocean trench > Sediment | place... | reverse complement strand
CCTGGGCGGGCCTCGGCGCCAGTTTTGGCCCGGTCATACTCTTGTCATTGTATTACCGAAATATGAGCCAAAAGGCAGCGCTGATGGGCATGATTACGGGTGCCGGGACGGTCGTTGTCTGGAAACAGTTAGAGGGTGGACTTTTTGATCTCTATGAATTGTTACCCGCATTCTGCCTCGCCTGCGCCGTGATCATTATCACTTCCAAATTCTCCCCCCCGGGCCCGGGCGTAAATTCACGATTTGAAAGAGCCCTCCGCGATTTTTAATAAGGAGCCCTCCGCGGTTTTTATATAAGGAGCCCGGCCACTAGTAAAGAATGACGCTGCGAATACTTTTGCCCTCATGCATATAGTCAAAAGCTGTATTGATTTCTTCCAGGGGCATTGTAAAGGTAATAAATTCATCGAGTTTGATTTCACCGTCCATGTATTGGTTCACCATACCCGGCAGTTCTGATCTTCCTTTCACGCCGCCGAAAGCTGTGCCTCGCCATACCCTGCCTGTTACCAGCTGAAACGGCCGTGTGCTGATCTCCTGGCCTGCGCCAGCAACGCCGATGATGATTGATTCGCCCCAACCTTTGTGGCAACACTCCAGCGCAGAACGCATCAGATTAACGTTACCCACGCATTCAAAAGAATAGTCAACGCCACCATCCGTCAAATCAACAATCACATCCTGGATTGGATCTGTATAATCTTTTGGGTTGATGAAATCAGTCGCACCTAGCATTTTTGCCATCTCAAATTTGTCAGGATTTACATCAACCACAATTATCCGGCCAGCCCTGGCCATCACTGCCCCCTGTACAACGCTGAGGCCGATACCGCCAAGACCAAAAACAGCGATGGTGGCACCGGGTTCGACCCTGGCAGTTTTGATTACCGCACCAATGCCAGTGGTCACACCACAGCCCAGCAGGCAGACTTTGTCCAGGGGAGCTTCTTTGTTTATTTTTGCCAGGGATACTTCTGCGACCACAGAGTATTCAGAAAAAGTGGATGTGCCCATATAGTGGAAGACTTCCTTGCCACCACAACTGAATCTAGTCGTACCGTCTGGCATTACGCCCTGCCCCTGTGTTGTTCTAACGGCAGAACAGAGATTCGTTTTACCGGAAGTACAAAATTTGCATTGGCCACATTCAGCCGTGTACAGGGGAATGACATGGTCGCCAACACTGACTGATGTCACTCCCGGGCCGACTTCTTCAACAACAGCGCCACCCTCATGGCCCAGGACGGAGGGGAAAATCCCTTCGGGGTCACTACCGGATAGTGTGAAAGCGTCTGTATGGCATACACCTGTTGCCACCACCCGGATTAGGACCTCACCTTCCCTGGGCCCGGCTACTTCAATTTCCTCGATGGAAAGTGGTTGTCCTGCTTCCCAGGCGACGGCGGCTAACGACTTCATACTCAATATCCTTTTCTGATTTCGGGAATGTAAGCCGGGAAACCGGCGCGTGACTCCCACGCTATGGGAACAACCCGGTTGATTTTATTGCATCATCCTACTTTCCAAACTAGGCGGTCAACTGCGAAAAGCAGGAAAATATCCGGGTTAAAGTGAATGGCGAATACCCACATATAAGGATATTGGTTCACCAATGAAGTAGCGTTCGTTACCAAATCCAAAATCTGCGCGCTCTGCATAATCTGTGTCGGTAAGATTCATCACGCGAAAGAATCCCGTCCAGGCATTCCCAAGGTTCATCGAAACACGCAAGTTCAGTAAATCATGACCTTCGTATTGCGTGGTATTTTCCGGGTCCATGTAGTACTTGCCCATATGAACCCACTCCAACTCTCCGCGAAGCCAGGATCTTGGTTGCCAGGCAAAATTTACGGAACCCATGTTTCGCGGCGCGGTATCAATGTCGTTACCCTTAATATCCACCCGAACAAGGGCCGGATTGTTTTCGTAACGGTGCTTCGCATAGGTCCAGTACAAATTGCCTGTCAGTGTACTGGTGACCTGCCAGCTTAAGGTGAATTCAATACCGCGGTGGGAGGTTTCACCATTATCGACGTTCCTGCGGCTGGTATCACGGAAGATAAAATTATCCTTCTCCATGGTATAGACGGAAACATCGTAGGTTAAGGATTCTGTTCCACCCCGAAAACCGATTTCAAGGCTATCGAGTTCTTCGGAATCGATATCGCTAACTGACTGGCCAGCCTGAAGCCGGTAAAGTTCAGTTGCTTGTGGCGCACGAAATCCGCGGGCAATTTGTGCATACAATTGGTGATGTTCACTGAATTGGTGGACAAGGCCAATCTTTGGAGAGAAGTTATTAAATGAATCATCGCGGTCCGCAGGCCTGCTGAACCGGCAACCACCGAAACCGCAGGGTGTACCATCGTCTTTAGTGCGGCCATCGAGCATCTTGTTGTCATAATCATAAGATAGCCATTCATATCGTGCGCCAAAGACGATATCAGTCGCATCAGACAGGGTGAGGGTATATTGGGCAAATACGGCCAGGGTACTGGCATCCACCTCGTAGTCATAATGGTCACCCTGGGGAATTGTTTCCATCAGGAAAGGGCTGCCAGGCGTCGGGTTAGGCTGGGTCTCTTCCAGGAATCCCTGGGTTAATTCACCATCAAAACCGACAATCCAGGTAGTTTCAGTAAACAGGCTTGATTGAAACCCAATGCTGGAGTGACCATTTTTTTCCTCGGCCTGTCCCGGTAAAAAGTGCTGTAAAAAAGTCATGTCAATATAACGCACATAGGGCGTGATGGTCAGGTATTTGCCATCAGCTAATTGCTTCTCCAGTTTCGTATAGAGCCTTAGCGACCGTGCATCTCGAAATGCTTCCGGGTTTGGGTTGTCACGTTTTAATCCTGATTGTTTATAGGCCTTGTGACCCTGGACAAATCCTGCGGTTTCCTGGTTTAAATTAGTGATTGAAAAGGTCGTTGTTGCTTCAAAGTCAGCAAGCTTGCCTCGAAATTTGGTAGTCAGCTTCTGTTGGTCAAAACCGGAGTCATCTTTATAGCCACCATCGGTGGTACCACTAAAGTCGGCCCGCCAATTCTCGGTAGAGTAGTTCATCTTCAGGCGGTAGTATTCGTGTGGACCCCCTTCAAGTTGCCATTGCCTGACACCGGCTGTGACCGATGGAGTAATAACATTTACCAGCCCGTGCAAGGCATTGGAACCATGTAAAGCTGAACCTGGACCCTTGATGACCTCAATCCGCTCGGCTATTTCACTGTGGGATTCAAACAGTTCATTGACATTACAAAACCCGGATGCGCGCAGGGAAATGCCGTCCTGGGCCATCAAAAAAGCGCCGCAGCCTCCGGCACCGGTTAGAACGGGTGAGCGAATGGCAGTGAGGCTTTCCTGTCCATTGCCACGGCTGATCCATGTTCCGGAGATCCGTTGCATGACCTCGTTCATGTGCGTATGTGAGACAAACTCGAGGACTTCCTGGTCTATCGTTGAGATATTGGTTGCCAGGCTGCCAATTCGTTGGTCATGGCGGTTGGCGGTAACGACAATTTCTTCCAGTGGGTTAGCCTTTATAGCCGGGGCCAGGGTGGTGAGAATAATAGTGACGATCAGGGTGCGCATAAAGAACCTAAATTTTGCCTGTAAATGATTGTTATTAAGTAAAGCGAGCAGGTGTGTGCGACTTTATATAACTTCCCTGTTGGAAACAATTGATTGCAGTAGATATGCCGCTCAGCGGGCAAAATCGACCGATTGAACATTACCTGTGCCAGGAACCCGTGAAATATTGACAAAGGGCCGCTTTTAAAGTGAACTAAAGACCTTGAATAGCCCGTAATTGGGAGCTTTAGGCCAATGGCAGACAATACGGTGAAGACAAGGAAGCCGGAGTACGTCACGACGTATACCCCGTCCTTACTGGATTCAATACCGCGGAAAGATCAAAGACAGAAGATAGGCGTCACGGAAGATGCACTCCCGTTCAAGGGGCTGGATACGTGGAATGCTTATGAATTCACGTGGCTGGGCATAAAAGGCAAGCCGGAAGTGGCGCTTGCGAAATTCCTGGTTCCCGCTAATTCCGCTAATCTGATTGAGTCTAAATCACTAAAACACTACCTGGGATCCTATAGCAATACACAATTCAGTCAACGAAACGAGGTCATCAAGACCCTGGAGTCGGATCTTTCGCTCGCGGCCAGTGCGCCGGTGAGCGTGATATTGATGACGCCGGAACAAGTTCACCAGGAGGGTCTGGGGCTGCTTGTCGGCCATAGCCTGGATAATCTTGATGTCGATATCCAGGGATACCACTGGAATCCCAAATATTTGAAGATTGAAAGTGACACCATCGTCAGGGAATCAGTTTATACGCATCTGTTCAGAACCCTCTGCCCCTTAACGGGCCAACCAGATATCGCCAGCGTGTTGATCCAGTACAAAGGGAATAGCATTAGCCATGAAAGCCTGCTGAAATATCTTGTTTCCTATCGCGAGCATGCTGAATTCGCTGAGCAGGTTACGGAGCGGATCTTTGTGGATATCATGAATCAATGTTCACCGGAGGGGCTGGGAGTCAGTACGCGATTTGGAAGGCGAGGTGGCATCGACATTAATTCTCATCGTATGCACGAAGAAGAGCTGCCCACTGATGTTCGGGTCTGGCGACAGTAATTTACAACAGGCTGCGGGTCCGCTCTCATTCAAAATTTTGGAATATTAATCTCCACTTGTGGGGAATAGCCAGGCCCTTATCCACCCGAACGTCGTATTATTGTGCAATACCCACCGTTCGATTTTATCCATCTCTTCTTCAAGACGGGCCGTATCGCTGAATATTGACGCCCTTGTAACCAGTTCTTTATCCGGGTCGAGTGGCTTGATTACCCTCGCCGGGTTACCGGCGGCAATGGAATCTGCAGGTATATCGCTCGCCACAACTGAACCCGCACCGATGACACTGTTCTCACCAATATTGACGCCCTTGCAGACAATTGCTCCATCACCAATCCAGACGTTGTTGGCAAGGGTGACTGCTTCAGTTTGACCAACGGGTTTTGTCCTGTCATATATATCGTGCCAATCGGCATCAGTGACATAACTACCAGCAGCGAACATGCAGTTGTCGCCAATATTAATTTCTGAACCCGAATCCAGTCGAACTCCGGGACAAAGCAGCACGTTATCCCCGATATTGATATGCCCCTGATGGTCGCCAAAAGTCCAGGTTGAGAGTGAGACTAATCGGTCCGGCGTGGTCACAATGTGTACATTTTTGCCAATTCGAATGTGTTTGCCATGGACACGCACATTCCAGGGTTTCATCATATGATGGCCAGTGTCCAGCCCTTCCAATTGCGGTGCGATGAAATGGTTGGTATACCAACGTTCGAAATGATGCAATAAACGTTTTAGGTAGTAGGGTCTGTGATCTTTGATCATGTGAATTCGAATGACGGGCAAGTGCAGAGTGTATCAAGAGTCTGCAGAGAATCTACAAAGAGTCCACAGAGAGTCCAAAGAGAGTCCACAGAGAGTCTACAAAGACTTTGCCAGGAGTGTATCAGCAGGGACCCGGGAAGATAAAATACGAATACCTGGTGAACAAGATAAAGTCAGATTTGCAGCCGGTTTTGTTCGGCAGATGATTCAAGTATGGTAGCAATCCTTTAGAGTAGAAATGGTTGGTCAATTGGACGCACTCGAACTATTGCAAATGCGAGTATCCTCCCCGAGGCTTATCGGCAAAGTCGATAAGACCAGGCTGGATATTATTCTGCGTGCTGCACTCCGCGCTCCGGACCATGCCCAACTAAGACCCTGGCGGTTTCTCACCGTTGATGGCAATGCCAGGGAAGATCTGGGCAAGTTATTTGCACGTGCAAAAATGACAGAAGATCCTTCAATCAGTGTTGGTGCACTGGAAAAGGTGAAAAACAAACCGCTGAGGGCACCCCTGGTGGTCGTCGTTATTACTTGTATCAGCAGCCATCCGAAGGTACCGGATGTGGAGCAGGTTTTATCCACGGGTGCTGCTGTGCAGAATATGTTGTTGGCAGCTTATGCGCAGGGTGTCGGGGCGATGTGGCGATCAGGTAGCATGGCGTTCAACAAGATTGTTCACCAGGGTCTTGGGCTTAAAGAAAATGAATCTATAGCAGGCTTTGTATATCTTGGTGAGACTGAGGGAAATTTGAGATCTGTTAAACCCCTGCCAGTTTCAGAGTATGTTAAAAAGTGGCCGGAATAAGGATTGGAAGGATTAAAGATCAGACGGGCCAGGGATTGTCTTGATCCTGAACAATGACAACCTTTGTTGTATGTAAGGAGTAGGAATTATGGGTAGAACTGCCAGGTCCAGAAATGCTGGACGAGTACAGGATAGACTGATTGATGAACTGATTGGCATCAGCAGGGGTGTCATCGCCGATGGCGTGGTTGATGAAAAGGAAGCAATCTTCATCGGCCAGTGGATAGAGAATCATCGGGAAGTTGCAGAAAAATGGCCAGTCAATGTCCTCTATGCACGACTTACTGAAATGCTGAAAGACGGCATATTGAGTGAAGATGAGCAGGAAGAATTGTTGGAAACGCTCCGCGATCTTACCGGCGAGAGCTCTTTGTTCCAGGATTCCAATAAATCCACAACCTTACCGGTAGATAAACCTGCGCCTGATATTGAATTTAAGGGTAAGACTTTTTGCCTGACAGGCAAATTTGTATTTGGTACCACCGTTGATTGTGAAGAAACAATCGCCGAAATGGGCGGCGATGTGGTGCCGATGCCAGGCAAGGAAACGGACTACCTGGTGATTGGGGAGTTGTGTAGTCCTGACTGGATACACACCACATTTGGACGCAGTATCGAAAAAGGGGTCGAGCTCAAGGAGCAAGGTCAGTCGCTGGTCATTCTGACGGAGGAACACTGGGTAAATAATCTCACCCGCCATTAATGAAAAATTGATTTACATCAAGGTAGCTTGAGATTCGAGGCTCTAATGTAGACGATTGAATCCATCTATTAAGAGAATGACAATGAGTGCATTGGAAAGCTCCGCAGCAAGTGATGATGTAAAACAAAACATGGTTGACGCTTACAAAACAGTGACCGATATGAGTTGGAACTTTGACTATGACGGTAACATTCCAAAGGTCGCAGAATTATATACACGCGCGAAAAATAATCAGTGGAATGCTGATGATCTCGAATGGGATACGGTGATTGACCCGTCAAACCCGATTATGGGCCGGGACAGTACGCAGTATTCAGAGATGCCTTTTTTCAAACGTTTGTCACAGAGCCAGCAGGAAACCTTTACCGCTCACTCCACCGCGCAGATGCTCTCGCAGTTCCTGCATGGTGAGCAAGGTGCGACGTTGACCGCAGCGACCATTACCCATGGTGTACCGGATATGCAGGCAAAATACTATGCGGCTTCACAGACAATGGATGAAGCGCGGCACGTTGAAGTCTATGACCGGTACGTGAACAAGATTGCAATACATTACCCGATGAATCCCTGGTTGAAAAAACTCATTGACGTTACATTGCAAACAGAAGATTACCGTAAAGTCATGATCGGTATGAACATGATCATTGAAGGCCTGGCGCTTGGGGCGTTTAACAATATGTACCGCCAAACAGACGAGCCTTTGTTGAAGTCGATCACCTTTAATGTCATGCGAGACGAATCCCGCCACGTGTCTTTTGGCCATGCCTACCTCACCCCATTAATTGCCAAGCTGCATAAGGATGATGTGGAAGACCTGGCTCAGTATGCGTTTGATGGTGTGAGTATTCTGGTTGAATCACAGACTGAAACAACCGAGGGTTTCCTCAAGGTTCTGGAAGTGAGTGGTATAGACCCGAAAGATTTTTCTGCAGGCATGAAAGAAGCTGCGGAAATGGGGCTGCTAACTGATCTGCCTCCAGGACAGGTACATTCATTGAAGGACCTGATGATACCAGCACTGGTTCGGGCGGGTTTAATTACGCCAAGAACCAAGGAATTATTCGAGGGCATTGGCGTGCCGATCAATGAGGACATGACCATCCTGCATGCCATGGAAGACGCCGAGTCTGACCAGAGCATTCTCAACGAGGAGCGCGCTTCTTACTAGAAGCGTCCCGGTTTGAGTTTTGTAGAATCACAGGCAGTTCAACTGCTAACATATCTGCCTGAGGCGCTGTTAATCACAACGACCTCGGGCGAGATCATTTTCTTTAACAATTCAGCCGCTGAACAATCTGGTTTTAACAAGGAAGAGATGCTGGGAGAACACGTCTCTCACATGCTGCCGGAATCGAGTCGCCGAAAAGTCGACGTTGTTACCTGGCTGAATCGTTGGGCTGATAATCCTGATCCTGAGCAATTACGTTATCTGTCTTTAGCCGGTGTTCGCAAGAATGGCGAAGAAAGGCGCTACCAGGTCAGGGTTTCCCGATTTGTTGACGGGTCCGAAGCCTATTTTGTCATTGTGCTTCGGGATATCACCGAAGAGCAGGCACAAACCGCCGAACTTCGTCATGCCCAGCTAATCAGTAACCGCATCATTGCTATAGGTGAAGATGCGGTGCTTAGTATTGATCCTGATTTAAATATCTGTTTCTGGAACCAGAAAGCGGAACAGCTCTTTGGTTATAGCGAAAAGGAGATCATCGGGCAATCGATTAACCTGTTGCTGCCAGAAGGCGCCCGTGATGCGCATACGGAAAGTATCCAGGTCTTTAGCGGCGACAAGTCACCTTCAAAATTTATGGGCGAAAGAGGAGAAATCATTGGCCTGCATAAATCAGGGGCCAGGATACCGCTGGAAGCATCCATCACTAAAACCTTCATTGGTAACCGCCTGATAATGAGCGCGCAGATACGTGATATCAGTGAGCGCAAACAAGCCCAAAAATCCCTGGAGGAAAGGGAGGCACGATTTGGCGCGGTCTTTGATCACGCTGTTGAGGCCATTGCGTTACTTAACGCTTCCGGTCTCGTGCTGGAAATTAATAGTGCGGCGAGGGAGATGCTGCCCCTTGATGAATCAGTGAATGACAAACACCTGTGGGAACTAACCTGGTGGGGTTCCACTGATTCCACCGAGCGAGCCGAGGCAGAAAAAAGTTTACATGACAATGTCGTTGATGCATCGAAAGGGCGTACGGTTCGCACGAGGTCCGAGCTGGTTACCAGTCGTGGTACTCATGAGATTGATTTTTCGTTAATACCTGTTACTAACGAAAGTGATGAGGTGATTTATATTATCGCGGAAGCCAGGAAACTGATCGAACAGTTGTAGTCCATGCCAAAAATTATCTATGTAGAAATCAGTGGTACCGAGCATGAGGTGGAAGTCGCGATTGGCAGGACGCTCATGGAAGGTGCAATTAATCACATGGTACCGGGCATTGAAGGTGACTGTGGTGGTTTATGTGCCTGTGCCACCTGCCACGTTTATATTCCTGAAGAATGGCAAGAATTTTGCGGCGAGCCCGACGAACTGGAACGGAATATTCTCGATTTCGCATTTGATGTTCAGGATAACAGTCGTCTCTGTTGCCAGGTCAAGGTGTCCGATGAACTCGACGGTATTCGCGTACTGATGCCTGATCGTCAATATTGATGCCGTTAGCAATTTGGAGAAGTCATCTCGCCGGAACGGTGGCGAGCGTCATTCCGTTACTCACCAAAGACTGAAGCCGCTAATTTGATCGATATCAATACAGTTCTGAACTGATCTAAGCAGGATGCCCTCAAATTCACAATTCTGATCAACCAGAACCGGACCTTGCCCTCTATACCCTGGCCCCGTATATTCCTGTCCGGAATAGCACCATAAAATAGCCGTCAGCTTTGATCTTGGTCACAGCGAGCCACCTCCGAAGTTCGTAGAATGGCCTTGATTATTGATGAAAAATGGTTAGAGTTTTTATGAAAAAATTAACTACCTGTTTCACCTGTATGTTCCTGTTTTTTTCAGGATCGGTGGCGAATGGTGCAGATAGTATTTCCGAGGCAATATCCTCCGGGACTGCGCAATTGAATTTTCGATACCGGTTAGAAACAGTGGATCAGAACCGATTACCTAAAGATGCAACTGCCTCGACGCTGAGAACAAGGCTTAATTATAAAACTGAACCCTACAAGGGCATCAGTTTATTCCTCGAAATGGATGATGTGACTTACCTGGGCAGTACCAAATTCGCCAACTTGAGGAATGATAAATTGGGTGTCTACCCGGTTGTTGCAGATCCAAAAGGAACGGATATCAATCAGTTCTATTTTGATTTCAAAGGAGAGAATGCGTTATTCAGGTTCGGTCGACAAAGGATGAATCTGGACAATCAGCGATTCGTTGGTGGTGTTGTCTGGCGACAGAATGAGCAAACATTTGATTCTGCGACGATCATCTTCAATGGCATAACGAATAGTGTTGCCACCTATTCCTATATGGATAAGGTGTCTCGTATATTTGGCCCGGAGAAAGGAATACCCGCAAAAGACCTGGATGCCAAGCATCACATACTCAACTATAAATACTCAAAGGATGGTTTTGGTTCACTGGTTGGCTACGGCTATTTCCTGGACTTTGATGATGCAGTTTTATTCTCCACACGAACGATTGGATTAAGATACAGTAACGCATTCAAATTGGAGGGCGGCTTATCAATTCCCCTTGTCCTGGAATATGCTGAACAGAAGGATTATGGCGATAATCCCCGCAATTATTCCGCGGACTACTATGTGATCGAGACCGGGGTCAATACCTCTTTTGCAAAATTTGGTGTCGGGTATGAAGTACTCGGCGGCAATGCTTCAACACCGGGGGAACAATTTATTACGCCTCTGGCCACACTGCATAAATTCCAGGGCTGGGCCGACAAGTTTCTGGCCACGCCAAATGCTGGAATCGAAGACCTGTACTTTAGTGTAAAAGGGAAATTGTTCAGCACAAATGTGTCGGTTATCTATCATGACTTTTCTGCACAAGACAGTGGCGCCGACTATGGCAATGAGCTCGACATAGCAATCTCCAAAAAAATCAGTGACCATTGGTCAGTACTGCTTAAATATGCGCGGTATAGCGAAGATGGTTTGTTCACCGATACCGACAAGCTATGGATAATGGTGACCGCTGGTTTCTAGATTGGTTGGGTTCGCGGCATTAATAATTCAATTGTTGATGCTCTGCCCCTCTTTCTTTCGTATAATACACATTCCACCTTGGTCCTCTCGCAATAAATAATGGTGAACTCCGCCAGGCCCGGAAGGGAGCAACGGTAGCGATGAATTTATGTGCCGGGATGTGGCTAAGGTGGTCTTCAAAGAATTGGCATCGGAGCGTTAGTCGTTTGAAATACCAGCGTTCCTTTTTTCACATCATGGTACTGTACCGGCAATGGTACTGGCGACCAACAAATCCGCTTCAGGCTTTAGCTCGCCGTCTTCATCAAGGTAACGTACAACCTTCGCGATCACATTTTTATTCCCGTCCAGATATCGGGATTCAAGAAATTCGTGTTCATCTTCCACACAGAAAGCCTTGACGGCTGTGTCAAACTCATCCGGGGTGACTTTGCGAAATTCTGGCATAGGCGTTGATATCTTGTACCAGGGGCTTACCTGGTAATAATTTAAGACTGGTTTGATGGCGTACAGTCTAATTCAGTTTTTACTCTCAGACCTAATTGCAATACTATTCTTGGTTCCCAAATTGTGATCAGTAGAGCACGGCTACCCAGGTATGGGCTGAAATTATTGAATAGAAACAGTCCAATTGAGCGGATAAATAATGATAAACCTGATGCTGTTATCTGGCCCGCGAGATTGCTGCAATGAACTTGCATCCATGAACTTGCATCCATTAAATACCATCAATACGAATTCGAAACCAGGAGAAAGAAATGTCAGACCATTTAATCGAGACTTTTGAAAACGGTGTCTGCACTTTGACGATGAACCGTCCGCAGGCACGTAATGCCATGAGCAGTTCAATGATGGCAGGGCTCAGTGAAGCAATTCCCCGGGTAGCCGCGGATAGGAATGTGCGGGCGGTTGTCCTTACCGGAGCCGGAGGTGCCTTTTGTGCTGGCGGTGACGTTAAGGGATTTGCCACGGAAAGCGGTGAAACTGCTGGCGAGGCACCGAGTCTTGAAGAAAGGGTGCAAGGATTAAGATCTGCTATGGAACTCAGCCGGATATTGCACGAAATGCCTAAACCGACGCTTGCAATCATACCGGGGGCTGCCGCTGGCGCTGGTCTGTCGCTGGCACTGGCTTGTGACTTAAGGTTCGCGCTGGATACGGCAAAGATTACCACTGCCTTCTCAAAAATTGGTGCCTCCGGTGACTACGGCGGATCATACTTTCTGCCTTATCTGGTCGGCGCCGCCAAGGCCAAAGAACTTTATTTCTCGGCCGATGTTATCTCGGGCCAGCAAGCGTTCGAAATGGGGCTGGTGAACAAGGTCGCCAGTGCCGATACATTTGAAGCAGAATCAAAAGCCTATGGTGAATACCTGGCAGGATTGCCAACCGTTGCAATCGGATACATGAAGAAGAACATCAATGCATCCCAACACGGCTCCCTCAGCGATGTATTCGACCTTGAAGCCATGCACATGATGCGATGTTTCATGACCGAAGATCACAAGGCCGCCGCAATAGCTTTCGTCAACAAACAAGCCCCGGTCTTCAAAGGAAAATAATGTCAGTCAGGTACAAATTCTCTTAAAAATTGGACCTGGCCCCTTTTATGACGAGGCGATGCCGATCAGCATATTGGCAAGGTGTGCCCGGTGATATTTTGCATCACCGTATAATACCTGGTTGTGCATTTGCCGTTTGAAGAACAGGTGCACAAAACACTCCCAGGTAAATCCAATACCACCGTGAAATTGCACGGCCCGGCTGGATGAGAACACAGCCATATCACTGGCTTGTGATTTTGCCATGCGTGCGAATTTCTCTGCGCTCTCAGGATCTGTATCAACAGCACATGCCGCATTATAGGTCAGTGACTTGGCACGATCGATATCAAGCATCACGTTGACAAGGGGGTGTTTGACAGCCTGGAAAAAACCCAGTGGTCGATCAAACTGTACCCTTGTTTTTGCATATTCCACAGTGGTCTGCAGCAACCATTCCCCTGCACCAACCATATCGGCAGAGACGATGCACAATATAGCGGGCATTGCTTTGTCAATGGCACTATCGCCTGTACCGGGCGTCGCCAGTTCAATTGCACTGACGTTGTCGAGTTCGATGTGGGCCTGGTCACGGGTGAGATCGACAATGCTGTCGGGTATAAGGTTTACGCCCTCTGCGTTGATGTCCACCATGTAGAGGCCAACGCCGTTTTCATTTTTGGCACTGACGACCAGCTGTTCAATTTTTCTGGCATCCTGTACATAATATGCAGTACCTCTGAGCTTATCGCCTTCAACAGAGACATCGGTGTCCAGTGCATTCCAGCTACCCTGCTTGTTAGTAATCGCCAGACTGGTGGCCTTACCACCGGCAATATCACCAAGCGACTTACTTGCCGCGTCAGAGTCGCAGGCATTCAAGACAAAAGTTGCATTGAAGGTGGATAACAAAGGGGAGGGAAAGGCTGCCTTACCGGCTTCTTCTGCGAGCGCCACGGCGGCGACAGCAGGCATTCCAACGCCACCGGCTTCCTCGGGAACGCAGACTGCGGTCCATCCTAATGCCACAATTTGTTGCCAGAGACCTTTGTCCCAGGCGCATTCATTGTCGCGATGAACATCGTGATCGTGCGCCACTAGGTGGTGAATTTTGTCCGCGGAGCAATTGTCAGCGAAAAACTTTTGCGCTGAATCGCGGAGCATGGTCTCGTCTTCCCCAAAGCCGAAGTTTTTAGGTTGTTCAGGCCGACCGTTGGACGTTTTATTCGCCGTTTTACTAGACATCGCTATTTCTCCAGCTTATTTTGACTTGGGTAAGCCGAGTACACGCTCACCCAGAATGTTGCGTTGTACTTCATTGGCACCCGCGGCAATAGTGATGCCAAAACTATTCATGTAAGCGAGCGGCCACTGTCCGCCACCGGGCGCATTTTCATCGGTGACATTTAATGTACTTGCCACGCCTTCAATCTGGACTGCCAGTTCAGCGAGATCCTGGCCGAGCTCAGTGCCGACGAGTTTGCCCTGTAACGGAATTCTCATTGGATGATCCACCAGGCTTGGAATAGCCGTTCTGCGGCCGTTCTGGCGCATTGATTCCTGGCGAATGAGCAGTTTAATGATCTCATCACGAATCAGCGGATCATCTACAGCTGTTTTGCCATTCCTGCTCTGGTTCTTCGCCAGGTTGATCAATGACGCGATGCTACCTGTGGAAACACCTTCATCTTCCTCAACTGACATGCCGCCTGACGCGGGTGTAACCAGCGATCCTGCACCACGTTCGTGTAAGAGTGTGGTCATGGCAACTTTCCAGCCTGCACCGACTTCATCCAGCCGATAGCGGTCTTCAACCACCAGGTTTTCGAACAGGACCTCATTGAACCCTGTCTCACCGGTCATTTTGATGAGTGGCCGTACAGTGACGCCCTTACCCAGGGCAGACTTAATCGGCACGACAAAGTAGGAAAGACCATTGTATTTATCTTCTTTGTCGGTTCTGCACAGTAGGATCATCCAGCTGGCAAAGTGTGCGAGAGAGGTCCAGACCTTATGGCCGTTGATAACCCAGTTGTCTCCATCACGTTCTGCAAAGGTTTGCTGGTTGGCCAGGTCTGATCCGGCTCCCGGCTCACTAAAACCCTGGCACCAGATATCTTCACCCGATAGCAGGCTGGGTAGAAGTTCTGCCTTGACATCATCCTGTGCATGAAAAAGAATAGTTGGTGCTGCCATACCCATACCGATGATATTTGGCAGGTAGGGTGTTTTTGCGCTTTGCATCTCCTGGTTTGCGATTCCCTGGCAATTTGTCTTGCCACCGCCGCCAACTTCTTCCGGATAGTCACAACCAATCAACCCCGCGTCATAAGCAGATTTCTGCCATTTTTGCAGCCATTCAAGTGCAGCCGGATCGCTTAGTTCCAAAGCGCCCTGCGGAATTTTGACGGTTGGCCTGCCTGGGTGGTTCTTGCTTAACCAGTCCCGACAGAATGAACGAAATTCAGTCTGTTCCTCTGTATCTTTCTTTTGGCCATCTGACATACGGACCTCCTCGTGGTGAATTAGGGATCAGCCTGGTAAAGCTGAATCCAGGTGGCAGATCTTACCACCGGGGTCAATATCAACTTCGACCCAACAACTTAAAAAGAGATGGTTTTTAACCTATTCCGGGATCAAAGCCAAGGGAATACGACAGGTTATTTCCCTCTTTGGTGTCAGTGAGATAAAGGCGAGCATCGTTCGCCATTTATTCATGCGTGTAAGCGAGAGTAGACTCGCTCGCCGGTTTGGACTCCCGGTCGCATTTCTGTATACTCCCGGGCCGTTTGACCAGGGGGCTAAAATAAAAAAGTGATTACCGTCGATTCCGATATAGGCAGCAGTATTGAGCGAGCACATTACGTACTGATTCCTTCCCATAAGTTCTCGTTTTCACCAGATTTAACTGAGTCTGGTCAGTCCTTCAGCCGGGATTGGGCGCATCTCGAGCCAGATCCTTACATGGCTGATGGGGGAAGTTACCGATTGAGGCGATACGGGTTGTTCCGGTTGGATGCCGAGACCACCCGGTTGTCCCATATTCCCGGCGCAGCTTTTTATCAAAGCATTGAAATCAACCCGCTCAATGGCGGCGAGTACAGACACTTCGCGCCACTGGATGCCGATACCGTTAACAATCCATTCCTGCACGAACTCATACGGTTTGACTTTTCTCAGCTGACTTCGAACAAGCGCATCGAAGATCACTGGATGGTCGGCGTGCATCAAATCCGCATAACCGCCACGGCTGGCGTGCCGGGGAATCCCACGCCCGAGGGCATTCATCGCGACGATGAAACCTACACTGTGCAACATCTGATCGCCCGCCAAAACATCGATGGTGGCATCAACTACTTTTACGGCAATGGGCTGGAGCCGACGCAACGCCCCCAGGTCGTCTGGAAGCAGGAGTCTTACTTCGGCTCCTATTATTTTGACCGTTCGGTATGGCGCAGCGTCTGCCCGATTCTACCCGCCGACGGCGATGGTGACGCGCACAGAGATATCCTCCTCATTGATTTCATAGCGTCGCCCAGGGTCACAGGCCTGGTTTAAGATGGCTCTTTATGCTCGTCTGGACAGGAGCGCGGTCGAGAGACTCGCTCGCCGGTTCGGAATTGATGACATTACAGCCTTCTCCGTCATGCACGGAGGACGAGAGAACACCAGCTACTGCATTGAAACGAGTTCGGGCAAGTACGTGCTGACGATTTGGGATCAAAAGTCGTTAAAACACGTAAGCAACCTTGCAAGCCTGCTGGTCTATTTAACCGATCACGGTATTGGCACCTCAAGGGTCGTTGCGCCGCCCGACGAGCCCCTGGTAACACTGCACGATGACAAACCAGTCATGCTGAAGCATTACGTCGAGGGAAACGTAACGGACAACCTGACTGGAAATCTACTCGTTCGCCTGGGCGAGGAAATGGCCCGGTTGCATGAGATATCCGCTCCTTCTTACCTGCCCAGGTCGTTTCCCTATGGCCGTCGTTATTTCCCCGAGGTGATCGATTCAAGCCTCAGTCATGCTTATGTCGACTGGTTATCGGAGAAGAACGATTATTTGCAAAAATATATTCCTCAGAGTCTGCCGATGACACTTATTCACGGGGATGTTTTCT
>Ga0114950_10001675_pt1 | contig 16775 bp, 11 predicted proteins | sample N075metaG_FD_83503 | JGI IMG/M metagenome (GOLD analysis project Ga0114950, IMG submission 83503) | Deep subsurface microbial communities from Kermadec Trench to uncover new lineages of life (NeLLi) - N075 metaG | ecosystem: Environmental > Aquatic > Marine > Ocean trench > Sediment | place... | reverse complement strand
TGATGGACACCTCTACCTGCCTTGTAAACGGGCCTATTAGCCGCTCAAACGTGCATTTTGGTCTCGATTCGACGGGTTTGAGCTAGGTTTGCGCGCCGAAAAACCGCTTGACGGATAATTAAAGTCGCCAGTTCACGGCTAGTTGCGAGGATCGGTCGTCGTCCTCAGCGAACGGCATCTCGTCCGGCTCGTGCCGAGGGTGGGTGGACGGCACACCATCGGTACGAATGGCGCGAGGCTGCGTAGCGCCGATCCGGTGGCGAACGTCGCTTGGCCCGAAGCCCTGAACGTTCTTGATTTCCGATCATCAAGCAGCACACTCGACGTGACGGCGGCACTGTCTCGCGGGCGTCGACCTTGCTTCCTTCGTCGTCGCCAGGGCGCACGAGCCCGCAGTTCCCGCGCCGATTAATAATGACGAACGACAGGTTGACAGCGCCATGCCTGGCGCACAAAAAAAGGGGAGCTCGCAAGAGCTCCCCTGGTGAACGATTGGGACGAAGGCTTAGAAGACTACCTTGATCCCGAATCTAAAGACTCTAGGCGCTAGGAAGTTCAACACCTGACCAAAGGCGCTTCCGCTCGAAGTGATGGTGCTAGTGACCTCGTTGGAGTTGAGAAGGTTGAAGATGCTCAACGATGGTTCCAAGCGAACCCCCCTGCCGAATATGAAGTCCTTGGCCACTGTCAAGTCGACCGTGGCGACGCTCAGAAGCCTGGAATCGCCGTTTCTCTCGGACAGGATTGTGACCGTGCCTTGAGTCAAACCGCCGACGTTGAAGGTTCTCGCGATCGGTTGGCCGGTCTGGGCGAGGACGGTTCCCGAAACACGAACGCCGCGCGGCGCCATGAAGGTCCCGGCGGCCTTTATCTGGTTGGTTCGGTCGTAGAAGGACTTGCCTCTGGCGTTGATCAAGTTGTTGGGATTCTCGTGAAAGCCGTTGGCGTCGCCGTCGAACGTGCCGCCCCGTGTGATCATATCGGTGTCGTTGTAGGAGTAGGAAACAAGCGCCTGCCAGTTGTCGCTCATTCTCTTGGACATCGTGATCTCGAAGCCATTGAACGTCGAGTTGTTTCCGTCCGGGTTGGTGAGCATGCGCTGGTTTTTTCCCAAGAAGGCCGGATCAAGGTCGAAGACCGTAAACGCACCGCCGTCATCCCCCGTGCCCAGGATGTTGTCTGGGCCGGGGTCGATGACATCGACCGGGGAGTAGGCGCTAAACGGTACCCCGATGTCGACAGAGTCGGGCAGCCTCCGGCCCCTGCGGTAGGAGTAAGTCGCGCTGACTGCGAGATCTCTACTCAGCTCCCGCTCGACTCCAATCGTGAACTCATCCGTGTAGGGATGCTGGAAGTCCGGATCGACGAACTGGCCGGAGCCGATCTGCGAAGAGAGTAATTGACCCCTCTCGCCCTGCTGGAATTGCGCGTCGCCGTTCAAATCGTTCCAGTCGTAAGTATCGGTGAGGCTGCCATTCGGGTTCTGAAAGTTGGCGAAGCCCGTGGTGAACTGGTGATAGTAGCGACTCCAGCTCGTTTTGAGGAGGGTGCGACCAACGTCGTCCAAAGAGACGATCAAACCCAGACGCGGCGCGAAGCTAGCGACGTCGAGCACGTTTCGCTGCTCGGGAAACGTCTGTGCCGAGACAAAGTTTCCTCCAGGGGTCACCTGCTCTGGGAGAAAGCCCTCGTATCTGTCGAAGCGGAGCCCGAGCTTCAGGGTCACTCGACTTCCGATGTTGATGATGTCATCCACGAAGAAGGAGAGCTGGTGAAGATTTTGACGATCGAGCCGAGTGGTGTTCCTCGTTTGCACCCGATCGGCAACTCCATCCTCGAAGAGCAGGAAGACGTCGTCGATGGCGGTCGTGATGTTGAAAATGGGATTGGCGCTGAACTCGAACCCGAACTTGAATTCGTGGTTGGCGTTGGCCCACTGCTCTTTGAAGTAAGTCAGGTCCGCTTTGTAAGAGAAGCGTTTTCGGAGCCTTTCCGTGTCGAAATTGCGTGCGTTGAGGAACTGGCCAGTCACCGTGTCCTGTCCTGCCTGCCCCAAGACGTCCGGCTGCTGGAAGGTGGGGAAGAACACTCTCAGGTGGCTGAAGCGCACGTCGAGAAGTGCCACGTCGCTGATGGTGCTGGTCCAATCGGCCTGGATGATGTCGAAGTCGTCGTCTTCGATCCAGGTGGCCTCCGCCGGCCGGTTGCCGGCGGCGCCACGATTGGGCTTCAAGTAGGACATGTGATGCCATTCGACGCCAATCTTGTTGTTCGCGTTCAACTGGGTCTGGCTCTTGATGACGTACTGCCACATGTCCGTGTCTTCGGTAAGATCCGTGTTGCCAGCAGCGTCCGTGAATCCGGGAACGAAGCGGTGCACGCGCTGGTCTCGCCCGGAGAAATAGAAAGTAGATCGGTCCCGAACGACGGGTCCACCGAGCTGCGCGTTGAAATCGGACAGGAAGTCGAACTCCGCGCTCGAGGCTCCACGATCCTCGAGCTCCTGATCCAGGTTGCTGCTCTGCGTCCCACCTGACTGCCAGGTGAAACCGGACTGCCCCCTGAACTCGTTGCTGCCACTCTTGGTGATCATGTTCATGTACACGCCGGGTGCGTTGACCGAGGCTGGGTGGCTTCCGGTCTCGACCTGGACTTCCTCGAAGCTTTCGTAGTCGTAGTAGTAGCCGGAAGCCCCGAGAGCGGCCGGACAGGTGACGTTGACGCCATTGAGGTAGTAGCTGTTCTGCTGCCAGGATGTCCCGCGAGCGGAGTAAACGGCCTGAAGTCCTGCTTCACTCCCCCCGACGTCCAACCGGCTGGTGGTGACGCCGGGCGCCTGATTCTGTAAGAGCGACCAGACGTCTTTGGCGCTGGGGACGTCTTGCAGCATCTGATTGTCGAAGCTCGAACTGATGACCGTGCTCTTGGTATCCACCATGGGCGATTCGCCGGTCACGGTGATCGTCTCGGCGACACTAGCCAATTCGAAGGAGACGTTGATGGCCGTGTTCCGTCCGGCCTGTACGATCACGCCTTCGTGGAGGACGCTCCTGAAGCCCGATAGCTCGAGCAGGAGGCTGTAGGTACCGATCTCGACCCCGGGAAATCGGTAGACACCCTGAGCGCTGGATGTACTGACCTGCGGCGTAATGAGCGGGCCCCCGGAAAGGGTAACGGAAACGCCAGGTAGAACCTGGCCCGTGGTGTCGTGTAGCGTCCCGTCGATGCTTCCGGTTCGCGTTTGTGCCAGTGTCATCCCGCCGCTCAATAGCAGAAGAACGAGAATACACATTGTGAAATGAGTTCGCATTTTTTGATTCGCCTCCGATTTTCGTTCCCGTCTCCGGGGTTAGAAATGTCTTGACCTTTGTGCCCCTCTACGTAAGCAAATTCTATGCCGTGGGGAAAACACCCGGCCTTTCTCGATGTTGCTGAGCCAAAAGAACTTGCTATTCCTCCAAAAAAGTGGGAGGACAATTAACTGCAGAATTTTGGATCGTAAATCCAATTGTTCGTATAAATGAAAGGGGAGAGTGTCACCCGGTCCGAGTGTTCGCTAGGGCGCCATCCGGGCCGTCGTGGCTGGGTTCCGAGGTCGGCGCGCTTGGAGAATCGAGGCCACGCGGGTCCGCGCTAACCGGGTATCTCGATCTCGCGCACGACTTGCCCGTTGTTCTCCCACGGCGTAGCTTTGTACATTGAGGCGTCTTCCGCGGTCGGTTGAATGTGAGAAGCGTCCACGGCTCGTGAGACGAGGCGGTGTCGCCCTTTGTCCGGACGCGTCCATTCGCGACGAAACGGGGTCCAGGCGAAACGCGAGCCCGACCGCGCCAGCTCCGCGGGCAAGAACGGACCATCATCGATACGCACTTCGATAGACTCGAGCTCGGAGCCGTCGTTCCAGCCGAATCCATGAATGACGTAGCGATCGTCCGGACGGCGTGTCACTCGGGTGATGACCGATTTCAGTTTTTGGCGGCCGACCGATGTCGCGCGATGAACGACCTCGCCATCAACGCGCACGCCGCGCAGCGTCACATACTCCTTCGACATGTAGCGGCCCATGAAACGGTGGTCGACGACCTCGATGCGCTCGAGCCACTTCACTTGCGCGACCCCGTACCACCCAGGCACGACGAGCCTAAGAGGAAAGCCGTGCTCGGTTGAGAGAGCTTCACCATTCATCTCGTAAGCCAGCAGCACGTCCTCACCGAGCGCGTCGGCGACGGGGAGGCTTCTCGCGAAGCGCGTAGGGTAGCTGTTGCCGCGGAGCCGCTCCTCAGAAACGTCCGCGCCGTAAAAGACCACGTCGCGCGCTTCCGGTCGGACACCAAGCTCCCGAAGAAGGATGGCGAGCGACGTACCGCCCCAAAGGGCGTTCCCGACCAGGCCGTGGCTTCCCACGCCCGCGTTGCCGGCGCATTCGAAACAAACGGTGAGCTCTTTTTTGGGAAGCGCTTCGATCTCGTCGAAGCTCAGCGCGAGCTCTCGTTCGAGCTCTCCCTCGATGTGCAGCTCGAAGCGTTTCCGATCGAGGCGGGGTACACCCCCGTGGTGCAAGACGAAAAACTGGCGGTTCGGAACCGTGAACTCATTTATCTCAGCGAGGTCGGTGAAGCGCATGCCGACGCCAGAGCTCGACGGTGGCGGCGGGGGCAAGTCGGACCATGGGAGCGTTTGCTCATCTTGAGAGAGCCCGCCGCGCGCCAAGCTCAAAGCGGCCACGTGGAGGAGGACTTCCCGCCGCGTGAGCCCTTGACGCGTCGATAGCATTCAGCGAAGGCAGGCCATGAGGCGATTTTGCGCGTCGCTCCACGAGCCCGAGCCGGTACCATGCTGGATCAGCATCCGACCCGTGTCGTACATGCGCTTTGAGGTCGTGAATGTCTTGTGGTTCGACTGGCGACCCGAATGGTCCCAAGCCTCACCGAGCGCCCCGTCCTCGTAGCGATAGACGGACGTGTCGCCATAAAAGATTCGATTGGACCACACGTCCATCCCCAAGGCGCTCATGAGAGCCGAGCCCGTACGCATTCGCGAGGCGAGCTCCAAAATACCTGGGATCACGACCCGCTTCGAAAAGCGATCGCCGCTCGTCGTGTAGTCGATAGGAACCGTCTTCACGGAGCGATAAACCTGCGGCGCGCCCGGGACCATGCTGGCATAGATATCGAGCACGGCCTGGCGTTGCTCCGGTGTCGAGCGCTCGTCGAAATAAATGGCCGTCCAGGTCTCGGGTCCCACGGTCACATAGGTCATGCCCGAGAGATCCACTTCGCCGTAGTGGCCCCGGGAGAAATGCTGTGCCGTCGTCGCGTGGCACGGAGTATGGGATGGAGCCGCATTCGAGCGGCAAGGGCAAGGCGTCGTGCAAGGGCAAGCGGTAAAGGCTTCCCCTTCGACTTCCCAATCCTCGTAAGACGCCGTCGACGCGCCCGGCGCGGGCGGCCGGAGAAACATGCCGTTGCCGCCCACAACACCGGCCGGAACCGTACGCGGCTTCCGCAAGATGAAGAACACCGTTTCGGAAAAGCGCACCGACACGGCCCTGCCTTCCACAAGGGTCGGCGCGTATTGCCATAGGCGGGCCGCTTCGACGGCCGCCCGCGCCACGATGTCGGCGCCACGGAGCGACGTTACGTTCGAGACATTTCCTATCCCGTCAACGGTCATCTCTAGGATGACGAGCGACTGAACCCCGCCCGCCTCGGCGTCTTCAGGGTAGATCGGCTGCACGAAATGAGTGCGCTCGGGCTTTCTTACGTTGCCACCAACGAGTATGGGCTGCTCTTGTTGTTGCGGCCCTTGCAGGGACAAAGCGACAACCGGACCGAGTACCAGAGCGATCGCACGGGCATGCATTTGCACCATCATATCAGTCGAGCGCACAAGAACGGGAGAGGAGCTCTCCTCCCCCGAGGGAACCTAGTCGTCAACGCGCGGATTCTCGAAGCGCGGCGACGAAGTCTTCGGGCACGGGAAAACGCAAGCGTTCGGCTTCGCGCACATGCGTCCAAGCGCGCTCGAGCTGGCCACGCCGCGCGGACGTGAGAGCCATCAAGAAGTGGGCTCGGCCGTCATCGGGATGCTCCTCGAGCGCGCGTAGAAGGAGCTCGTTGGCATCGCGCAGCCGGTCGGCGGCGGCTCGTATCTGCGATAGGCCCAAAAGCGCGTGAAGATGGCCCGGGTCGCACTCGAGCACGCCTTCGAGAAGCGTGCCAGCCTCCTCCATGACGCCCCCTTTCGCGAGCGCGTTCGAAAGCCCGACGCGAGCGGAAGCTTCCTCGGGCTCGAGCTCGACCGCACGGCGCAACAAGCTTTCCGCCTCCACTAGCTCTCCCCGTTCCGCGAGAAGGTTTCCGAGATTCACGTAGGCCGCGCTGTAGTTTCGATCGAGCTCGAGAACGCGACGATAACGAGGCTCGGCATCCGCGCTCCTCCCGACACGAACGAGAAAGTTGGCAGAGTTGTAGTGGATCTCCGCTTCTCCAGGATGGAGCGCTCGCAGTCGCAGGTGGAGCGCCTCCGCGGCCGCCACGTTCCCGCGCGCTTCGGCGGAGCTCGCCCTTGTCTGAAGACCTCGCGTCGAGACCTCTTCGTCGGCGACCGCCCGCCGCAACGCGTCGTCGAACCGGATGTCGGGATCGAGCTCGCTCGCTCGCGCGGCCGCCGCTCTCGCAGCTTCCATGTCGCCCCGCATCCGGTGAAGCCGCGTGAGCGTCCCATGAATCGCACCGGCGCGAGGCTGGAGCTCGCTCGCGCGCCGCAGATATTTCTCGGCATCGTCGAGCTCTCCCTCGGAAAGCGCTAGGCGTCCGAGCGCGAACTGTACGATGGCCGTTTCGGGAGCGATGCTCAGGAGCTTTTCGTAGGTCGACTTGGCCTCGCCCGCACGCCCGAGCTGCTCTTCGAGTGACGCTTTCCGTACGAGGACAGGCACCGAGCGCGGCTGAAGGCGCGCGGCTTCGCTAGCGAGCCCGAGCGCGGAGATCACATCATCGCTCGCAAGCCAAGCCTCGTAATACGGCCATCGGTAGTCGTCCGGAGCGATCGTCGAAGCCTCCTGATAGCAAAGCCGGGCCTCGTCGCGCAGACCGTGGGCTTCGAAGACGAAGCCGAGCGCCCCCCAGGCCGCCGCGGAGCCTGGATCTTCCATGACGCGAACGCGCGTCTGCTCGATCTTTTGCGCCACTTGAACTTCCATACCTTCGAGACTCGGCTCGGGCACATCGGGCACCTCGCCGCACGCCGAGACGAACGCGAGCGCCGCCGTCAGAAGGCCGAAGGCCGGAACAGGGAACCTCCCCCGCATGAATGTGGGGGATTCTAGCATCGTCATAGCTCTATCCTGCCTCCGTCCTTGCGCTCAGCTTCAAGCGAGCGCCCACTGCCAAGTGGATCATTGGCTCATTAGCTCATTGGGTCATGGCTCATTGCCCCTCGCCCTTTCGTACGACGATGACTCGGTTCAAGCCGTCCACCGAAAACGACTCGGCCTCGCCGTCGGGCCAAACAACCGTCAGCGCCTCCACGACGCCTTCGGCCGGTAGCCCGAAATGAGCGCGCGGATCGCCGCTCGACAAATAGCTCCCTCCCGGTTGGGCGAGGCGTGTGAAAAGCCGGCCGCCAACGCTCACCGTCACGAGCGCGCCGTGCGCATCTCGCTCCGCCCGGTCCGACAAGGCGCGCACGAGAAGCCAGCGACCGATCTTCGAAGCGTCGTTTCGAAACAAACGCGCCGGCCCCGCGTTATTCGTGACGAGCACGTCGAGATCCCCGTCGCCGTCCACATCACCCGTCACGAGTCCCCGACTGATCTCTATCGCGGCATCGAGCTCGCCCGCGACGCGCTCGAATTGCGCGCCGCCCACGTTGCGAAGAAGAACGTTCGGCTCCGCGTAGGGCCCGAAGCTCGGGTTCGAAGGGCTTCCTTCGAGCGGCGGTCCCCAAGCTACCCTGCCATGGGCCACGGCAAGGTCGAGATGGCCGTCATGATCGAAGTCAAGCATCGCAACTCCGAAGCCGGTCCGATCGATCCCCGTCTTTCCGAAGCCCATGTGATGGGTCGCGTCTTCGAAGCCGAGCTCTCCGTCGTTGCGGTAGAGCGTGTTAGTTTCGTTCCGGAGGTGCGTCAAGAACAGATCGATGTCTCCATCGTTGTCGACGTCGCCGGTAGCGATACCCATCCCCGCTTCTTCCTTACCGAACGCGTTCAATGCGGCTCCGAGCATATAGGCGTCGTCGACAAAAGTGCCGTCGTCTTGCTGGATCCAGAGCTGATTGGCCTTCCCGTCATTGGCCACGTAGAAATCGAGGCGTCCATCCGCGTTCAAGTCCAGACAGACCACACCAAGTCCCGGCGCGCGCATGGATGCGATCCGAGACGATCGGGAAACATCGGTGAAGTTGCCGTTTCCGTCGTTTCGATAAAGCCGGTCGGCCTCACCGGGAAATTCCTGCGGCCCACAAAAATCGGCGCTGCCGTCGTGCTTGAAGCACGACTTGCCGGCGTCGTACTTGACGTAGCTCGTGACGTAGAGGTCGAGATAGCCGTCGGCGTCGAAATCGCAAAACACGGCCGAGGTCGACCAGCTCTCGGAAGCCATCTCGGTTTTCTCGAAACGACCCCCGCCGCGGTTGTGGTAGAGCGCGTCGCGGCCGTAATTCGTGACGTAAACATCGAGGCGTCCGTCGTTGTCGACGTCGCCCACCGCAACGCCCATACCGTAGCCGCGGTCGCCTAGGCCGGAAGCTTCCGTCACATCCTCGAAATGCCCGTCTTCCTCTTGACGGTAGAGCCGATTCGGCTTAAGGGGCGTCGCTTGCACGAGATAGATGTCGAGATCTCCATCGCCGTCGAAGTCGAGAAAGGCACCTCCTGAGCCCATGATCTCGGGCAGGCGAAACTTGAAGGCGCCGTCAGCCGGCAACGGATCGTGCTCGAAAACGAGGCCCGCGGAGGCGGTGATGTCCGTAAAAAGCGGGCCGTCTCGAGCTGAAACGTCGACACAGTTAGCGACGAATAACCAGGTCACAGTGAACCATCCTCCGCGCACGCTGCGCTCGATCTTACTAAAAAACGGCCACGCGCTTTGACACAATCGAATAGCAATGCTAACAATCGCGTCTGAGATGCCCCTTGCCTTCATTCTTGGTCTTGCTTTCATTCAGTCGATCGATGCCAAGCAGCAAGAGGCGGCCCGTCTCTATCAAATAGGTAAGCTCGACGAAGCCGCCGCAATCCTCGAATCCGTGCTCGAACAAGCGCCGTCCCACGGGCCCGCCGCTTTCCAGCTCGGCGCCGTCTATCTGAGGCTTGGCCGCAAAAGCGAAGCCGGCTCCCTTCTCGACAAGCTCCTGAAAGATTATCCGGATAGCGCGGATGTCGCTCATCGGATCGGGGTCGTCTACTTTCTCGCGGGCGAGCGGAAGTCGTCGCGCTCGGCGCTCATACGCGCGGTCGAGCTCGACCCGCGCCATGTCGAAGCACTACTGACGCTCGGGCAGCTCGAAGGGCAAGACGGACACCACGATCGCGCCCTCGAGCTCCTCGACGAGGTCACGGCGCTCGCGCCCGAGCTCGAAGCGCCGTACTATTACGGCGCGGCCATCCTCGATCTCGAAGGCGATAGCGTGGGGGCGATCGCCGCTCTCGAAAAGGGAGCGCGACTCGCCCCGAACGATGCGCGCTTTCAACGGATGCTCGGAGCGTCGTATTTGAAACTGGAACAGTGGTCTGCCGCGGAACAGGCTCTCGTGGCCGCAACAAAAAACGGTGCGCGTTCGAGCGACGTCTATCTCGATTTGGGACGCGCCTATCTCGGCCAAGAGCGGCTCGTCCCCGCGGGACAGGCGTTTGACCAAGCCCAAGCGCTCGCGCCGGATTCGGCCGAGCCGCTCTTGCAGCTCGGCTACATCGCCTGGATGCTTTCAGACTACGATCGTGCGGTCGAGCTTCTCGAAGCGTGCCTCGCCAAGGATCCCGAGCTCATGAGAGCTCATCACTTCTTGGGTCTGATTGCTCTACGTAAACTGGACTTCGATCGCGCGGAAGAGCAATTCACGGAGGCGCTCGACTACGAACCGGGTTTTGCCGACGCTCACTTCAATCTGGGGAAGATCCATCTTCGGCGCGGAGATGCGGAGCGCGCGGTCATAAGCTTCCGCCAAGCGATCGACTACCGCTCGGACTACAAAGAGGCTTACTATCAATTGAGTTTTGCGTATCGGCGTCTCGGACGAGAAGAGCTCGCAGCCGAGACACTGGCGCATTTCGAGAAGCTCGACGTAGCTTCTCGTTGAATCCAAGGAGGCAACCATGCATCGATGGATGTTCGCGCTCTTCCTGGCGTTTCCTGTTCCTCTCGCCCAGGCGGGTCCCGCGGGCCCTGATGACATCGTCGCAACGTTCTCCATCGTCGCGCGCGACCCCGCAACAGGCGCTCTCGGATGCGCTGTCCAGTCACGCTATTTCGCCGTCGGTGCGGTCGTGCCCTGGGGCGAAGCCGATGTCGGCATCGTCGCGACGCAAGCCAACGTCAATGTCGGCTACGGTGCGCAAGCCATCGAGCTCCTTCGGCAAGGGCTCTCCGCCGAAGCGGTTCTCGAAAAGATCCAGGCTGCGGACAGCTTCCCGAATAAGGACGGCCGTCAAGTGGCGATCATCGATTCCAAAGGCGCCGTCGCGGTCTATACCGGGCCCGCCGCGAACTATTGGGCCGGCCACAAGAAGGGCAAGAACTACTCGGCTCAAGGCAATATTCTCACCGGGCCGGAAGTCGTTGATGCGATGGCGGCGACGTTCGAAAAGACGGAAGGAAGCCTCGCGGAGCGGCTTGTCGCCGCTCTCGAAGCGGGACAAGAAGCCGGCGGCGACTCGCGTGGACGTCAATCGGCAGCGCTCCTCGTGGTTCAAAAAGGCGCGGGGCGCAACACGAACAATGATGTGCAGACGCGCCTCCACGTCGACGATCACAAAACGCCGATCAAAGAGCTTCGCCGGCTTCTCAACATCCAGCTCGCCATGGAAGCCATGCGTACGAGCCGCGAGCACATGCGTGAGAGCCAAACGAGCGAAGCTCTCGAAGCGGCCAAGCGTGCGACGGAGCTCTGGCCGGATAGCTCGGACACCCATCTCAATTTGGGGCTCATCGCCTACCGCGCGGGCGACAAGGACCGAGCGCTCGTGGCCATGCGCCAGGCGAAAGAGATGAACCCTCTCTTCGAGGGCCAACTCAAAGCGACGATCTCGTGGACCAAGTCGCCGCCGCTCGATGACGCGTTCATGAAGAAACTTTTCCCGGAATCCGACTAGAGTCCGCCCTTGCTCGCCCTGGTCTTTTTGGCGGCGCTCTTACAGAACACGTCTGCGCTCGTGGAGGAAGGTCGAAAGCGGATGAGCGAGCAAGCCTTTGCCGAGGCCGCCGCCTTGTTCGAAAAAGCGGCCGAGCGCGAGCCGTCTTCGTCGCGCATCCATTACTACCTCGGCGTGAGCTTGATGCGTCTCGGGCGCGCCGAGGATGCCGTGCCCTCTCTCGAACGCGCGGCTGCCCTCACGCCACGAGCGAACCCGGCGGTGGCCTACGAGCTCGGCACTGCCTATCTGCAAACGGGCCAGCTCGAAGATGCCGAACGCGTTTTGAGACGGGCTAAGGACAGAGCGCCCGGCGAGACCAGGATCCGACTGCAGCTCGGATGGGCCTACTACCAGCTCGTGGACGGGGAAAAAGCCCAGGCGGAGTTTCGATACGTTCTCGAGCGAGAGCCGGGAAACGCCCTCGCTCATTTCTATCTAGGTATGACAGAGGCCGCGCTGGGCAAGCTCGAAGCCGCCGAGCGCTCCTTCCGCGAAGCGCTCGAGCTCGACAAAACCCTCGTTGGCGCGCGTCTTGGGCTCGCGCGAGTTGTCTCTCAGTCCGGACGTCGCGACGAAGCCAAGTCCGAGCTCGAGAAAATCTTGGACTCTTATCCCGCGGGAAGCGTCTCAGCACATAACGAGCTCGGCCTCATCGCGCTACGCGAAGGCGACGCCGAGACCTCGGCTCGCCACTTCGAAGTCGTCCTCGAAGCGGACGCGGGGCATCGTCAAGCGACCTACAACCTCTCGCTTCTCTATCGGCGCCTCGGCCGCCTCGGCGAGGCCGAAGCGATGCGCACGCGATTCGAATCCATGAAGGATGACGTGATTGAGGACCGTTCTCTATCGCGTGCTTCTTCCAAGGAGCCCGAGCCATGAAGGGGCGGCTCGCCTTCATGGTGGTCGCAATCCCGCTGCTCGTGCACGCCGAGAGCGGGCTGACAGCGTTGCGCTTCGTCGACGCGACAGAGGAGGCCGGCATCGCGTTTACGCACGAGCAAGGTGCGAGCGGGCGACGCTACATGGTCGAGATCGCGGGAGGGGGCATTTTGGTCTTCGACTACGATGGCGACGGGCTACCCGATCTCTATTTCGTGAACGGCGCTCCCCTTCCCGGGGACAGCGATGCGCCGACGCCCAATGTGCTCTACCGAAATGTGGGAAACGGCCGCTTCCTCGATGTGACGAAGTTGGCCGGTCTCGAAAGTCACGGCTACGGGATGGGTGGCTCCGCGGCCGACGTCGACAATGACGGCGACGTCGATCTTATCGTGACCGCTTTCGGCGAGAACCTTTTTTTTCGCAATAACGGCGATGGCTCTTTCCGCGAGGCGGCTGTCGGCGTCGGAGACAAGCGCTGGGGAACGAGCGCGACATTTTTCGACGCGAACGATGACGGGTTTGTTGACCTCTACGTGACGAACTATCTTCGTTTCACAATCGAGACCCATCGAGACTGCGTCAGCCCGCATCGGGGAATCCCGTCATACTGCCACCCGCAAGAATATGACGGTGTCGAGGACGTGCTCTATATCAATCGGGGGGATGGAAGCTTCGACGATAAGACAAAGGCCTCGGGCATCGATGTCTCCAAAGGCGGCAAAGGCCTCGGTGTCGTCGCTACGGACTATGACGATGATGGCGACATCGATCTATACGTCGCCAACGACACGACCGCGAATTTTCTGTTCCAAAACGATGGATCTGGAAGATTCCGTGAGGTCGGCCTGGAAGCGGGTGTCGCTTACAACGAGGAAGGGCTTCCCGAGGCCGGTATGGGCGTCGACTGGGGAGATGTCGATCGCGACGGACGTATGGATCTGGTCGTCACGAATTTCGACTTCGAAACCAACACGCTCTATCAAAATCTCGGCGAAGGATTTTTTTTCGATGCCACCGCCGCTTTCGGCCTCGGCAACGAAAGTCTCACGGAGCTCGGCTTCGGCTGCGAACTCGCAGATTTCGACAATGACGGCTGGCTCGACCTCGTCGTCACCAACGGCCACATTCTCGACAACATCGCCGAAGTGCAGTCGAATCTTTCGTTTGCCCAGCCCGCCCAGCTGTTCCAAAACGTCGAAGGGCGATTTCGAAACGTCTCGTCCACCGCCGGGGAAGCGCTCGCAAGACCACGCGTCGGCCGCGGCCTCGCCGTTCTCGACTTCGATCGGGACGGAGACCTCGACCTCGTGCTCGCGAATAATGGTGGCGCGGCGGAGCTGCTGCGAAACGACAGTAACGCAAATCACTGGTTGGAGCTGCGCTTGATCGGCACGGCCTCGAACCGAGACGGCATCGGCACGCGCATCGTCAGCGGCTCATTCTCCGAGGAGCTTCGTGCCGGCTCGAGCTATCTCGCGCAGAGCGAGCTCACGATACATATCGGGCTCGGCGCAGAGCCAAGGCTCGACAATATCGAAGTTCGTTGGCCATCAGGCACGGTCGAGGTTTTGGAAAGCCTAGAATCGGACCGCCTCTACGTCGTCAAAGAAAACGAAGGCGTCATTGCCGCGCACGCACGCCGACCATGATGTTCTGGACGGCGACCATGATGTTCTGGACGGCGCTTTTTCTGTCGACCATTCGTTTCGAGGACGTCACTGTGAGCGCGGGCATCCGCTTCGAGAATATGTATGGCGGGGTGCGCGCCAAACGCTTCATCTTGGAGACGACGGGGACCGGGGCCGCCTTTTTCGACTACGACGAGGATGGTGACCAAGATCTTTTTCTCGTGAACGGAACCCGTCTCGGATATACGGAGCTTCAAAGCCGTTCGAACGCGCTGTTTCGAAATAACGGCGACGGCACGTTCACCAATGTGACGGCGGCGGCGGGACTCGAAGCCTACGGATGGGGTCAAGGCGCGGCCGCGGCCGACATCGACCACGATGGCGACCTCGACTTGCTCGTGACCTATTACGGCGCCAACCGGTTCTACCGAAATCGCGGAGATGGAACCTTCCGGGAGGAAGCCGCTATAGCTGGCCTCGATGATCCGGGCTGGGGGACGAGCGCCGCCTTTGGCGATTACGACGCGGACGGCATTCCCGATCTGTTCGTCGCCAATTACGTGAGCTTCGATGAGCAGACCACTCCCGGGCCCGGCGAGGCCCCGAATTGCTTCTTCATGGGAATCCCGGTCATGTGCGGCCCGAAGGGACTCGCCCCCGCGAAAAGTCTCTTGTATCGCGGCCATGGCGACGGCCGCTTCGAGCGCATCACGGACACGGAGGTTGGCGCTGAGGCTTATTTTAGTCTGGGCGCGGTTTGGGGTGACCTCGACAACGACGGTGACCTCGACTTGTACGTCGCCAATGATCAGACGCCGAACAATCTATTTCTGAACGACGGCCGGGGCGGCTTCGCCGACATCGCGCTCGAGGCCGGCGTAGCCTACAACGAAGACGGGCGGGCTCAGGCTGGCATGGGCGTCGACCTCGGCGACTACGACAATGACGGCTTTTTGGATATCCACGTCACCAACTTCTCGCATGACTACAACACGCTTTACCACAATACAGGGGATGGCTATTTTCTGGACGACAGCTTCCAAGCGGCCATCGGCAATGAAAGCTACCTCTACCTTGGCTGGGGCACGGGGTTTCAGGATTTCGACAAAGACGGCTTCGTCGATCTGTTCGTCACGAACGGACACGTCTATCCGGAGGTCGACGTGCATGCGACCGACAGCACCTACGCGCAGCGAAACCTCGTCTTCCACAACCAGGGAGACGGAACGTTCGCGGAAGTCGGTGCGAGCCTCGCGATCGAGATCGTTGGCCGCGGCGTCGCCTTTGCGGATTACGACAACGACGGCGATATCGACGTCGTCGTCACAGGCATGAACGCAGCACCCGTGCTTCTTCGAAACGCTTCGGAGACCTCGAAGACCGCCAACTGGATCGGGTTGCGTCTCGTTGGCCGGGCGAGCTCCCGTGACGCGCTTGGCGCGCGTGTCACGGTGGTGACCCGCGACAGTCGACAGATAAGGGAAGTACGGAGCGGTGGGAGCTATCTCTCGCAAAGCGACCTGCGCGTTTTCTTCGGCCTCGGAAATGCTGAAAGCGTCGACCATATCGAGATTCGCTGGCCGTCGGGCGGCGTACAAACGTTACGCGCGCCCACTAGCGGTCGATACCTCACCGTTGTCGAGCCTTGAGCGGCAACGGCGCGTGAATCCGTTCAGGGCGCCACGGTTCTTGAGGCCGTTCGGCGCCAATGCATGTATTGGAAGAGCAAGTAGAAAGCTTCATCCAAGCGAAGCTCGAAGAGGACCCGCAATGATGTTGACGATCTCAATGAAGAGAAGGAGCGTATGGGGCAAGGTTATTGGGAGCGCGGCCCTATGGGCGGTCGCGTGCGCGCCCGAATATCCGGCGCCGCCCGCCACGGCGCGCGGCGATGTCGTGGACACGATCCACGGCGAAGCCATTCCGGATCCTTATCGCTGGCTCGAGGCGCAAGACGACCCCGAAACCCGCGACTGGATCGACCGCCAGAACGCTTACGCCGAACGCATCATCGGAGAACCTGCTCTGCGCGACCAGCTACGCACGCGACTACGCGAGCTCATGGACGTAAACTGGATCGGCCCGACGCGAAAAGGTGGTGACTTCGAGTACTTCACGATGCGACGTGCCGGACAAGAGCTCCCCGTCATCTACCGACGAGCGGCCCCGGAAAACGATGCTCTCATTCGGATCGAGCCAGACGAAGATTACGAGGTCGTTCTCGACCCGCATGAGATGAGTCCGGGCCGAACCACCCGAGTCGATATCCTGTCGGTGCATCGAGACGGCGAGCTTCTTCTCTACTCTATCCGGGATGGCGGCCAAGACGAGATCGAGATCCGCGTGCGAGAGGTCGATAAGGGCGTCGATCTGCCCGAACGGCTACCACGGGGTCTCTACGCGAGCATCGCCTTCGCCAAAGACGGAAGTGGCTTCTACTACACGCGTCGATTCAGAACTCACGGGCCGAGAGTGCTCTTCCACGACCTCGGCACCGATATCGAGGACGACGTCGTGCTCTTCGGCGACGACTACGGCCCGAGGAGCTTTATCAACGTCAGCGAGCTAGACGAGGCTGGAACGCTCCTCTATACGGCGTTGTTGCACCGCTCTTGGCTGAGAGCGAAATCCTATGGTGGTGGCCGATGTATGTTCGACCATGAAGTATCCCAAGCGCAGCCAGTACAAGCACGCGAAGCAGAAGAAGTACCACGTTCGCAACTGGGCGGAATACAACGAAGGGCTGCGCCGCCGGGGCGATTTGACGGTCTGGTTTGACGAGGAGGCAATCGCGAACTGGAAGGCCGACAAGACCGGTAAACCTGGCGGTCAACGGGTCTATTCAGATATGGCGATTGAAACGAGCCTGGTTGTCCGGATGGTGTACAAGCTCGCCTACCGCCAAACCG
>Ga0114950_10001672_pt1 | contig 16792 bp, 16 predicted proteins | sample N075metaG_FD_83503 | JGI IMG/M metagenome (GOLD analysis project Ga0114950, IMG submission 83503) | Deep subsurface microbial communities from Kermadec Trench to uncover new lineages of life (NeLLi) - N075 metaG | ecosystem: Environmental > Aquatic > Marine > Ocean trench > Sediment | place... | reverse complement strand
GCCGTGAGCAGGCAAAAAAGGACAAGCGCAGGGCGAAGGAAGAGAAAAAGGCCCTCAGGAAAGCGTCTCAATCGGCTCCGGGGTCTGAGGATGAGAATCCCTCATCCGAATCTTCGCAGGTTATTTCCGACTAAAGTTGCGGCCAGCCCATCCGGTTTCACCGGTTCTTTCCGGTATTTGCCAAGGCTCACGGCTTGCGTTTGGGCGGACCATCACGCAGTATCGCGGGCGCGATCTACGTTTTGGCCTTCTGTCTGAGCTACCCGTATGTATCCGGGCATCCGATTCAAGTCACCCACTACGACCAGGTTGTTCGTTACCGTGCCCGATTTGCGCACGGAATCTCATTATGGAGGCCAAACATGGCTACAGGAACTGTTAAATGGTTTAACCCCTCGAAGGGGTTTGGATTCATCGAGCCGGAATCCGGCGGCGCTGATGTGTTCGTACACGCAAGCGCGGTGGAAAAGGCTGGCATGGGCACGCTGACCGAAGGTCAGCGCGTCGAATACGATGTCGTCGAAGAGCGCGGCAAGTCGGCGGCCGGCAACCTGAAAGAAGCCTGATTACCCGAATCGGCGCCTGCGCAGGGCCCGGTCAGTGAGCAAAAAGGCGGCCCGCCGGGGCCGCCTTTTTTTATGGTGCGCCATAGCGATTCAATATTCCCGTGCTGTGACGGCTGCGCCTTCCGCTCCGCGCCGCCGTTGCTGCGCGCGCCACAAGTCCGCGTAATGCCCGTCCCGCGACAGCAACTCTTCATGTGTGCCCTGCTCGACGATGCGCCCGTGGTCCAGGACGACAATGTTGTCCGCATCGATGATCGTCGACAGGCGGTGGGCGATGACCAGGCTCGTGTGTTGCTCGGCGATTTCCCTGAGCGCGGCCAGGATGGCCTGCTCGGACTTGCTGTCCAGCGACGAGGTCGCCTCGTCGAACACCATGATCGGCGGGCGCTTGAGGATCGTGCGGGCAATCGAGACGCGTTGCTTCTCGCCACCGGACAGTTTCAGGCCGCGTTCGCCGACCGTCGTATCCCCGCCGGCCGGCAGCGAGTCGATGAACTCCTTCAGGTGGGCGAGGCGGATCGCATTGTCGACCTCGGTGTCGCTGGCATCGGGTTTCCCGTAGCGGATATTTTCGAAAATGCTGTCGTTAAACAGCACGGTGTCTTGTGGCACGATGCCGATCTCCCGGCGCAGTGAGTGCTGGGTGATACTGCGAAGATCCTGGCCATCGATCGTGATAGCGCCCGCGGTCGGGTCATAGAAACGGAACAGCAGTTTGACGAGCGTTGATTTCCCGGCGCCGCTGGCGCCGACGATCGCGACTTTCTGGCCGGGTTCGATGGTCATGCTGAGGCCCCGGAGGATCGGTCGATCGGGCCGGTAGCTGAAACTGACGTCGTCGAACACGATGCGGCCCCCGGCCAGTGCCAGCGGCCTGGCGTCCGCTGCATCGACGAGTTTCGGGCGAATATCCAGCAGTTCGAACAAACGCTCGATATTGGCCAGCGAGCCCTTGATTTCCCGGTAGATGAAACCGAGGAAGCCGAGCGGCATGAACAGCTGGATCATGAATGCGTTGATCAGCACGAAATCGCCGAGCTTGATGTCCCCGCCGCGGACCTGGAACGCCGCAAGTCCGATCATGCTGGTCTGGGCAATCGCGATGATCAGCGCCTGGCCACCATTGAGCGTGAACAGCGACAGCCGGTTCTTGCGCCGGGCAACTTCCCAGCGCTGCAATTCCCGATCGTAGCGCTGTGCTTCGAACTCCTCGTTGGTGAAGTATTTGACGGTCTCGAAGTTGATCAGGCTGTCGATCGCGCGCGTATTGCTCGAAGAGTCGGCTTCGTTAACCTCGCGCACGAACTGCGTGCGCCGCTCGGTCGCCCAGACCGAGAAAGCGCCGTACAGCAGGACCGATACGAGCGTGATCGCGGCGTACGCGATCCCGTAGTTGACAAACAAGATGCCGACGACGACCGCGATCTCGAACAGGGTCGGTGCGATGTTGAAGACGAAGAAACGCATCAGGAAACTGATGCCGGTCGTGCCGCGCTCGATGTCGCGAGCGAGCCCGCCGGTGCGGCGGTTCAAGTGAAACTCGAGGTCGAGCGCGTGCAGGTGGCGGAACACGGCCAGACCGAGGAAGCGCATCGTACGTTCCGTGACTCGGCCGAAGACGGTATCGCGAATCTCGCCGAACAATACGTTGGAGAATCGGGCGGCGCCATAGGCGAGTACGACGCCGAGCAATACGGTCGTTGCCGTGTCTGCCGGATTACCGCTGTCCAGCGCATCGACCAGCGCCTTCAGGAAGAAGGGGATCACGATGATCGCCGCCTTGGACAGGATCAGGCAGGCAAGCGCCAGCAGCACGCGACCCCGGTACAGGGACAGGTACGGCCACAGCGTATTGATAATCCGCCAGTTGATCTTGCGGTCGGGGTGGTCGTCGAAATTGCCGTGGCGCATGTGGGTCTGGAGATTCTCTGGCGGGCCGCGGTCGCGCGCGGCAGGTTACAGGTGTCGGGTGCGGCCATGCGAAGGGCCGGCATTGCCGCATGATAACCGGCGTTGCGGCCGTTCTCCGCGGCGTCGCAGCGGACGGCCGACTGGTGACCCGGGAGCGTATTCGTTGCCGCGCGGCTGGCGATGCGGCGGCAGCCGCGGATACCTCGTACTATGTTCAAGGGAACCGCTGTCCGGGCCGATAAAACTGTTATTGGTTGCAATTGACCATGCAAAAACTGCAATGAACGCTGAGTTGGGAAAGACGGATAAAGCCACGATTTTGGTCGTCGATGACACGATTGCGAATCTGACCCTGCTCGACACGATGTTGTGCCGGGCCGGTTACTGCGTTCAGGCGTGCGCGGAGCGGGGCGGAGGCGCTGAGCACCGCTGACAGTGAGCCGCCGGACCTGATTCTGCTCGATATCAACATGCCGAAAATGAATGGCTTCGAGGTCTGCCAGGCACTCAAGAAGAATGAGCGATTGGGCGATATTCCGGTCATTTTTCTCAGTGGGCTGACTGCTACTGCGGACAATGATCGGCACCCACACGGATATCACGGCCCGCAAGGAAAGTGAGTTGCAGCTCAATAATGCGATTCGGAAACTTTCGCGTTCCAACCGTGAACTGGAGCAGTTCGCCTATCTCGCATCTCACGACCTGCAGGAACCGATCCGGATGATTGTCAGCTACTTGCAGCTGCTCGAGAAGCGTTATGCTGATAAGCTCGACGATACGGCCAGGGAGTTCATGCATTTCGCGGTCAACGGTGCGAGTCGAATGCGAGTGCTGATTGACGATCTTCTGACGCTGTCGCGCGTGCATGTCGAAGGCAAGCCGTTCGACCCCGTCGACTGCAATGAGGTTATGGATAATGCCGTTTCGAACCTGGCAAAAATAATCGCGGAGAGCCACGCTCGAATCGAGATCGGGGAGATACCATCGCTGCGCGCCGATCGGATGCAGCTGACGCAGCTTTTCCAGAACCTGATTGGCAACGCAATCAAGTTCCGGGCGGAGGCGCCGCTGGTGGTTAGCATCAACGCGCTGCACGAGAGTGACGCATGGCATTTCATCATTCACGATAATGGCATCGGCGTTGATCCGCAGTATGAAGGAGAGGGTGTTTGTGATATTCCAGAGGCTGCATGGGTCAGGCGAATATCCGGGTACCGGGATCGGGCTCGCCTTGTGTAAAAAGATTGTCGAGCGCAGTGGCGGTAAAATCTGGCTCGAGTCAGAGGCGGGCAAGGGGGCGTCCGTGCACGTGACTTTGCCGGAGAATCCGAATGAAATTCAATACGGATTGACAGACTGAGGTCGTGGGGGCATTCATCCACGAGCTTTGTCGTGTCGCCAGGCAGACTCGCGAGACCGGCACGCTGCTCGTGACCGACGGGATTGACAACAAGCTGCATTTCATGATCAGGCTGATGCAGAATGAGGGTCGCACGATCGAATTCGAGGTCAACAAGTCGAACTTGCATTCTTGAAGGCTTGGGCATGCACCGCGACATGTTGCTGCTGGGTGGCACGTAGCCTGGATATCGTCGAGCTGCTGGGTTCGGCATCCGGCAATCAAACAAGTCCTGCCGTCATTGCTTCTCGAGTTGCGCGAAGTAACGATTGATCCGGGCATCGGCTGGATTTGGAGGCTGACCCACCGTTTCAAAGACTGACCCCGAATTTTGTCTTCTCCCGGTATTCGCACAAGTCCGCGATCAGGCAGTTTGGGCAGTCCGGGCTGCGCGCCTGGCAGATATATCGCCCGTGCAGAATCAGCCAGTGATGTGCGTTGAGCTTGAACTCATCCGGCGTAAACTGCAGCAGCTTCTTTTCGACTGCCAGCGGGGTTTTCCCGGGGGCCAGCCGGGTGCGGTTGCCGACGCGAAAGATATGGGTGTCGACGGCGATCGTCGGCTGGCCGAATGCGGTGTTCAGGATGACGTTGGCGGTCTTGCGTCCGACCCCGGGCAGTGCCTCGAGTGCCGCGCGGGTTCGTGGCACCTTGCCGGCATGTTCGTCGATCAGTATCCCGCAGGTCTTGATCAGGTGTTTCGCCTTGGTGTTGAACAACCCGATGGTCCTGATGTATGACTTCAGCCCGTCTTCTCCGAGTTCGAGCAGATCCTCCGGCTTTTTGACAAGCTGGAATAAACTCGCGGTGGCTTTGTTGACGCCGACATCCGTCGCCTGCGCCGACAGGACGACTGCGACCAGCAACTGGAATGGATTCCGGTAGTTCAGTTCGGTCGTCGGATGCGGCTCGGCGCTCTGCCAGCGGCGGTAGATTTCTGCGCGTTTTGCCGCGTTCATTGCCTGGCCATGAATTCGTCGAGCAGGTCCGGTCAGCGATCGCGACCCGTTGGGTCGTGCTTGCTGCGCTGCTGGATGAACTGGCGCAAGGCGACGAGCATGGCCAGGCCGATAAATGCACCCGGAGGCAAGATAGCCAGCAACAGGCCCGACGAGCCGTCGCCGAGCGTTATTTGCAGCGACGCGCCGACCGGTCCGAACAGGAACTCGGCGTTGCGAAACAACGTGCCGTAGCCGATCAGTTCGCGCAGCCCGCCGAGGACGATCAGGACGCAGGCGAAGCCGGTGCCGTGTGCAAATCCGTCCGTGATCGCTGCGACGACCGGCTGGCGGGACGCGAATGATTCGGCCCGACCGAGGATGACGCAATTCGTGACGATCAGCGGCAGGAAGATGCCAAGTGCAAGGTGGAGATCGAACAGGAAGGCTTTGAACAGTAACTCGACGACCGTGACGAACGTGGCGATCATCAGCACGAAAGTCGGCAGGCGGAGATCGTGATGGGTCAACGCGCGCGTCGCCGAGACGAGCCAGTTGGTGGTGCACATGACGAAAATCGTTGCGATGCCGAGCCCGAGCCCGTTGATCAACGTGTTGCTGACGGCCAGTAACGGACACAGACCGAGCAGTTGTACCAGCCCCGGGTTCTCGTGCCAGAGCCCCGCGCGGAATATCGGCCGGATGCCGGGGGCCGGATTCGTGTCACTTTGCCTGGGTGGGTTTGCCATGTCGGGATGTTGCGGGTGCTGCCCGGCTCGAAAGTCGATTCTACCGAGGCGCACTGTCGGTCGATAGCCCGTCTGCCGGGGGCTTGTTCGCCAGAAGTTCGACCGAGTTTGCGTTGAAATAGCTGACGGCATTGCGGACGGCGTTGACTACCGCGCGGCTGGTCACGGTTGCGCCGCTCAGGTGATCGAAGTCGCCGCCGTCGCGCCGTAATACCCAGGCCGGCGCCAGCGGGTTGTCGGTTTTCAGGTCGGAAAACGACAGGATCCAGTCGGATTTGGCAATCTCGATGCCGTCGCCGAGCCCGGGCGTCTCGGAGTGCGCGACGACTCGTACGCCGATGACGTAGCCGTCCGCACTGATACCGACCAGCGTGCGTATTTCGTCGCTGAATCCGTCGGGCGCGATCGCCGTCAGGACCACGGCAACGGGCGTCTCGCCGAGGCGGGCCCGGTAGACCGGCAACGGCGCTTTGCCGCCGAGCAGGTCCGGGCTGAGTACCTCGATCATGTCGAGATGCGGCTCATTGTCGTACCGGCCCTCCGGCAGCACGGCGCGCAGTGCCCGCAGGCGATGGGCTGCCTCGTTGTCTGCGATCCGCCAGCGTGTGATGTCCTCAATGTAGGCCAGCAGCCCGCCGGCCACAAGGGCGAGCGCAACGAGAAAGATTCCACCGCGGCGTCGCTGCCCCCGATTATTCGATTGCATCAGGGGGCTCCTTCTGCTGTGCTGCATCCTTGTGCTGCGCTTGGCCGGAGGTTCGCCCGTAGACGCGTGGACGGGTGTAGCGATCGATCATCGGGGCGGCCATGTTCATCAGCAGGATCGAGAACGAGATGCCGTCGGCGTAACTGCCCCAAGTCCGAATCAAGTAGATCAGCGTGCCGACACCGATGCCAAATATGATTCGGCCGGCATTGGTCGTGGCACCGGACACCGGATCGGTCGCGATGAAGAAAGCGCACAACATCGTGCCACCACTGAACAGTTGGAATGCCGGACCGGGATTGGTCGCGGAATCGACGACATAGCCGATGCTGGACAGTACGGCCAGTGAGCCGAGCATCGCGACGGGTACCTGCCAGCGGATGATGCCCCGAAACAGCAGCCAGAAGCCGCCCAGGATGACGAAGTTTGATATCCACTCCCAGCCACGGCCGCCGAGATCGCCGAATAGCGGGCTCGTCCGGATCTCGCTGAGCGTGCGCATCATGCCGAGTTCAGTCTTGACCAGGTCCAGCGGCGTTGCGCGGCTCACAGCGTCGATGCTCATTCCGTCCGGGAGCGCACCGGTCATCGCGTAATGCAAGGTGGCCAGACCGGACGGTGCCAGGTAGTCGAGATCGCCGATGCTCGGGGCGGTCCAGAAATTCAGTGCCTCGGGGAACGATACGATAACCGCGGCATAGCCCGCCATGGCGGGATTGAACACGTTATAGCCCAGACCGCCGTACAGATGCTTCGCGATGGCAATGGCGAAGAACGTGCCGGTAACTGTGACCCACCAGGGCGTCAGGGGCGGCAGGCAAAAGGCCAGCAGGATAGCGGTGACGACGGCGCTGTAGTCGGACACAAACGGGCGTATGGGTCGGCCCCTGAGCCAGAGGACGGCGACTTCGGTCAGCACGGCCGCCGTGCTCGCGATCAGGCAGTTGATGAGGATACCGATGCCGAAAAACCAGACGTGCGCCATGATCCCGGGCACCAGGGCATAGATGACCTGGCGCATCATGCTCGGCACGGTGTCCTGGGTACGCCAGTGAGGCGCTATCCCGCTCGCAAAAAACATGGTTGCTGACTGGCCCTCCGGTACTGTGGCCGCTGATTATCCTTGATCGTCCCGCGCGTTGACACGTGCCATGACATCCGCGATGGATTCGGATACATGCGCCTCGACGACCTGTGCCTTGAGGTCCAGCTCGCGTGCCTCACGCGCCCCGGCCAGTCGGGCTTCCCGCGCCTCGAAGCGCGCGCGGGCCCGGACCGCTTGTGCCATCTCGGCGTCATGTTCCGCAGCTTCGAGCTTGCTGGCAGCAAACCGCGCGGTCAGCGGGATGTAACTCGGACAGACGTAGTCGCAGCAGCCGCATTCGATGCAAGCGTCGAGGCCGAATTCCCTGAGTGCATCGATATCGTGCTGACGGCTTGCGCGGAGCAATTCCTGCGGCAGCAATTGGGCGGGACAGACCTGGTTGCATTCACCGCAGCGGATGCACGGCATCTCGCGACGGGGCGGGCTGATTTCGCGGGGTTGCATCAGGATCAGGCAATTGGTCGCTTTGGTCACGGGCAGTTCATCGTTCGGCAGCGATACACCCATCATCGGCCCGCCCATGATCAGATGACTGGCGTCGTCGCGGCGCCCGTCGGCCAGTTCAGACAGGTCCGCCATTAAGGTTCCGATCCGGGCGTCGATATTCAACGGCTCATTGATGCCGCTTCCGGTGACCGTGACGATGCGCGAGATCAGCGGCCGGCCGTCGCGAAAAAAGTCCGCGATCGCCGCTGCCGTGCCGACGTTGTGACAGACGAAGCCGATATCGCTTGGCAGTGCGCCCTCGGGCACTTCCCGCCCCATGATCAGCTGGATCAGTTGACGTTCGCCACCCGCCGGATATTTCGCCGTGACGACGGATACGTGGACATCGTCACAGCCGTCGGCATCGATCGCATCATGCACTGCGACGCGCGCTTCGGGCATGTCGCTCTCGACGCCGATGACCGCTTGCGTTGCGCCGAGCGCCCGCATCATGATTTTTGCGCCGCGCAGGACTTCGGCTGCGTGCTCGCGCAGCAGGATCTCGTCGCAGGTGATATACGGTTCGCACTCCGCGCCGTTGAGGATCAGCGTGTGGACCTTGCCACGTGCGGCAAGCTTGCTGGCCGTCGAGAACATGGCGCCGCCGAGGCCGACGATGCCGGCTTCGGCGATCAGTGTGCAGATTTGTTCGGGCGACATCTGCAGCGGGTCGCCGAGCCCGTCATAGCCGGTGAATCGTCTGTCGAGTCCGTCGCTGCGGATCGTCACGCAGATCTCCTCGCTGGCCATGGGGCCGGGTACCGCGTGTGCCCCGAGCGATTCGACCGTGCCGGAAATCGATGCATGTACTTGCGGGCCGCTCGGGCCGCCGAAGGCGTGGATGGCTGCGGCAATCGGCTGGCCGGTCTGTACCTGCTGCCCAAGCTCGACAATCGGTGCGGCTGCCATGCCGAGGCATTGCCTGATCGGAATGACGACCCGCTCGGGCGCGTAGGCGACGAGAATGGGTCGCAGCATCGAGGCGCTCTTGCGTGTCGGCGGCCGGATGCCCCAGAGCGGGCGGGGCGGCTGCAGGTTGAATCCCACCGGTGTCTTCATACGTGCTGCGGCATGATCAGGTTCGGGAAGCCATTTCGATACAGTCTACCGGGCATGGCGCAATACACAGTTCGCAGCCCGTGCATTCGATGCTGATCACGGTGTGCATGTAATGATGTGCGCCCAGTATCGCATCAACCGGGCAGGCTTGCAGACACAGAGCGCAGCCGATGCACGCGTCCTCGTCAATAACGGCGACGGTGCGCTGTGTATGCTGGCCGAAATCGGGGTTCAGCGGCGTGGGCGGACGGTTCAGTAACTCGCTGAGGGCAAATATCGTCGCCTCACCACCGGGCGGACACTGGTTCAGCGCGGTCCTGCCGCCGGCAATGGCTTCGGCGTATGGGCGGCAGCCGGGGAATCCACATTGTCCGCACTGGGTCTGGGGCAGTAATCGGTTGATTTGCTCGATGACAGCATCGCTGTTCGAGCTCATTCGCCGCGCTGCGATGTTGAGCACAACTGCGATGCAGGCGGCCAACACACCCATGAACACGACTGCCGCGCTGATACCGTTCGGCATGCTTCAGTTTCGCAGCATGCCGGTAAAGCCGATGAAGGCGAGCGACATCATGCCGACGGTTACCAGCGCGATGGCCGCCCCGCGGAACGGGCGCGGTACATCCCCGGCATCAATGCGTTCCCGCAAGCCGGCGAACAGCACCATGACGAGGCAGAAACCGAGACCCGCACCGATGCCATAGGCCAGTGCCTCGATGAAACTCGAACTTTCACGCGTGTTCAGCAGCGCGACGCCGAGCACCGCGCAATTTGTCGTGATCAGTGGCAGGTAGACGCCCAGCACCTGGTGCAACATCGGGCTGGAGCGGCGCACGAACATCTCGGTGAACTGCACCGACCCCGCAATGACGAGAATGAAGGACAGCAGCCGCAGATACTCGAGTTGCCAGGGCACGAGGATGTAGGTATCGATCAGGTAACTGCTGCCCGCAGCGATAGTCAGCACAAAAGTTGTCGCCAGCGACATGCCCAGCGCGGTCTCGTAACGTGTGCTCGCGCCAAGCAGCGGGCAGAGTCCGAGAAATTTGACCAATACGAAGTTATTCACCAGGACGGTGGCGAGAATGATCAGGATCAGGTCAGACATCTGCGACCTCCGCTACGCACACTCTGATTATCGCACGCGCATACCGGCATGGGCGCCTGCATCCGGACTGAGCAGAAAGATGTCCTTCCCGCCGGGACCGGCCGCCAGCAGCATGCCCGCGGAGGTACCGAAGCGCATCTTGCGCGGTATGAGGTTGGCCACCACGATGACTTGCCGGCCAACAAGGTCTTCCGGCGCGTACGCGGTTCGAATGCCGGCCAGGATCTGCCGCTGTTCGTCACCGAGATCGACGGTTACCCGAATGAGCCGGTCCGCGCCCTCGACGGCTTCGGCCGCGATGACCTCGGCCACGCGCAGGTCCATGCTCAGGAACGTGTCGATATCGATCAGGTCGGCCGGTGCGTCGCCGATCTCCGGGTTCGCACCCGCCGCGGCTTTGTCGGCGGATGCGGTCTGTCTGGATTTCTCGACCATGTTGTGCACTGCCTTGTCTTCGATGCGATTCATTAATGGCTTGAAGTGGTTGATCGGCACGTTCAGCAGCGCCGATTCGCGCGATGACCAATCGAGTGCTCCCGCGTTCAGGAATTCCTCGCTGGATGCGGCGATGCGGGGCAGGACCGGTTTCAGGTAGGTCATGAGCACGCGGAACAGGTTCAGGCCCTGGGTGCACACCAGTTGGACCCGTGGCAGTGTGGTTTCGTCCCTGGCCAGTTGCCACGGCTTGTGTTCATCGATGTACTGGTTGGCACGGTCGGCCAGCTTCATGATTCGCCGCATGGCCTTTGAAAATTCTCGGCTTTCGTAGGCGGCCGCAATGTCGTCGCCCGCCCGCACGAACTCATCGTATAGCGCCGGGTCGTCGAGGCGACCCGCCAGCTGCCCGTCGAAGCGTTTCGTGATAAAGCCGGCGCAACGGCTCGCGATGTTAATGAATTTACCGATGAGGTCTGAATTGATGCGGGTGACGAAGTCCTTGAGATTCAGGTCGATATCGTCGATGCCGGGCCCGAGCTTGAAGGCGTAGTAGTAGCGCAGATACTCGGGATTCAGCTCCGTAAGATAGGTTGCGGCCGAAATGAAAGTGCCTCGCGATTTTGACATTTTCTCGCCGTTGACCATCAGGAAGCCGTGCGCGAAGACCCCGGTGGGCTTGCGGTAGCCGGCGCCTTCGAGCACGGCCGGCCAGAATAGCGTGTGAAAGTAGACGATGTCCTTGCCGATGAAGTGATAGAGCTCGGTTTGCGCGTCCGGGGCGAAAAATTCGTCGAAATCGATGCGGCTGTCGGCTCGGTTGGCGAGGTTCAGCAGACTGGCCATGTAACCGACCGGCGCATCCAGCCACACATAGAAATACTTGTCGTCGGAGTCGGGGATGCGGAAGCCAAAGTAGGGCGAGTCGCGTGAGATGTCCCAGTCCTGCAGACCGGCCTCGAACCATTCCCCGAGCTTGCGGGCGATGCCGGGGTCGATGTGCGCGGCCGTGATCCATTCGCGCAGCGATGCCTCGAACTTGCCGAGTTTGAAGAAGTAATGCTCGGATTCTTTCTGTATCGGCGTCGCGCCCGTGATGACGGATTTCGGATTCTTGACTTCGCTGGGCGAGTACGTGCGGCCGCAGACCTCGCAGTTGTCACCGGCCTGGTCGTCGGCTCCGCAATGTGGACAAGTGCCGCGGACGAAGCGGTCGGGCAGGAACATGCCCGCTTCCTCGTCGTAGGCCTGCAAAATCCTGCGGCGGGTGATCAAACCTTGTTTGTCGAGGCGCGCGAAAATCTGCTCGACCAGCTCGCGGTTTTCGTCCGAGTGTGTGGTGTGAAAGTTGTCGAATTCGACGCAGAAACCGCTGAGGTCGCGCTGGTGTTCGCTGCGGAATCGCTCGACGAGTTCCTCCGGGCTGACCCCCGCTGTGCGGGCACTCAACATGATCGGCGTGCCATGCGCGTCGCTTGCGCAAATGAATGTGCAGTCGTTGCCGCGCAGGCGCTGGTAGCGCACCCAGATGTCGGTCTGGATGTACTCGACGAGGTGACCCATGTGGATCGGGCCGTTCGCGTACGGCAGCGCACTCGTGACGAGAATTTTTCGCGGCTTCTCCAGCATGTCGACCGGTCAGATTTCCAGGTCTTTGATGTCTTCGAACGATTTTTTCGTGATCGCTGCCTGGTAGGCCGACTTTCCGGTGATGATGCCCTTGTTGAACAGGTCCTTCAGAGCGGTGTCCATCGTGATCATGCCGTCTTTGCGGCCGCCCATGATGGTATTTTCGAGCTTGTCGAGCTTGCCCTGGCGAATAATGTTGGCTATGGCGGGTGTGTTGACCATGATCTCCATGGCCGCGACCAGGCCGTCCCTGCCGGCTTTCGGCACGAGTTGCTGCGAGATTACCCCGCGCAGCGAGGTCGACAGCATCGTCCGCACGTGATTTTGCTTGTTGGCAGGGAACGAGTTGACGATTCGGTCGACGGTCGCGCCGGCGCCGTTCGTATGCAGCGTGCCCATGACGAGAATACCCATCTCGGCGGCGGTGACCGCGATGCTGATGGTGTCGAGATCGCGCATTTCACCGACCAGAATGACGTCGGGATCTTCGCGCAGGCCCGAGTGGAGCGCTTTCGCGAAGCTCGGCGTGTGTACGCCGAGTTCCCGCTGGCTGATCAGGCATTTATGGCGTTCGTGGACGAATTCGATCGGATCCTCGATGGTCAGGATATGGCCGTTTAACGTCTTGTTGATCTCGTCGATCATTGCGGCCAGCGTGGTTGACTTGCCCGAGCCGGTTTTTCCGGTCACGAGGATCATACCCTGCGTGTGCCGGCACAGGTTGGAGACGACCGGCGGCAGGTTCAGTTCCTTGATGGTCCTGGCCCTGGACGGGATGGCTCGCATGACACCGCCCATGCCGCCGAGGTGACGAAACACGTTCACACGAAACCGGGCGACATCTTTGACTGTGTATGCGAAGTCGGCCGCATCATGATTGTCGAAATCCTTGCGAACCTGTGCGCTCATGATTTCGAGTAATACGTTGCGAGCCTCTTCCGCCGTCAGCGGGGCTGACTGCAATGGCTGCAATTCACCGTACACGCGGATACGTGGCGGCTGACCGGCAATGAAGTGCAGGTCCGAGCCGTTTTTGGTGATCAGCTGGCGGAGGAGCTCGTCGATGGCGTTCATGAGTTGCGTATTGAGTACTAGCTCGAAAAATCGAGTGTCGGCAGCAGCGTCGTATCGGTGACGAATTTCCGGAACAGCTTCTTGTCCGTCGAGAAGCGGAACGCATCGTCCGGATCGATCTGTTTGCTGTTGATTGCATCGAGTAGCGCATGATCCATCGTCTGCATGCCGAGGTCGCGACCGGTCTGCAGCTGCGCCGGGATCTGGTGGGTTTGATCCGTTGCGATCATCTTGGCGATCGCGCGCGTCATGACCATGATCTCGAAAACCGCGCGACGTCCCCGCCCGTCAGGTGTTTTTACGAGAGCCTGTGTGACGACGGCATTCAGGCCCTGGCCGAGGAACGACTTGGTCTGTTCGCGCATCTCACCCGGCAGCGCGTCAATCATGCGGTCGATCGTCTTGGCAGCACCCGTCGTGTGCAGTGTGCCGAGCACGAGGTGGCCGGTCTCGGCAGCCGTCATTGCCATCGCGATGGTTTCGGCATCACGCATTTCGCCGACGAGAATGACATCCGGGTCTTCGCGTAACGCTGCACGAATGCCATCGGCGAACGACCGAAGGTGGGTGCCCAGCTCGCGCTGGATGATCTGCGAGCGCATGCTCTCGTGCACGAACTCGATCGGATCCTCGAGGCTGATAATGTTCAGGTTCCGCGTCGAGTTGATATGGTTGATCATTGCCGCCAGCGTCGTGGATTTTCCGGTACCGGTCGAGCCGGTTACGAGCACCATACCCTGGTGGTGATCGCACAGTGTGGCGAGGATGCCGGGCAACTGCAGGCTGTCCAGCGACGGGATGGTCTGCGGTATGAACCGGAAGGTGGCACCGATACCGGTGACTTTGCGGAACACGTTGACGCGAAACCGGCCGCCGTCCTCGGAGACGTAGGAGAAATCGATGTCGTGACCGTCCGAGAAGCGCTCATTCTGGTTCTTGGTCAGGATCTCCTCGACGTAGCTCTCGAGTTCCGTCCCGCCCAGTTCGCGAAATTTGATCGGCATCAGGTCACCGTTCATGCGCAGCATCGGCGGCACGCCGACGGCCAGATGCACGTCAGAGCAGCCCTGGGCCAGACCCAGCTTTAGAAAGGCATCGATTCTGGACATTTGTGAATGGCAGCCCGGCATCATTCGCCGGGATTTCGGTAACGGTTGTGGTCCTTGGGAACGCTTGGATTTTACACGCTGACGCTTGCTAACGCATCGCGCAGATCATCCATTGAACTATACCGTTTGACCTTATCGACTTCCATGCTCTTCTTGATGATCGCGGCAAGATCCAGCGGGATATTCGGATTCAGTTCCTGGCAGAGCGGGGCCTTGCCCTGGACGTGCTGGTACATGACGGACATGTGGTCACCCTTGGTATACGGTGGGGTGCCTGTCACCATTTCGTAGATCAGGACGCCGAGGCTGTAGATGTCGGCCCGGGTATCGACCTGCTTGCCGAGAATCTGCTCGGGCGCCATGTACTTCGGTGAGCCGATGACGTAGCCGGTCTTGGTCAGCTGGGTATCGCCCGAGGACGCTGCTGCCGCGACGCCGAAGTCGACGATTTTCAGCAGTCCGCTTTCGTCGATCAGGATGTTGGCCGGTTTCAGATCGCGATGGACGATGCCGACCTGGTGGGCGACGGCCATGCCGGTTGCGATGTCCTGCCCCCACGCGATGGCCTTGCCAAAGTCCATTGGTTTTTGGCGGGCATTTTCGGCACCCAGCGTGTGCGACGGGAAATACTCCATCGAGATCGCGTAGTTGCCGCCGAGATGGACGAAATCGTAGATGCGGATGACGTTCTTGTGGGTGATTTTGCGCGAGTAGCGCAGTTCGTGCACGAAACGCTGCATCATCTCTTCGTCAGAACTGAAGTTCGGGTTCAGGAATTTCAGGACCAGGCGCTCGTCGACGACAATGTCCTCTACCAGGACGACCGTACCGAAGGCGCCCTTGCCGATCTGTTCGATATATTTGTAGCGGCCCTCGATGAGATCTCCCGTCTTGAGCTTGGAAATATCCATGTGCCGGCCGGCGGCTACCTGCGCCACGACTGCGCTGACGTCGGCGGTCTCGATCAGCAGGGTATGTGCAGGCTCGGCCATGCGATCCGCCATGTCACCGGTGGCTTGCGATCCGGTCGCGGAACGATTGTCGATCTTGACGATCGCGTCGGATGCGATGCGGGCGAGCGTTTCGTCGGCGCCGGTCATCAGCGGCTGCAGCTTCGTCTTGATCGCCGTGGCCAACCGGCCGTCGGACAGCCTCGCGAGGGCCTTGACGGCTTCCACGCGAATTTCCTTCTCGCCGCGGTCGAGCATCGGCAGCAGTTGGTTGACGATCTCGTCGTTGCCGAGCCTGCCCAGCGCGCGCAGCGCCGCCGGCACGGAGCGTGCGTCGCCGTCCAGCATGCTGAGCAGGTCCGGCAATGCCTGGCTGTCACCGATCTCGCCGAGCGCATCGGCGGCGCGTTCACGGACCCACCAGTCCTCGTCCCGCAGCGCTACCATCAAGTGCTTGACGGCTTTCTCGTCCTTGGTCTGATTCAGGATCTCGATGGCCGACCGTCGAATGTTTTCGTTCTTGTCGCGGATCAGTTCGAGAACGGCGTCCATGACCCGCGGCCCGCCGATCGTGGCCAGTGCGTCGGATGCGCGCGATCGTACCCACCAGTCCTCGTCTTCGATCGCCGTCAGCAGATGACGAATCGTCGACGGGTCGGCGATCTCGTTCAATACTTCGACCGCCGAGCGCCGGGCGTATTCGGACTCGTCCTTCAGGACCTCGACGAGATGCTTCATCGTATTCGGGTCACGCATCTTTACGAGCAGGTCGACGGTTTTGTTCTGGACCTCTATGTCGGGGTCGGTCAGCAACTTGCAAATGCGTGCGACGTCGTACTGGCCGTCCATCTTTGTCAATGCCGCGATCGCCGACTGGCGAATCGACTTGTGCGGGTCACCGAGTTGCATTTCGATCGCGCGGGTCACGTCCGGCCGGTTGAAGCGCGACAGGATATTGATGATATGCATGCGTACCGCCGCATCCTTGCCCTCGATACGCGCCAGCAGGTCGGGCACGTTCGCATCGGTGGCGGCCTCATCGACAATCTTGAACAGCGCGGCTTTTTCACGGGGTTCGAGATCGTAGCCGCGCCGCATCAGACTGCCGAGGTTCAAACGGTCTTTTTTGTTGCGCAAGACATCGATGACGGCGGGTTTGGATACCCCTTCATCACCGAGCAGGTCGACGAGACGATTCGGGTTGTAGCTGGTGGCGTTGGCCAGAGCCCAGGCGACGCCCGATATGCAGCGCTGGTCCGAGTGCCCGAGACCGGCCGCAAACTGGCGGAAGGTGTCGTCGTTCAGCTGGCTGGCAAGCGTTTCGACGAGCACGGTGGTCTGATTTTTGTCCGCCGTTGCCAGGGCGTCGATGACCGACGAGACTGCACCGCCGCCCAGTTTTCGCAGGCTTTCCGCGGCCTTTCTGGCCGCGGGCGCATCGACGTCACTCTCGCCCAGAAACTGGGCGATTGACCGCTCTGCCCGCAATGAGCTGAGAAATTTCATAGCGCTCGCAACTCAACACAAATGAGCGCAACACCGCCTGACACCCTGGCCGTGCCTTGCTC
>Ga0114950_10001671_pt1 | contig 16796 bp, 13 predicted proteins | sample N075metaG_FD_83503 | JGI IMG/M metagenome (GOLD analysis project Ga0114950, IMG submission 83503) | Deep subsurface microbial communities from Kermadec Trench to uncover new lineages of life (NeLLi) - N075 metaG | ecosystem: Environmental > Aquatic > Marine > Ocean trench > Sediment | place... | reverse complement strand
GTTTTCGAGTTCCCGCACGTTGCCGGGCCAGGCGTGCCGCTGCAGCGCCGAAATCGCAGCGGCCGATAGGCGAAGCGGATGACCGACTTCGCGGGCGTGTCGTTCGAGACTGTGCTCCGCGAGTAGCCGGATATCGTCCCCGCGCTCGCGCAGCGGTGGCATTCGCAGCGGAACGACACTGATGCGGAAGAAGAGATCCTGTCGAAAGCGCCCGTCGGCGACTTCGCGTTCCAGATCCCGATGCGTCGCGGCCACGATCCGCACGTCGACGGAGATCGATTCGGAACTGCCAACGCGTTCGATCACGCGCTCCTGGAGGGTCCGAAGCAACTTGACCTGGATGTTGGGCTCGAGATCTCCAATCTCGTCCAGCAGCAGCGTGCCTCCCTCGGCGGCTTCGAAGCGCCCGCGTCGCTTCTCATGAGCGCCCGTGAAGGCGCCCTTTTCGTGCCCGAAGAGTTCGCTTTCGATCAGGTTCGGATTGATGGCATTGCAGTTCACTGCGACGAAGGGCCCCTGGGATCGCGGCCCCAGCGAGTGGATTGCGCGCGCAGCCAGCTCCTTTCCCGTTCCGCTCTCACCCGTCAGGAGCACGTTCGCCCGCGATTTCGCGAGCCGCTCTATGGTGCGGAAGACATCCTGCATCGCGGGACTGCGGCCGATCAGGTCGCCGAGTTGCTGACGTCGCTGAACTTCGTCGCGCAGCTGCTGCACCTCGTTCTCGAGGGCGCGGTGCGCGAGTAGCTGGCGGACCTTGAGTCGCAAAGCGTCGAGCTCGAAGGGCTTGGTGATGAAGTCAGCGGCGCCCTGCTTCATCGCTTCGACAGCGACGCTCAATTGCGTGGTTGCGGTGAGGACGACCACAGGCACCGCAATGGCGCGCTCCTCGAGCTCGGCGAGCAGTGCGAGTCCGCTCGGGCCCGGCATCATGATGTCCAGCAGGATCAGATCCGGCGGATGGCTGGCGATCGAGCGAAGCGCGGACTCCACGTCCCCGGCCGTCGAGACCTCGAACTCCTGCTTGAGCAACATCCGCAGCGATTCTTGAACGCCCGCTTCGTCGTCCACCACCAGAACGCGCTGCATGGGGGCACTCTAGCAGGTTGCGCGCTGCAACCGCGCTTCGGCGGGACGGAAGGCGGATTCGTTTGCTCACAGCCTTGCTGTCTGCCCGCCCAGCTGAACCCGTTGACGGTCGTTCAGAGCCAGTCAAGGTGCCGGTTGCGACGCCCGCTCCTGTGCCGGTGCCGGGAGATCGATTACCACGACGGTTTCGCGATCGGTTGCGTCGCAGGTGAAGGTTCCGCCCAGCCCGCGGATCACAGCCCGTGCGGCGACGAATTCGAGTGTCGACTCGGCAAGTGTCGGAGTCTGGCCGTGCGGCGCGGCGTACCCGGTTGCAGAGCCGGTTGTAGAGCCCATTGCAGAGGTCCCCTGGAAGCGGAGCAGCACGCGAACACTCGCGCGCTCGCCGGGACTCTGGGGGCGATAGGCCGTCGCGAGGTAGAGGTCTCCGTGCTCGGGAACCCATTCGAGTGCTCGATTGAGGATGCCCTCGAACGCGCCCCGCAGCAGTTGAGAGTCGCCCAACACAATAGGGTGGTTCGTGTCCAGCTCCTTCAATACCAGTAGCCGGCGTTCTTCGACGACTCCTCGGCGCTCCTCCAGCAGATCGTCGAGCAGACCGGCGAGGTCCACTGGCTGGCGTTTGGCGTGCGACAGCTCGGACAATTCCTGAAGTCGCGTCACGACCCCTTCGATGCGACGAACGTCCGCACCGACCAACTCGCTGAAGCGCGCGCGGAAGTCGGGGTCCTCGTGGTGCTCGCTCAGCAGTTCGGAGAAGGTCCGGATCGATACCAGCGGGTTGCGCACCTCGTGTGCGACCGCGCGCAGGATTTGACTCCAGCTGTCGTCCGAGGAGACAGCAGGCGCAAGAGGGAGAGAGCCCCGGCCGTCGTCGAGCGCGGCCTCGATTGCGGTCTCGAGTTCGCCTTCGACGTCCGCCTCGCGCTCGCCTTCTCCCTGCGAGTAGTCGAGCTCGTGGGGCTCGAATTCAGCCTCGACCACGATCTCCTCTTCGCTCGTCTCCTCGGCCGCGCTCTCGACCCGGGCTTCGCCGATCTCCGGTGCCCCGCCACCAGTCTCCGGTGGTTCGGCTTCGATCATCGGGGCGGCGGGCTCAGCCTCTTGGATTGCATTCGTCTCGACGCTCGGCCGCGTGTCGAAGAGCGGCTGAGCCGCGACGTCCCCGCTCGCGTCGAAGCTCAGCTCCAGAGGTGTGATGGTCGGCGAGGCTGAGTTTGCAAGCGTGCGAACAATCACCGACTCGAGCTCGCTGAGATTCCCCGGCCAGGGGTAGAGCATGAGTTCTCGCAGGGACTCGGAGTCGAACTCCCGCAAGTGGCTTCCCCGCTCCTCGCACCAGCTTCTCGCGGTGTCGTGCACGAAGCGCTCGATCGCGGCGGGTTGATCTCGCAGTGGTGCCAGCCGAACAACCAGGCCCGAGAGCGCCTGTGCGAGACCCGGGTCGAGTCGTCGACCCGGACACTCGCTCGCCTCCTCACCGGTGCTCGCAGTCCAACGGATGCGCAGGTTCGAGAGGTTGGCGTCAGCAGGCGCACCGAAGTGGATCCAGCCGTGCAGCTGCTTCTGGATCGCGAGGGGGAGGCGATCCACTTCGTCCAGCCAGATCGTGATCGCATTCGAGGTCGGCTGCCCGGGAGACCGTGGGCCGGCGACATCGAGTTGTGACAGGAGCTGGCTCGCGGTCTGCACGCCTTCGCAGAAGAGCGGAGCGAAGCTCGCACTGGGTTCGCTGCCGAAGGCGTGGATGTAGCGAGCGAGCAGGCGGCGTCCGGTTCCGGTCTCGCCCCGCACGAGGATGGGCACCGTCGCCAAAGACGGGTCGAGAGTGCGGAGCAACATGTGTAGCTCGTCGCCGCTGAACCAGCGGGCGAAACGTGCGGAGAGCGATTCGCGTCCGCTTCTCTGGGATAGAGGCGCCGCGGTGCGTACGCGAGCCAGGGAGCGGATGGCGTGTCGGAGTTCGCCGGTGGGCGGTGGCCAGCTGAGAACTTTGGCCTCCAGCGTGTCAAAGAGGCGCTCCAGCTCGCTGCGGTCGCCCTCGGGCGCGATCAAGATCCAACCGCAATCGCCCGCACGCTCTCGCATCCGGTGTACGAAGTCCAGCTCGGTCTCGAAGCTGCTCGAGAGCCCTATCAGCACGACGCTCGGAAGCGCGGCGGACGCGAATTGCGAGTCTTCCGGGGCTCCCGACACCGTGTGGTGCACGCTTCCCGCGAGGCGCGCCAGGGCGGTGCGCCGGCGGGGATCGCGATCGACGATCCAGATAGTCGCGGAGATGGTCGCGGGGTTCGTCATTCGCCCTGCATTCTGGTGTCTGGCCGCGGAGTCGAGAGCGCTCGAGAGGGCGTCTATTCGCGCGGATGGGAGATGGGAGATGGGAGAACGGAGTCCGCGGACCGGAACAATCCAGTGCTGCCGCAAAACTCCTACCTGGGGTAGCGGACCGCAATCCCCGTGCCAAGCCGTCGGGTGAGCGACAGAGATGCGATGGCGTCTGGCGGCAGCCGCAGCTCGGCTGGTCAACTATCTGCCACCACATGGCTTTCCTTGCCTCGTCCAGGCCCGGGGAGGCGCGCGGGCTGGCTACCCGCACTTCCGCGCGCAACCCCTGTGTCCGGTCGCACCACTGCTTTTCGGAAAACTGGTTCCCTTTCCCAGTTTCCGCCCTCTCCCACCCAGCGCTCGCTGGCGTTGCTGCTGGGCCGGGCTTCTGCGAGATTTCCCTGCGAGTCCAGCGAGTCCAGCGAGTTGCCCTGCGGCGACGCAGTGGGCGAGATTCGCGCCTCGGGTGCCTGTGGAGAAGCCCTGCGCCGAAGCCTGGCAGCAGAGGCGCAACACGCTCTTGGGCTCCTGGAGGAATCAGCAACATGCGAAGGCGTCATGTCGGCCGGAGCGACGTGCGAGATCCTAGGGACCGATCGCAGCGACTAGCCAGGCGGGACCCCAGGCGGCACCTCAGCGGGGTGCTGTGTGCAATCGCGCTCGTGACGTCGACGCCAGTCGTTGCGGCTTCATCCTCTCTCGATCTGATGGGTTCCTGGTACGTGCTGATTCACTACCGGGACGAGGCAACGAGCAATCCCGAAGCCGATCGCTGGGAGGACCGAATCTGGATCTTCGAGAAGAAGGGCAGCCGGCTTTCCTGGACCGAGTACCCGATCGTGATCTTTTCGGATCAAAGCGGCCGTTTCGAGCGGACCGTGTCTGGTGTGCAGGGTCGTGTGTTGGCCGCCTGGGAGCCGAACGAGAAGCAGCGAAGGCAGATCGCAAAGGGGCTCGAGGCCCCTTCACGCGGATCCAAGACCAAGACCCTGCGCGGCTCGGAACGCCTGGGATACAAGAGCGTGGGTGGCCTTCGAACCCAGAGCGTCTCTGTGATTGGCTACCACGAGACCTGGTCGATCGACGGGTTGCCCGACGCGCCTGTCTTCGCGCGCGACGACCTGATGGGTTCCGGTCGCACGGCCAACCTGGAGGGGCGTACGCAGTACACCACCACTGAGGTTCTCGAGGGTGGAACGCTGATTCGCGGCAGCTACCAGCGAGACGGAACCCGCCACGGTGTCTTTCGGATGATGCGGACCGGTGCCGCTGTGCGGGCCAAAATCAAGAAGCGAGGCAGCGCTCCAAAGCGCCCGTACCTGACGGTCTTCAGCTCCGCGCGGGGAAAGCGCGAAATCTCCGCGCTCGTTTCGCGGGGCGACACGCTCAGCGACGAGGAACTCCAGCAGCTGCGCGCTCGGCTGCAGAAGTCGATCGGCGAAACGCTGCGCGATTTTGGGCTCGACGGTGACGCACTGTCTCAACGGACCCAGAGCTTGTCGTCTCAGATCGAGGTGCTGTTGCTCGAGCAGGGCAAGACGGTCGAGGACCTCGACAGGATGGTTGGCGAGGGGATGATCCAGCCGTGACCGGCGGCTCCCGACCTAGCCCTGACGGGGTCCGCCGAGCCACGACGCGGGATCTGGATCGAGTGACCGCTCTCTGGACCGCGATCACGCACCATCACGCACCGCTCGATCCACTCTTCCGCATGCGTCCAGATGCCGAGGACGCGCTGCGGGACCTGCTCGGGCAGCTTCACCGCGACCCGGATGCTGCGATATTCGTATACGACGAAGCTGGCGATCTACCCGGCATGTGCATCGTGAAGATCGACTATTCTCCACCCATCATGGAAGAGGTGGTGCGTGCGGAGATCACGGACCTCGGCGTGCGCGAGGGCGAGCGCCGGCGAGGGATCGGGGGAGTGCTGGTGGACGAAGCGCTCGCGTGGGTGGTCGAAAAGGGCGTGTTGCGGGTCGAGGTACAAGTCGCCACGGGCAATGTGGAGGGGCAGGCCTTCTGGCGCAGCCGCGGCTTCGGCTCCGTGATGGACGTGCTTCACAAACGCCTCTAGGGTGCCCTTCGAGCTCTACGAGATGGCGTCGTTGTTCGAGACACTCCCAAGCCCGGGGGAAACGAGCCTGGGCTCAATGGGATCGATCCGAGCAGTAAGAGTGGGTCTATAACCCCACAATTGAAGCCTGACTCGTGAGATCCCCCGAGCGGGCGAGCGGCCCGCTCGGCTCTGGATTCTGCTACAGAGCGAGCACGCTTATGGTGCGGAGATGCCGATCGGAGGCTACCTATACGCCGACGTCAGGCCAGGAGATCCACCTGAGATGCCCCCCCCGCGCCAGTTAGCAGGCAAAATGATCCGGCGCGCGCGCGCCGTGGCACCGGTACTTGCGATGCTCGTGTGGGGCATCGCGACGGCGGTCGGTGCGGGGGACTACGGTCTCTGGAGCAGCCCGGCCTCGACAGGGGATGTTTCGTTCCGCGCGACCCCGGTAGACGTGTCGCTGGGGGTTCCGTCTCTGCGCTCCTACGGAGCTGAGCTCGACTGGGACGCCGACATGTCCGACCTCGCGGACGTGGCCGCTCCGGGAAACCTGCGCGCGGTCGGAAAGAGGTCCGTGGACCTCGCCTCGAGCCGGTCTCCGGTTGTCGGCGACCCGACTGCAGAGAATCCGCTGCGCGTCGTGACCGTGGGTGAGATTGGCCGCGGCGAGTCCCTCGCCTATCTGTTGGGAAGGCAGGGCGTACATGCGAGCAAGGTATGGGTCGTGGAGAGCGAGTTGCGCCCCGTTTTCAACTTCCGACACGCACGGCCAGGCGATCGCTATCGCCTCACGCAGGACCCCGATGGCAACGTCGTCGACTTCCTCTACACGAGGCACCGCGGCTCCATGCTGCACCTCTTCCGAGACGGCTCTGGCTACACGGTCCAGCAAGAGGAGACCGAGTTCGTCAGCCGCGTGGTGTCGATCGCCGGTCGCATCGAGAGCACGCTCTACACCGCCATCACTCTGCTGGGCGAGCACCCCTTGCTCGCGAATGATTTCGCTGCGCTCTTCGCCTGGGATGTCGATTTTGCTCGAGCGGTTCGGGCGGGCGACGATTTCAAGATTCTCTACGAACGGATCTACCGCACCGATGCCGACGGGGTCGAACACTATGTTCGCCCCGGGCGCATCCTGGCGGGCCGCTTTCGCGGAAAGGTGGGCGAGTTCACTGTCCTCTACTTCGAACGAGAAGACGGGCGTGGAGGGTACTTTCGCCCCGACGGTAGATCGGTGGAGCGGGAGTTCCTGGTCTCGCCCCTCGAGTACGGGCGCATCACATCGGCCTGGAGTCAAGCGCGCCTCCATCCGATCCTGAACGTCACACGACCGCATCACGGGATCGACTACGCGGCACCCACGGGGACTCCGGTTTGGTCTGTCGCGAAGGGAACGGTCATCTATCGCGGATGGGGCGGCGGCTTTGGAAACCTGATCAAGGTGCGGCACGCGAACGGGTACGTGTCCTACTACGCCCATCTTTCGCGTTTCGCGAACGGGCTCGAGGTGGGATCCGCAGTCGAGCAGAAGCAGGTGATCGGCAACGTGGGTTCGACCGGTCTATCCACTGGATCGCATGTTTGTTTCCGCGTCGCGAAGAACGGCCGCTACCTGAATCCCTTGGAGCTGGAGAGCCCCGCCGGCAGCCCCATCCCGGAAAGCCAGTGGCTGGACTTCCAGGTCGTGCGCGAGACACTGATTTCCGACATGGACGTGCGGCATCTGGCGTCGCTCTCAGAGTCCCTGTAGAGACCCGGGGGCCGGCGTGCGATAGCCGTCGGGCGCCTCGCGGAGGGTTCACGGGCGTCCGTGCGGGCTTCTTGGGTCGTTGGCTGCGCGGATTGGACGCCAAGCAGGCTCCTACCCTTGGCGTTGGGGCCACCCACAGCGTTGTGGGGGACCGCGCGTACCGGCCGTGCCCGCTCTATCGCCCGCGGGACTCGGGTCTCAGCTTGTGCGAGGATCCCCGGGCGCGCGCCCCTTGGATACAGCGGTGAGGAACCACGATGGGTCTCGGTGATCGGATGGCAGAGCTGGGCCAGACGCACGGTGCGCGCGAGGCCGAGCACGCCGGCCTTCTCGACGTCGCTCGAGAAAAGGCGGAGGGCCTGCGGGCGGTTGTATGCGAGGCTTTCGACCGCTTTCACGGCGCCGCCGAAAAGGCGGGAGCTGGGCACCTGCGGATCGATGTGGGCCCCACGCAGTTGGACGAGAAGCACGTGCGCGCGATCGAGTTCGATGTGACTCGGGGCCGGCATCGGGCCCTCGTCACGGTGAAGAGCCGCGGCGAGGTGACGCTCGTCGGACCCTTTCGGCGCGGCGGCAACGAGGGGCCCTGCCGCACCTTCCCGATCGACGCAGACGCCGAGATCGAGGAAGCGCTCGAGGAGATTCTCGTGCAATTCCTAGAGGAGGCCACTTCCGCTTGAGTTCGCCTGTGACGTCATCTGGAGTTCCCGCACAATCGCGCCGGCCGGAGGTGCTGTCGTGGTTGCGTCGGGTTCATGTGGGATCCAAGAACGCGCCCAAGATCCAAGCCGTGCGCGATGCGCTCGGCGCCTTTGTGCCGGATCTCGAGGTCGAGGGTGTGGAGGTCGAGACCGGAGTGCCGGAACAGCCAGTCGGTTTCGACGAGATCGTGCGCGGAGCCAAGAATCGCGCCCAAGCGGCGCTTGCGCGCGGCGGATGTGACCTGGCGGCGGGAATCGAGGACGGTTTAGTGACACTCTCAGAAGTCAGTGATCTTCGGGGTCTTGGGGGCGCGACTCTCAATCTCGGTTGCGCCTGGCTCACGGACGGGCAGCGGGAGTCCTTTGGGCTCTCCTCTGGCTTTGGCTACCCGAATGCCTGCGCAGAAGTCGCGCTTCGCGAGCGCCAGCCGATCGGGGGACTCTTCGATGAGCTCTGGCGAGCGCGTGACGGCGACGCCCAGAAGAGCGGTGGCACGGGCCGCGGTCTTGGCAACATCGGCAAGCTCACGTTCGGAGTGCTGACGCGCACCGAGTACGCGCGACATGCAGTGATGTGTGCTTTTGTGCGATATCTCCATCCAGATCTCTACTTCGCCGACGTCGAAAGAGAGCTGGGTAGTGACGTGTGCGAAGGCGCGGTGCGAGCATGAGCGTCGAAAGTCTATCGATCGACGACCTGGTCGCGTATTTCAGCGACGCGGCGACGCCCCGCAGCGACTGGCTGGTCGGAACCGAGCATGAAAAAATCGGCGTCTATCTCGCGAGTGATGCGACCCGGGGCGCTCCCCCCCTACCCTTCGCACGTGTGCCCTATGAGGGCGATGCGGGAATCGGTGCTCTACTCGAGCGCATCGCCGTGGAGGACGACTGGGAGCGCGTCCTCGAGGGTGAGAACGTCATCGCGCTGAAAAAGGACGGTGCCAGCATTACGCTCGAGCCCGGCGGTCAGATGGAGCTCTCGGGTGCACCGCTCGTCACGACTCGGGAAACCTGTGCCGAGTTCACAGAGCATCTCGACCTGACGAAGCGGATCTCGCGCGACATGGAGATTGTCTGGTTGGCACTCGGGGCCGATCCCTTCCACAGCATCTCCCAAATCCCCCACATGCCGAAGGCGCGCTACGACATCATGCGGAACTACCTTCCGACGCGCGGTCGTCTCGCGCTACACATGATGCACGCTACCGCGACCGTCCAGGCGAACTACGACTACTCCGACGAAGCGGACATGGTTGCCAAGATGCGAACGGCGATGGGCTGCACTCCGATCGTATCCGCGCTCTTCGCGAACTCCAGCATCGTCGAGGGGGGCGAGAGCGGTTTCATCTCGCAGCGCGTAGAGGTGTGGCGGCAGATGGACTCGGATCGCTGCGGGCTTCTGCCTTTTGTGTTCGAGCGCGACTTCGGCTACCGCGAGTACGCCGAGTGGGCCGTCGAAGTCCCGATGTTCTTCCTGGTGCGCGGCCAGCAATACATCGCCGCGAAGGGTGTGACCTTCCAACAGTTCATCCAGCACGGGATTGGGGAGCATCGCGCGACGCTCGAGGATTGGGATCTCCACCTCACCACAGTCTTTCCGGAGGTTCGCCTGAAGCGCTTCATCGAGGTGCGCGGCGCCGATTGTGGGCCGAAGGAGCTCATTTGCGCGCTCCCTGCCCTGTGGAAGGGCCTGCTCTACGACCGGGCAGCCGGCGAGGCGGCCTTCGAGCTCGTCCGGGGCTGGACCCCGGAGATACGCGATCAGGCCCTCGCGAGTGCGGCGCGACTGGGGCTTGCCGGTCGCGCAGGCGGCTCCTCTTTGCTGGAGCTGGCGCGCGAAATTGTCGACATCGCGGCGGCGGGTCTCGCCCGGATTGCCGAGGAGGGTGGTCTTGGACCCGATGAACGCGGCTTCCTCGATCCCCTTCGCGCCTTGCTCGAGGCGGGGATGAGTCCGGGAGAGGCAGTGCTGGCGAAGTGGCGCGGGGAGTGGAACCAGTCGCCAGAGCGGTTGGTCGAGTATGCTCGGTACTGATAGAGTCTGGCGCTCGCACCGCTCAGTATCGGGAAGCACGGGGACGCGGACCGCGAAGAGGGGAGGACAGTCGTCTGATGAAGGGAACATCGTTCAAGGTCAGCTTTGTCCTCGACGAACAGGACGCCGCGTACTTTCGCAGCCTCTTCCGCAAGGCCAAGCGGGCTTCGGCCGACACCGACCAGGGCGAAGTCATCGCCGCGGCGAAGGATCTCATTAAAAGCGTTCGCGCCTCGAAGAAGACTCCGAACTTCGTCCTCGAAGCGGTTGTGTCGATCGAAGATCTGACCCAGTTGATCGAGGATGAGGACTTCCGCGCGCCCAAAGCGGTTGTGAACCAGGTGGTTGCCGCGCTCGCCTATTTCGCCAACCCGGAAGACCTGATTCCGGACGACATCCCGGTACTCGGCTTCCTCGACGACGCGATCATGATCAAGTTCGTCGAAGAAGAATTCAAGCACGAGCTGTGGGGGTACCGGAAGTTTCGCAAGTTCCGGGATGGAGCGGAGGTGCGGCCGTGGACAAAAGTTGCCAAGGGCCGGCTACCCGCTCGCCTGGAAGCTCAGCGAGCCAAGGTGCGGGCCGACATCGAGCGCAAGAAACGAGCAGAGGCGGAGAAGGGTAAGACCGCCTTCTGAAACGGCGAAATCGGCGACATCGGCAAAATCGGCGCCCTCTGAATCGATCTGACTTCGGGTCGCTTCGAGTCGACAGTCGCTTCGGCGCCCCGAGCATGAAGAGTCGACTGCCATGACGAGTCCCGAGCGTCCCCGCATTCTGGTCGTCGACGACGAGGAAGCGATCCTCGAGACGATGTCGTTCACCTTCATGGACGACTACGAGGTGGTGACGTCCTCGGACGCGCGCCGCGCGCTCGAAATTCTCGCAGAGAGTGAGCCCTTCGCGGTCGTGATCACTGATCAGCGCATGCCGGGCATGACGGGCGTCGAGTTGCTCGCAGAGGTGCTCGCGAAGCATCCGCAAACCATGCGGATCATGCTCACTGGGTTTGCCGACTCCGACGCGACCATCCAGGCCATCAACGACGGCCAGGTCTACGCCTACATCAACAAACCCTGGGAAACAGACGAACTCAAGCAGCTGGTCCGGCGTGCAGTCGGCCATTATCAGCTCGCGCGTGAGAACACGCGGCTGCTGAGTGACCTGCGCAGTGCCAACTCGTTCCTCGAGGCGGTGATGGATCGCCTGCAGACAGGCGCTATCGCGGTCGACGCGGACGGTGTCATCCGTGCGGCGAACCGGCCGGCTCGCGACTATCTCGCGCTCAGCTCGGACCCGCGCGGTGCCGGGTTGGCCGAGGTCTTGGCCCGCGAGGGACTCGCTGATGTAGCGGCGACGATTGAAGCGCTAATGGAGGGGGGCGACGGCCACTTTGAAGAAGTGGAACTCGGCGGCCGAGCCGCTGTCGACGGGTCTGCCAAGTCCGGAGAGCCGGACCGTGCCGTTCACTGCTTGCGATTGAGCGCGCAGAGGTTGAGTAATTCCGACGGGGTCGAACTCGGTCGCGTGATCCTGCTCAAGGAAGTGTCGCACGAGCCGCTGAGGCGGCGCTTCGAGGAGATAGTGAGCGAGGTGTCGCAAGTGGTGGACAAACTCCGGCCGCGCCTGGAGGTTGCATTGAAAGAACTCAATCAGCTCGCGAAGGACGTTGAGGCGAGCGGAATCGCCTCTCCCAACATGGCCGAGCTCTCCGACCGCGCGCTGCGATCGCAGACTGCTGTGCAGAACTGGCTCGACGTGGACGACCGTCTATCGGCCGAGGACTATCCCGACGCGCAGATGTTGATGGACCGCATGCGCGTGGCCGGCCAACGGTGGCCGCGCTCCAACAAGTTGCCCGAACGCGTTCACGTTCTCGCGAAGACCGTCGAGGCATACTACGAGTCCGGCGAGAATCCCCGCCAGCGGGTTCTCTGAGTTGGCGCCTGAAGCGGCCCCTGGCCTCGATCGGCTGGAGCTTCGCTTCGAGCGGCTGAGCGTAACCTTCCGCTTTACCTTCGCGTTCCACGCGCGAGAAGTCCGCTTCGAACGCGACCTCGGCGATGGTTTCGAGCGGGTCTTCCCGGAGACCTTCTCCTTCCACATAGAGCGCCACGATCCCACCGAGCTGTTTCTTCAACTCGACGACCTGATGCGCAAGCCGCGTCTGTTGTCACCGCGGGCACACCGACGCGACGCGCGCGAGCTGGTCATGCGCCTGCTCGCCAATGTGCCGCGTTATCTGGGCAGTGTGAGCGAGAGGTTGGCCAGGGAGGGCCGGCTCGACGAGGCTGCCGGGCTGCGCTTCGCCCAGGACGTCGCGTTGCTCTCGCAGATCCTCTTGCGCTTCATCGAGACCGCCAATCTCGATGAACAGCGCCCGGTTCGCGTGGGAGGCTTCCTGCTGCGCAAGCTCGGCTTCCGCTCGCTGCTGGTGCTGATGCACGGCCGGGTCGAGCCCGACTACCTCGAGCGCTATGTACGCGGCGAAGTGGATCCAGTGGATCCTGCTGACGACCCGTCCGAGAGCGGCTTCTTCCACGCGCTCGAGGGAAAAGGCGGCGAGCCCGACCCCGAGATCGTCAATCGGCTGCTGGTGCGGATGGCGGAGCGCGCTTTTTACCTCTGGCTCGACGGCGTCTGTCTCGACGAGGAGAACCAGGCCTTCGAGAAGGAGGACTCTCCTTTCGCGAGTCGCGAGCGCGAGGTGGCCTGGGCGATCACAGCCGGAGGAGCCGGAGAGGTGCAGCGGGCCCAGGATCTCGTGGCCTTCTTGCGGCGGCCGAGCCGGGACTGCTTCCGGCTGCTGAAGAAGCTCGAGACCTGGTTCTTTCGGCAATACGACGTGCACCGGGCCGCGTCGATGATCGAGCACGCAGCGGCGCTTCAAAGGAGGGACCACGAAGGCGGGCGAACCCTCTCCCGCCACGGACCGGCCAACTACGTTTTGGTGCTGACCGTCTTGACGGCCCCCTTTGTCGCAGCGGTCTTCCTCTACGACCGTGCACCCACCTTTTTCAACCTGCTCTGCGCCGCCGAGGTGGCGCTCGTCAATGCGGTGGCAGCGTGGTTCCTGCTCTATCGCTTTTGTTGGAAGCGCGACCTCACCTTCTTCTACACGTCGGTCCCGAGAATCGTGGCCGGGATCATTGTCGGATATCTCCCGGTCTTTCTGATCGACGAGATCTGGGATCTGGCGAGCCGGCCGGCAGTCGCGCTCTTGGCGCTCTCGACCCTGATGGGGCTCGCGACGCTCCTGTATCTGTTCATCGAGGTACAGCGCCGCTTGGGAGATACGACTGTGGCGTTCTCGCGAGCGCGCGGGATTTTCGTGCTCGGGCTACTCGAGGCTTTGGGTCTGGGAATCGTGATGACGAACCTGGTCGGGCCATTCATGGTGATGCGCAACTGGTCGGTTGGCGCTGAGCTGCCGCTGGAGTTGCTTCGGGTGGAGCTCGAGCCGATGGTCGGCCAGCTTCCGCTGGTCCTGGGCGTCGAGCCCCTCTATGTGTTTCCCTCCGCCCTGTTGATCATGACGCCTCTCTCCTTCTTTATCGGGATCTTCCTCCAGCTGATGTGGGAAGAGCTGCCGATTACCGAGCCGCTCTAGCGCCCTGGGGTCGCTGGATTGCCGTCGAGCTTGCTATCGTTTCCCGATGCCTGCCTCTCCGATACCCGCCGATGGCGACGTCCAACACTCACGAGTACTGATCGTGGGGAGTGGGCCCGCCGGGTACACCGCCGCCATCTATAGCGGCCGCGCCGAACTCCAGCCGACCCTTCTCGCGGGTCTCCAATTCGGTGGCCAGCTCATGCTCACGACCGACGTGGAGAATTATCCGGGATTTCCGGACGGTGTAACGGGCCCCGAGATGATGGAGCTACTGCAGAAGCAGGCCGAGCGTTTCGGAACCAAGGTGCTGCTAGAAGACGCCACCAAGATCGATCTCACCAGCCGGCCCTTCCAGCTGGAGACGGAAGACAAGCGCTTCAGCGCGGACGCGCTAATCGTGGCAACCGGGGCTTCGGCTCGTTGGCTCGGTCTGGAATCTGAGACGCGGCTCCAGAACCTGGGTGTTTCTGCGTGCGCGACCTGCGACGGCGCCCTCTATCGGGGCAAGGAGATGGCAGTGGTCGGAGGGGGCGATACGGCCATGGAGGAAGCCCTCTTCCTGACCCGATTCGCGACCAAGGTGACGGTGATCCATCGGCGAGATCAACTGCGGGCTTCCAAGATCATGCAGGAACGGGCGTTTGCCCATGAGAAGATCGAATTCGCGTGGAACACTGCGGTAGACGAAGTCGTCGGTGAGGAGTACGTCACGGGTGTGCGGTTGCTGAACCTCGAGTCCGGTGAGAAGAGCGTGCTTCCTGTCGAGGCGCTCTTCATTGCGATCGGGCACCGGCCGAACACCAGTTTGCTAGTGGGGCAGCTCGAGCTGGACGACGTGGGGTATGTGATCGTGAAGCCCGGAACCAGCTCGACCTCCGTCGAGGGTGTGTTCGCATGCGGTGATGTAGCGGATCCGGTCTACCGCCAGGCCGTTACGGCGGCGGGAACGGGCTGTATCGCAGCCATCGACGCCGAGCGCTGGCTCGCCGAACAAGAGGCTCGATCGATTGAGTAGGTCGAGCAGATGAAGTCGCTCAACTTGGCCGGGTTCGTGAACTCGGTCTAGCGGATCGACTCGCCAAAACAGGTTCTCGATATGGGACTGTCCAAAGAGAAGCTCGAAAGGCTCACCGATCGCTCGGCGGACATCGTCGTTGCGACCGATCGCAAAGGCACGGTCGTGTACTACAACGACGGTGCCACCCGCAGTCTTGGCTACTCACCGGACGAAATACTCGGCAGCTTCGTCGGGCGTATCTACCCCAGCATCGAAGAAGCCAAGCGCGTCATGCAGCTCATGCGAGGGCCGGAGCACGGCGGCCCGGGCATCGCGGACGCAATCCAAACCGTATATGTCGCGAAGGACGGCACGGAGATCCCGGTGGCGATTTCCGGCACCATTCTCTACTCGGATGCCGGCGAGAACGCTGGCGAAGAGGATGGGAGTATTGGATACGCGAAGGACCTTCGCGAAATCCTGCACAAGGATCAGCTTGCCACGCTCGGCGAAGTAGCGATTGGGCTGTCGCACGAGATCAACAATCCGCTGGCCGTGATTCTCAACCAGACAGAACTTCTGGAAGCAGATATCTATCGTTTGGCGGGGGAGGCCGACGCATCTGTAGAGTTGGAGCGAGTCGATGCGATTCGCCGCGAGGTGGCGCGGGTGTCCGAGATCGTCGAGCGCCTCACCGAGATGGTGCAGGCCGATGCGTATGAGACGATCGACTACATTGGCCCCGCGCGCATGGTCGATCTGCGGCGCAAGCGCGACGAAGGCGGTCTCGGTCCCAGCCTCGACGGACTCTCAGTCCTGGTCGTCGACGACGACCTCGGAATCAGGACGACTCTTCGAGAGATCATTGAGGGGTGGGGGTGCGAGGTACAGACCGCAGGGGACGGCGCCGAAGCTATTGGCTACATCGAAGCTGGAGGCGTGGATCTGGTGCTTTCGGATGTAGTGATGCCCAACATGGACGGGCATGAACTCTTCCTCGCCGTCCAGGAGAGCCACCCGGACCTGCCCGTCTTGATGATGACCGCGTTCCACTACGACAAGGACCACATCATCAAGCGCAGCCGGATGAAGGGCGCCAGGGGCGTAATCTTCAAGAAGCCGGTCGATCCGACCAAGCTGAGGGAAGTAATTGCTGAGACCGTCGGGAAGTAGCGCGACGCAGTGATAGGGCTTGCCGGCGCCTAGCAGGGTTCTTCAGCAACCTTTCAGCAACCGCTAGGGCTCGACCATCTCCTTGGGGACGTTGAACACGAGCCCATCGGCATTCTTGATGAGGTACCAGTCCCTCCATTCCTGGAGGATGGTGATCGGCTCCCCTGCGGCGAATTCCACCTGCCTGATTTCAGTGTCGAGGTTCGGGCGGTGTTTCAGCCGAACTGCGGCGCGAATGATGGCCATCGGGCGGTTGTAGCGCAGTTGTACGGGCCAGGCACACCGCCGCAACCTGCTCGGCGCCGGCATCTCGCAGGGCTTGGCCGCTCGCTTCGAGAGTGCTGCGGGTTGTGACGACGTCGTCGACCAACCAGATCGAGCCGGGAAAGGCGAACCCCGGCTGGCAAGCGAAGGCGCCTTCCACGTTGCGCCGCCTTGCTTCGCGCCCGAGTCCCGTCTGACTGGGTGTGTAGCGGCGACGCACCAGGAGGCGGGGCTCGAAGTGTGCGCCGGTAGTGCGCGCGAGTTCGCGAGCGATCAGAGCGGCGGGATTGAAGCCGCGTTCGCGCAGGCGCCGGGAGTGCAGGGGGACGGGCACGATCCAGTCGGGTGGTGGGCCGGGCGCGCGAGCGGCTGCGGCGCGGGCGAGTTCGCGAACGACGGCTCGGGCACCGGGGTCGATGCCGGGCAAGCCCGGTCGGGGATACTTCATGCGGTAGATCCAACGCTCGGCTTCGCCCTCGAATGCGACAGCGGCTGTGCAGCCCGAGAGGGGAGACCCGGCGGACTCCGCGCTACAGGTCGGGCACAGCGACCCGCGCGCGATGGCCTCGCCTTCGCCGCAGAGTCGGCAGCCGAAATCCGGGATCCACGGAAGTCCGGCCCGACAGGCAGGACACAGGGCGGCGCCTGGCTCGGCGCGACTCAGCACTCGACAGCCCGCGCACAGTGGGGGCAGCAGGAGATCGATCAGCTGTCGCCAGAGTCCGAGAACTCCGACGGGTTCGACCCATTCGGTTCTGGTTCTGGTTCTGGTTCTGGTTCTGGTTCCGGT
>Ga0114950_10001669_pt1 | contig 16801 bp, 15 predicted proteins | sample N075metaG_FD_83503 | JGI IMG/M metagenome (GOLD analysis project Ga0114950, IMG submission 83503) | Deep subsurface microbial communities from Kermadec Trench to uncover new lineages of life (NeLLi) - N075 metaG | ecosystem: Environmental > Aquatic > Marine > Ocean trench > Sediment | place... | reverse complement strand
CGGTAAAAAAAATTATTAACTGACATCTTCAGGGTTGAAAAATTCACCACGTGACTTTGATTCCATTTACTTCGATTTTATTCTTTTCCTTATCCCATTCCACCCTTAATTTCATGGGTTCGGACTGGGCGTTGTCAGCAACAATTTTGATTTCAAATTCATAAATTCCGGAATTTGAAAAATATTTTCGGAAGCGACCGTATTGAATTCCCACCGCTTCTAAATCTAACCAACCTTTAGATTCTTTTTTAGAGAAAACATCAGCAAAATGTGGAATATCTTTCACAAGATCCACAGGTAAGGCCCCATTTTCTTCGTTTGACCAATTAAGTTGTAAGGGATCAATTTCTGTAAAGTGTTTTAGTCCGCAACTCTCTTGGGTCCCCCAAACCGAAAGAAGTATAGCTTTACAGTTTTTTGCTGGTTCCTCACCAGTATTAGTAGCAGAGACGCGGAGCCAAAGAGCATTTCCGGTAGATTGCTTGCTTTCACCAGAATACCAAGGAATTGTTTGAGCATGTCTACCGTCATTTTCAAAAGTCAAACGGATGGTCGGCTGGGATTGGTCGCTAAATGTCTTGGCAATCTTACCCGCTTGGTTGATTAGGATAATGGCTACAACAATTACACCTATGGTAATCCACCAAGGAGTAGAAATAAATCCATTTAACCACCCTAAATCAAACCAAAGTGCAATTCTATTTATTAGAATTGTGGCAATCATTATAAGTCCCAGCAATACGCTGCGGATAAGTCCCAACTCTTTGAAAATAATTTTTATAATGAAAGACAAATTGGCAATGCTTAATTCCTGATTAACAAGTGACGAAGTATGAATATAGATATCTAAATACAAACGTCAAAAGTATAAACAAATTTTTCTTTTATTTACAATATATAAATATATCTTTATATATCGTTTTCTTCTGGTGAGATTAAGGAGAAGGCGTTTTGGACAGGTTATTGAGTGTATTGCGCGCGGCCGGTGAGCCGACCCGGATCAGGATTATCGGGCTTCTGGGCCACGGTGAGCTGACGGTCACCGAGTTGACCCAGATCCTCGGCCAAAGCCAACCACGGGTATCGCGCCATTTGAGGCTTTTGAGCGAAGCCGGATTACTGTCACGGTTCCAGGAAGGGACCTGGGCGTTTTACCGTCTGGTGGAGGATAAGGAAGCTTCTCATCTCGCCCGCACCCTGGTTGATTTGATCCCCGATGATGACCCGGTTCATACCCGTGACCTGGAGCGGTTGCGGATGATCCGCGGCGCCCGGGCCAAGGAAGCAGCCGAATATTTTCGCGCCAATGCCGCTGACTGGAACCGAATACGGTCGCTTTATGTACCCGAGGCCGAAGTAGAACAGCGTCTTTTAGAAGCCCTTCAAGGTAAAAATATCGAAACCCTTCTGGATATCGGGACCGGAACAGGCCGGATCCTGGAAATCTTTTCGCCGCAAATCAAGCGCGGCCTGGGCATTGATCTTAACCATGAAATGCTGGTGGTGGCGCGGGCGATGCTGGCCGAGAAAAAAATCACCAATTGCCAAGTGCGGCTTGGCGACATGTATTCAATCCCGGTTGATAATGCCAGCCAGGACGCAGTAATTTTTCACCAGGTTTTGCATTTTGCCAACGAACCCGAAAGCGCGATGCAGGAAGCAGCCAGGGTTTTAAGGCCGGGGGGTACCATGCTGGTGGTAGATTTTGCCCCCCATGACATGGAGTTTTTGCGCGAACAACACGCCCACCGGCGTCTTGGTTTTGAAAAGGCAGAGGTCTCACGCTACGGCACGGCGGCGGGTTTGAAAAAAATAAAAATCCTCCCCCTCGAAGGCGGCAAATTGACCGTGACGATCTGGCAGTTTGAAAAAGTTAAAAGCGCACAACCATCCAAGAGCGCCTTGAAGGTGGTCTCGTGAACCGCACCCCTGAATATTCCCGGGGCTTGCAGGCTTCACTGTTTTCCCTCGCCGGGGAGGATATTTCGGTTTCGTTCGAATTTTTTCCCCCGGCTTCCGAGAAAATGGAACAAACGTTATGGGCGGCCATTGAAAAACTTGCGCCATTAGCCCCGAATTTTGTTTCTGTGACCTATGGCGCCGGTGGCTCGACGCGCGAGCGAACCCATGCCACCATCAAGCGCATCCTGAAAGAAACCAGCCTGATCCCCGCGGCCCACCTGACCTGCGTCGGCGCCACCAAGGCGGAAGTCGATGCGGTGGTGAAAGAATACTGGGATGACGGGGTGCGCCATATTGTGGCACTTCGGGGCGATGCCCCCAAAGGTGTGGATCACTATACGCCGCATCCCGGGGGTTACCAGAACGCCGCCGATCTTGTTCAGGGTATTAAAAAGATTGGGGATTTTGAAATTTCCGTCGCCTGCTACCCGGAAACCCATCCCGACAGCCCGTCGTTGGTGGCTGATCTTGAAAACCTCAAGCAAAAGATCGATGCCGGGGCCAGCCGCGCCATCACCCAGTTCTTTTTTGAGACCGACCATTATTTCCGGTTTCTCGATCATGCCCGGTCTTACGGTATTGAAGTGCCGATTGTTCCGGGGATCCTGCCGGTGACCAACGTCAAACAGCTGAAACGCTTTGCTTCCATTTGCGGCATGGCGGTGCCCGCCTGGCTCGGGGATCTTTTTGAAGGTTTGGACGATCATCCCGAAACCCGTAATCTGGTTGCTGCAACAGTTGCCGGCGAGATGGTTAAACGCCTGAACGCCGGTGGCGTGACTGATTTTCATTTCTATACCCTGAACCGGGCTTCGCTGGCCTATGCCATTTGCCATTTGCTGGGCTTAAGGCCGGTTAAGAAGTAAGAAACCGATGGCAAACAAACAGAAATCCATTGACCTTTTGCTTGGCCTTGCCAAAGAGCGCATCCTGATTTTGGACGGCGCCATGGGCACCGCCCTGCAAGCCTTGAAGCTTGGCGAGTCAGATTACCGAAACGCCGGGCTTGAAAAACACAATAAAGACCTCAAGGGCAACCAGGATTTATTGAACCTGACGGCACCCGAAAAAATTCAGAAAATTCATGAGGATTATCTTTTGGCCGGGGCCGATATTATCGAGACCAATACCTTTAACGGCACATCGGTTTCGCAAAGCGAATACGCCACCGAACACCTGGCCTATGAAATTAATTTTGAAGGCGCCCGGCTGGCCCGTGCCGCCGTTGATAAAATTGGCAAGGATACCCCAGACCGTCCACGCTTTGTTGCTGGCGCGTTGGGCCCCACCAACAAGACGCTTACGGTATCGCCACGGGTCAGCGACCCGACCTACCGCGCCATTTCCTTCGATGCGATGAAAGATTCATACAAAGAAGCCGCCAGAGGCCTGATGAAGGGCGGGGCCGACTTTCTTTTGATAGAGACAATATTTGATACCCTGAATGCCAAAGCGGTGATCGTTGCGATCGAGGAATTAAAGGAAGAAACCGGATCAGATATTCCCCTTGCTATCTCATTGACGGTGACCGACCTTTCGGGGCGCACCCTGTCGGGCCAGACGGTGGAAGGGTTTTGGTATTCGGTCCGGCATGCCAAACCCTTTGCGGTTGGCCTCAATTGTTCGTTCGGGGCCCAGGATCTGCGTCCCTTTATCGCCGAACTGTCGCGCGTGGCCGACACCCTGATCTGCGCTTACCCCAACGCCGGTTTGCCTAATGAACTGGGTGAATATACCGAAACCCCGGATATGACTGCATCCGAGTTGGCCGAATGGGCCAAATCGGGGTTTCTCAATATTGTTGGTGGCTGTTGTGGCACAACCCCGGATCATATCAAAGCCATCGCTGCCCAGGTGGAAGAATACGACCCGAGGGAGGTTCCGGTGCGCAAACCATACTTGCGCTTATCAGGTCTCGAAGCATTGACGGTTGACCGGGTATGACCGGAAATATCGCATCCTCATTTATCCTGATCGGCGAACGAACCAACGTCGCCGGCTCAGCGCGTTTCAAGAAACTGATTGTCGCGGGTGATTATACCGCCGCGGTTGAAGTGGCCCACCAGCAAATCGAAAACGGCGCCAATATTATCGATATCAATATGGATGAAGCCTTGCTCGATGGTGTCCTGGCGATGACCACGTTTTTAAAGTTAATTGCCGGTGAGCCCGATGTCGCCAGGGTGCCGTTGATGATCGACAGCTCAAAATGGGAGGTGATCGAAGCCGGCCTTAAATGCGTCCAGGGCAAGTCGATTGTTAATTCCATCAGCCTTAAAGAAGGCGAAGCCCCGTTTCTGGAAAAAGCCAAAATTTTGCGGCGTTTTGGTGCCGCGGCTGTGGTCATGGCGTTCGATGAAGGCGGCCAGGCCGCAACCACCGAAAAACGTTTTGAAGTGTGCAAGCGGGCCTATCACCTTTTAACCGAAAAAGCCGGTTTTCCACCCGAAGATATTATTTTTGATCCCAACGTGTTCGCGGTGGCCACCGGCCTTGAGGAACACAATTCTTATAGCATCGATTTTATCGAGGCGACCCGGATGATCCGGAAGGCCTTTCCGCTGGTTCATATTTCCGGGGGAATTTCCAATGTTTCGTTTTCCTTTAGGGGTAATGAGCCGTTACGCCGGGCGATGCATTCGGTATTTTTATATCATGCTATCCGCGCCGGGCTGACGATGGGGATTGTCAATGCCGGACAGCTTGAGGTTTATTCTGAAATTCCCAAAGACCTGAAGGAACGGGTCGAGGATGTAATCCTGAACCGGCGCGATGATGCCAGTGACCGGCTCTTGGAGATTGCCGAAGGTTTCAGAGCCGGTGCAAAAGGCCCGGCGAAAAAAGCAGAAAAGGCGTGGCGTAAAGAGCCGGTGGAAAAACGGCTGGCCTATTCCCTGATCAAAGGGATTTCCAGTCATATCGAAGCCGACACGCTGGAAGCCATGAAAAAAATCGATTCCCCGCTCGGGGTGATTGAAGGGCCTTTGATGCGGGGAATGGGAATCGTTGGTGAGCTATTTGGGTCGGGCCAGATGTTTTTGCCCCAGGTGGTGAAATCAGCGCGGGTGATGAAAGCGGCGGTGGCGGTTCTAACCCCCTTTCTGGAAGCGGATAAAGCAACCGCAGGCAGCAAAGGCAAGATATTGCTGGCCACGGTCAAAGGGGACGTTCACGACATTGGTAAAAACATCGTCGGGGTTGTTTTGGAGTGTAACAATTATGAAGTGATTGATCTTGGCGTAATGGTGCCGAGCCAAAGAATTCTGGAAGCCGCCAATGAAAATTCCGTTGATATAATTGGCCTTTCCGGCCTGATTACACCCTCACTTGATGAAATGGTGACGGTGGCTGAAGAGTTGACCAAGGCGGGAATGACCCAGCCGCTTTTGATCGGTGGCGCCACCACCTCACGGGTCCATACCGCGCTGAAAATTGCCCCCTGCTATTTCGAGAAAACGCTTCATGTTCTGGACGCGTCGCAAGCGGTTAGCGTGGCCGGGGTTATGATCAACGCCGAAAAACGCCCCGCCTTCTTGAAAAATGCCACCGATGAATATGAAAAGGTGCGCGAAAATTATCTGAAGAATCCCAAGTCGAAATCATTGGTTTCGCTTGAAGAAGCGCGGGCAAATCGCACCAAAATTGACTGGAAGCGCACCACCCCAACAGCACCATCCTTTATCGGTCTTAAGGTATTTGAAGATTATGATCTTGCCGAACTGGCCAAAAAATTCGATTGGACACCTTTTTTCCGCGCCTGGGAACTAAAGGGAAGTTACCCCTCAATTCTTGAAGACGAAAAACAGGGTGAAGCCGCCCGGGACCTTTTTAAGGATGCCCAGGCCATGCTCAGGAAAATCATAAAGGAAAAATGGATCACAGCGCGGGCAGTAATTGGTTTTTGGCCAGCACATTCCGAACACGAAGCGGTCACGGTTTTTGCCGATGAACAAAAAACCAAACCCCTAAAGCAATTCGAATTCCTACGCCAGCAGGTGCGAAAACGTGAAGGCCGGCCGAATTATTCGCTGGCGGATTTTATCGCACCCAAGGAAACCGGCCAGCTCGATTATCTTGGGGCATTTGTCGTTACAGCCGCTGGCCGGGTTGAAGACAAGGTTAAAGAATTTGAGCGGGCTGGTGATGTGTATAGCGCGATCCTGCTGAAAGCCTTGGCCGACCGCTTTGCCGAGGCCTTTGCTGAACGCATGCACGAGCGCACCCGACGGGAATTCTGGGGCTATGCCGGGGAAGAAAAATTAACCCTCGAGGAAATTATCAAGGAACGTTACCAAGGCATTCGTCCGGCGCCGGGATACCCTGCCTGCCCCGATCATTCCGAAAAATTGCCTTTGTTTGACCTGTTGCAGGCGGAAATTAACGCTGGCGTCAGTTTAACCGAAAATTTCGCGATGATGCCGCCTGCTTCGGTTTCTGGTTTTTATTTTTCCCACCCCAAAGCGCATTATTTTGGAATCGGCAAAATAGACCGTGACCAGGTCGAAGATTACGCTGGGAAAAAGGGAATAGACGTAAAGACCGCAGAACGCTTCCTCAGGCCTAATCTGGGTTATTAAACTGATTCGAACGGGATGCCGGTGGCAAACTTGCCGGTCCTGACACTGAAAGCCGTCTTGACGCTTGAGACATGCGGGGTCGGGGTCACTTCACCGGTCAGAAATTCCTGGTATTCGGTTAAATCCTTGGCCACTACTTTGAGGATAAAATCGTATTCGCCATTCACCAGGAAACACTCACGCACCAATGGCCATTCCTTGACCTTGGCTTCAAAGGCGGCAAGGTCGGCCTCGGAATTGCTGTTCAGCCCAACCAGAATAAAGGCGGTGATGGTAAAGCCCATGGCCTTGTGGTTGAGGTCGGCATGATACCCCTCAATATAACCGGCTTCCTCAAGCGCACGCACCCGCCGCAAACACGGCGGGGCGGTAATTCCAACCTTTTCAGCCAGGTCGACATTGGTAATGCGCCCTCGCTCCTGAAGAGTTTTAAGGATTTTGAGATCGACTGAATCAAGTTTTCCTGCGCTCACGGTTGGTCTCTCCTCCAAAAAGGTGTGAAAATACGCATTCAAATTCGCTATATGGTAAAAAAAATACCCTCTAAAATCAACTGAAAAGAAATTAAATTCCAAAATCCGTAATATAAATTGTCTAATATTTTAAATAATTCAAATCAGGATTGTTTTCTCCCGATTTACCAGTTTGAGAATTAGTCCACTTGAAAGTTGCCAATTCATACCTAAATCTGTTAGCACTGAACCACCGGATAGAAATTTAACATCAGAGCCCAAAGAAAAAACTTTTAGGAGAGAAACGTGAGCGTACTTGTTGGCAAACCAGCCCCGGATTTCACCGCAGCCGCGGTCCTTGCGGATGGAACCATCGTCGATAAATTTACCCTGTCGGAAGAAATTAAAGGAAAGTATGGCCTGGTATTCTTTTACCCGCTGGACTTTACATTTGTTTGCCCGTCAGAAATTCTTGCCTTCCATAACCGCATCGACACTTTTAAGAATTTAAACACGGTGGTGATCGGGGTTAGTATTGATAGTCAATTTTCGCATGCCGCATGGCGCAATACGCCTAACGACCAAGGTGGGCTTGGCCAGATAGATTTCCCGCTGGTTGCTGATATCACCAAATCGATCGCCCGCGATTATGATGTATTGGTGAATGATGCGGTGGCCTTTCGCGGCACTTTTTTGATCGACCTTAAAGGCATTGTCCGTCACCAGGTGGTCAATGACCTGCCCTTGGGACGCAATGTCGATGAAGCCATCCGTATGGTTGAAGCCCTGCAATTCCATGAAGAACATGGCGAAGTGTGTCCGGCGGGCTGGAACAAGGGTGATGAAGGCATGAAGCCCGACGCTAAAGGGGTAGCCGCTTACCTGAAAAAACATGCTAAAGAGCTATAATTTTTCATATCGCACAGCGCTAAAAGAGGTTAAGAGGGGCCCTAAAGGGGCCCTTCTTTTTCAAAAATCAGGAGTTGTTTTTAATGAGTGAGAAACGCCATTCCAAAGTTTTGATTATTGGTTCCGGCCCGGCCGGTTATACCGCAGCGATCTATGCCGCCCGGGCGGCCCTGAACCCGGTACTGGTTCAGGGGATTGAACCCGGCGGCCAGATGACTATTACCACCGATGTTGAAAATTACCCTGGTTTTGCCGACGTTATCCAGGGTCCGTGGTTGATGCAGCAAATGGAAGCCCAGGCGCGCTTTGTTGGCACTGATATTATTACCGATTACATCACCGAGGTTGATTTTTCCAAAACCCCTTATGAAGCCAAAGGTGATTCGGGCGCACTTTATTCAGGCGATACCATCATTATCGCCACCGGCGCCCAGGCCAAATGGCTGGGCCTTGAAGGAGAAGAAAAATTCCAGGGTTTTGGCGTTTCAGCGTGTGCAACGTGTGATGGTTTTTTCTTCAAGGAAAAGGAAGTGGCGGTGATTGGCGGCGGCAATACCGCGGTGGAGGAAGCGATGTTCCTGACCAATTTTGCTACGAAGGTGACCCTTGTTCATCGTCGCGACGAACTCAGGGCTGAAAAAATCCTGCAGGAACGGTTGTTCAAAAATAAAAAAATCGAAGTGCTGTGGGATACCGTCCTCGAGGAAATCCAGGGCGAAGAAAACCCGCTAGGCGTGACCTCTTTGAAATTGAAGAACGTCAAAACCGGCGACCATTCCATCCTGCCGGTTCACGGTGTTTTCATCGCCATCGGCCACAACCCCTCAACCGAACTGTTCAAGGGCAAACTGAAGATGGACAAAGAGGGGTATCTCATCACCGCCCCCGACAGCACCGCTACCGAAGTGCCCGGGGTTTATGCCGCCGGTGATGTCAAAGACAAGATTTTCCGGCAAGCGGTGACCGCCGCCGGGCTAGGTTGCATGGCTGCCATTGAGGCTGAAAAATACCTGTCCGAGCGTAACTAACTTTTAAGAATTGAACTGCAATTCCGCGAGATGGGCGTAAAGCCCTTTCTTTTTAATCAAGTCGTGGTGTTTGCCCTGATCGACAATCCTGCCCTCATCCAAGACGATGATTTTATCCGCCGCGCGAACGGTTGAAAGCCGATGGGCGATGACCACGGTGGTGTGCGTTTTCATCAGCTTGTTCAAGGCTAACTGGACATGCCTTTCAGACGCCGAATCGAGCGAAGAGGTGGCTTCATCTAAGAGAAAAATTGGCGCCCCGCGCAAGATTGCCCGGGCGATGGAGATACGTTGGCGCTGACCGCCGGAAAGCCGCACCCCGCGCTCGCCAATATACGTCTTTAATCCCTTGGGCAGGGCCTTGACGAAATCTTCAGCGTGGGCATCCTTTAAAGCCTGCCAGACTTCTTTTTGGGACGCTTCAGGGCGGCCGTAGCGGACATTTTCCAGGATAGTTTCAGCAAACAGAACGGTTTCCTGGGGAACAATAGTGATCAGGGTTCTTAAAACCTTGGGATCCATTTTGGAAATATCGACGCCATCGACTTTTATGGTGCCCTCTTGCGGGTCGAAAAACCTGAGCAAAAGTTGAAAGAAAGTGGTTTTACCCGCCCCCGAGGGCCCGACCAGGGCAACGGTTTCGCCCGGCGCGATAGTCAGCGTAAAATCATGCAGGGCATTGATGTTGGGCTTTGATGGATAGTAGAACGTGATATTTTTTAGGGCAATACCACCCTTCACCGGGTTTGCCGGGGCAATCGGATGGGCCACAACCTTGAGCGCCGAGGTCACCGTCAAAAGTTCATTGAGGCGGCCCGCGGCGCCAATCATTTTCTGGACATCGCCATAAACCGAACTGAGGGCCCCGACCGAGGCCACCACCATAATGGAAATGCCGACAAAGGCGGTCAGGTCACCCCAGGTCATGGTGCCTTTAAGCACATCCATGGCCCCGGTCCACAGCACGAAGACCACCGCAGAGAAAAACAGAATGGTCACCAGTCCCATCATCGCTGACCGTGAGGAAATACGTTTTTTGGCAACCTGAAAGGTTTCCTCGACAGCGTTTGAGAATCTCTTTTTTTCCTGGTCTTCCTGGGTAAAGGCCTGGACCACCTGGATTGAGGAAAAGGCTTCGCCCGCCATTGCGCCAATGACCGCCAGTTTGTCCTGGCCCAGGCGGGTTCTGAGGCGAACCTGCTTGCCAAAGAACATCATTGCAAAGGCAAGTACCGGGATAACCAGCAGCAACAGCCCCGCCAGTTTGGGGCTCAGAATTAACAGCAAAGCGACACCGCCAATGGCAGTGAAAAGGCTTCTAAGCGCGATCGAGGCTGAGGAGCCAACGATGGATTGGATGACGGTGGTATCAGCGGTCAGCCTTGAAGAAATTTCCCCGGGCCGGTTGATCTCGAAAAAAACCGGCGACATTTCGACCAGGTGGCCATGAACCTTTTTGCGAATATCAGCGACTACTCTCTCGCCCAGGGTGGTGACAAACTTGAAGCGGAAGAAAATAGCCGTGCCCCAGATAAAACCGATGAGAAGAAGGGTTTTGAAATAAGTGTCAATCGCCACCGGATCCTTAACCGAAAAGCCGTTATCAACAATAAACCGAAACGAATAAAAAATAGCCAGCTGGGCTCCAGCGGCAACCACCAGGGCGACCAAAGCGGCAGTAATCAAACCCTTATATGGAAAAAGGAAGCTGTAGATGACTTTAAGGCTTTTAGCCGAACCAACAATTTTTTGCGGGTTTTCTTCGACTTTTGAAGAGCGTTTATTTGCGTTTTCTTTGTTCATAGAACCTACATATAGGTAGTCTGGTTAAGTTACTCAATGGGGCTTGCGTTCTTAATTGAGAAGCGTTATACAGCCCGCACTTGAGAAGTTGGAGACGAAAATGAAAAAGGATATCCATCCCGATTATCATACCATCACGGTGGTTATGACCGATGGCACGGCATATGAGACCCGCTCGACCTATGGCAAAGAGGGTGATACCCTGAAGCTGGACATTGATCCCAGCACTCATCCGGCCTGGACCGGCGGTGCTGGCAAGATCATGGACAAAGGCGGCCAGGTGGCACGTTTCAAAAAGCGTTTCGGGGATTTCTCACTGAAAAAGCAAGAAAAATAATTTTAAGAATTTTAAGCGGCGGCCTTTCGGTTCGCCGCTTTTGTTTTGTCCTGAAAATAAAACCAAATCCGGGCCCCCAGCAACACAGCAACAATCCCGATATAGATTTTGGGATCGAGCTGGTTGCCCTTGGCCATCATGAAATAATGGACCGTGGCCAGGGGGGCAACAACATAAATCGCCTTGTGGATACGTTTCCACACCTTTGCGCCAAGCCGCTTTATCCAGCCCTTGGTCGAGGTAAAGGCCATCGGGATCAAAAGCGTAAAGGAGATCATGCCCAGCGTAATGAAATTCCGTTTCAGGATATCACCCCAGATTTCGCCCCAATCGAAAAATTGATCGAGGACAATATAGCTGGAGAGGTGGATGCTAACATAGGCAAAAGCCCACAGGCCGATCATGCGCCGGTAAGCGACAAGTTGATTAAATTTAAAAATCCTTGCCAGTGGCGTGACCGCAAGGCTGGCAAGCAAAAACCGCAAGGCCCAATCACCCAAAAAGCGGTTGGTGTATTCGATCGGGTTGGCAGTTAATTGATGAAACCCAAGGCTGGTCAGGTAGCCCAGGTTAAAGCCTTCGTCAACCGCCAGCGCCCAATTGTACAATAGCCAGGAAAGTGGTAGCGCCATGCCTATCATGAGGATCCACCATAATCCCCGGCGTTGTTGCTTGGTTAATTTCATCAAAAATTTTTCTGCAAATCCATACCGGTATACAGCGAGGCGACTTCTTCACCATAGCCATTGAACATCAGGGTTTTCCGCTTGAAAAATTCACCGATGCGGCGCTCGCGCTTCTGGCTCCAGCGCGGGTGATCAACGTCGGGATTGACGTTTGAATAAAATCCATATTCGCGCGAATTATTTTCCTCCCACGACCCCACCGGCTGGGTTTCCTGAAAGCGGATTGAGACGATTGATTTGATACTCTTGAAGCCGTACTTCCAGGGCACGACAAGGCGGATCGGCGCGCCGTTCTGGTTGGGAATCGGCTTGCCGTAAAGGCCAACCACCAAGAAGCTTAAGGGGTGCATGGCCTCATCGATGCGCAGGCCTTCCGTATAAGGCCAATCAAGGACCCTTGAGCGCAACCCGGGCATTTGCTTGGGATCCGCAATGGTCTCAAAGCGGACAAACTTGGCATTTGAGGTGGGGTTGAATTTTTTCAAAACAGCGGCCAACGGCACCCCGACCCAGGGCATCACCATCGACCACGTTTCAACACAGCGATGGCGGTAGATGCGTTCTTCAAGCGCGTTGAAATCAATCAAATCTTCCAGGGCAATACTGCCTGTTTTTTCCGCCTCACCGCTGACCTTGACCGACCATGGCTCGGTAATAAGCGTATGGGCATTGCGGGCCGGATCAGACTTGCTGGTGCCAAATTCATAATAGTTGTTGTAAGTGGTGATGTCCTTGTAGGAATTAAGCTCTTCATCCCCGGCATAGTTGGTTTTTTTGATAACCGTGAAATCCGGGGCCGCGATGGCTTTTTGCCAACCAAGGAAAGGGCTAATTACCGCCGCCGCAGCGGCAACGCCAAATCCTTGAATAATTTTCCGGCGGTTCAGGTAAAGCGCCTCAGGGGTCACTTCGTTTTCCGAAAGGTCCCAGGGCTTTTTGGTTTTGATCAGCATGCTTTTTGATCCTCATAAGCCAGATTATTCTAGCAGGGCTTATGTAGCTCTTAAAGTATCAAAAACAAATAACGTTTCGTAACATTCAGGTGAGATCGGCGGAGGCTTCCTGTAAACGGCCGCAGGCGTCTTCAAGGACGTCCATTGAAGCGGCATAAGACAGCCTGAAGTAGGGTGACAGGCCGAACACTTCACCCTGGATGACCGCGACCCCTTTGCTTTCCAGAAAATATTTAGCAATGTCGGTATCGCTGGCAAGAACTTGACCGGCGGGGGTTTTCTTTCCAATCAGGTCGCGGCAATCGGCATAGATATAAAAGGCGCCCTCGGGGCGATTACAGCTAATTCCCCGTACTTGCCCCAACATAGAGAGAACTTTGTCGCGCCGGTTTTGGAAATCAGCTGCGCGAATTTTCAGAAAATCCTGCGGCCCGGTAAGCGCGACAACTGTGGCTTCCTGGCTGATCGTACATGGGTTGGAGGTCGATTGCGATTGCACTTTTGACATCGCCTTGATCAGGGCTTCCGGCCCGCCGGCAAAGCCAATGCGCCACCCGGTCATGGCATAGGCCTTGGCAACTCCGTTCATGGTCAAAACCCGATCCGCCAACTCTGGCGCGGCATTCAATAGCGTTTTAAATTTGAAATCGTTGTAAATAATGTGCTCATAAATGTCATCGCACATGACATAAACATGGGGGTGCTTGTTAAGCACCTCTGCCAAGTCTTTGAATTCCTCCAGCGTATAGGCGGCCCCGGTCGGGTTGCATGGGGAATTAAAAATCAGCCATTTGGTCTTAGAAGTAATCGCCGCATCCAGGTCTGCGGGCTGAAGCTTAAAACCGGTCTCGATGCTGGTCTCGACCAACTTTGGTACGCCGCCGGCAAGCAACGTCATATCGGGGTAAGACATCCAGTAAGGCGCCGGAATCAACACCTCATCACCGGGATTAAGGGTCGCGACCAAGGCATTGTAAATCGTTTGCTTGACGCCAGAGTTGACCGAGATTTGATTGGTGGAAAAATCCAGATTGTTATCGCGTTTGAATTTAAGCGCAACCGCGCGCTTGCATTCGATGGTGCCATCGACCGTGGTGTAGCGGGTTTTGCCGTCGCGAATGGCCTTGATGCCTGCTTCCTTGATATGGTCGGGGGTTTCAAAATTGGACTCGCCAACGCCAAGGCCGATAACGTCCTTGCCCGCGGCTTTCATCTCCGTCACCTTGCGGGTCAGCTCCAGTCCCGGTGAGGGTTTAATTTTTCCAAGTTTGTCTGATAAAAAAGCCATCGCTTTCTATACCCGCTGGCTTTAATTTCGTCCACCCTGAGAAAACCCTAAAACAAAATTACTTTGGACCCGTAACCCCTTGGAATTTAAGCCGGGGAGTTCCATATTGGAGCCATGGATATTATTGACGATATGGCCGGGATTTTCTTGCCGCCCAAGGTGAACCGCCCGAAAAAATCCGAAGGCGGCAAGGCCTTCAGGCTGGTTTCGGACTTTACCCCTTCTGGCGACCAGCCCGAGGCAATCCGGCAACTGACGAAGGGCATAAAAGATCAAGTCCGCGATCAGGTGTTGCTGGGCGTAACCGGTTCAGGCAAGACCTTCACGATGGCCAAGGTGATCGAGGAAATGCAGCGCCCGGCTTTGATCTTGGCCCCCAATAAAACCCTGGCCGCCCAGCTCTACGGCGAGTTCAAATCGTTCTTCCCGGACAACGCGGTCGAGTATTTTGTCTCGTACTATGATTATTACCAACCCGAGGCCTATGTGCCGCGTTCTGACACATATATTGAAAAAGATGCCAGCATCAATGAACAGATCGACCGCATGCGCCATTCGGCCACCCGGGCGCTGCTGGAGCGGGACGATGTTATTATCGTCGCATCGGTGTCGTGCATCTACGGTATCGGTTCGGTCGAGACCTATTCCAATATGACGTTTTCGCTGGAGGTCGGCAAGACCATCGATACCCGCAAGTTGATGCGCCAACTGGTCGCGCTGCAATATAAAAGAAATGATGCCGGGTTTGCCCGCGGCACCTTCCGGGTGCGGGGCGATACCATCGAGATTTTTCCATCGCATTTCGAAGACCGCGCCTGGCATCTGTCGTTCTTTGGTGACGAGATCGAAAAAATCACCGAGTTTGACCCCTTGACCGGGGAAGTCGCTGATATTTTGGAAGCCGTCAAGATTTACCCCAACAGCCATTACGTCACCCCGCGCCCGACGCTGGCCCAAGCGGTAAAAAAGATCAAGGCCGAGCTGAAAGTACGTCTTAAAGAGCTGACCAAAATGGGCCGGCTTTTGGAAGCCCAGCGGCTCGAAGAACGCACCATGTTTGATATTGAAATGATTGAGGCCACCGGCGCCTGTTCCGGCATTGAAAACTATTCCAGGTATCTTACCGGGCGCAAAGCTGGTGAACCGCCGCCAACGCTTTTTGAATACCTGCCAGAGAATGCCATGCTATTCGTCGATGAAAGTCACGTCACCATTGGCCAGCTGCATGGCATGTACCGGGGTGATTTCAAGCGCAAGTCAACATTGGCAGAATATGGCTTCCGGCTGCCGTCGTGCATCGACAACCGGCCTTTAAAGTTTGAAGAATGGGAAGTGATGCGCCCGCAAACTATATTCGTTTCGGCCACGCCAGGGCCGTGGGAGTTGGAAAAGACAGAGTATAAACTAGCCGAACAAGTGATCCGTCCCACTGGCCTGATCGATCCGCCGGTTGAGGTTAGGCCGGTGGAACACCAGGTTGACGATTTGATGAAAGAATGCTGCGAAGTTGCCGCCAAGGGCTTGCGGGTGCTGGTGACGACCCTGACCAAGCGTATGGCTGAAGACCTGACCGAATACCTCCATGAAAATGGTGTCCGCGTCCGTTATATGCATTCCGACATCGAAACCCTGGAGCGGATTGAGATTATCCGCGACCTCAGGCTCGGCGCGTTTGATGTTCTGGTTGGCATCAACTTGCTGCGCGAAGGCCTTGATATCCCCGAGTGCGCTTTGGTGGCAATCCTGGATGCCGACAAGGAAGGCTTCCTGCGCTCGGAAACATCACTGGTGCAAACCATCGGCCGCGCCTCGCGCAACGTTGATGGCCGCGTTATTCTTTATGCCGATGTCATCACCGGCAGTATCGACCGGGCGCTGGCTGAGACCAACCGGCGCCGCGAAAAACAAATGGCCTACAATAAAAAACACGGCATTACCCCGGAGAGTATCAAGAAAAACATCGGCGATATTTTGGGTAGCGTGGCTGAACGCGATTACGTCACGGTCGGCACTGGCGATCTAGGGCCCCCCCACCTGGTTGGCCATAATCTGAAAAAACATCTGGGCGAACTCGAACGGCGTATGAAAGACGCGGCGGGCAATCTCGAGTTTGAAGAAGCCGCGCGCCTCAGGGATGAGATTAAACGGCTCGAAGACAATGACCTGGGTATTGGTCCCTCGGCTCTGTTGCGCCCGCGCTCCACCGGCGGCCGCGGCGGGACCCGGACCAGAAAAAGCAAAGGGTCTGGAAAGATTTATTGATTCAGATCAAAGACCCTCATTTCCACCTAAGCTAAAAAGCCTAAAAAAACCCTAAAAAGGGTGATTTTTTTGTTGACTTCTTTTTGCGAATGATTATTAGTTGCAATCTAGTTGAGAATCATTCTTAATATGAAAGCAATAAGAGGATTTACTGAATGTTGAGTATACGTACATTTTTTCTGATGAGTCTGGCGCTTGTTATCGGCGGGCTGTTTGCGCTGTCCCCCCCGGCGCTGGCGAAAGAAAAGCCCGAGTTCACGATCATCATCAAAGACCACCGGTTCGACCCTGAGGTTTTGTACGTCCCTGCCGGTGTCAAGATCAAACTGATCGTTATCAATGAAGACCCGACCCCGGAAGAGTTTGAAAGCTACGAGCTCAACCGTGAAAAAATTATCGGCGGCGGCAGGAAGGCAACGATTTATATCGGGCCCCTGAAGCCCGGTGAATACCCCTTCTTTGGCGAGTTCAATATGGACACTGCTCTCGGCACAATCATTGCAGAGTAGAAAGCCTATTATATGGAAGCCTCGCTATTAATCGT
>Ga0114950_10001666_pt1 | contig 16812 bp, 13 predicted proteins | sample N075metaG_FD_83503 | JGI IMG/M metagenome (GOLD analysis project Ga0114950, IMG submission 83503) | Deep subsurface microbial communities from Kermadec Trench to uncover new lineages of life (NeLLi) - N075 metaG | ecosystem: Environmental > Aquatic > Marine > Ocean trench > Sediment | place... | reverse complement strand
CGCGACGCCTCGATCGCGTGCCTGCGCGAAATCGGCGTCGATACCGGGGGTTCGAACGTGCAATTCGCGGTGAACCCCAACACCGGACGCATGGTCGTCATCGAAATGAACCCGCGGGTCAGCCGCTCGTCGGCGCTGGCCTCGAAGGCCACCGGGTTTCCCATCGCCAAGGTGGCGGCGAAACTGGCCGTCGGTTACACCCTCGACGAGTTGGACAACGACATTACCGGCGTCACGCCGATCAGTTTCGAACCGACGATAGACTATGTCGTCACCAAGATTCCGCGCTTCACCTTCGAGAAATTTCCCGGCACCGAACCGTTGCTCACCACGTCGATGAAGTCTGTCGGCGAAGTGATGGCGATCGGCCGCACCTTCGCCGAAAGCCTGCAGAAGGCGCTACGGTCCATGGAGACCGGCCTCACCGGCCTCAACGAAATCGACATTCCCGGCGCCCAGTCGTCGGGACTCAACGGCACATACGATTCCGACGCCGTGCGCGCGGCGCTGGGCCGCCCCACGCCGGACCGCCTGTTGATCATCGCCCAGGCACTGCGGCTCGGCGTCCCGCGCGACGAAGTTCAACGGGTCACCCACTACGACCCCTGGTTCCTGGAACAGATTGCCGGCATCGTCGAGACGGAAGCCAGAATTCGCGCCGACGGACTGCCGGACGATTACGACGGGCTGTTGGCCTTGAAACAAATGGGTTTCTCCGATGCCCGCCTCGCCGAGCTAAGCGGACAATCCGAAAGCGCGGTCACGGCCTTGCGAAACGCGTTGTCGTTGACCCCGGTATATAAGCGCATCGATACTTGCGCCGCCGAGTTCCCCAGCCAAACGCCCTACATGTATTCGACCTATGAGGGCTACGCCACGCAACCCGGCGAGTGCGAATCGCGGCCCAGCGAGCGCGAGAAGATCATTATTCTCGGGGGCGGGCCGAACCGTATCGGCCAGGGTATCGAGTTCGACTATTGCTGCGTCCATGCCGCCTTCGCGCTGACCGAAGCGGGCTACGAGACCATCATGGTCAACTGCAACCCGGAGACGGTATCGACCGATTACGATACCTCGGACCGGCTTTATTTCGAGCCGTTGACCGCCGAAGACGTGATTGAGATATGCCGCGTGGAACAGCAGGCCGGCACTCTGAAAGGCGTAATCGTGCAGTTTGGCGGCCAGACCCCGCTCAAGCTGGCGCGCGCATTGGAGGCCGCCGAAATTCCCATCCTCGGCACCTCGCCCGACGCCATCGACCTGGCCGAAGACCGCCGCCGTTTCCAGGAATTGCTGCACGAGTTGAAGCTGCGGCAACCGGAAAACGGCCTGGCGACCACCACCGAGGAAGCGATCGCGGTGGCGGAGAAGCTGACATTTCCCCTGCTCCTCCGGCCGTCCTACGTACTCGGGGGACGCGCCATGGAAATCGTCCACGATATGGACGGCGTCGTTCGCTACATCGCCGAAGCGGTGAAAGTCTCCGGCGACAGCCCGGTGTTGCTCGACAGTTTTCTGCAGGACGCCATCGAGGTCGATGTCGATGCGTTGCGCGATACCAGCGACGACGTCTACGTCGCCGGCATCATGGAGCATATCGAGGAAGCGGGTATCCACAGCGGCGATAGCGCCTGTTCGCTGCCGCCGTTCTCGTTGCCCGAACCAGTGCTGGCAGAGATTAACCGGCAGGCGGCGGTGTTGGCGCGGGCGCTGAACGTGATCGGCCTGATGAACGTGCAATTCGCCGTCAAGGACGACGATGTCTACATCATCGAGGTCAACCCGCGCGCCAGCCGCACCGTTCCGTTCGTCGCCAAGGCGACCGGGGTGCCGATCGCCAAGATCGCCGCCCGGCTGATGGCCGGCGAGTTGCTAAGCGACTTCAAGCTGGGTGGGAAAATATCCACCACTCGGCCCAAGCTCGCCCACGTCGCGGTCAAGGAAGCAGTGTTCCCATTCGCCCGCTTCCCCGGTGTCGATACGATTTTAGGGCCGGAGATGAAATCGACCGGCGAGGTGATGGGCATCGCCAGCGATTTCGGCCATGCCTTCGCCAAGTCGCAGATCGGAAGCGGCACGAAGGTTCCGCTCTCAGGCCGGGTGTTCATTTCGGTGCGCGAACGCGACAAGGCGCACATCATCGACCTGGCCCGGCGCCTGTCGGAACTCGGCTTCGATATCGTCGCCACCCGGGGCACAGCGCGGGCACTGGAAGACCAGGAAGTTCCGGTAAAGACCATCAACAAGGTCTTGGAGGGCCGGCCCCATATCGTCGACGCCATGGCCAACGATGAGATTGATCTGGTGTTCAACACCACCGAAGGTGTGCAATCAATCGCCGACAGCTATAGCCTGCGGCGCACCGCGCTAACCCAGTCCATCCCCTATTATACGACCGTCGCCGGCGCGCGGGCCGCCCTGATGGCAATCGAGGCCATGAGCGCAGGTGGTCTTGAAGTCGCGCCGCTGCAGTCCTATTTTAGCACGTCGGTTTAACGAACTTGTGTCAGGATACAGCCTGGACTGCACAGTTGCATGCATGATTTTGTATGCAAACGTGGTTTCTGTGGCTCAAATGTAGTTTAACTTTCAATTACTTAGTCGTATCATGGAAAAAATACCAATGACCGCCGAGGGTCACGCGACCCTTCAGGACGAACTGCGCAATTTAAAAACCGTGGAGCGTCCTGCCGTTATCAAAGCCATCGCGGCAGCCCGCGAGCACGGCGATTTGTCGGAAAACGCCGAATATCACGCGGCGCGGGAACGGCAGAGCTTTATCGAAGGCCGTATCGGCGAGTTGGAGGACGCGAACAAACGCGCCGAAATCATCGATACGTCCAAGTTGAAAGGCAAAACCGTACGCTTCGGGGCGAAAGTGAAGCTTGCCGACGAAGATACCGGCGACGAAATCACCTATCAACTGGTCGGCGAGTTCGAGGCCGATTTGAAAAAGAAAAAAATTTCGATTACATCGCCACTCGGCAAGGCCTTGATCGGCCGCGAAGCCGAGGACAGCGTCGAGGTGCAGACGCCCAAAGGCGTGCGCTACTACGAAATCGTCTCCGTCCGTTTCAGATAGCCCTTCGAGACGGCGCTTCGCGCCTCCTCAGGGCGAGGCGTTAGCTTCATTAGGTAAATCAAAACGAAACCCTCATCCTGAGGAGCAATCGAAGATTGCGTCTCGAAGGATGAGCGACATCTCAAAAAATCGGTAGCGATCTCTAATTAACCGTCCGCGTCGTCCACCGGTACGCCCGATTCGTGCTTGGACGTGCGAATTACCTGAAAAGTTTGCACCGTCGTTACATGCGCCGCGCTGGTCAGCCGCGTCGTCAGCTCGTTCTCGTGTGCGGTGTTGCGCGCGACCATGCGCAAAAGAAAATCGCCGCCGCCGCGGATCATGTCGCAGCGCCGCACTTCGGACCACGCGCCCACTTCGGCTTCGAATTGGGCCAGCACGTCGCCGGCCTGACTATCGAGACCGACGAGCGCATGAAAGGCTACTTCGTAGCCTAAAAGCTCGCCGTCCAACTCGGCATGGTAACCCGTGATATAACCGGCCTTCTCCAGCGCCCGCACCCGCCGCAGGCAGGGCGGTGCGGAAATACCGGACAAACGAGCCAACTCGACATTGGTCATGCGGCCCTCGTCGCGCAAATTTTGCAAGATGCGGCGATCGATGGAATCGAGCTTAACCCGTCGGGTGGCTGTAGGATCGGTAGACATCGCCATAAACACCAATTCTCCAAATAATCGCCGTGGCATGCGGCGCGATAATAGGAATCATCACGACCGGTCGCCTATATTGAACATAAAGGGGCTGGCGTCCCGATGTTAGCAAATTGAAATAATATTTCAATCGGCGCCGGATCCGGTTTTCAACTGTTTGGGTTTTTCCGTGACCGACTCTATCTCATCCAGGCCCGTCACTTGGGTCGTCACCGACGGCAGGCTTGGCATGATCAACCAATGCCGCGGTCTGGTCGCGGCGTTAAGCGTCACTGCCGAGGAAAAAAAGATCGCGCTGGCGGCGCCGTGGCGTTGGTTGCCACCCGCCCTGACCCCGTCCCGGCTATGCGTGCTGTCCGCGGCGGGCGATGCGCTGTCGCCGCCCTGGCCGGACCTGCTTATCGGCACCGGGCGCAAATCGGTGGCGCCGGCGCTGGCGGTCAAGCGGGCCAGCGGCGGACGTACTTTTTGCGTGCAGGTGCAGAACCCCGGCGCTGCCCTGGATAAATTCGATCTGGTCATCGCACCCGACCACGACCAACTCAGCGGCCCCAACGTCCTCAATACGTTGGGCTCGTTACACGGCGTCACCGCCGACGTCCTCGACGACGCCAGGGCGCTTTTCGCCGATGCCGTCGCCGCCCTGCCGCGCCCGCTCATCGCCGTATTGCTGGGCGGCCACAACGCGGTCTACCGCATGGACGACAACGTCGCCGCACGGCTTGCCGGCGACCTGGCGGCGCTGGCCGGCGCCCCGGGCTACGGACTGGCCATTACCGCCTCGCCGCGCACGCCGCGCGAAGCGGTCGCCCTGATAAACAAGCGTCTGGCCAACGAGCTTGCGAGCTCGAAAGCGGTGTTTTGGGACGGCAACGGCGCCAACCCCTATCTGGGGTATCTGGCCCACGCCGATGCGATAATCGTCACCGGCGATTCGGTGAACATGGTCAGCGAAGCGGCGGCCACGGGAAAGCCTGTTCATGTGATCGATTTGCCGGGCGGGTCCGATAAGTTCCGCCGCTTTCACAGCGCCATGGCCGAAGCCGGGATCACTCGTCCCTTTAGCGGCGTCATCGAACACTGGTCCTATTCCGCCCCCGACGATACGGGGCGGGTGGCGGCGGAAATCCACCGCCGCATGAGCACACGCGGGGTCTGAGACATTATGCCCTTTGCATTCCCCCGATACGCGGTCTAAGAATCCAGCATGGCCGCGCTTGATCTAGCTGCAATCGAATCGGCGACACCGAGCCACGATCCATTCGAGCATGTGATCGTTCCCGGTGTCATATACAGCGATGTCTTGACGGCGATCCACGAGGACTTCCCCAGGATCGACAAGCCCGGCAGCCAACCGCTATCGCAAATATCCTATGGGCCGCACTTCGACGCGCTACTCGAAGAATTGCAAGCGCAACCGTTTGCCGAGCGGGTCGGCGCCAAGCTTGGCATCGATCTGACCGGCCGCCCCACGATGATCACGGTACGCGGCCAGTGCCGGCCCACCGACGGCAAGATTCATACCGATTCCGCGGGCAAGCTGGTGACCGTCCTGATCTATCTCAACCCCTCCTGGGAGGCGCCGGGCGGCCAGTTGCGTCTGCTGCGCAACGACTACGACCTCGAGGATTATGCGGTCGAGGTGCCGCCCGAGGAAGGCACGCTGGTGGCGTTCGCCTGCAGCCCCAATGCATGGCATGGCCATCACTCCTTCGAGGGCCAACGGCGAACAATTCAGCTAAACTGGGTCCACAGCCGGATCTATAAGACGCGCGAACAGGTTCGCCACACCCTATCGGCTGGCCTGAAGAAATTGTTCGGATAGAGCGAAAATTAACGCCATGGCCCTGAACATCGATACCTTTTCCAACACCAAAGGCGGCTTTCCGTTCTTCAAGGCCTTGGGCCATCCCGCGGTCGCGCCGAAAGCGCGCGCTCTGCTCGCCCGTCTGGCCGAGAGCGGTCCGCTGGCGATCTACGACCCGATGGGGTTCGCCACGGCGTTTTCCGAAATCTATCCGCTGACCGGCCTCGATATCGCCCACATCTATGTGCAGGATTTGTCGGCGCTGGGGTGCCAGGTTCTCGGCCGCACCACCCAGCCGGTGACCGACCTGGCCGCCGCCGATGTGGCAACGCTGCTGGTCGTCGCCTTCGACGCCGACAAGATCGTGCGCGATATCGCGCGTCTGGCGCCGCCAGAGACCAAAGTCGTCACCCTCGACGAACTGCGTCTCGACGAAAACCGGCTGACCAATAAAAAGCTCTACCTCGACCCGTTCAACTTCGCCACCAACTTCGCCTGGTTCCGCGATGCGCCGGATGGCCGCGGCGGCCGCCTGCACAGCCGCGTGGCAACCGCCAACTTCTGGCACCGCTATGGCGCCCGCGGCGTGACCCTGTGGCTGACGCTGCTCGACGAGGCCGGCGAGACGATCGCCGAGTGGGACCAGCCGCTACCCGATGCGCCCGCCGGCATCGTCATCGACAGCGCCGAGGTGCGGACCCGCTTCGGCCTCGGCGACTTTACCGGCCAATTGTTCATCCATGCCATCGGCATCGCCGGCCACGATATCGTCAAATATGCGCTCGATACGTTCGGCGACGACGCCAGGGATTTGTCGTGCACCCATGACGCCAACGCCTGGCCGGCCGATTTTTACGCCGGCCTGCCGGCGCCAAAGGCCGACGAACGGGTCCTGTTGTGGATCCAGAACAGTCACCCCTGCCCGATCCCCGCCGGCGCCGTCGGCCTCAACCCGATGGGCGACGATGGGGGCGCGGTCTGGCTGGACGTGGAAATTCCGCCCTTCGCCACCTATGCGCTCGATGTTGCCCAGTTGCTGCCGGATGTTAGCTGGCCGCAGCAGGTGGAGGTGCGCGCCGGCAAGCATTTTGTGCGGCCGCGTTACGAGATCGAACAAAGCGCGGACGGCAAAATCGCCCGGCGGCGCATGGCGCACGCCAATGTCGAGCGCACCGACCTGGAGCCCGACCCCCAGATTGCCGAGATCGGCAATTTGATGGGCAAGGGTTTTCTGCTGCCCGCCCCCGTGCTGCCGACGGAGCGCTACCGCTCGATCCTGCTGCCAACGCCGATGGCGCGGAGCCAGCAGACATTGCCGGTCGCCGCATTGGTCTACGACGCGCAAGGAAACGAGGTCGCCCGCCATGACTTCGGCGAGCTCGCCCGCGGCGACTGCACGGCAATCGATGTGGATCAAATGGGCAACGGCCAACTCAACGGCGCACTCGGCGGGGACGCCGGCCATATGGAGCTGGTGTACGACTTCCCCGCCGCGACGCGCGGCGTCGATGGCTGGCTGCACGCGTTGTTCCGCTACGAAGACCGGGTGACCGGACACGTGGCGGAATCGAGCTTCGGCGCGCATATTTTCAACACGGTGCTGACCTGGAAGGACGAACCCCAGTCCTACACCGGTAATCCGCCGGGCCTGTCGACGCGCCTGTTCCTGCGCACCGCGCCGGGCATGGCCGTGCCGGGATTGGCCGCGGATGGCGATGGCGCCGATAGTTTCTGCCAGCTCATCTACCCGGCCTCGACCCCCTGGCACGAAACCTCGCAGACCGAGTTGACGCTGCTCGCCGGTGACGGCAGCGAGGTGGCGACGCGGATGGTGAACATTCCCTGCGGTGGGTCGCTATACTGGCGGCTGTCGGACATGTTCGACGAAGACCAGCGCGCGCGCGCCGCCGAAGCCGGCCCGGTTGGCGGCGGTTACGTGATGATCCGCGATACCACCTGCCGGTTATTCGGCTATCATGGCCTGATCGCCGCCGGAGACGCCGCCTTCAGCCTCGATCATATGTTCGGTTTTTAGGCGGGAAAAACAATAAAAAATAATAAGGGGGAGAGTCATGGGGGAAAAAGAATCGCGGATCGCGACCGCGGACGGCGACATGTACGCCTTTTCGGCATGGCCGGAAGGCGATGGCCCGCACCCGGTGGTGGTGATGTACATGGACGCGCCGGGTATCCGCGAAGAGCTGCGCGATTTTGCGCGGCGTATCGCCGGCCAAGGCTATTACGCGCTGCTGCCCGACCTGTACTACCGGCTCGGCGACATCCGTTTCAACCTGGCCAACCGCAACGACAAGATGGGCGAGATGATCTTCGCCGCCTGGCACAGCCTGAGCAACGCCGGCGTCGCCAGCGACACCAAGGCGATGCTCGATTTCCTCGGCGACGACGCGGCCGCCTCCGACGGCCCCATGGGCTGCGTCGGCTACTGCATGAGCGGCGCCTTCGTGGTCACCGTGGCCGGCACCTTCCCCGACCGCTTCGCCGCCAACGCCTCGCTCTACGGGGTGTGGATCGTCACCGAGCATGACGATTCGCCGCACCTGCTGGCCGACAAGATCGAAGGCGAGATGTACCTGGCCTTCGCCGAGCACGACCAATGGGTGCCCGACAACGTGATCCCCGACCTCACCGCCGCGTTCGACACGCACGGCGTGACCCACGAGATCGAAACCTACCCCGGCACCGAACACGGCTACGCCTTTCCCGAACGCACCATGTACGACGAGGCCGCCGCCGAGGCGACCTGGGCAAAAATGTTCGCGCTGTACGAGCGCACGCTGGGGTAAATGTGTCTTGCGCGAGCCTGCCACGGCTGGGACACTTTCGTGAATTAAGATTTTCCTGAGGGAGACATCGCCATGGACACCCGCGCCGCGGTCGCGCATGAAGCCGGCCAGCCGTTGGCTATCGAAACGGTACAGCTCGACGGGCCCCGGGCCGGCGAGGTGCTGATCGAGATCAAGGCCACCGGCATCTGCCACACCGACCAGTTCACCCTCTCGGGCGCCGATCCGGAGGGGCTGTTCCCCGCCATTCTGGGCCATGAAGGCGCCGGTGTGGTGGTCGATGTGGGCCCCGAGGTTACCAGCCTGAAACCCGGCGACCATGTGATCCCGCTCTACACGCCCGAATGCCGGACCTGCGAATATTGCCTCAGCGGCAAGACCAATCTGTGCCAGGAAATCCGCGAGACCCAGGGCCGCGGCGTCATGCCCGACGGCACCTCGCGCTTCTCGTTGGGCGGCGAACCGCTGTTCCACTACATGGGCACCTCGACTTTTTCCAACTTCACCGTTTTGCCCGAGATCGCGGCGGCGAAAATCCGCGAAGACGCGCCGTTCGACAAGGTCTGCTACATCGGCTGCGGCGTCACCACCGGCCTCGGCGCGGTGATGAACACGGCCAAGGTCCAGCCCGGCGACAACGTCGTGGTGTTCGGCCTCGGCGGCATCGGCCTCAACGTCGTCCAGGGCGCGCGGCTGGCCGATGCCGGCATGATCGTCGGCGTCGATCTCAACCCCGGCCGCCGGGCGATCGCCGAAAAATTCGGCATGACCCATTTCGTCAATCCGGCCGAGGTTGAGGGCGATCTGGTGCCCTATCTGGTCGATCTCACCAAGGGCGGCGCCGACCATTCGTTCGAGTGCATCGGCAATGTGGAGGTAATGCGCCAGGCGCTCGAATGCTGCCACAAGGGCTGGGGTAAATCGACGATCATCGGGGTGGCGCCGGCGGGCGCCGAAATCGCCACAAGGCCGTTCCAACTGGTGACCGGACGGGTCTGGCAGGGCACCGCGTTCGGCGGCGCCAAGGGACGCACCGACGTGCCGAAGATCGTCGACTGGTACATGGACGGCAAGATCAATATCGACGATCTGATCACCCACACCATGCCCCTGGACGACATCAACAGCGCCTTCGATCTGATGCATAAGGGCGAATCGATCCGCAGCGTGGTGACGTTTTAGGAAGCTGCACGAAGTTCTCGCGCCAGCCTTGCCTCACAGGGGTGGCCCGACTATCTAAATAACAGCAAAATCACCATGGTTTCTTCGACCAACATAGCTGGGCAGTTCCCGGCCGCCAGCAATTGCCCAGGAACGCCAAGACATGCCCGAAACCCACCACTCCAAGGTCCTGATCATCGGCTCCGGCGCCGCGGGCTGTACGGCGGCGGTCTATGCCGCGCGCGCCAACCTGGCGCCTACGATGATCCACGGCATGCAGCCGGGCGGCCAGTTGACGATCACCACCGATGTCGAGAATTACCCGGGGTTCGCCGAGGCCATCCAGGGACCGTGGCTGATGGAACAGATGGAAGCGCAGGCGGTGAATGTCGGCACCAAGATCGTCAACGATGTGGTTACCGCCATCGACTTCAGTGCCCGCCCCTTCGCCTGCGAATGCGATTCCGGCGATATTTATACCGGCGACACCCTGATCATAACGACCGGCGCGTCGGCGCGCTGGCTGGGGCTAGAATCGGAGCAGAAATTCAGCGGCTTCGGGGTTTCGGCCTGCGCCACCTGCGACGGTTTTTTCTACCGCGACAAGCCGGTGCTGGTGGTCGGCGGCGGTAACACCGCGGTCGAGGAGGCGCTGTTCCTGACCAACTTCGCCAGCAAGGTGACGGTGGTCCATCGGCGCGATGAATTTCGCGCCGAAAAAATCATGCAGGACCGCCTGCGCCGCAATGACAAAATCGAGGTGATCTGGGACTCCGTCCTCGAAGAAGCGGTGGGCACCGACAACCCGCCGGGTGTCACCGGGGCGCGGGTGCGCAATGTCAAAACCGATGAGGTCACCGAAATTGCGGTCGACGGTATTTTCATCGCCATCGGCCACGATCCCAACACGGCGCTGTTCAAAGGCCATCTGGATATGGACGGCGACGGCTATTTGATTACCGCGCCCGACAGTACGGCGACCAACATTGCCGGCGTGTTCGCCGCCGGCGATGTGAAGGACAAAGTGTTCCGCCAGGCCGTTACGGCGGCCGGCATGGGCTGTATGGCCGCACTGGAAGCCGAGAAATTTCTCGCTGCGGCCGAGGCGGATGATGCCCGCGATGCCGCCGAATAAGCCGTTGCCGATCAACCCAAGCGACGACGGAGCCCCCCGCTAATGCCGATGGACTGGGACAAATTACGGATATTTCATGCGGTGGCGGAGGCCGGCAGCTTCACCCACGCCGGCGACAGCCTCCATTTGAGCCAGTCGGCGATCAGCCGGCAAATCAGTTCGCTCGAGGAATCGCTCAGTTGCCGGCTGTTCCACCGCCATGCGCGCGGCCTGCTGCTGACCGAGCAGGGCGAATTGCTGTACCGCACCGTGCACGAAGTCTACGCCAAGCTGACCATGGCTGAGGCCCAACTCAACGACGCGCAGGACCGGCCACAGGGCCCACTCAAGATCGCGACGACGGTCGGCCTGGGGTCGTTGTGGCTGACGCCGCGCATCCGCGAATTCATCGATCTCTACCCCGATATCGAGGTCACGCTGATTACCTCGGACGAGGAGTTGGACGTTTCCATGCGCGAGGCCGACTGCGCCATCCGCCTGACGCCGCCGACCCAGCCGGATTTGATCCAGCGCCGCATTACCCGCGTCAACACCCATGTTTTTGCGTCGTCCGAGTACCTGCAGCAAAACGGCATGCCCGACCGCATTGCCGACCTCAACAATCATAAATTGATCGTCTACAGCGAAGATAGCGTCATGCCGGCGCCCAACCTAAACTGGCTGCTCAACGCTGCGCGCGAAGCCAGCGGCGGCGAACCGCGGAAAATCCTGACCCTCAATAACCTGTATGGCATGGTCCGCGCGGTCGAAGCGGGAATTGGCATCGCCGGTTTGCCCGATTTTCTCGCCCGGGAATCGCGCAGCCTGGTGCGAATTTTGCCTGAGCTCGAAGGCCCCGGCTACGATGCTTTTTTCGTATATCCCGAAGAATTGCGGGCGTCGCAGCGCATTGGCGTGTTCCGCGATTTCCTCATCAGCAAGGTCGCCGAAACACGATTCTAAGTGCAAAATGTTAGCGCCCTACAGATCAAGCCATTGATTATAAATAGTTTATTAGATATCGAAAAATTGCATACCTGATTAACAATTTCAGAACATTGAGATCGCGCGCCGGCGCTCTATTTACAATGATGTAGCGACGCTCCCAACGCGTCGCCCGCGTATCACGCGCCCCCCTCCCGGCGCGCACGCGAAGGGTTGCGCAAGCAGCCCTTACGTCTCCCAAGACGTAAAGCCTCCCTGTTCAACTCGGCCGGGCCCTTATCAGGGTCCGGCCTTGTTTTTAAGATTGCCGAGACCGGCGCTCATGCGGCTACCGGTAGAGCGCTTCTTTTTCCATGCCGGTGTACATATCGGCCACAAATTCCGAGTAACCATTGAACAATTGCGTCGGCACACGATCGCGCTGGCTGCCGCCGAGCAGCCATTCGGTGGCCTGGCTCCAGCGCGGATGATCAACCTCCGGGTTCACGTTGGCCCAGAAGCCGTATTCCTTATCCTGCAGCGACTCCCAGAAAGTCGTGGGACGCCGGTCGGTGAAGGTGAAGCTGATGATCGACTTGATCGATTTGAAGCCGTACTTCCACGGCACCGCCAGACGCAACGGCGCACCGTTCTGCTTTGGCACCGGCTTGCCGTAGAGCCCGGTCACTATGAAGGCGAGTTCGTTGGTCGCCTCTTCGATGGTCAGGCCCTCGGTGTAGGGCCAGGGATACCAAAACTGGCGTAGTCCGGGCATTTCCGACTTGTTTTCCGAGATCGTGCGCATGGTTACATATTTCGCGCCGGACATCGGCTTCGCCAACTCGACCAACTGGCGCATCGGGAAGCCGGACCACGGCACCGCCATCGCCCACGCTTCGACGCAGCGATGGCGGTAGAGGCGCTCTTCCAGCGTGACCTTTTTCAACAGATCGTCGATGCCGATCGTGAATGCCTTCTCGACCAAGCCGTCGATGGAAATCTCCCACGGGCGGATGCTGAGCCGCTGGGCGCTGCGCGAGATTTTCTTGTGGGAGCCGAATTCGTAAAAATTATTATAGGTGATGGCGTCTTGCTCGGCGGTGATCTCGCGGTCGAGCACGTATTTCGGATTGCGCTCTACCGGATACAGGCCCACCGTCGGGTCCTCGCCCTTCGCCGCCAGCGCGTTGCCCGCCATCAGCATCGAAGCAGCCCCTGCGATAATCGGGCCGGCAGCGATGGTCTTGGCGATTTGGCGACGGTTTAAAAACACATCTTCCGGCGTCGCCATATGTTCGGGCAATTCCCAACCGCGTTTAACTTTAACGAGCATCATTCCTCCATACGTCTAGGGCACACGCTCCGGGCGCATTATGTCCCCCTTACAATGGGTAGAACGTACACGAAACGCAACTCAATCGCAGATCAAAGTTTTGTCATGGAATAAACCGCTATTAGCGGTGTTAACCCTGGTTTCAGGCCGTCTTCGGGGCTACCAAGCGCTCTATGGGCTGGTCGCGGATCGGCCAATGGAGCAGCGCCGCGATGAGGCCGAGCGCGATCGAGGCGTACCACATCGAGGTGTAGCTGCCGGTCGCATCGAAGGCGACGCCGCCGAGCCAGGCGCCGAAAAACGCCCCAATCTGGTGGCTGAAAAAGACGAACCCGAACAGCATGCCGAGATGTTTGGCGCCGAATATACGCGCCACCACACCGCTGGTCAGCGGCACTGTCGACAGCCAGAATAGGCCGAACAGACCGGCAAAGGCATAAATCGTCCATTCCGTCGTCGGCAGAATCATCAAGGCGGCAATCAGGACCGCGCGGGCGATATAGATGAAACTCAGTAAGTTTTTCTGGCGATATTTCTTGCTCGATTCTCCGGCGATATAGGTGCCGACGATATTGCCGAACCCGATCATGGTCAGCGCCGCCGCGCCGACACCGGCGCTCAAACCCTGAGTATCGATATATCCGGGTAAATGCGTTCCGATGAACGTAACGTGAAAACCGCAGACAAAAAAACCGGTGACCAGCAACAGGTAGCCGGAGTTCTTGCGCGCCGCCGAAATCACCTCGCGTAAATTCAGGTCGGGCTCATCGGTGGTTGTGTCTTCTGCATATTTGAACAGGCGCGCCAGTATCGCCACCAAAACGACGATACCCGCAGACGCCAGCAAAGCGAAAAACCAGCCGGCAACGCCGATAACGGCTTGGCTCACGCTCGGCAGGACCATGGGCCCCAATGCGCCGATCGTGCTGACCAGGGCCACCGCATAAGTACGGTTCTCCGCCGCCACGGCCCGCGAAACAGCACTGTAAACGACGGCAATTCCCGCACCGGCCATGCCCAGGCCAATCAAAACGCCGCCGGTGAGTAACAATTCGGTCGGGGTAATGGCGTTCGCCATACCGATGACGCCAATGGCATAGAAAATCGATCCGCTAGCGATCACTTTACCTGCGCCATAGCGGTCGGCGAGGCCGCCGACGAACGGCTGAGCCACCCCCCACAACAGGTTTTGAATCGCCATGGCGAGCCCGAACAGGCCCCGGCTCCATTCCAGATCGAAAGTCATCGGCACGAGGAAAAGGCCGAACGTCTGGCGCACCCCCAGGGTAATCCCCAGCACACCCGCGGCGGCGATGATGACCTTAACCTGCGAACGCGAAACTGCGCGGCTCATGACCTTTTCCAATGCTCGACGAGGTTCACCTGCTGGGACGTTACATGCGATCTGATTTATGAACTGTCAACGTCGCCCGACGGTTGCGGATCAGATCGAATCGCGGCCCAATTTACGGCGTAGCTGACGGATGATGCCGCGCGTTCCCGTCAGATGAGGGTGCATCTTTACCGCCGCCTCGAATGCCGACAGCGCCGCTTCGGGATCGCCGCGCTGCATTTGGATCTGTCCAAGACCGCTGAGCGCGCCGAAATGGCGCGGCTCCAAATCGAGCGTGACATCCACATCGGCAATCGACTCGGCCAAATTGCCGAGCAGGAAATGCACCGTGGCCCGCTTGTTCCAGGCCTCGGCGTAATCCGGCGCGAGATCGACCAGATCGTCGAAAACCATCAACGCCTCGCCCAATCGCCGGCGGCCCATCAAGAAGATGCCCTGTTCCATCAGCGAGAACAGTTCCGCGTCATCGTTGCTGGTCCAGATTTCCCAAATTTTCCCGTGGGCAGACGACACCGCGTCAGGGTCGCTGCTGGTTTGCAGCACCGCAAACAGTCCGTCGAGGCGCGGATCCTTTTGATCGGCATTGGCCGTCACCGGCCACACCAAGCCGAACGCTATCATGGAACCTACGATGAGTCGCCGCATGGCCATAAATATCGTCCTATTCCGGTGCGCCGCCAATCCTCACCGGGCGCCAAGCACGAAGAAGTGAAGGAGGGCTGGGCCGGTCACTCTTGTGTGTGACTTAGGCGAGCGCCCCCGGCTTGGGGCCGCCGGTCGCCCAGTCGAGCAACTCCACGGTATGGACGATCGGCGCGTCGATGGCGTCGGCCAATTGGGTCATGCAGCCTATATTGCCGGTGGCGACGATATCCGGCGTGGTCGCCGCGATAGTGGCGGCCTTGCGGTCGCGTAACTGGTCGGCCAAATCGCTCTGCAAAATGTTGTAGGTCCCCGCCGAGCCGCAGCACAGATGGCCTTCGGCCGGCTCGCTGACCGTGAACCCGGCGGCCGACAGCAAGTCGCGCGGCTGGCGGTGCACGCTTTGGCCATGCTGCAGGGAACAGGCGGATTGGTAGGTGACGCGCAGACCGGCCGCATTCCCGGAGGACGGTAAGTCGATGTCGAGCTCGGCAACGAATTCGCTGACGTCGCGCGCCATTAGCGAAATCCGCTCCGCCTTGTGGGCATAGTCCGGGTCGTCGCGGAACATGAAACCGTAATCCTTGACCTGGGTGCCACAGCCGCTGGAATTTATGATCACGGCATCGAGCCCGCCACCGTCGATCTCGCGGGTCCAGGCATCGATGACGGCCTTTGCCTGGGCGTGCGACGGGTCGACCTTGCCCAGATGGTGGACCAGCGATCCGCAGCAGCCGGCGCCGTCGGCAACCACCACTTCCACGCCGAGGCGCGTCAGCAGGCGCACCGTGGCCTCGTTGATCTGTGGCGCTAGCACGGTTTGCGCGCAGCCGTTGAGCAGGGCGACCCGTTTGCGGCGCGTGCCCTCGGCGGCGATCACCTGCGGCTTGTCGACCGGCGACGGCTTCGGCATGCGCCGCGGTGCCAGCGCCAGGCTGGCGCGCAACCGCTTGGGCAGCAGTCCGGCAAAGGGGCGCGCCACCTTCGCCGCGCGCAGTACCAGCCGAAATCGCGACGGATAAGGGATGGTCATCGCCAGGCCCCAGCGGATCAATCGATCCATCAGCGGCCGGCGGTAGGTCTCCTCGATATGCTTGCGCCCCTGGTCGACCAAGTGCTGATAGTGCACCCCCGACGGACAGGTGGTCATGCACGCCACCCACGACAGGCAACGGTCGATATGGGTGACCACTTCGCGGCTGGCCGGCGCATCGGTCTCCAGCATCTGCTTCATCAGATAGATACGCCCGCGCGGACTATCGAGCTCGTCGCCAAGCAACACATAGGTCGGGCAGGTGGCGTTACAGAACCCGCAATGGACGCACGCACGCAGAATGTCGTTGACCGCCGCGGTATCGGAATCGGCCAGTTGAGCCAGCGAAAAGTGGGTCTGCATCGCCCTTAGACCCCCCGGTACATGCGGCCAGGGTTGAGGATGCGCCGCTGGTCGAAGCTGTCTTTCACCCGCGCGGACAGGGCGGCCAAACCGGCTGCCTGGGGCTGGAAGACCTCGACCAGCGCCCGCACCTCGTCGGAAGCCCGCACCAGCGTGGCATGCCCGCCGCCATTCTGACTGAGGGCCGCGCGCACGGCGGTGGTTCCGCCGTCATCACGCTCATCGTCACCCCCGTCGTCGGCGCGGTACCAAATCAACCCGCCGCCCCAGTCGTAAAACGCCGCGCCCGGCCGCGCGTTGGTTATATCGCGCACCACCGCCGCGCCTTCGCTCGCAGTCACTGAAATACGCCACAGGGGCCTATCGCCGGCCTGGAACGGGCTAACGTCGCGCACCTCCTGCCAGAACAGGGCCGAGTTGGCGCTGTGCAGTTCTTCGAGCTCCCCGAACGGTCCCAGCAGACCGCGCAGCGCTTGCAGGCGCGCGGCCACCGACGGGCCGAACCCCTCGATGCGCAATGCGGTCACCGCGCCGCCAGCGCCGCT
>Ga0114950_10001665_pt1 | contig 16814 bp, 14 predicted proteins | sample N075metaG_FD_83503 | JGI IMG/M metagenome (GOLD analysis project Ga0114950, IMG submission 83503) | Deep subsurface microbial communities from Kermadec Trench to uncover new lineages of life (NeLLi) - N075 metaG | ecosystem: Environmental > Aquatic > Marine > Ocean trench > Sediment | place... | reverse complement strand
TTTGACAAATGTATTTTTTTCAGCGCGGTCGCATCTGGAATCTTGACGGCATTGTTGTTGTTCGTTCTGATTGGTGGTAATGAGGAAGGTTCCCTGACGGAATATTTTCATCAACAGGTCAAGGAACAATTAAAAGGTGCCCTCGAAACGGCAGAAGCAGACGGTGAAAACCCGGCAGATTTGCAAGCGGCGGAAGAATTCATGGAGAGAGCCGCGCAGATGATTGCTTCGTCCTACCCGGCTTTTATAATGGTAGGAACATTCATCGCGGCGATTTTGAATTATGCCATGGTACGATTGCTGTGGATTCGATTTTACGGCAGGGAATTATTTTCGGAAAAAAAGTTTTACGAGTGGATCATTCCTGATCCCCCAATTTGGTTACTGATATCATCCGTTCTGGTGTTGGTATTAGCAGAAGGGGGGATTGAAACCGTTGCGCTCAATATTTTTGTGGTGATGGTCTTTTTATATTTTTTGCAAGGATTGGCCATCACAGTTTATTTTTTGAAATCCCGTAATGTTGCGGTATTTTTATGGGTCATCCTTTTCGTTGTGATGTTGATCCAACCCATTCTTATGGGCCTTGTGGTCGGCATCGGGGTGTTTGACATGTGGGTGGATTTTAGAAAATTACGTCGGGTGGAGGAAAATTCCGCCGATTGATGGAACGCTATTATATTGTTAAGGGAGTAAAACAGAATCATGAAATTGTTGCTTAAAGAAGATGTAGAAGGTATTGGAGATTGTGGTGATGAGGTGACAGTTAAAGATGGCTATGGGAGGAATTTTCTCATTCCCAAAGGAAAGGCTATCCTGGCGACACCAAGAAACGTTAAGCAATTCAACCATCAGAAATCAGTTGTTCAGGCCCGGCTTAAGAAAGTTATTCATGCCGCTAAGGGACGCGCGGGTGAAATATCGCAAGTCTGTTGCACGATAATCAAGAAGGCTGGCGAGCAGGGCAAATTGTTCGGTTCCGTCACCACTCAGGAGATTGTGGAACAGCTCCGGTCCAAGGGTGTGGAGATTGACCGAAGAAAAATTCAATTGAAAGAGCCGATCAAAGCCGTGGGCGAATACCAGGTGCCGGTTAAACTTCACCAGGAAGTGACGGCAGAGATCAAAGTAATCGTCGTTGCGGCGCTGGAACCGGAAAAAGATAAAGAAAAAGAACCAGCCGCAGAAGAGGCTCCAGAAACCGAGGCGGATCAAGAAACCGAGGCGGATCAAGAAACCGAAGCGGATCAAGAAGCCGAGTCTACGGAATCGTGATCCAACTATAGATCGTCAGGTGCCCTGAAAAAAGATGCCTACTGCCATCACTGATATTTCACTGATCAAACTCCCGCCTTATAACCTGGAGGCGGAGCAGGGGGTTTTAGGGGCCTGCCTGAAATCTCAGGACGGCTTTGCCAAAGCCCTCGAAATTCTGAGCGCGGAGGATTTCTACAAAGGCGCGCATAGAAAAATCTTCACAGTGATGCAGGAACTGTTCGAAGCCAACGAGCCTATTGATGTGCTCGTGATTGCCGAACGCCTGCGCAAAAAAAATGAACTTGATTCAGTAGGGGGTATTGACTACCTGACCGTCCTGGAAGACTTTGTTCCCACCGCCACAGCGATTATTCACCACGCCAAAATTGTTCGAGAGAAAAAAATCCTGCGCGATCTCATCGAGACCGCCACAGAAATTGTCAACAAAGGCTACAGCGATTCCGAAGAGGTCGACCAGGTTCTGGACGATGCAGAGCGGGCGATCTTCCAAATCTCCGAACGTAGAACCCGCAAAAGTTTTTTTACTATCAAAGAAGTCATCAAAGACAACTTTGTATCCATCGAAAAATTGTTTGAATCGCCGGGAATGGTCACCGGAGTGCCCACGGGATTCGTTGATTTGGATAATCTCACCTCTGGTTTACAGCCTTCCGATCTGATCATCCTCGCCGGTCGACCAAGTATGGGCAAGACCAGTCTCGCATTGGATATTGGTCGCTACGCGGCCATGCACGCCAAGGTACCGACAGCAATTTTCAGCATGGAAATGTCGAGAGAGCAACTGGGTATCCGCATGTTGTGTTCCGAAGCGAGAGTGAACTCCTCGAAACTACGCACGGGCTATATTGCCAAGAATGACTGGCCCAGGTTGACCGAAGCCGCTGGCAGACTTTCCGAAGCGCCCATATTCATTGATGATACACCTGCTTTGTCGAGCCTGGATGTACGAGCCCGGGCGCGTCGTCTGGCGGCGGAGCATGATATCGGCCTGGTCATCATCGATTATCTGCAGTTGATGCAGGGCCGTGGAAAAACCGAGAGTCGGCAATTGGAAGTGTCCGATATATCCCGAGGGCTCAAGGCCCTTGCCAAAGAACTCAATGTGCCGATCATCGCCCTGTCTCAGCTCAGTCGGGCAGTGGAGAGCAGAGTCGATAAAAGGCCGATGCTTTCCGATCTGCGAGAATCCGGCGCCATCGAGCAGGATGCAGACGTGGTGGCATTCATTTATCGCGATGAAGTGTACAATCCAGCAGGGGATCAAGTGGGCATCGCAGAAATCCTGATCCGCAAACACAGAAACGGTCCCCTTGGCGATGTAAAATTAAACTTCGAAAGCCAGTACACCCGCTTCCATAATTTTACCCAACTAGAAGAACCATCCATTTAAAGAATTTTCATACGTGCCCTGGAGAGGCAAAAGCCAAACCCCAAAACCTCTGGATCGTCGCGCCGCTTAGAGCGGTTCGCGAAGACGTATTAAATAGTAAAAGACTTGACCTTTTTCCGCGTTTACCTTCAAATAAGATATTGCCCACTACCCAAACATTTTAATACACCTAGCGAAAAATACCTATGTTTTACATTAAAAAATTATATGTAACTAGTCAATATTTAATAGTTATTTTATTATTATTTTTCTCTAGTCAGAGTTATGCGCAAATTCCCAATCATCAGCAAATGCCAAAACTTTCCTCTAAACAAATGGCCGAGATGTACCACAGGCGAGGGGAATACGATCAGGCAATCAAGATATATCGATCCCTGTTAGAGTCGGGGGAAAGGGATAGTACCTTGTTTCGTGGCCTCATTAGAACCTGGAGGGCATCGGGGAAAAGCCTTTTAGCGAAAGAGTTTATCAAGGAATTTATTGGCAAAAATCCCGATTGCTCGGGGTGCTGGTATGGCTCGGGATACTTAAACTATTTGGAAAAAGAGGATGTCGAGGCGGAAAAGAATTTTCTAAAAGCCATTGAATTGAATCCGGAAAATGCAATGGCCTGGAATAACCTGGGAGCTGTGAGAACTCGCACAAAATCATACACTATGGCGGTCAAGAACATCAAAGAAGCGATCTGGCTGGACCAGGATAACTCTATGTTTTACAATAACTTATGGATAGTTTATGAGGATATGGGGGAGAATGGCTTGTTTTTTGCAGAATTTGAGAAGTATGTGCTTAGAGGCCCTAGAAAAATGGCTGTTGGCTATGGAAAAGCGATCGCTCGGAAGCTAAGGCAGAAAGGGTTTGCAGTTTATTCCAAAGGAAATTTGGACGAAGCGCTAAAACAATTTCAAGAAATGGTGGAGATTTACCGAAAGATTGATTATAAGCCTGGATTGGTGCCAGGTTTATTCAGTTTAGGACTGCTACTTGAGGAGAAGGGAGAGCCTTCACTGGCATTAGAAAAATACAAGCAGTTGTTGAAAATCAATCCCAACCATATTCAGGCAAGAGAAAAAATTAAAGAGGAATAAAATCTCAGGCATTTTAAAAATATCAATGCCGAAAGCTTTTAATTTCCAGTTGACAAGTAAGGTCTTTAAACGCTAGGATTTAACGGATTATCAGCCAGTTTCAGAATTGGAATGAGGAGGAAGGGTGAGGGAAGATCAATATACCATTGTAATTTTTCCAGGAGTGGCCGATGCTCCCAAAAGTTTTACTGTGGGTAAAAGGTTCATTTATATTTCGCTTATTTCGGCTCTGATTTTCACAGTGAGCCTTTCTGGCCTGTCATATTTTTTTGGCAAAAGGTATTTTCAGTTTCTTGGCAACCAGGGTGAAGTCTCCGAGCTCAGACGAGATGCCAAAGTTAGAAAAATTAAAGTCGAGGAATTATCTCAGCGCATTAAAAACTTCGAGTCGAAAATGGCAAGGCTCGAACGTTTTGAAAATAAATTGCGAGTCATCACAGCTCTCGAAGATTCTCCTAAATCCATTGAAAAGAATTGGGGGCTTGGTGGGCCTTATGGCTTAACGACCAGTAGTTATACTACAGTATTGGAAAAAGAAGCGATATCCATGGTCGAACGAATGAACAATGAATTGGATCAATTGGATCGTCAGGCTAAAATCGAGACAATAAGTTTTCAAGAACTGGATGAATTTTTCAAAAATCAAAAGTCTCTTCTTTCTTCAACTCCTTCGGTTTGGCCGACTCGCGGATGGGTGACTTCAAGTTTTGGATATAGAAAATCACCGTTTACTGGACTTCGTGAAAAACATGAAGGATGGGATATCGGCGCTCGCTTGGGATCCAACATTCGTGCCACAGCAGATGGTATCGTGGTGGTCGCAGGTCGTGAACATGGTTACGGCAAATTGATTGAAATTGATCATGGTTATGGAATCGTTACCCGTTACGGTCATAACTCCAAAAATATTGTCAAGGTAGGGGACCGAGTTCAGCGCGGTCAAACGATCGGTTTGGTAGGGAATACTGGCCGAAGCACCGGGCCGCATTTGCATTATGAAGTGCGATTGAAAGGAGTGCCTGTTAATCCAAAGAATTATATCCTTGAGGATTAAGGTTCGGGATTGTATCCTAAATTATTGACTCTAAATGGTTAATTTAATTTCTTTAGCCATGAGCTGGCCCCGATCTTATTGGCTGAGCGCGCGAGGGAAGGGAAGCTCAAACCAGTTAGAAGTTTTCTTCAATAGAAAATTTCCTGCCTTAGAATTTCATTCCTGGTTTTTCAGGGGGCACTTGCCCTTTCACCATAAGAATACCCTATCGCTTTAGGTTTGGAAATTATCATTACATCTCGTAAAATATAACGGACGGGTTTGTTTAAACTGATGCATGATATTCCGCAATTTATAGAATTAACCACGAAGCATACGGGTCTGATTTGAACCGTCATTGCGATTGTCAAGCCTTTTGCTATTAAAACACACACGGATAGTTAGCTTGAGTGTTTTGTTCTGGCAGACCACATCTCTTATTCATAATTCCTACGGACCTTGTCCGCTTTTTTGACTTCAAAGGTGACAATAAAAAAATGGTAATGAATTTCTTTAAAAATTTAATAGGGACGCGCAATGATCGCCTGCTCAAAGGTTATCAGGGTCGGGTGGATGAGATTAACCAGCTGGAAGAATCTATTCAGGCGCTCAGCGATGACCAGTTGCGTGGCAAAACTACCGAGCTCCGGACTCGGTACAAAGAAGGAGCTAACCTGGAGGAGCTATTGCCCGAGGTGTTTGCTGTCGTCCGTGAAGCGAGTGTGCGGACTCTTAAAATGCGGCATTTCGATGTTCAGTTGATTGGCGGTATGGTCCTTCACGATGGCAAAATTGCAGAGATGAAAACGGGTGAGGGAAAAACCCTTGCTGCTACTCTTCCGGTGTATTTGAACTCCATTGCAGAGAAAGGTGTCCACGTGGTTACGGTGAACGATTACCTAGCCAAACGGGACTGCGAATGGATGGGGGTCATCTATAGTTTTCTGGGACTTTCCATGGGAACTATTTATCACGACATGCCTGAAGATGAGCGCAAGGAAGCTTATAACGCAGACGTGACCTATGGCACTAATAACGAATTTGGGTTCGACTACCTCAGAGACAATATGAAATTCTCCGAGGAGCAATTTGTGCAACGTCCTCTCAGCTTCGCCATAGTGGACGAAGTGGACAGTATCCTTATCGATGAATCGCGGACACCGTTGATCATTTCCGGTCCGGCGGAGGCATCGACGACGAAATACTACGAGGCCAACCGGGTGATTCCCAACCTCAAAAAAGAAGAGCATTACACAACGGAAGAAAAGAGTAAAACCGCGTCATTAAATGAAGAGGGAATTTCCTATCTGGAAAAGTCTCTCGACCTTGAAAACCTCTATGATCCTGTCAATATAGAAATTCTTCACTGCATCCAACAGGCCCTCAAAGCCCACGCCATGTTCAAAAACGAGGTCGACTATGTGGTGAACGATGGCCAGGTCGTGATCATCGATGAGTTCACTGGCAGGATGATGTCTGGACGGCGTTACAGTGATGGCCTACATCAAGCTTTGGAGGCAAAGGAAGGTGTCAAAATCGAAAATGAAAACCAGACGCTTGCCAGCATCACCTTTCAAAATTACTTTCGTATGTATGACAAGCTGTCGGGTATGACTGGTACGGCAGATACCGAGGCGGCGGAGTTTCAGTCTATTTACAAATTGGAAGTCATGGTGATTCCGACCAATATGGACATGATTCGCGAAGATTGTGCTGACGTGATCTATAGAACGGAAGCGGAGAAGTTTGATGCGATTTTGGATGAGATTCGCGAGTTGAATGAAATTGGCCGGCCGGTTCTTGTCGGCACAATCTCCATCGAAAAATCTGAACAACTTGGACAGCATCTGAAAAAAGCCGGTGTTGCTCACAAGGTTCTTAACGCCAAGCACCATGAAAAGGAAGCTGAAATCATCGCAGCAGCGGGGCAAAGGGGAGCGGTGACGATTGCCACTAATATGGCGGGCCGTGGAACGGACATTGTTCTTGGAGAAGGAGTCCCGCAGCTTGGTGGCCTGCACATCCTTGGAACCGAACGGCATGAAAGTCGACGCATCGACAATCAGTTGCGCGGCCGCTCTGGCAGACAAGGGGATATGGGGTCATCGCGATTCTTTTTGTCGCTTGAAGATGATCTCTTACGAATTTTTGGTTCCGATAAAATATCCGGGGTCATGGCCAGACTGGGGATGGAAAACGGCCAGCCAATTGAACATCCTATGGTGAGTAAAGCCATCGCTAACGCGCAGAAGAAGGTGGAAGCGCACAACTTTGATATTCGTAAACATCTTCTTGAATACGATGATGTGATGAACCGGCAACGGGAAGTATTTTATGAGTTGCGGCGTAATATCATCAAGGGAGACAATCAAAAAGAAATTCTCTTCGATATGGTCGATGAAGTAGTCGATGGAATTTTGGCAGACGTTGCCCACGAAAAACTGTATCCGGAGGAGTGGGATATTGAAAGCCTCAATGAGAGCCTGGGACGGCAGTTTACGATTCATGTGGAAAAAGCCAGCGACAATGAACTGGTGTTTAACGATTCAAAGACCCTTTCCCTCGAGGATTGTAACCGCGAAAAATTGCATGATATGATTTTTGACTTGGCTGAGGAATTATATGCCAAGAAGGAAACGGAGGTCGAGGCGCCAATCATGCGGCATGTGGAAAAATCGGTGATGCTACAGATCATCGACACCTTGTGGAAAGATCATCTGCTGAATATGGATCATATGAAAGAGGGAATCGGGCTTCGTGGCTACGCGCAAAAGAACCCGCTGACAGAATACAAGAAAGAGGGATTCGTGATGTTTCAGGAGATGATGGATCGAATCCAGAAAGATACGACCGAATATTTATTTAAGGCCCAAATCACCACGGAGGTCAATTCCCCTGACATGGAAATGGGCCCGCCGCAAACGATGGTGGAGCACCGAGGCGGTACAGCGGCAGTGGAAAGCAAGCCTGAAACTGTTAGGCGGGACGAAAAAAAGATTGGTAGAAACGACCCCTGCTATTGTGGTAGTGGCAAGAAATACAAAAAATGCCACGGCCAGTAAAAAACTAGCGGTGGCATTGCTTATATCATCAGGATTTAATTTCCTAAGGCTTGTAGTGGGGAATGTTATTAATGCTCCAAAGACTCCTGGCATTCAATGCATAAGGAGGTCAGCGGCAGAATTTGTAATCTTTTGGCACCAATTTTTTTTTCGCAGGAATCGCATATCCCATAGAGCCCGTCCTTCATTTTGAATAGTGCTTCATCGATGAGCTTCAATTCGTTGCGGTCCCTGCTGGATAGTTGAAAGCCCATTTCCCTGCTTTCCAGGCTGGAAGCTAAATCAATTTCATTACTAAAATTCAATTCCCCAACATTACGTTCTTGTGCTTGAGAGGACTCTAAAAGGTGCAAGAGTTCTGTCCGGTTCTCCACCAGACGTTCGCGAATTTTCAAAGTGGTCCCATCCAGTTTGACCGGTTTTCTGGGCTTGGGTTGGGTTTCTATTGGGATATCCTGCTGGTCACCCTTCTTTTTGGAAGGCGCAGACTTTGCGGAGGATTCTTTCGGTTTGGCTGTTTTTGATTTTGCCTTCACCACCGACTTCGTCTCGGTTTTTGTTTTGCTGGTTGCTTTAGTTTTGGTTTTTGCTTTCACTTTTGTTTTGGATTTTGCTTTTGCCGAACTTTTGGATTTGGCTTGAGTCTTAGGTTTTTTGACGGAATTTTTAGGTGTGGACTTCGTCTTGGATTTTGCAGGCCCTTTTTTGGCAATAGTCTTCTTCTTGACTGCAGGTTTTTTCCTTACAGCTTTCTTTTTTGTGACCTTTTTTTTTTTTGACACCCTTAAACCTCCTTGAGTTTTTATTCTTTTTGAGAGGAGAGGAACTTGGTGCTACGCATCAGAATGAATATCTTCACATATGAAAAAGGAACTAAAAGTTATATTTCTATAAGGAACTAGTTTATCCGCTGGTTAATTATTTAGCAATGAACTTCTAAATAACACGCCTGCAGTGTCTGATCGCTTGACCAGACCAGCCAGGGGAGGGATGGTCCCTAGTATATGTTCATCCACTATTTATGAGAAGACTACAATTAAAATTTTAATGAATCACATTAATTGTAAACTAACCATAATTTGGTCTGGAATTTTAGCATTTACACCTAAAAATCACAATGATTTATTTTCTCCAGATGATGCACATGGCCCCACACAGTCAAATATAGGATGAGAAGTTGAGCTGTTTGACAAGTGTTCTGGAATTCAGCTGTCCATTTCATAGTCAACGACTACTGAGTGGGAGCATAGGGAGCGCATTAATTTAGCAACGGGGACGTGGTTTTCGTGTGTGGCGTAGGTAGTCAAGCCTTCAATATCATCAAAATGGGTGGTGAGAACCACATCATAACTTCGATCTGATTCAGAAAAATTAATTCCCACTTCAATGTATCGCAGAACCTTAATTTTTCCTTCCATCCCACGCAATGCCTGAACTACATTTTCAAGGTTCGCGGGAGTTTTATCTGAAAGTTTGAACATCACAATGTGCTTTACCATCTCCTCAATCCTTTTCGACCGGCCAATTCTGTTTTCAATGCAGGAATTTTAATTAATCCCACTAGTGGGCCGGGCCACGCCCGGTGGAAATAGGTCATAGCTTGCTTTAGCAATTTAGATCATCAAGCCTTTAAAGTATTGGGAGGCCGGAGACAGGAAGCCGGAGGCCGGTTGAACCCAAGCTCTTTAAAACTTATTCCCCATGGATTGCTAAAGTATCTTGCACTAGCGACAACATTTTAGTTCATACTTCCTGCGGGCGTTGCCCACCTGCAAAATCCCTCAAGGAGTTCCCATTTACTTGCAACGGGGCCGTTCATTTCGGCGAAGCATATCATTTCGTGGCGGTTTTTTCCATGAAATTGCTGGATGGTAGCAGATGAATGGGAAAGGGGAATTATTTGCGGTGAAGCATTTAGTTGGTCGCTTGATGTGATATATTATTCCTCATCAATTTTATAGTTATAAAAATTTAGGTTAACCATAGAGAAATGGTGGGTTTATGTCCTGGCTTTTAGGCGCGGGAATGGGTTTTCTGCGAGGCGGTCCTTTAGGAGCAATTGTGGGGGGCGGCATTCAACATTTTGTGACCAGAAAATTCAGTAGCCAAAACAATAAAAATCTTCCGGGGATTGAGGATCGCGGTGTTTTCGTCACCTCTCTGATCGTCATTCTGACCAAAGTCGCTTTGGAGAAAGGGCCTCTCACTTCTAAGGAAGTCCAGATCATCTACCAGTTTTTTATAAAAAATTTGAATTATAAAATTGCAGACCTTCCCCTCATTAATGAAATCATTGGCGAAGCGCGCAAGTTGAATCCTGATATCGAGCCTTTTGTGGCGCAATACAGAAAATCTTCGCAAAATTTGTATAATCAATTATTACTTGCCCTGGCGTATCAGATAAGCTTGGCAGAGGGCGGGATCATCGATGCCGCGCAAGAGTCCATCAACCGACTGGCTCAGTATTTAGGGATTGATACTGAATCGCACCAACGAATGCGAAATAAATATTCATTGGGAGAATGGGTCACTCCCTATTCAGTTTTGGGGGTGGAGACTTCTGCAAGTTTTGAAGAGATCAAAAAAGCCTACCGCAAACGGGCAGCCGAATTTCATCCGGACCGAGTCTCCCATGCAGGAAAAGACCATGCGGAAGAGGCGCATTTAAAGTTTTTGCAGATTCAATCGGCTTATGAAGAATTGGAGCGCCTGAGGAGATCTTGATCGGCACGGGGCGGTTTGCTTCTGTGTTTTATTCGCTGTCGGACTCGGGAGGATTTTTCGGTTGTAACTTCAAGACGATGACGGATTGTATCTGGCGTTTGCTGGCGTCTTTCACCGTTAATCGGTAATCGTTGACAGTGACCTGAGCGCCTATGCTGGGGATTTTTTCCAATTTATCGATGATCAAGCCGCCCAGGGTTTCGTAATCTCCTTTTGGCAGACCGAGCTGGAGAGTTTCGTTGATGACTTCGATTTCCATATCGCCTTCAATCAAATATCCGCCATCGGCGTAGTTTTCAAACAGTTTTTCCGGTTTGTCGTATTCGTCCTCGATTTCGCCTACAATTTCTTCAAGCAAATCTTCGATGGTGATGATGCCGATACATCCCCCGTATTCATCCACCACAACTGCCAGGTGCAGCCCTCCCTGCTGGAGTTCTTTCAACAGGTCGTCAATTTTTTTGTTGGGCGGAACGTAAAAGGATGGGCGGATCAATTCGGTAATTGGGCTGTTGTCTACCGGTTTGTCGATCAGATCAAAGGTATTTAAAACGCCGATAAGATTGTGCATCTTTTCGTGGAAAACCGGTAGCCGGGAGTAGCCTGAATTGTTGGCTAGATCGTGGGCTTCTTTCAAAGTGGCATTGTCTTTGATGGCGATGGTATGCACAAGCGGCACCATGCATTGCTCGACATTGATTTCACCGAAATTGAAAATCCGGTGAATCATTTTTCTCTCGACGGCACCTAGGTCCACTGTTTGCGAATCCAGGCTCAACACCTCACGAATTTGATCTCGGCTGAAGGTGCGGCCTTCTTGTTTATCAAACCCCATAATTTTTTGGGTGAACAGTTTGGATAAACTAGAGAAGAACAAGACCAAAGGAGAAAGTAGTTTGCTCACCAGGTTCAACGGTCGCACCATGATCGGCATTAAGGAATCAGCACGATGCTGAAAAATCAGTTTGGGAATAATTTCCCCGCCAAAGAAAATAATAGGAAATATAAGAATGGTTGCCAACAGATCGCCCATCTTGCCAACATGCGTGACGACATAAGCGGTGAACACGGCCGTAGTGGACACCATAGCGAGGTTTGTCCCCAGCGAGGTGGTGGTGAACAAACGTTCCGGATCGTCCAACATTTTCAAAATCGCCTTGGCCGATGAAATGCCTTCATCGGCTTTTTGCCTGACTCGAATCCGGTTGATGGAAACCATTCCAAGCTCCGAACCTGAGAAAAAAGCCTCCAGGCTTATGCCTACAAATACTAATATCAATGTGGTGGTGAGATCCATTAGACGTGAGCCGGTTTTTCTTTTTTGTTAGCTTTATTTTGTTCTCGCGCCTCGGAATTCAGGACAGTGAGGTATAACTTCAAAATCCTGGCTCCTTGCATTTTTTCTACGCGAAAATTGAATCTGCCTGTTGCCACTAGCTCTCCTGAGCGTGGTACGCGGCCGAACAAACCAAACACCAGGCCGCCGACGGTGTCATAATCATCGCTAGGCAAATCGCTGTTGAAATATTCGTTGAACTCGATAAGGCTATGGGAGCCGAGCAGACGAAAGTGGTTTTCATCGATTTTGGTCAGGGGTTGTTCATCTTTACGCATTTCGCTGTCAATTTCACCCACTAACTCTTCCAGAATATCCTCCAGGGTCACCAGTCCGGAAACACTGCCATATTCATCCAGCGCGATGGCCATATGGCGTTTTTGCTTGCGAAACTCCTCAAGCAGTTCTTTGATTTTTTTTGTTTCCGGAACTTCCAGGGTAGAGTGAAGGATACTTTTAAGATTGAATTTTTCCTTAGGCAAATGCTTGAGTCGAATCAGATCCTTGGTGAACAGTATGCCGGCTATAGTTTCGCCGTCCTGATCGTATACCGGCACCCGGGAATAAAAATTTTGCATTATTTGTGGAAGAATATCCTCTAGCCTCTCGTTGGCGTTCAGCGTAAACATATCGATTTTAGGCGTCATGATTTTGTCGACACTGGTTTCGCTGAACTCGATGATGTTATGGATCATCTCGCTTTCATCTGCTTCGATTTGTCCCTCTGCTTCGACCATATGCACCATGGTGCGAAACTCATCACCCGTAAGAGCAGATTTTTTAAGCTGTAAAGAATCAAATCCCATGAGGCGAATCAGGGTGTCCGTGAATTTGTTCAAAACCTTTTGTAAGGGCAAGACCATATTCTCGAACATTTTTAGGGGGTAGACTGCGAACAGTGAATAGTTCTTGGCGTATTTAATCGCCAAGCTTTTGGGAATGATATCGCCGAATACTAAAAGCAGGAATGTAGCGGCACCAATGGCAATGGCGACTCCATAGTGGTCGAAAATTTTTAATGCGGTCGAGGTCGTGAGAACGGAAATGGCGACATTGGCAAACTCATTGCCAATATAGATCGTGATCAGGAGTTCGCGAGGCTTTTCCAGCAGACGGTTGACGAGTTTCCCTAGCCGTCCCTTTTTATTCTTTAACTCCGCTAATTGAACAGGGTTCAACGAAAATAACGCAACTTCACAGGCAGAAAAAAAAGCGGAAATTAAAAGCAGGGTACCCAGTAATGATAAGCGCAGTAGTATGGTGGTGTCGTCCAAAGTTTTTTTAAAAACTCCGAATATCGCCGGTGCCTGTTTTAGTGCAAAGCTTGCCGGAATTGCAAATAAACAGTTTCGTAAAAATTAAGGCTTTTTTCATCTACGGCTTATTTTTCCGAAAATGATCAAACCCCATTGCATTCTGAAGAGTTTCCTTTGACCCATCCTCCCTCGAAATCTGGATTCCGGTAGCCGAAGTAATCTCTCCAATCTGCGTCACAGGCACGTCGGCGGTAAGAAACCGCCTACTTAAATTTTTAACATCATCGGGATGTAAAGTAAATAGCAATTCATAATCCTCCCCACCGGCAAGTGTGAAATCCAATGGATTCAAATGGTTGAGCTCACAGATGTTGGTTAGGGCGGGGGACAAAGGCAAACAGTTTTCATTCAAGATGGCCCCCACTTTACTGGCCTCCAAAATATGCCCCAAATCCTGGACCAGACCATCGCTGAGGTCAATCATCGACGAGATTCTCGCCTTGGACCGGCTCAAACGGCGTGACTCAGCCAACCGAGGCATTGGGTCCAGATGTTTCTTCGTTAGAGCTTGTTTCCATTTTGCCGAGCCGTTCCACTTTTTTCTTCGAGACTGGAGTAACTGTAAGCCTAAAGCAGAATCGCCAGGATAGCCGGTCACAAAAATTGCATCCCCTGGCCGAGCCCCAGAGCGAGTGAAAAGTCGCTTTTTGTCAACCTCGCCTAAAATAGTGATATTGATGAAAAGATGCTTAGGAGAGGCAACTGTGTCGCCTCCAACGAGGTTCAGGCCATAATTCTGGCAGTGTTCAGCGATTCCCTTATAAAAACGATCCAAAAACTTTGTCGAAAGGTCTGATGGGATACCCAGGGCGATCACAGCTGAATGCGGAACACCTCCCATCGCCGCAATATCGCTTATATTTACAGCCAGGGACTTACGGCCCAATTGCTCGGGACTTATCGTGTTTAAATCGAAGTGGATGGACTCCACCAGTGCATCTGTGGAGACCAACTGATAGTTCCTGCCAGGAGAATCCAGAACCGCGCAGTCATCGCCTATGTCTACGATCACCCGCTTGGAAGCTGGTGGTAGATGCGAACGGAAACGCTCGATCAGGGCAAACTCACTCAGATTTTTTTTATCCGCCATAGTGACAGTTTGGTAGATTGGAATTTTAAAAGGGACCACTAATAGTTCAATATTTTCTCTCCGGGCAATTCGCCGCTCCCTATTTCAGGAGGAGCGCTCATGGCCAGAACCAAATTTTTAGAGGTGCCCTAAATATGCAGAACCCAGAATAAAGGAAGGCGGGTGAAGAGGGAAGTCACATTTTCATCAGGTCCTGGGTCAGGGAATCGATATCGAATTTCTTGTCAATTTTAATAGATATTTTGTCGCCCACTTCAATTCCAGCGTTTTTTAGAGCGGCGAGATGGATGGTCATTTCCACATGCTCTTCGGTATCATTGACCCAAATGGTTACTTCGCGGAAGTCGGCAGAGCGGTTGGGAGGGTTGTTAATTTCGGTCACTTCGCCATCCATGCTTATCATAAAAGTCCTTTAATATTAGATATTTATAGTATTTAATATAATAGTTTAATTTAGCTAATGGAATGTGTAAACGCCTCAGGCAGAACAACTCATTTTCATTCCCACAAGCGAATCCGGTGTCGGCGCAGAATACAAATCTGGGTTAATGCCGTGTTTCCGGAAAAGTTCCGGGTCGTCCTGGAAGGGGTTTTTCAGCAATTCCCTGAGCCTAACGATTTCAGAAAAATCCGCTTCCTTGAGTGCCCTATCAATGGCGGCCTGCAAAAGATAGTTGCGCAAAATAAACTTGGGATTGACCTGATCCATTTTGATCTTTCTTTCTTCCGGATCTTCATCCTCCCGCTCAACCAGACGCTTGTATAAATCTAGCCAGTTGTCGAATCCCGAGGTGTCCTGGAACAGACCGCGAAACTGAGCCAAGTTGTCGAAATCTGAGCAATGGCGAAAGAAGACAGTGTAATCGGCTTGTGACTTATGTAAAAGCTCAAACATTTTTCCAGTCAGCTCGGTAAATTCCTGATCCAGAATGGAAAGTCCAAATTTCTGCCCCATCAGTTCGCGATATTGTTTATTGAAGGTGGGCTGGTAATTCAGCAACTCCTCCTGAATCTCCTCTGCCTCAAGGACTGGCGATAGCGCTTCTCCAAGTTTGCCAAGATTCCAATGGCCAATTTCCGCTTGCTTGGAGAAGGTGTAACGGCCTCCCGTGTCGGAACTGTTGGCAGTGAAATGAGGCGAAAACCGATCCAGGAAACCGAAGGGACCATAGTCGAAGGTGGCGCCAGTGATCGACATATTGTCCGTGTTCATGACCCCGTGGACGAAACCCACTGCTTGCCATTTAGCGATCATGCTGGCTGTCACGCGGATTACTTCGCGGTAGAGATGGCGGTACTTGTCGCTGGAATTGAGCAGATCGGGATAATGATTCTCGATCACATGGTCCGCCAGTTGTATTACCAGATCAGGACGGTTGAGGTAATAGAAATTCTCAAAACTTCCAAAACGGATATGCGAATCGCTGATGCGCACTAAAATCGCCGCAAGATCCGGAGTTTCACGATAAATCAAATCGCGAAAGCCGATGATCGCCAGGGACCGAGTGGTCGGGATTCGCAGACCATGCAGAGCTTCGCCCGCGAGATGTTCACGTATCGAAGCCCGTAAAGTGGCGCGTCCGTCAAATCCACGAGCGAATCGTGTGGGTCCTGAGCCCTTTAAATGAATATCCCAAGTCTCATTCTTCGAATTGACCGCCTGTCCCAACAAGAGGCCCCTGCCATCGCCGATACGAGGATTGTAAGAGCCAAATTGATGGCCGGAGTAATCCATGGCCAGGGGAGATCCCCCGGGTAAAGGCTGATTACCGGAAAAGATGGCGCTGAAGCTGGGATTTTTATGTTCCTCGGGATCCAGGTCGATCAGCTCAGCCGCAGATGGGTTGAAATCGACTATATACGGCTCCGTCACCGGGTCGGGTTGTTTCGCTTGATAAAACTCCTTCCCCAGCTCAAAAAAGGTATTTTTTAATTTTAGATTTTGTAGAGAGTTCAATGGCTTCCAAATATTTAAGGCGGTTATTTGGTTCTTTTGAGTAAAAATTGCGACCTAATGGGGATGAGCGGGGAGGCCATTCGGATTCATCTTTTCTTTAAACAATGGTTCTCCCCTTTTGTAAAGGGTTGAACTCCATCTCTCTCTGGGAGCACACGCAGTGTGACGGACCGGCTGAGGGAATGGGACTTATACATCCAAGGGTTTTGGAAACTCCCCCTTGTAAAGGGGGCTGGGGGGCTTCTTCCTCCAGGGTTTTGTGATAAATAAATTTAGTCAGGTCATGGTCGGGTTTTACAAAGTCCAATTTCACGCTAGCCATGCGCGGTATAAGCAAAAAAGCCTCACTTATATTAAACCCACTGGATGTATAAGCCCCCTGACCCCCTTCGGAGAAGGGGGAATTCGGGCATCGCCCGATTGTGTGTCCCTGAGAAATGCATTCTCGTGTTGCTTAATCAATCAACCTGAGTGCAGGATCACGCTAGCAAAAACTGTTAATGTACGTCATCAGAGGGTAGAAAAAATCTTCTCATTTCT
>Ga0114950_10001662_pt1 | contig 16827 bp, 13 predicted proteins | sample N075metaG_FD_83503 | JGI IMG/M metagenome (GOLD analysis project Ga0114950, IMG submission 83503) | Deep subsurface microbial communities from Kermadec Trench to uncover new lineages of life (NeLLi) - N075 metaG | ecosystem: Environmental > Aquatic > Marine > Ocean trench > Sediment | place... | reverse complement strand
TCCGCTTCAGCCTTCGCTTCGGCCTTCGCCAGCTCGGCAGCCTCTGCTTCAGCCTTCGCTTCGGCCTTCGCCAGCTTGGCCGCCTCTGCTTCAGCCTTCGCTTTGGCCTTCGCCAGCTCTGCCGCCTCCGCTTCAGCCTTCGCTTCGGCCTTCGCCAGCTCGGCAGCCTCTGCTTCAGCCTTCGCTTTGGCCTTCGCCAGCTCTGCCGCCTCTGCCGCCGCCTCGGCTTCAGCCCTCAACAGGGCAGTGATCGTCAGTTGAATCCGCTTTGGCTCGGCCTCTACTGGGTCGACCATCTCGGCTTCACCCGCCCGCGGCTCGGCCTTCGCCGGGTCGGCGAGCGTGGGTTGAGCGCGCTTCGGCTCCGTTTCCACGGGGTCGACCACTTCCGGTTCAGCCGCCTTCGGCTCGGCTTTGACCAGGTCGGCGATCTTCGGTTGAACAGGCTTGTCCGACCCCTTGGCGCTCCCCTCATCGGAGGTTTCGACCTCACGTGAAGCGTGCGCTCGGCGTTCTGATTCCTTCATCTGTACTTCCCTCGGAGGGCCCAACAGCCGTTCCCTGGCTCGCGGCGATGACGCAGGGCTTGAAGACTGAGATTGTACGCGCACGCCGCCGTCGACTCACGCCTTTTCCGCCTGCAAGATCAGGGACGGAACAACGGTAGGGGAGAAGCAGGCAGAGCAGCTGGCTGCAACCTAAGTCATTGAATCTGAAGTACCGAGGGAGGGACTCGAACCCTCACGCCCTTGCGGGCACCGGATTTTGAGTCCGGCGCGTCTGCCAATTCCGCCACCTCGGCTTGAGCCGCAATCGTCCGCTAGGTACCGAAATTCGGGATCCTCGCTTCGATGTGCCTCAACCGTGTGGGCGCGAATGCGGCAGGAAAGATGTTAACAGAGGCGCATGACCACGCGGATTGCTCGTCACGGAGCCGCGTTAGCTTGCTCCGGGAAGCCGAGCGTAGGTTCTCGATCGCCGCCCGCTTGGACGATGTCGACCCTCGGCCAAGATGTTGTCTAACGGGGTGCGCCGGGATCAGCCGAGTTGACCGCGCGCTCGTACTCGTAGACGACATTGCCGTGAACATCGTGATGGCGAAACGCGATGCCTTCGGCGCTCACCGACACCGACAAATAGCCACCGCGGACCGCGTGGTAACGGTGGTAGAGCTCGTCTTCGCCGGGGGTCCCGGCGGCATGCTCGTCGCTGGCCGGGCCGCTCGAAAATTCGTGCACTCCCGTGCTCGGATCGACCGAGTGATACTGCCAGTGGCGGTCGCCACAGGCGATGAAGAAGTTATTCGGCAGGTTCTCCTGGAACCAGTTCCGCATCTCGTCGCCCTCGTGTGCGAAGGCGGTATTGGCGTGATTGTCGGCCTTGTTGGTGCGGTCGGGGCCGACGATCGGTGTCGGGCTCACCAGCACTTTCCAGTCGGCGTCGCTTTCGAGCAGCGTGCGTTTGAGCCACGCCTTTTGCTCCTGCCCCCAGATCGTCTTGTCTGGACCGTCCGGCTCGGGGTTCGGCGAGCGGAAGTCTCGGCCTTCCACTAGCCATACTTCGAGGCGCTTGCCCCAACGGATCCGTCGGTAGGGTCGCTCGCCCGCCGGCACCTCCTGCACGAAGATGCGCTGCCCCTGCTCGAAGGTGAAGTCGCCCATCCGCTCGCTGACCATGCCGGGATAGCTGTCGTCCGAATAGACGTCGTGGTCGTCCTTCTCCCAGTAGCCCGGCACTCTCAGGTGGAAGGCGATGTGGCGCGGCAGGCTGTACATGCGATCCCAGTGATAGCGGGCGAGGGCGATGTCGGTGACGCGCGGGCTCTCGTTGTCGTAGTAGACGGTGTCGCCGGTGGCAACGAGAAAGTCTGGGTCGAGCCGCAACATCGACTCGTAGATGTTGAAGCCGTCGCTGTGATCGAGGTCGGCGTACATCATCCCGGTGACCACGGTGAAGGTGACGTTGGCCGCCCGCTCCGGCAACGGCGCCGTGCGAAAGCTGCCCCGCAGCGGGCCGTGGCGCGGCGAGCCGCTCGGCCCCGCGGTGTCGGCCGCGTAGTAGTAGCGCGTGTCCGGTTGCAGGTCCTCGATATGGAACTGGTGGGCGTAGTCGGTCTCGGCGGTCACCTCGATCCACGGCGTGCTCGCCGCGCCGCGTAGATCCTCTCGTTCGCCGTAGCGGAGCCTTATGCGGCCCGGCGCGCCGGGAGCCGCTCCTTCCAGCGCAGCCACCGCAACGCCCTCCGGCACGGTCACGTTGCCGCCCTTCTCGCGCAGGTCCATGCCCGTCCGGTTGCGAAAGGTGTGCTCCGTGATGCGCATCCAGACGATCGCCGAGTGGGGCATGACTTCGCCGACCTTCACGCCGGTCGCCTGACGCGTTTCCTGGACGGCGCCCGCCGACAGGATGAGGCCCCCAATGACAAGCGCTCTTCCGAGGAAGGCGGCGCTGGTCATTTGTAGCATCGGCATCTCCGTCGACGGTGTCGGCAAGCTGGCGGCCATTCTTGCACACGCCGCCGAGATCGCCGGCATCTGGGAGCAGCGCGCTATCGGCTAAGGGCGAAGCACGGCACCGCGCCCGCGGTACCCTCCGATTCGTTGCCGTCTTATTCAACAGGCGCATGACTGTGCCACCCTTTCCCGTGCAACAAAAAGGAGGCGCTCAGTGTCGATGAGCCGCAGAGTGCCCTTCGAGGATTGGATACGTACCCACCGCAGGCAGCTCTACACGGCTTGGGCCGTGTCAGGTGTTGCCATCGTGGGTGCACTCATCGTCGGGCCGGACTTCCATTACATTCGTGACATTGCGCCGCTGCCGCGAATCTGGGCGATCTTGTTCTTCCTGTCGCTGTGGTGCTGGGTGGCGTTGCGCTTCATCGCTTTGTGGATCTGGGCCTGGGTGGTGATGGCCTTCGCGCCGGTGTGTTTGGCGTACCCGATCTGGTACAACCTCGATGCTTGGTGGTTGGTGCCGCTGCTGTACGGGGTCGCCGGGGTCTCCGCACTCACCGTGGTTGCCGTGGTGTGGTGGGAGCTGCGCCGGCGGCGGCTCGCCGACGCATAGGGGCTGCGCAACCGCGCTTCGAGGCAAAGTTGGCCGGTCGCCGGAACCTCGAAGGTCGACGGGGTAGTTGGCCGCCCATGTTGCGGCGCGACCACGTTCGGGTGTACAAGTTTCTTCACCATGCAATACGTTGACGACGTTTTGAACCACAAGGGCCGCGATATCTACTCCGTAATGCCGGCCACCACGGTGTTCGAGGCGCTCGAGGTGATGGCCGACAAGAATGTCGGCGCCCTGGTGGTGCTCGAGGACGACATCCTCATCGGGATCTTCTCCGAGCGTGACTACGCCCGCCGCCTGGCGCTGCAGGGCAAGCGCTCCCGCGAGACGCAGGTGCGCGAGATCATGACCGAAGTGGTTGCCACCGTCACCCTGAGCCATTCGATGAAGGATTGCATGGAGGTCATGACCCACCAGCGGATCCGCCACCTCCCGGTGGTCGAAGAGGAACGGCTCATCGGCCTGGTCTCGATCGGCGACGTGGTCAAGTCGATCATGTCGGACCAGGAGTTCATGATTCACCAGCTTGAGAACTACATCACCGGGCGGGTCTAGCCTTCACGCAACGCCGTGGCGATCGGCATCCGAACGGCGCGAATCGCCGGGAAAATGCCGCCGATCAGGCCGATGATGGTGGCGCCGATGGCGCCGGCGACTAGAAGCTGGGGCGTCACCTGAAACGCGAACGTCACCTGCGAGAAGCTCTGCCAGTTCATCGTCGAGGCTCGAGTCCCGTCGAAGATGATCCAGGCGGCGGCGCCGCCGATGACGCTGCCGATAAGCCCTAGCACGAGCGATTCGAACAGCACCGAGATCATCACCGGGCCGTTCTTGAACCCCAGGGCGCGCAGGGTGGCGATCTCGCGGGTGCGCGCCGAGACCGTTGAATACATCGTGTTGATCGCCCCGAAGACCGCACCCATCCCCATCAGGGTGGCGATCAGCACGCCGACCACGGTGATCAGATTGGTTACCAGCGTCGACTGCGCGGCGTAGTAGTCGGTGGAACGCGTCACCGTGAGGTCGACGCGCGGGTCGGTGTCGAGCTCGTCTTTGAACGTGGTGAACGCCTCCGGCGTGGTCAGGCGGGTGTAGACAGCCTGGAACGAGTCACCGCGGCGATACGCCGATTGCAGGATGCGGGAGTCGGTCCAGATCTCAGACTCCGAGATCCCGCCCTTGGCGGTGAACATGCCGACGATCTCCCAGCGGTCGGACGCCACCTCGAGGCTCGAGCCCACATCGAGGCCCTCGAACTCCTGCGCCGCGCCGATACCGATGATGATCTCGTTGCGTCCCCATTCGAACATGCGGCCCTCGACGATCTCGATGTTGCCGCGGACCGCGAACGCTTGCTCCTGGACACCGCGCAGCGGCACGTTGGCGGTCGTTCCCGTGGAGCGCTTCAGGAGGTCGATGATCACGAACAGCTCGGCCGACGACATCGCTCCCAGGGCGTTGCGGGCGACGCCCTCGGTGTCGGCGACGACCAGGACGTTGTCGCGCGACAGGCCGCTCATCATCTCACTGGTGGAGCCGCTGCGCAGGACGATCACCATGTCGTCGGACCCGGCGATCTCCATGGCGGAGCGGAACCCTTGCCCGATCGACAACACGCCGACCAGAACGCCGACCACGCCGGCGATGCCGAACACCGCGGCGGCCGACGAGCCGAGGCGCTGGGGCACGGTCTGCATCCCGAACCAGGTGACGGCGACTACTTGTGAGAGCCAGCGCATGGTTACTTCCTCCGCAGCGCTTCGCCGACCTGGAGCCGCATCGCCTGGGCCGCGGGCAAGAGGCCGGCGGTGACGCCGAGCGTGATCGCCAGCAACACGCCGATCAGGATGTCGGGGGTCGGGAAGTAGAAGATCGGGAACGCCCCGCCGGTCGGATCACCTTGCGAGATGGCGAACCAGGCGAGCGCCAGGCCGACCAATCCAGCACCGCCGGCCAGCACGATCGATTCGGTGAGCACCAGACCCATCACATGGCGGTGGCTGTAGCCGATCGCCTTCAATACGCCGATTTCCTCCTTCCGCTCGCGCACCGTCTGCGCCATCGTGTTGCCGGCGACCAGCAAGATGGTGAAGAAGACGGCGCTGAGGATGCCGGTCATGATCTTGCCGATGTTGCCGATCTGCTTGGCGAAGCCCTGCACGAAGGCAAGCTCGGTTTCGGCGCTGGTCTCGGCCGGCGAGTTGGCGAAGCGGTCGTCGATGGCGTTGGCGATGGCTACGGCGTTGTCGGGGTCGTCCACCCTGACGATGTACCAGCCGACGAGGCCGCGGGCTCCTTCCTGTCGGGACTCGTCGAAATAGTCGTAGCGGAACAAGAACTGTGCCGTGTCGGTTCCCTGTTCGGCGCCGTCGTAGATCCCGACGATGTCGAATTCCCACAGGCGGGAGCCGTCGCGCTTCGACCAGATGGTCGCCTGGATCGGCACCCGGTCGCCGATCTCCCACTCGTACTGATCGGCAATCGCGCGCCCGACGATCACGCCCGTGCGGGTGTTGAGCCAGGCCTCGACCTGTTCGTCGGGGATCAGGAATTCCGGGTACATCGCCAGGTACTCCAGCGGTTTCACCGGCGCCTGGAAGAAGAAATTTCTCGGATCCTGGTACACGCCGCCGAACCAGGTTGCGTGGGTGGCGTCGACGATGCCGTCGATCTGCTCGATCTGCGCCTCGTAGCTCTCCGGAAGCGGCTGAATGAGCGACACCTTGTGGCGCACCACCAGCCGGTCGGCGCCGGCGACGGTGACCCCGATCTCGAGCGCCGCTTCGATCGCCGACAGGTAGCCGAACAACACGAAGGCGACGAGCACCGACATGAAGGTCAGAAACGTGCGGATCTTCTTGCGCTTGAGGTTGCTGTACACCAGGTGCAGGTACTTCATGCGGGCTCCTCCGCGGACAGCTTGCCGCCATAGAGGTACAAGGTGCGGCTGGCGCGCAGCGCAGCGTGCGGATCGTGGGTGACCATGACGATGGTCTTGCCGTGGTCCTTGCTGAGCGCCTCGAGCAGGTCGAGGATCTCGTCGCCCGACTTGCGGTCGAGGTCACCGGTTGGCTCGTCGCACAGCAGGACGGTCGGATCGGTGGCGATGGCCCGGGCGATCCCGACCCTCTGCTGCTCACCACCCGACAGCTGGCGTGGGTAATGCTTGGTGCGGTGCTCGAGCCCGACGATCTTGAGCGCTGTCTCGACCTGCCGGCGGCGCTCCTTCTTCGACAGCGGGGTCAGCAACAACGGCAGCTCGACGTTGCGCGCCGCGGTCAGAACCGGCAACAGGTTGTAGAACTGGAAGACGAAACCGATGTGGCGGGCCCTCCAGTTGGCGAGCTTGCGGCTGCCCATCGAGTCGATGCGGTCGCCGCCGACCTCGACCGAACCGGCGTCGGGACGGTCGAGACCGCCGATGAGGTTGAGCAGCGTCGATTTACCCGAGCCCGACGGCCCCATCAGCGACAGGAAATCGCCCTCAGGAATGTCAAGATCCAGGTCGGCGAGGACGTGGATGATTTCGGAACCGCGCTTGAAGTTCTTGCTGACACCACGAGCCTTGACCAGAGAGCCGTTGGATTCACTCATGAACGCACCTCGGTTACGGCGTCGCCGTCGGCGAGATCCGCGGGTCCCTCGACGACGATACGCTCTCCGGAAGCGATACCGGAAGTGATGATGACTTCTTGATCGTTTTGACTCTCGACGTTGACCGCGCGGCGCTCGACGGTGCCGTCGCTGGTGACGACGAAGACGACGTCACGGCCGCCGTCGCGGCGCAAGCCGGCGGGTGGAATGGCAACCCCCAGCCCGGTGCCTGAAGAGCCCTCGGAGCCGCCAACAGCAGCGGGATCCGGGACCGCCCCGGCCTCGTGAAAGGCCACCTTCACGCCCATGTCCGGGAGAATGCGAGGGTCGAGCTCGTCGAAGCCGATACGCACTTTGACGGTTGCTCGCTGGCGGTCGGCGGTCGGAATGATGGCGATCACCCGTGCCGGGATCTTCCAGTCGATGTAGGCGTCGAGCGTCGCTTCGACCGGCTGCCCCGCCACCACCCGGTTGATGTAGCTCTCGTTGACGTCGACCTCGATTTCCAGCGAGCTCATGTCGACGATCGTGCCGATCCCCGATCGGGTGAAGCTGCCGCCGGCCGACATCGGCGAGATCATCTCGCCGGGCTGGGCGTTCTTCGCCACCACGACGCCGGCGAACGGGGCGCGGATCTTGCGGTCGGCGAGCTCCTGCTCCCAAACCAACAGGCGACTTGCGGCGACGCTGATCTGGTCCTGCTGCTGGACGATGCGGGCGCTGAGTGAGTCGTAGTTGGCTCGCGAACGGTCGAGCTCGGCCTTGGAGACGACGCCGCGATCGAACAGCGGGCGGATCCGATCGAGGTCGAGCTCGGCTTCGAGCAGACGCACGTCGGTTTCGGCGAGCAAGGTCTTAGCCGCGGCGAGCTCGGCCTCGGCGAGCCGCAGGTTGACGTCGACGTTCGACGTGTCGAGCGTTGCCAGGAGCTGGCCTTCTTCGACCTCCATGCCCTCCTCGATCAGAATCTCCATAACCCGCCCGGTGACCTTGGAGGAGACCGTCGCCATGCGGCGCGCCGTGACATAGCCCGACGCATTCAGCACCGTCGTCGGCTGACCGAGACGTACCTCGCGGGCGGTCGCGGTGCGCACTTCGACGACCGGCGTGCGGTTGGCGTACCACCACCCTCCGGTGCCGACGGCGGCGCCCACGACGATCAGAGCGACCACGGCGCCGAGCATCGAGACGCGCGCGGTTTCGTCGCCGCGATCGATCTTCAAACTGGCGAGGTCTTGATTTTCGGACATTGCGCAGATTTTACTGAGAATCGTTGCACAGCGCGCTGAATGGCGCCCAAACGGCAGGATCGGGACTCAAGCGGTCTTGGAGTGCCGCCAGCGGTGGCCAATCGGCAGGTCGGTTGCGGCGGCGCCCGCAGGGGTAGGGCCTGCTTCAGGACTTGGAGTCGAGTCGCAGCCGGATGCTCCAGTCGAGCTGCTTGAGGTCGAGCGGCTTGCCGAGGTGGTCGGCCGCTCCCAGCCGCAGGCACTCGCGGGCGTCGTCGTCGGATGCGTATCCCGAGATCGTGCAGATCACCCCGACATCGATGTTGTTTTCCTTCATCCGCTTGAGCACCTCATGGCCGTTGACTTTGGGCATATAGAGGTCCATCACGAGGATATCGGGCGGATCGTTGGACATGCGTTCCAGCGCCTCCTCGCCGTTGGCGGCCACTTCGACGTCGAAGCCGCGCCGCGACAGGAAGCGCTGCAACAGGTTGCGGATCGAGGGTTCGTCGTCGACCACCAGGGCACGAATCTTGCCCCCCGCGGCGAGCGATTTCCCGGATTCGGTGAGACGCAGAAACTCCAGCGGCGTGTCGAACTCGACCCCGAGGACGAAGCCGTCCTGGCGACGATCGATGCGGCGGATGACACCCCAGGCGAGCTCCGGCTTCAAGCGCCCGCGGCTGTTGAAAAAGCGGACGATACAGTCGGTTCGAGCGGGGATCTCGTGACCGACCCAGGCGCTCATTCCGCCGCGGCTGACATCGGTGCTGAGGCCGGAGATCGTCTGCGACAGCTGGTCGTCCACCGGCGCGCCGTTGGGGACCACCTGAACCTGAATCAGCAGGGACATCGCGGTCCGCGGAAAACCGCGTCGCTCACGCCCTTCAAATGGCTCGATCATTTACCCGACTTTAACAGGGACCCCGATGGCCGAGAAGCTCGACCTCCTCGGCGGCTGGGGCGGAAGACCCCGCCGATATCGACGAAGTCGCCGGCGGTGGCGCGGCTGCCGTTCAGTCGCCCGATCTCGGTCGCCTCCACGTCCTGGTGGTCGACGACAACGTCATCAACCAGCGTTTGGCTAGTGCCTTGCTGGAGGCGCGCGGTCACACCGTCAAGGTCGTCGGCGACGGCCAGGAAGCCCTCGAGGCGCTGGGAGACGCGTCGTTCGACCTCGTGCTGATGGACATCCAGATGCCGATCCTGGACGGCGTCGAGGCAACCCGTTCGATCCGCGCCGGCGAGCAGTGGACCGGCAAGCATGTACCGATCATCGCCATCACCGCGCACGCCATGAAGGGCGACCGGGAGCGCTTTCTCACCGCCGGTATGGACGCCTACGTGTCCAAGCCGGTCGACGCAGCGGTGCTGTTCGAGACCATCGAGCGGCTGCTGCACGGCGGCGATGCCAGTGGGTTACCGCCGATCGAGCCGGCGGCGAACACGGTTCCGGAGGCGCCGGCGCCCGAAGTTCTCGAGGCGCCGGCCGTCGAGACGCCGGTCGACCAGCCACTCGCCGCTGCCGAGAGCCCGGTCGCCACCGCCATCATCGAGGGCGCCGTCATCAACCGCGACGTTGCCCTCGAGAAGCTGGGCGGCGACGCGGATTTGCTCGTCGAGATCATCGATCTGTACCTGGAGGACTCGCCGAAGGTCCTCGACAAGCTTCGTGCTGAGGTCGCCGCCGGGGACGCCGAGGGCATCTGGAAGTCAGCGCATCGGCTCAAGGGCAGCGTTGGCAGTCTGGCGGCAGAGCGTGCCTTCGCGGCGGCAGGCGACCTCGAGAGGCTTGGTCGCGAGGGCAACCTCGATGCCGTCACCGAAGCGTTCGCAGTCCTGGAGCGAGAGGCCGCAGCGTTGGTCGAAGTGCTTTCCGAGCTGCGCGCCGAAGTGGCCGGCTGACCGGATCGCATTACTTGTGGGCCAACCCCGCCCGCCCCGCCGGAGTTCTTCTGCACGCTGCTGGCCCCATCATCGCGCCCAAATCGGGGCGCGTCTTGTCCTCACACACCCTCGCGCCCGCCCGCTTCGCTCTAGAGCCCGGATATCTCATCTCCCTTCGTCGCGCCCGCAGCAGGAGGGCGTCGAGATATGCGGGCTAGGAAAAGATCCGCAGCCAGATCTCGAAGAGCCGCTTGACGGTCGGCGTCAGTTTCGTACGGCGCCACTTGTCGGCGGCCTTCTTGATGACCTCGGCCCGGGTCGGATACGGATGGATCGTCGTGGCGATCTTGCCCAGGCCGACGCCGGCGGTGATCGCCAGACATAGCTCGCCGATCATGTCGCCGGCGTGCGGCGCCACCATGGTGGCGCCGAGGATCTTGTCGCTTCCCTTCTTGAGATGGATCTTCAGAAAGCCATCGTCTTCACCCTCGAGGAGGGCCCGATCGACCTCGCTGAAGGGCACCTGCACGGTATCTACTTCGTAGCCGAGATCACGAGCGTCTTGCTCGTAGAGTCCGACGTGGGCGACCTCGGGGCTGGTGTAGGTGCACCAGGGAACGACGAGCTCAGAGCTGCGGGCACGGCCGAAGAACAGCGCGTTCTGGATCACGATGCGGGCCTGAGCGTCGGCAACGTGGGTGAACTTCAAGGCCGAGGCGACGTCCCCGCAGGCGAAGACCTTGGAGCTCGTCGTCCGCAGCCGATCGTCGACCAGCACGCCGCTGCGATCGTATTGGATACCGGCGGCCTCGAGGCCGAGGTTCTCGACGTTCGGAGCGCGCCCGACGGCGACCAGCAACTGGTCGAACGTCCTCTCGTGCCGTTCCCCGTTGCGCTCGAAATAGACCACGATCTCGCCGCCTCGCTGCTCGACCTTGGCGACTTTGACGCCGAGCAGCAGGTCGACCCCATCGGCGCGCATCGACTCCTGCACGACCGCGGCGGCGTCGGGATCTTCGCGCGGAAGGACCTGGTCGGTCATCTCGAACAGCGACACGCGGCTGCCGAGTCGGGCGAAAGCCTGCGACATCTCGGAGCCGATCGGTCCCGCCCCGATGATGCCGAAACACTCCGGCAGGGAGGCCAGCGAAAAAATCGACTCGTTGGTCAGGTAGTTGACCTCGCTGAGCCCGGGGATCGGCGGGGCGGCGGCGCGGCCGCCGGTGGCGATCACGGCGCGCCGGAAGTCGAGCTTTCGGCCGTCGACCTCGATCCGATTGGGGCTGGTGAAGCGTCCCTGGCCGATGAAGACGTCGATGCCGAGGTCGCGAAAGCGGGCGGCGCTGTCGTTCGCGCTGATGCCGGCGCGGACGGCGCGCATGCGGGCCATCGCGGCGCCGAAATCGCCGGGGCCCGAGGCGGTGGGGCCGCCGAAATCACCCGGTTGTCGGGCCGCGTGCCAGGCGCGGGCCGCCGCAATGACGCCCTTCGAGGGCACGCATCCGACGTTGAGGCAGTCGCCCCCCATCAAATGGCGCTCGACGAGCGCCACCTTGGCGCCGAGTCCGGCCGCCCCCGCGGCCGACACCAACCCCGCGGTGCCGGCACCGATGACCACCAGGTGATAGCGCCGAGCCGGTTCGGGGTTGACCCAGTCGAGCGGGTGCACGTTGTCGACGAGCTTGCGGTTGTGCTCGTCATCGGGCGCGATGAGCGTCTGCGGCTTATTGCTCATCCGTAATCCCGCGCAGCGAACGGATGGCAATTCTGGTGACGATGACGGTCACGGTGATCGTGGCGATCAGGCCGAGCCCGAAGAGGATGTAGTAGCCGGTATCACGCTGCGCCCCGGCGCCACTGGCGACCTCGGCGACGACACCGGCCAGGCGACCGTAGTACACGTATAGAAGCGTACCCGGGAGCATGGCGAGGTGCGCCAGGACGTAATCGCGCAGGCGAACGTCGGTCAGGCCGAGGGCGTAGTTCAACAGGTTGAACGGAAATAGCGGCGACAGGCGCAACAAGACGACGATCTTCAGGCCCTCATCACCGATGGCGCGGTCGACGGCGGCGAACTTGGCGTGATCTTCGAGCCTCTGCTCGACCCACGAGCGGGCCACGTAGCGGGACACCAGGAACGCCAGCGTCGCGCCCACCGAGGCGCCGATAAACACCGTGACGAAGCCCGTCGCGAGGCCGAAGATAGCGCCGGCGCCCAACGTCAACAGAGAGCCGGGAACCATCGCCACGGTGGCGATGGCGTACCCGGCGGCGAAGACCACCGGACCCCAGATCCCGAGGCTCTCGACCCAGGTTGCGAACTCCGGGATGAAGCGCGCCAGATCCTCGCGCATGAGGAACAAGACGACGAGGATTGCCCCGGCCGCGACGACTTTGGCAACGGCGGCGCGCCGAGTTCCCGGGGTGGGCTTGTTGGCCTGTGGTTCTTCCACGGCGATGCTTTCCATTCGGGGTCTTTACCGGAGGCTGATTCTCGTAGGTCGCGGCGTTTTTCGCCAACGTCAGCCTAGTGTGCTGTCCCCGATATAGCTTGACACTTGTAGCGAGCGCCACGGGGCGCCCACGGCGCCGGGCTACTCGACTCGGATTTCCAGCCGGCTTCGCCGCTTGCTCAGCCTTCCAGAAGGCTCTTGTACGCCTTCAGGTGCCGCACCGCGGTGTCCTTCCGGTCGAGTCTCTCGTACAGGCCGGCGAGGTTGTAGTGGGCGTCGGCATAGGAGGGGTCAAACTCGAGGACGGCGAAGTAGGTCTCGAGAGCCTCGTCGAAGCGCCCCTGGTCCTCGAGCACAACGCCGAGGTTGAATCGCGCTGTGGTCTCATCATCGGCGAGCTCGAGCGCCGCGCGGTAGTGGCGCTCGGCGGCCTCGAAGTCGGCCTCTTCGTGCCGCAGACGGCCCAGGTTCAGGTGGGCGTCGGCGTGGTTCGGGTCGAGCTCGAGGGCGCGCTGGTAGGCGTCGACGGCCTCGTCCGCGGCCGTCATCTCGAGCTCGGTGGCGAGCTCGAACCAGTCTTCGGCCTCCAGGTCGTCGGCGCGATCGCGCGCCGCGGCCGCGACGCGGCGGGCGAAAGGCTCGGCTTTCTTGGCCAGGGTCGAGACGCCGAAATTGATCAGCGTCTGACCTGACTCCGGATTCCATACTTCGTCGCCCACCTGCACGAGTACTTCGCGGCCATCGGCAAAGATGTGCACGCCGGAGAGCGGCCGGCCGCTGGGCAATTGCTCGCGTACCTTCTCGAGCGCCGTGCGCACCCTACGCACCGGGATCTTGGCGTCGATCAGGCCTTTGGCGGTGCGCAGCAACACCAGGTCCTGAAAAGAGAACGCCTCGTTGCCTTTGTCGTCGCGCCGTGGGGTGATCAGCCCGTCATCGACGAAGCCCTTGATCTGCAACGTGCTCAAACCGAGCATGGCGCTCACGTCGCGGCGCGAATAACCGGTGCTGGCAGATCGGGGCGTGGCGATTATCGGTAGCGTCCGTGGTCCGGAGGCGCGGGGAGCGCCGCCATTATTTGGTCTTCTGCTTCCGGGAGCCGGCGGCGACCGCGCGGGTCTTCCTGGCAGCTTTCTTGCGCGGCGCCCGCTTCGGCGGTTTGCGGGTAGTTTTCTTCTTGCCAGATGCGGCCTTGGCGGCCTTCGACTTCGTAGCCGTCCTCTTGGTGGCCTTCTTGGGCGTCGGCGCCGATTCCCCGCCGTCGCCGAGGCTGGCCTTGAGCGCCTCCATCAGGTCGATGATCTGCGCCTTGGGTTCCTCGGGCGACGCAATGGTCATTTCCTGACCATCGATCTTTTGCTGGATTGCGGCCATCATCTCGCCCTTGACCTGGTCGGCGTAGTTCTCGGGCTCGAAGTGGTCGGAGGCAATCTGATCGACGAGCTGGACGGCGAGCTTCATCTCGTCCTTGCTGATCTTGGCGTCACCGAGCGGAACCTCGGAAAAGGCGCGGATCTCGTCGTTGTAGCGCAACTGCTGCATGACGAGGCCCTGTTTGAACGGTCGCACCAGCACGAGATAGTCCTTGCCGCGCGCCGCGTACTTGGCGAGCGCGGCGCGCCCCGTCTCCCGCATCGCCTCGGCGAGCAAGCGGTATGGCTTTTCTCCCCCCTGATCCGGCCCGAGGTAATAGGTGCGCTCGAAGTGAATGGGATCGACCTGCGCCAGGGGAACGAACTCGGTGATCTCGATGGCGTGTGTGGCGCGCATCTCCATCGCCTTGAGCTCCTCCGTGGTGAACAGCACGTACTGGTCCTTGGCGAACTCGTATCCCTTGATCAGCTCATCGCGCGTAACCAACTCGTCATCGGTCGGGCAGTAGTACTGGTACTTCACCCGGGTGCCGCATTTCTCGTGGATGAAGTTCAACGAGATCGACCTGCTGCTCTCGTTGGTCGAGTAGATCTTGATCGGGATCGCAACGAGCCCGAAGGCGACCGTTCCCGACGCGATGGGTCGCGTAGCCATGATGTCCCGTTCGGTGGAGGGGTGTGCCGGCCGGTGCCGGGTGAGCGTCGTGCCCGAGTACAATCCCTCGCGCACGGCAATAGATTTTAACATCGGCAATTCGATGGCTGCTAGAGACCGCAACGTAAACGCGCGATTAGATAAGTATCGTGACAAGCGCGCACCAGAACGCACTCCTGAGCCGTTCGCGTACGACGGCCCGGCCGCTGGCGGGCAGTTCGTGGTCCAGAAACATGCCGCCACCCGTATGCACTACGACCTGCGGCTCGAGCACCAGGGGGCGCTGCTCTCGTGGGCGGTGCCGCAGGGCTTTTCGCTCGACCCGGCGGTCAAGCGCCTCGCCGTGCAGACCGAGGACCATCCCATCGAATACGCCGACTTCGAGGGGGTCATCCCGGCGGGTAACTACGGCGCCGGCGCCATGATCGTCTGGGACAAGGGTTCGTTCGTTGCCGTCGAGGATCTTGCGGAGGGCTTGAAGAAGGGCAAGTTGCTGGTGGCGTTCCACGGCTACAAGCTGCGCGGCGAGTGGGCTCTGGTGCGCACCAAGCCGAGCGTGCGTCAGCGCTCCTCGAGCCTCGGCGCCGAGACCAAGCGGGAGTGGTTGCTGATCAAGCACCGCGACGCCTGGTCGCGCGAGGAGGACGATGAGGAGCACGACTTCGGCGAGGGGTCGGTGCTTTCGGGGCTGACCGTCGAGCAACTGGGAGCCGGGGAGGACGGCGGTGACGAGGTCCGCGCTCTCCTCGATCAATGGGGCGCGGCGCGGCGGGTGGTCGACGGGGCTGAGGTCGAGTTGATGCTTGCCACCGTCGCCGACTCTCCATTTTCTCGCCCCGGCTGGCTGTTCGAGCTCAAGTACGACGGCTACCGGCTGCTCGCCGAGAAGCGCGACGGGCGTGCGACGCTGTATTACCGCAGTGGCATCCATGCCACCGATGTGTTCCCCGAGATCGCCCGCGCCGTGGCCGCCTTGCCGTTCGAGCGTTTCGTGATCGACGGCGAGGTGACGGTGCCCGACGAGTCGGGCAAGCCGAGCTTCTCCCGGCTCCAAAAGCGCGGCCGGCTGTCGCGTGCCCCCGACATCGCCGCCGCCGCGGTGGGCCTTCCCGCGGCGCTGTTCTGCTTCGACCTCTTGGGGCTCGACGACTACGATCTACGCCGATTGCCGCTCGAACAACGCAAGGAGGCCCTGAGGCACGTTCTTCCGGCAAAGGGTGCGTTGCAGTACGCCGACCACGTCGCGGAGCGCGGCGAGGCCCTGTACGCCGAGGTGGTGAAGATGGGCCTCGAGGGCCTGGTGGCCAAGAAGGCCGCGGCGCGGTACCGGGGTGGTCGCAGCTCGAGCTGGCAGAAGATTCGCGCCGAGAAGACCGATGACTTCGTGGTCGTCGGTTTCACCGCGCCGCAAGGCATGCGCCAGGGGTTTGGGGCGCTGCACGTCGCTGCCTACCGGGCCGGAGAGGGTGGCGGCGGCCCGGGCGAGGTCGGGGCGGAAGGGCCGGGCGAGCTCGTCTATGCCGGCCGCGTCGGTTCCGGGTTTTCGGACTCCCAGCTCGACCAGCTCGGCGGGCAGCTCGCCGCCGCTACCATCGACGATGTTTCGGCGTTGGAAATGGGCGGCCCGGTGCCGATCTCCGACCACGACACCTGGGTGGAACCATCTCTCGTAGCGGAAATCCGCTACAAGGAGATCACCGAGGATGGTCACCTGCGCCAGCCGGTGTTCCTCCGTCTGCGCGACGACAAGCCACCGGCGGAGTGCGTCCTGCCTGTTGCACACGCCAGAGCCGACGGCGAAACCGACGAGCCCGCCGTCGCGCCGGCCGTTGACGCCGGCCCCGGCCGCATCGGCGGCATCGGGGTCGGGGCGCCGCGGTTGCAGCTCTCCAACCTCGACAAGATCTTCTGGCCCGACGAGGGCTATACGAAGGGCGATCTGCTCGGCTACTACGAGGCGATCGCTGGGTCGTTGTTGCCGTATCTGGCCGACCGACCGCTGGTGCTGGACCGCTTCCCGGATGGCATCGGAGGCAAGAACTTCTTCCAGAAAGATGCCCCCAACTTCGTTCCCAGCTGGATCCGCACGGTGCCGATCGAAGAAGGCGGAGGCAAGCGCAACAACTACCTGATCTGCGATAGCGTCGAGTCGTTGCTGTACATCATCAACCTCGGGGCGATCCCGCTGCACGTGTGGTCGAGTCGGGTCGACGACCTCGAGCACCCCGATTGGTGCACCCTCGACCTCGACCCCAAGGAGGCCCCCTTCAGCCAGGTCGTCGAGGTGGCCCGCGGCGTCCACGCAATCTGCGAGGAAATCGGGCTTCCCTGCTACCCGAAAACCTCCGGCAAGACCGGCATGCACCTGCTCGTGCCCCTCGGCCGGCGCTTCAACCACGAGCAGGCCAAGTTGCTCGGTGAGCTCATTGCACGGGTCGCGGCGACGGACATGTCCGAGATCGCCACCGTCGTCCGCTCACCCGCAGGCCGCGGCGAGCGCGTCTACATCGATTTCGTGCAAAACGGCCGCGGCCGGTTACTAGTGGCACCCTACAGCGTCCGGCCGATGC
>Ga0114950_10001661_pt1 | contig 16832 bp, 13 predicted proteins | sample N075metaG_FD_83503 | JGI IMG/M metagenome (GOLD analysis project Ga0114950, IMG submission 83503) | Deep subsurface microbial communities from Kermadec Trench to uncover new lineages of life (NeLLi) - N075 metaG | ecosystem: Environmental > Aquatic > Marine > Ocean trench > Sediment | place... | reverse complement strand
TGAGGTGTCGGGGCATTTTTCTCCTCCCGGAGCGATCCTACGCCAGCGATCGCTCGAGTTACTCACTCCGGATGGCGGAATCCCGGCCGCGGTAGGGAAGGTGGAACCTTTCTCTACTCCGCCACGTAGATAGGGACGGAGACTTCCTCATAACTCCACTCCTCAGCAAGAGCCCCCCGGACACCGCCATGTTCCGGGGGGCTCGTTTTTTTGGCTATCGAGAATCAGGCCCCTTCGTCGCTGGCCTTGACGACTACGAGAGTGATGTCGTCCTCCTGCTCGGCGTTGCCCTTGAAGTTCCAGACGTCTCCAAGGATGGCTTCCCGGATGTCGCGGCTGCCTCTGTGTGAGCTCTCGCGGAGCTTGGCCGCCAGGCGGTCGAGGCCGTAGAACTGCTCCTTCTGATTCCGGGTCTCGTGCAGACCGTCGGTGATCAGTAGCATCACGTCTCCGGGTTCAAAGTCGAGGTGCGTCTCACCGTAGTGCGACTCCAGATTAGTGCCCAGCGGGAGGGCGCCCTGACCGATCTCGCTGACCCGGTCGCGGCTTCGAGAGTAGTGCAGAAGCGGTGGATGACCAGCGGAAGAGAGCTCGAGGGAGTTCTCTCGGTAGTCGAGAAGCACGTACAACAGACTGATGAACATGCGGCTCTTGTTGGTGTCACGGACCATTCGATTCAGACGGCTGAGAATCTCCCCGGGTCCGAGGTCCTCGGTCTGCAGGAGGTGGAGGCAGCTCCGAATGCCGGATAGGAGCAGGCCACTGGCGACGCCGTGTCCGGCGACGTCGCCAATGACGAAGGCGATCTTGGTCTCGGAACGAGAAAAGTATTCGTAGTAGTCGCCGCCGACCTCGGTGGCCGGGAGGCAGACCCCGCAGATGTCGAGTTGCGGCAACTTCGGGTCGCCTTGGGGCAGCATCTGAAGTTGGATCCTGCGGGCGTAGTCGAGCTCGTCGCGCATCCGGATGCGTTCGCGATGCCGGCTCGATTCCTCTCGGAACTTGCCCATGAATCGAGTGTGGGCGCGCCGCGTTGTGCTGCCGCTGATCAGCGCGGCGAGAGCGAAGAGGAGCACCATGGAAATGACCCGAGCGGTGGGCAGGGGCGCTTCGCCGTTGGCGGCAGCGATGAAGTCGGGACCGAGAAACGCCGCGAGCAGACCGATGTAGAGAGTCAGGCTGCGGGTGAGCTCGAAATGAAACGGGATCAGGAGAACCGGAGTGAGATAGCCGACGAACTCGAGCCCTTCTCTCGGCGAGGGGGAGTAGGTGAGCAGAAAGCCGAGCTGTACCAGCAAGTAGCCGATGATGTAGTGGCGAAACCCTCGTCGATACCAGGCTTTGTCCGATGCCCAGAAAAGCAGGCGGATGAGCACCAGGTTGGCCACAGGCGCCACAAGAGACACATAGGCCGAGTCCGAAAGCGCGTAGAGAAAGTAGAAGATCGCGACCGCGGCAAAGGCAAAGGCGTAGAGCCGCAGCCACATCGAATTCCTGCCATCGAAGTGCCGCTGTAGCGCAGCCTGATCCGACAGATCGAGAAGATCAACGAACCGAGTTTCGAAACCAGACATTTCTACAGCCGCCGCTTGTCAACCGATCCGCCACCCGACCGTTCAGATTCGACACTAGCAGCTGTCAAGCCTCAGCCCACCCCCAAAAAACCAGGGTTCAGCGGCCCCCCCAGTCGCAGTCCTGGCGTCGAGCGTGCTCCATATCGCCGGAGCGCAGGAAAGAGACGCGGAGGCGTAGGCTCCCTACGCCGCACAAGTCGAGCGACGAGCATTCGGTGAGATGGAGTGCGATCGGCGCCAGGACCCTAGTTGAGGGTTACTTCGACCGCACCTATCCCCAAGTCGACGTTGATCCTAGCCTCGCCCTCTCCTTTCGACCAATTCAGCTCATCGCCGAGGAAGGAGCGATGGTTGCTGATCGGGTCTCCGGCGACGGCCATCGTGCTCTCGCCGATTCCGCTCTCCAGGTTGACTGAGCGGACGAATTCGGCCGCCATCTCGACTTCTACCCCGCCGATGCCTAGATCGATCGAGACGTTGGAATGCAAGTCCGCGACCGTCACCTGGCCTATTCCCATGTCGACTCTCAGCGGGCTCGAGTGCGGCACCTCTACCAGGATGCTGAGCGACAGACCGCTCGTTCCCCAGCGAGGCCAGCCCTCGATTTCGAGCCGCAGGCGGTCGCCGCGCCGAGTGAGATCGAGCTCGAGGTTCTGAGCGGCGCTCTGACATCGCCTGCGCTTTCGCGAGCACTGGACGTCGATTCTGACGCTGCCGCCGCCTGTCGCCGAGCCTTCCACCCTCAGCTCGCCGATCGGGAGGTCGAGGTCGAGAATCTCACCTGGCTCCAGAGCGAGGTCCTCTTCGATGGTGCGCACGGTCTCTGCACAGAGGCCGCCAGCAAGGAACACGGTCAGAACGAGAACGGGAACTTGTTTCTTGAGCACATCGATCTCCTTGTTTGGAGCTACGCGAATCACAAGGGTATTGTTTCAACGAGCCCGAGCCCGAGCCCGAGCCCGAGCCCGAGCCCGAGCCCGAGCCCGAGCCCGAGCCCGATTGCGAGTCGCGTTGCCGCCGGGCTATGGCAGGCCGGTAAAGAAGCGGTTCCAGCGGGGCACGTAGTAGTGATCGGGATCGACCGAGATCGCAACCGCCGTTGCTCGGCCGACGATCAGACTGGCGTCAACCACAGCGAACCACCGCGAATCGAAGCTCTCGTCGCGGTTGTCGCCCATCACGAAAAAGCTGCCCTCGGGAATTCGGACCTCGTCGAAGGAGCGTTTCGAGGGGCGCAGCGGCGCTAGCATCACAGGGTGCGAACGGTCGCCGAGATGCTCTGTTCGAAAATCATGAAAGCGCTGATCCGCTTCTTCGAGCTCGTCGACGACCGCCGAAGAAAGATCGGTGTAGTTGATCGCGGTGCCGTTGACGCGGAGGTGGTTGTCAGACATCGAGACTCGGTCACCCGGCAGGCCGACCACTCTCTTGACCAGACGTTTGCCGTCCGCAGGAGAGAAGAAGACGACCAGGTCGCCGCGCTCAGGCTCCGACCAGGAGGCTAGTCGGATGCGAGTGAACGGGATCTTCAAGTCGTAGGCCAGCTTGTTGACGAAGATGCGGTCGCCTACCAGGATGGTCGGTTTCATCGATCCGGTCGGCACGTGGTTCCAGTCGGCGATCGCCGAGCGAAATGTCCCCATGACCAGCAGGATCAAGATGAACGGCCGAATCCACTCGCGCCAGAACAGGCTTCCGTAGCGTCGGCGCTGTGGAGGCAGTGTTGGCTGCTCAGGGGTCGGTTCGGCTACGGGGTCTTGCTGCATCTCGTCGGACATGGCAGTTATCTTGCCACGGGTCTTCGGGCAAGTGGAAGAGAGGATATCGGGTTTCGCAGGCGCTACCGATACGGCAGTGAGCCGGGGCGCTCGATGTTCGTGATCAGGAGTACGTCGCGTCTCGCCAGATGGGTAGAGGCTACGACGAAGATGTCGCCGGTCATGCTTGCGGCGATCGTCTCCACGGCTTCGCGTCTGGCCACCGCGAAGGCAGCTTCCGGGCGCTCGAGGTGGCGCATGAGCCGGGCGAGATCGTTCGCTTCTGTGGTGTAGACACCGTCCGAATAGAAGGCGAAGTGCTCTGGAAGATTGCCGAGGCCGGTCGCCAAGACAGGTAGGCCCTCGGCGCGCGACTCTGCGGTGGCCTCTCGGATCGTTTGGCTGAATCTCCGAGCCGATTTCTTCTGGTCGAGCGCTGGATAGACCGCGACCGCGGCGATGGAGCAGATGAGGGCGCTCCCGATGGCCGGCGTCAGTGCGGCCCATAGCAGCCGTCCGCGCCACACGAGAGCCAGGGTCGCGACACCGGTCAGGCCAGCGACGGCGAACAGCGGCCACATATGCGAGAACGGTATTCCTTCGAGCCCTTGTCGAGCCACCACTGTGTAGTACCCGGCCGCGGCTATCGCCAAGACGCCCATGAAGCTCTGTCCGACCGTCAGCCAGCGGCGGTCGAGGAAGGGCTCCTCGTCGGCGCCGGATTCGTTCCATCCGACTAGCGCAGCGATGAGACATGCCACCAGGATTGCCAGAGCGGGGATCGCCGGCAGAGCGTAGAGCTCCCGCTTTTCGGGCGAGATCGAGAAGATGGCGACAACGAAGACAGCCGCGACGAGCGGTAGCCGGGCCTCGGCCAGGCGGCGTCGACGCCAGGCCAGGACCAGGGCTCCAGGGATAAGACCGGTCCAAGGCAGAAGGTTCAGCGGTAGAGTTTTCAGAAAGTACCAGGGTGGCTGTTTGTGGTGTAGGCCCCTGAGTCCGCGATCGAGAAAGTGCTCTTGGAAGGCGCTCCAGATCGAGTACCCGTCCGGTCCCCACTTCTGTACCGACACGGCCCAGACGCCAAGAACGGCGGCGAACAGCACCGGCCCGGTCGCCGGCGCGAAGCGCCACCATCGATCGAGATCGCCATCGGTAGCCAGGATGACGAGGGCGATGCCCAGCGGCAGGACAATTCCGGGCGGCCCCTTGTCGAGCACAGCGAGAGCCGCTGCACCCCAGAACAGAAGCCCCGCACGGTTGCCCGCCACGTCGCCGGATCGAAAGGCCTCGAAAGCGGACAGCGCCACCCAGATCAGCAGACACAGCACGGAGTCCGTCTGACTCCAGCGGGCCTTGTCCCAGAACATGTAGGTCGTGGCGAGTACGAAGCCCGCGACCCACGCGGTGCGTGGGCCGCAGAGACGTCTCGTGAGGCGCATGGTCAGTGCCACAGTACCGAGCGCAGCCAGCGCCGACGGCAAACGCGCGGTCCACGGCGTCACCTCGCCGAACAGCAGCGAGAAGAAGGCGATCAACCAGAAGAAGAGAGGCGGCTTGTCGGGAGTGAAAACGCCGTTGACGTGCGGCACGACCCACTTGCCGTCGACGATCATCTCTCTCGCGCCTTCGGCATAGTACGGCTCGTCCGGCGACCACAGGTCGTGACCCCCCAGCCACCACAAGAACAGGGCGGCTGCCAGCAGCAGGACGTAGCGCGGCTTCATGCCCTCGACTGCCTGCTTTGGCGTGCGCTCTTGCCGGGAGACTCCGCCACTGCGGATGCCCATGAGTCCGCGTAGCTGCCGTTCATCGGGTCGTCGTCGCCGGTGCTGGGCTCCACGTCTTTTCCCACGCTACAATCTTGCTGTGTCCGACTTCCTCGACGAATTGGCCGCGCGGGTGCCCAAGGAGCGCCTGCTCCAGGACACCGCGCAGCTGCTGCCGTACGAATCCGATGGGCTGACCGCTTTTCGCATGCGGCCTCTGGCGGTTCTTCTGGCGGAGTCGGCCGAGGAGGTCGTCGAGGTGGTACGGCTTTGTAATGTCCACGACGTTCCATTCGTAGCACGAGGTAGCGGCACGAGTCTATCGGGCGGCTCGACGCCCGTCGAAGGGGGACTGGTCATCGCCCTGAACCGGCTCAATCGGATCCTCAGCCTCGATCCCGAGCGGCAACTGGCGGTGGTCGAGCCGGGGGTCGTCAACCTCGCCGTTTCCGAAGCGGCGGAGCCCTACGGTCTCTACTACGCCCCCGATCCGTCGAGCCAGTCAGTGTGCACCATCGGCGGCAACATCGCCTTCAACTCCGGCGGTGCCCACTGTCTCAAGTACGGCATGACGAGCAATCACGTGTTGTCTCTCGAAGCAGTGCTCGCCGACGGCACGCTCGTCGAGCTGGGTGACGAGAGTCTCGAGAACGTCGGTCCCGACTGCTTGGGGTTCTTCGTGGGCTCGGAGGGCCTCTTCGGCATCGCTCTGAAGATCACACTGCGACTCCTGCCTCGTCCCGAAAGCTATCTCACGCTGCTGGCGTCGTACGACAGTCTGCAGGCCGCGGGCGATGCGGTGGCTAGTATCATCGAATCGGGTCTGCTGCCGGGAGCCATGGAGATCATGGATCGGCTGGCGATCGAGGCCGCCGAGGCGGCCGTGGCTGCCGGCTATCCCGATTCGGCGGCCCTGTTGATCGTGGAGCTCGAAGGCGAGGCAGCCGAAGTCGCCGAAGAGGCCAAGCTGCTGCGCCGACTGATCGGCGAGTCGGGTGCCGGAGTCGTCAGGGAGGCGGCCGACCCGGAAGAGCGGGCTCGCATCTGGAAGGGTCGCAAGGGTGCCTTCTCCGCCGTCGGACGTCTGAGCCCCGACTACATCGTTCAGGATGGCGTTGTGCCGCGGAGTTGCCTCGGTGAAGCGCTGGCTGAAGTCGAGCGTCTCGGCCGACGCCACGGCCTGCGAGTCGCCAATGTTTTTCACGCCGGCGACGGAAATCTGCATCCGCTCATCCTCTACGACGGCAAGATTCCGGGCGCTCTCGAGAAGGCGGAAGCGCTGGCCGGGGAGATCCTGCAGATGTGTCTGCGCCTCGGAGGCTCGATCACCGGGGAGCACGGTATCGGGATGGAGAAGCGTGCCTATCTCGGAGACATGTTTGGTCCGGCGGACATCGAAGTCATGCGTGAGCTACGCGACGTCATCGATCCCAAAGGACTTTCCAACCCGGGGAAGATGTTTCCCGATGGCTCGGCACCGGCCTTGACTGCGCACGGCCCGCACCCTCTCGAGAAGGCCGGGATCATCTCTCGAGAATGAGCCTCGTGGTCTCCAGCGTGGCGGAGCTGCAAGACGGAATCCTCGCTGGACGACGCCTTTTGCCCCGCGGTGGTGGCACCAAGACAGGGCTGAGCTCCGATCTGCCGGGGTTCGAGGTGGCCGATCTTCGACCGCTGCGTGGCATCGTCGAGCACCAGCCCAGCGAGTTCACGATCACCGTGCTCGCGGGTACTCTGTTGTCGGAGTTGGAAACCACCCTAGCCGAGCAGGGACAGTACCTGCCTTTCGATCCCGTTCTGGTGGATCGCGGCGGGACGGTCGGCGGCGCGGTCGCTGCGGGCATCGCCGGGAGCGGCCGGCTGCGCTACGGCGGCGTTCGAGACTTCGTCCTGGCGGTGGAGATCGTTGACGGGCGTGGACGCCTGGTCCGCGGTGGTGGCCGGGTGGTCAAGAATGCCGCGGGCTTCGACCTCCCGAAGCTCATGGTCGGGAGTGTCGGAGCTCTCGGCATCCTGACCGAGGTGTGCTTCAAGGTGTTCCCCCGATTGTCGTCGGCGATGACGGTGCGTGCCGACTACGACAGTCTCGAAGAAGCGGTAGCGGCTCTGCAGACCCTTCGCGGCGGACCCCACGATCTCGATGCGCTCGACCTCGACGGGAGTTGTTCGCTGTGGGCTCGGGTCGTCGGCTTGCCGGCATCACTGGCACTTCGAGCGGAGAAAGTGCGCTCGGTCCTGGGATGCGCCGAGATCGTAGACACCGCGGTTTCGGACGAGTACTGGTCGACAGTGCGAGAGCTCGGATGGATCGAAGGAGAGACGTTCCTGGTCAAGGTGCCGTTGACGCCGCCCCGCATTCCCGGCCTCGATCGTGAGGTTGCGGGGGTGTGCTCTTCGCGCTACTACAGTGCCGGAGGGCAGCAGGCCTGGCTGGGTCTCTCCTCGATGGAGCAGCTACGAGAGCTCGACCGCGTCTTGAGCGGAGTGGGGCTGCGCGGACTGGTGGTGCTCGGGGCCGGCGGACCCGTCCTCCTTGGGCTGTCGAGAGACCGCGAGCTCGTTGAACGCCTACGGCGAACTCTCGATCCTCGTGGCCTGTTTCGTGATATCGACAGTCTGGCGGCGGTGGCATGCGACACGAAATAGACCTCGACCGCCTCGGCCCAGCCGGGCCGCCGATGGCTCAGGCGATCGAAAGATGCGTTCACTGCGGGTTTTGTTTGCCCGCTTGTCCGACGTACCAGGAGATGGGCGAGGAGATGGACTCTCCTCGAGGTCGCATCCTGTTGATGAAGGAGGTGCTCGAGGAGCGGCTCTCGTTCCAGGAAGCGGCGCCCTTCGTGGATCGGTGTCTGGGCTGCCTGGCGTGCGAACCGGCCTGTCCGTCTGGCGTTGGCTACCGCGACTTGCTGCACGGATACCGTGAGATCGCACGGCGCCAAGAGCCGGGGCCGCTCACCGAGCGGCTTCGCCGTTGGCTCGTGCACTCGGTGCTGCCCTCTCCATCTGCCTTCCGCTGGGCGCTGCGCGGCGCTCGGCTCGGCGCAAGATTCAGCGCGCTTCTACCGTCGAGCTGGCGCCCCTTGTTCGTCATGGCGCGCGGTTTGTCGTGGCCGCTGCCTACGGCAGAGCCCTTGCCTGCCCTGGAACCTGCCCAAGGGCAGCGCCGGGCTCGAGTGGCACTCCTGGTTGGTTGCGCACAGGAGGTGCTCGAGCCGCAGATCACACGCTCGGCGGTGCGACTGTTGGCTCGGTGCGGGGTCGAGGTGGTGATTCCGCCCCGGCAGGGATGTTGCGGCTCGCTGGCCTTGCATGACGGTGAGCTCGAGCGAGCGGTGAAGCTCGCGGCTCGCAATCTGGAGATCTTTCCGAAGGACGTCGACGCCGTGCTCACCACCGCGGCAGGTTGTGGCTCAGGGATGGCCGAGTATCCGGCTCTCTTTGCTCGACAGGGTTTGGACGCCACGGCCGCCTCGGCGTTGGCTGCGAAGACGAGGGACATCAGCGACTTTCTTGCCGAGCTCGGTTTGCCGGAGGTGCCTCCTCTGGGGCGGAAGCTCATCGTTGCCTATCAGGGGGCGTGCCATCTGGAGCAGGCCCAAGGGATCCGCCGGCAGCCCCGGGATCTCTTGCGCCTGGTGCCGAATCTCGAGCTCGTCTCGTTGGGCGACGGCGAGCTTTGTTGCGGGTCGGCTGGCACCTACAACCTCGATCAGCCGGAGATGGCGGATCGGCTGGGGCAGCGCAAGGCCGAGGCAATCATGGCCTCTGGCGCGGAAGCGGTCGCCACCGGCAATGTCGGCTGCCTCGTTCAGATGCGGCTGTACCTCGAGCGGCTCGGCGGTGGGGTGCCGATCTACCACACCGTTGAAGTGCTGGACCGGGCGTATCGAGGCGAGCTCCTCTAGACCGCTTCTTCGCTTCTCAGGAGGCCCTTTCTGACCAGCTCCTCGTCGATCTCGAGTTTGTAGCCGTCGCCGTTCTTGACGACTTCAGAGCGCGAATAGGGGTCGAACTCGAACGGCTTGATGATCTGACTGTAGACAGTCTTCAAGGCCCGGGCACCGATCCGGCGGTTCTGCGCTGCCTCGCGGGCGATTCGTCGAGCGGCTTGCTGGGTGATCTCGAGCTCGATGCTGTACTTCTTGAAGAATTCCCTGGAGGTCTGAAAGACGCTGTCACGGGTATCGAGAAAAATTTTCTGCAGCGTTTCGGTCGACAGGTCGTCGAGGATGATGCTGTTGTCGAAGCGAGACAGGAACTGCGGGTGCATGCCGAAGTCGAAGAGGTCCTCGAGCCGGAAGTGGTCGAGCAAGGTGAAGTGCTCACGGATCTTCACTCTTCCGTCTTCGTAGACCGTGGTCTTGGGTAGCTTGATACCGCTCCTTGGTGAGGTCACCCGCACGAAGACCTGTTCGTAGAGGGTTTCGAAGGCGCCGGCGCACAAGAAGAGCATCTTGCTTGAATCGATGGTCCGTGATTCGCGCCGTCCTTTGCCGCCCGGGGTCGTGGTGATCGGATACAGAATCTTTTCGCCCTCGATCAGGGTGAGGAGAGCTTGCTGGATGTTGATGCCGGTTACGTACGGCTTGCCGCCGACGAGGCCGGAGATCTTGTCGACCTCGTCGATGCAGACGGTGGCGTTCTCCATGAGAGAGGCGATGTCGTCGGCGGCGGCACCGGAGCCGAGGATTCTCTGGGCGCGCTCTTCGAGTCGGGCGAGGAGCGGCGTGGTGTCGACATTGCCCTCTTCGTCGGCCAGGACGTTGGCGTTGATGATGACCACGTTGCGATACTTCTCGAGCTCGTCCTGCGAGGCGTAGAGCCTCTCGATCGAGTGCATGATGGTTGTCTTGCCCGTACCCGAGTTGCCGATCAACAACAGATTCCCGAACAGCTCCCCTTGGAGATGCTTGAAGATGGCCACCGACACGTAGCGCAGGATCGACTCCTGGCCGATGACGTCGCGGCCGAGCTCGCCGAAGATGTTGAGTGGAGTCATGGATCGCGTGTTTCCTTCTGCGCTCTGATCCTATCGCTCTCGAGCTCAGCCTGGAGCGCCCGGTAGTCGGCGGGAGTATCGACGTCGCGGACCACTCCAGGATAGTCGAGCTCGAGCTCCAGGAGCCCGTGACCGCTCGCCAGAAGGTGCTTGAGGCCGACATTCGTGTCGAGATCGCCTAGATGGGAGGCCAGCGTGGGGGCGATCACCAGAGGATGCCCTCTCTTGCCGCGGAAGGTTCCGACCGCCAAGGGGCGATCCGAGGCGAGATGCGCCGATACCAGGGCTCGAATCGAGCTCGGTCGGATGGCCGGCATGTCGGCCGGAGAAATGACGATGGGCTCGCCGCCGGACGCGATCACCTCGGAGCCTCCGAGCAGGTCGAGACCGGCGAGGATGCTCGACAGCATTCCGCGCTCCGGATGAGGATTGATGGCCACTTCGAGCCTCTCGGTACGCGCCCAGGCGTCGAGGTCGCTTGCGCCCGGCGCTCGAACGAGGACGATTCGACCGACTCCCGCCGCTCTGAGCGCTTCGACGGCCGATCCGACGATTGTCGAAGTCCCGAACGGCAACAGCAGTTTGGGGCGGCCCATGCGAGTCGACTGGCCCGCTGCCGGAAGGATCGCTATGGCCACTTGGGTTCGCTCCTTGCCTGAGCTAGGCGGCCGCTGGGGAGACCGCCTCGATGGCGTCGCTTCGAACCCGGAGCTTGCCCTGCTCGACATCGACGTGAAGGGCCGATCCAGCGCCGATGTCTCCGGCTACCAGGGCACGTGCGATCTGGGTCTCCAGAGCTCGTTGGAGGTAACGCTTCAGGGGGCGGGCTCCGTAGACCGGGTCGTACCCCTCGCGCGCGATGAGCTCGCGCGCCGCGTCGGACAGCTCCAGAGTCAAGCCCTGGTCGGCCAGCCGCGCCTCGAGATCGCGGGTGAGCAGTTCGATGATGCTCTTGATCTCTTCGAAGAGAAGCGGGCTGAAGAGCACCACATCATCGATCCGGTTGAGAAACTCGGGCCGGAAGTACTCGTGCAGCATGCCCAGCACCTTCTCCTTCGTCGAGTCGCGGATCGATCCGTCGGCGGTCGTATCCTCAAGCAGGGTCGTAGAACCGATATTCGAGGTCATGATGATGACGGTGTTCTTGAAGTCGACGGTGTGTCCCTGGGCATCGGTGATACGTCCGTCGTCGAGCACCTGCAGCAAGATGTGGAAGATGTCCTGGTGCGCCTTTTCGATCTCGTCGAAGAGGATCACGGAGTACGGCTTGCGGCGCACGGCTTCGGTCAGCTGACCGCCCTCGTCGTAGCCAACATAGCCGGGCGGTGCGCCGATCAGCCGTGAGACGGAGTGGCGTTCCATGTACTCGCTCATGTCGATGCGGACGATGTTCTCTTCGCTGTCGAAAAGCGCCCCGGCCAGCGTTTTGGCGAGCTCGGTCTTGCCGACTCCGGTCGGTCCGAGAAAGAGGAACGATCCAATCGGCCGACGAGGATCCTTGATCCCCGAGCGGGCGCGGATCACCGCGTCACTCACTAGTCGAATCGCTTCGTCCTGGCCGATCACCCGCTCGTGGAGGATATCGTCGAGTCGTAGCAGCTTGTCGCGCTCGCCCTCGACCAGGCGAGTCACCGGGATTCCGGTCCAGCGCGCGACGACCTCGCTGATCTCTTTCTCGGTCACCTCTTCGCGCAAGAGTCGATCGTCCGGCGGCGGGCCCTCGTCTTCCTCGGGTCCGATCACCTCCGCGAGCTCCGCTTCGAGCTCGGGCAAGCGGCCGTGGCGGAGCTCGGCGGCGCGATTCAGGTCGTACTCTCGTTCTGCTATCTCCAATTCATGGCGGAGTTTCTCGATCTCTTCGCGTATTCGGCGTACCTGGTTGATCGCTCCCTTTTCGTTCTCCCACTGCATTCGCATTGCGTCTCCTCGTTCACGCAGATCGGCAAGCTCTCGGCGCAGGTCTTTGAGACGGTTGCGACTCGCTTTGTCTTTCTCCTTCTTCAGCGCTGCCTCTTCGATCTCGAGTCGCATCAGACGGCGGGTCACCTCATCGAGCTCGGCGGGCATCGAGTCGATCTCGGTGCGAACCATCGCGCAGGCTTCGTCTATGAGGTCGATGGCTTTGTCGGGCAGGAAGCGGTCGCTGATGTAGCGATTCGAGAGCGTCGCCGCCGCGACCAGGGAATTGTCCTGGATGCGGACGCCGTGATGCACCTCGAAACGCTCTTTGAGGCCACGAAGGATCGAGATCGTGTCCTCGACCGTCGGCGGGTCGACGCGGACGGGCTGGAACCGCCGCTCGAGAGCCGCGTCCTTCTCGATGTAGCGCCGATGCTCGTCGAGAGTTGTCGCCCCGATGCAGTGCAGCTCTCCTCGAGCCAGCATCGGCTTGAGCAGGTTGCCGGCATCGGTCGAGCCCTCGGTGCGCCCGGCGCCGACGATGTTGTGGACCTCGTCGATGAACAACAGAACGCGGCCTTCGCTCTCCTTGATCTCGTTGAGCACCGCCTTGAGCCGCTCTTCGAACTCGCCGCGATACTTGGCGCCGGCCAGGAGCGCGCCGATGTCGAGCGAGAAGATCGAGCGATCCTTGAGCCACTCGGGAACGTCGCCGCGCACGATTCGCTGCGCGAGACCCTCCACGATGGCGGTCTTGCCGACCCCGGGCTCACCGATGAGAATCGGGTTGTTCTTGGTCTTGCGCGACAGGATGCGAACGACGTCGCGGATTTCGGCGTCGCGTCCGATCACCGGGTCGAGCTTGCCTGCCTGAGCCTGCGCCACCAGATCGACTCCGTATTTCTCGAGCGCTTCGTAGGAGGCCTCGGGAGTGGCACTGGCCACTCTCTGGTTGCCCCGGATCTCCCGTAGCGCGTCCAGGAAGCGATCGCGAGTGAGCCCGGCGTCGCTGAGGATGCGCGCCACGGCGTCTGAGGCCGGCAGCTCGAGAAGCGCGAGAAACAGGTGCTCAACCGAGACGTATTCGTCTTTGAGTCGCTTGGCCTCCGACTCCGCTGTAACGAGAGTCTGTTGCAACTGCTGTGTGATGTAGACCTTGCCGACCTCGGTTGCGCCTCCCGAAACGCTCGGCTTCCGGTCGAGCTCTTGCCCGACGGCGATGGACATCGTGGGGCGGGCAATACCGAGCCGGTCGACGACTCGGGGCACGACGCCGTCTTGCTGCTCGAGCAGGGCTGTGAGCAGATGCACGGTGTCTACTTGCTGATGGCCGCGCTCGACGGCGGTGTCCTGTGCGGCTTGCACCGCCTCCTGGGACTTCTGGGTGAGTTTGTTCAGGTCCATGGCTATCTCCTATCGACTATCTCCCACTGGCGTTTCCGGAGGATTCGGCCAGCTGTTCGAACAGTTTCTTTTCTTCCTTGGTGAGCTCTTGGGGGACCATGATTCTGACCTCGGCGTAGAGATCTCCACACTCGGATGACTCCTCGGAGGGCCGGAGTGGCAGGCCCTTGCCGCGCAGTCGGATCTTGCGTCCTGAGGACGACCCCGGAGGCAGTTTGACGGTCGTCGAGCCATCGAGAACCAGCACCTCGACCCTTCCGCCGAGCGCCGCGACGGAGGGCGAGACTTCGAGATAAGAGTGGAGATCCGCGCCGTCGACTCGAAAGTGGGGGTGCGGTTCGATCTCGATGTGCAGCAGCAGATCTCCGGCCTCGCCGCCGTTGATTCCTTGTCCTCCTTTTCCCCTGAGCCGAATCTTGCGGCCCTCGCGTACACCCTTTGGAATCTTCACTTCGAGGGTTCGCTTGCCGCCGGTTTGAGGATCGGTGAGAGAGATCCTCCGCTGACCGCCGTGGGCTGTCTCCTCGAGACGGACCTTCAAACGCGACTCATGATCCGTACCGCGTCTGGGACCGCTGGATGGAGAAGGACCCCAGCCGCGATTGTCGGCACGACCGCCGAAGAGCATGTCGAAGAAGGAGCTGAACCCGGAGGCTCCCTGATCGAAATCGAAGCCGACTCCGCCGCGGGGTCCGAAGTCGAAGCGGAAGTCGTCCCAACCCGGCGGCGTGGCACCGGTCGACTGCGCCGAGTTCCAGGCGCTTCCATAGCGATCGTACTTGGTGCGCTTCTCCGGGTCTTTCAACACCTCATAGGCCTCTCCAATCTCCTTGAAGCGGGATTCGGCCTCCGGGTCTTTGTTGATGTCGGGGTGGTAGGTGCGGGCCAGCTTGCGATAGGAGCGCTGGATTTCAGTCGCCGTGGCGCCTTTGTCCACCCCGAGAGTGCTGTAGTAGTCCTGGTACTGCAAGGGAGCTCCTTTTCCGCCCGAGTCGCGTAGACGAGCCGGATTCCACGAGATCTGCGTTTACGATCATAAGATAAAGGAAATTATCTTAGTTAGAGTGTAGCAGATATTGCAACAGAATCAACGGCCCGGAGATTCCCGGAAGGCCGCTGGACGGCCAAGAAAGCGAAAGGCGGCGCCCCTCTCGGGGTCCACCGCCATGACCTGTTGCACGCTTCCGCGTGCGCCAGCGCTGAGCCTAGGGCGCGTCGAGGCCGAAGGCCTCGTAGTTCTTCGCGATCCAGGACTGCCATTTGTCCGGGACTTCGTCCTCGGTGAAAATCGCTTCCACTGGACACGCATCGATGCACAGACCGCAGTCGATGCACTCTTCAGGTTGGATGTAGAGGACTTCCCACTCGTCCTTGTCGTAGATGCAGTCGACCGGGCACACGTCGACGCAAGCCGTATCCTTCGTCCCGACGCAGGGCTCGGTAATGATGTGAGTCATCTGCGCTGCTCCTTGGTTTACTAACTTTCAGTTGATTCGGCGATCGTTGCGGCTGCTGTTCGCCAACCGTCCTACCGCGGCAAGAGTATCTCAGAGAAAAACGGCGCGCTCAAGAAAAACGTACGGCCGAGCACCGTGGTGGCGGCTCTGCGAGCCCTTCCAACAAGTGTCTCTCCGGCTCTTCGGGCACGCCTACGACTCAGATTCAGTCCGGGCGTCGAGCGTTGCGATCGGCGCCGGCAAACTAGAGATCGGAAAAGACGGAGCTGAAGGCTTCGAGTGTCGTCTCGATCTCGTCATCGAGATGAGCCGCCGAGAGAAACAGGGTTTCGTAGGGCGAGGGTGGCAGGTGGATTCCTCGCTGGAGCAAGCCGTGGAAGATGCGGATCCACAGGTCGCGATCCGAGCTGTCGACCTCCCCTAGAGTTGTAACCGGGGTCTTGGAGAGGAAGAACGCCAGCATCGACCCTTGTCGCTGCACGCGACACGGGATCGAGTGTTGCCTTGCGAGATCCTCGATTCCGGTCTGCAGCCGACGCCCGGTTTCCTCGAGATCGGCGTAGATCCGGCCACCGTCTCCCTGGAGCACATCCAGGGTCGCTCTTCCGGCGGCAACGGCGATGGGGTTGCCCGACAGGGTCCCGGCCTGGTACACATCGCCAGCCGGTGCGATTCTGTTCATGAGGTCGGTGGGCCCGGCGTAGGCGCCGATCGGCAGACCGCCACCGATGACCTTCGCGAGACAGGTGAGATCAGGCTCGATTCCGAACAGAGTCTGAGCGCCTCCCCAGGCGACGCGAAAGCCGGTCATCACCTCGTCGAAGATGAGCAGTGACTGGAAACGGTCGCAGAGGTCTCGCAGGCCAGCGAGGAATCCGGGCAGCGGTGGCACCAGGCCCATGTTGCCCGCGATCGGCTCGACGATCAAAGCGGCGATGTCGTTGCCGTCTCTTTCGAAGCAGTGTTCGACCGCCTCGAGATCGTTGTAGGGCGCTAGCAGGGTCGCTGCGGTGACCGATGGCGGAACGCCTGGCGAGGAAGGGACCCCAATGGTGGCGGCTCCCGAGCCGGCCGCGACCAGGAAGGGGTCGGCATGGCCGTGGTAACAGCCTTCGAACTTGATCACCTTCTCGCGACCGGTCGCCGCCCGAGCCAGGCGCAGGGCCGACATGGTCGCTTCAGTGCCGGAGTTGACCAGGCGCAGCATGTCGGCCGCCGGCAATGCCGAGCAGATCACTTCGGCGAGCTCAACCTCTTCCATGGTCGGCACTCCGAAGCTCTGGCCGCGAGCCGCCGCCCGCTGCACCGCCTCGATGACGGCCGGATGGCCGTGTCCTAGAATCATCGGACCGTAGCCGCCGATGTAGTCGATCCAACGGCGTCCCTCGGCGTCCTCCAGGTAGGCTCCCTCGGCGCGGTGAATGAAGATCGGCTCTCCGCCGACACCGCGAAAGGCGCGGACCGGGGAGTTGACACCTCCGGGCAGGACTCTGGAGGCTCGTTCCAACTCTTCTTTCATTGGCTACGGTGTGGCGGTGGATCGATCGATGAGACGCCGCGCTACTCGAGCGCCTTTAGACGAGCCCTTGCTCGTGGCGCCACCCAGGGGCCGTCCTGGAAGTAAAGACGCCCTTCCGCTCGCTCGGCTGCAGCCGAGAAGAAGATCCTGGCGTTCTCCGCCTGATCTTCGCCTGCAGATTGCAGAGCTATGCCGAGAAAGTAGTCGGTCATTCCGGATCCGAGCACTGCGTCGGCCGGCGCCGAGACCTGGCGCAAGAGAGTGATCGAGCGAATCAGATCCTGGCCCCGTAGGTAGACCATTGCGAGGTTGAGATCGATGATCCACTTCTGAACGACTCGGTCCTCACTCTGTGCTTCTCGCCACAGCTCGTAGGCTGCCGGAGCGTACAGGAGCTCGGGCTCGCGATGACCGACGATGCGCGGCGACAGGTCGATGGCGAGATCGATCG
>Ga0114950_10001660_pt1 | contig 16834 bp, 13 predicted proteins | sample N075metaG_FD_83503 | JGI IMG/M metagenome (GOLD analysis project Ga0114950, IMG submission 83503) | Deep subsurface microbial communities from Kermadec Trench to uncover new lineages of life (NeLLi) - N075 metaG | ecosystem: Environmental > Aquatic > Marine > Ocean trench > Sediment | place... | reverse complement strand
CATCGTTGGCAAGGTGGCGAGCGTCGAGACGGCGCTGGAACACGAGGTGCAGAAGTAGCGGCCAGGTCAACGACGGACACGGTGACGAATCGAGCGTAGGAAATTCGCCTGTGTCGGAAGTTGCTCGCCCCTGGATCGTTCCCCGTAACTCGCTGATTCTTAAGGACTGTCCGTCAGCATCTCCGCCAGTCGATCCAGACCCATGACCACGTTGTCCATCGGTGGCCCGAACGAAAAGCGCATCCAACGCTCGTAGGGTGATGGGCCGCTGCGGGCGTCGCCGGGATTGATGTCGAAGAACTTGCCGGGGACGGTCATGACCTGGCGGTCGAGGGCGCGCCAGAAGAATTCCATGGCGTTGTCGAAGGGCTCCGGGAGCTGGTCGAGGCTTGCCCAGCAGTAGAAAGTCGATAGGGGCCTCCTGGCGAAGCGGATGCCCATGGTTTCGAGCCGTTCCACCATCAAGTTGCGTTTCTTGACGAAGTTTCGGCGCAGCGCCGTGGTTTCCTGGTCGGCGCGCTCGGGCTCGAGCGCCTGGAGAGCGGGAAGTTGTGCGATGCGCGATGGCCCGCCGTCGATCGAGCTTGCGGTGCGTGCCATGCTCTCGACCATTGCCTTCGGCCCGACCGCCCAGCCGACCCGCCAACCCGGATAGCGGAAGCTCTTGGTCAGGCCATCGAACAAGACGATCGGGTCCTTCTCGACGTCCTCGACGAACGCCGCCGCGCTCACCGGCCCGGCGGCCGGCTCGCCCTCCTCCGTGTAGATGAAGTGGCTGTAGAACTCGTCGAGCAGCAGCGTGACGCGGCGTTCACGCGACGTGCGCACCAAGGACTCGAGCTCGCCCTCCTGGATGACATTCCCCGTCGGGTTGCACGGGTTCGAAATGATGAAGGCGTCGAGGTCGTGCTCGCCGACGGCGGCGGCGTAAACCTCGGCGGTGAGCTGGAACCCTTCGGCCTCGTGGGTCCGCACGGCGATCGGGTCCAGACGCGCCAGGTGCAGGTTGAACATGTCCTCATAGGCCGTGTAGTCGGGCAATTGGTAGCCGATCTTCACAGCGCCGAGCGCCGCCATCGCACGGCTCAGCGCCAGGCGGCCGCCGTTGGCGACGGCGACGTTGTCGGCTGAATACTGCGACGGCATGCCGCGCCGGTAGAGGCGGTTGTAGTGTGCCGCCACCGCCTCGCGGAGCTCGTCAATCCCTTCGAGGCGCCCGTAGGCGTGATCTTCGGGGCGGATTCGGACCTCTTCGATTCGAGGTGGAGCTCCCTCATACGGTCCGACCTCGGGCTGACCCTGGCCGAGGTTGCTCCAGTCGGGATGGCCGTTCCAGAAGCCGCGCTTGTGGGCCTCGTCGACAACGAAGATCACCCCCATGTAGGGAACCTCACGGAAGGCGCCGCGTGGCGAACTACGATCGATCGAGTCGTCGAGCATCGGGGCAATGTACTGCAACGTGGAGAGAGCTGCTAACCGGCGGGTGCCGCCGGAAAGGCAGCGATTTCCTGGTTGCGACCCGTGAGTGAGATTGTAACCATACGATCCACAAAGCAACTTGAGGGGACCACTTGGACCAGCAAGACGGCACCGAGACAGAGACAGAGGCCGAGACAGAGACAGAGGCCGAGGGCGGGGAAGAGCTGCGCTGCTTTGCGCGGGTGACCTTTCCGGCGTTCAACGAGATGAGCGTCGAGCTCGGGACTCTGGGCACGCCGCCCGCCGAAAGCGTGCCGCTGAACATCAGCCGCGGCGGTATGCAGACGCGCACCGGCGCGACGATGTTCGACGGCTCCGAGGGCGATGAGCTCCTGATCAGCTTTACGGACGCCGAGGGACGTTTGGTGCCCGACCGGGTGCTCGGGTGGATACGCCGCGTCGAGAAGAGCCACGGCTACTACCTGATCTCGATCGAGTTCACCCACCCGCTCGAGCGGGTCAATTTCCAGTAGGCGCCGGTTCCTTTGCTAACCGGGCCCCCGCGTCGTTTCGCTTCAGGTCTTGGTGTGGGCCGGCGGGCTGTTCCAGTACGCCGAGGTCGCGGAAGATGGTGAAGATATCGCCGTTGACGTAGTCGTTCTCGACCAGGTTGAGTAGCCAGTACGAGTCGTGGATCTCCTCGATGAGCCGGCGCGACGCGCTCCCCTCGTCGTAGAGAGCGGCCCACTCTTCGCGCCAGATCTCGAAAGCCTCGTCCTTCCATACATGGAACGTCTCCGCATCGACGACGGTCGGCTGGATGATTTCCTTGCCCGGGAAGATGCCCCAGGTGACGGCGCTGACGGCGTCGGGACGCAGATTGGAGTGGGTTTCGCCGGAGAAGTTCACCGCCTGGTACGTGAGCGTCGGGAACTTGTCGACGTGGTCCAAGAAAGCGTTCAAGTTCTTGTCGGACAAGAACAGTTCCAGGTACGCCTTCTGGTAGACGATGCCGTTGGGGCCGCCCCAACCGACTTCGGGGTCGTTGGAGGGCGCGCCGGCCACCTGCGGCTGGCTGTTGATGGTCAGGAAGCCGGCCTTGTTCAGAGCGATGAGCTCGGTGGAGATGCGCTGCGTCTCCGCCTGGATCTCTCCGTCGACCCACGGGAACGTGTCCAGCTCGCCGGCGCAGAATCTGACGAACACCTCGTAGATGTCCTCGTAGCTTTCCGGCTCGCCGTAGGCCTCGAGCAGCTTCTGATCCGTTTCCTCGAGGCCGATGCCGCGGCGCAGCAGGTAATAGTCCTTCAGTGCTCCGAACGAAGGGCTGTGGCGGTCGCCCCAACGGCCGTTGGGAAACTCGTCCCAGTCCATTGTCCGCGCCAGGTAGCTCTTCGGCCGGTTGCTCCAGAAGATCGGCCGGACGTCCTCTTCGCGTCGGGTCGGGAAGGTTGACGGCCGCCACGGTAGCTGCCGGTCGGCGGCCAGTCCATTGGTCGCGTCGAGCCCTTCGAGGATCCGCATGACCGGGGATTGTAGGTTCAGCGTGTAGAAGTGATAGCCGGGTGCGCCGAGCTCGATGAGCCTCTCGCACATCTTGATGCCGAGCTCGACGCCGTAGCTGCGCACCGCGGCGTCGTCCTGCCGTATGGGCTCGAGGTGATCCCAGACGGCCGCCGGCACGTTGACCCCGGTGAACTGCACGAACTTCTTGAAGCGATCGAAGGTGTGGATCGGGAACAGGCCCGGAATGATCGGACACCTGATGCCCTGCTTGTCGCAGCGTTGCAGAAAGTCGGCATACTCGTCGATGTCGAAGAACAACTGGGTGATGATGAAATCGGCGCCGCAATCGACCTTGTGCTTCAGATGGCTTGTGCAGATGTCCTTGTCCTCGGCCTCGAGATGCCCCTCGGGATAGCCGGCGACGGCGATGCAGAATTCGTCTCCGAAACGCTCACGAATATGGCTGACGAGCTCGTGGGCGTAGCTGAATCCGCCCTCGGTTCGCTCCCACACGCTGTCGCGCGGCGGGTCACCGCGTAACGCCAGGATGTTCCGGATGCCGGCGTGGCGCGCCTTCTCGAGGACTTTATCGAGGCGTTCGACGGACATGTTGGTGCACGTCAGGTGCATCATTACGTCGAGACCAAAGAACGTTTGCAGGTTTTCGGCGATGCCGAGTGTTCTCTCGCTCGTCGAGCCGCCCGCCCCCCAGGTGATGTCGACGAAGACGGGCTCGAGCGCGGCCATCCGCTCGATGCGCCCATAGAGGTTGTGAAGCCCGTCCTCGGTTGCCGGCGGGAAGTACTCGAACGAGTAGAACGGCTTCTTCTCGTCGATACGCTGATTGATCTTGTCGATGATGTGCATGGCGAGCGCGCAGGCGGAATCTGGATGGCAAGGCCTTGATGCTCCCCGCGCGCCAGATCCATCAGGGTTGTACCACGCCCTGCTAGACTTCGCCGCCATGAGTCGACTACCCGCCGAGTTCGACCGTTCAGCCCCGGCTTTCGGGGCTGCGATATTCGATCTCGACGGCTTGCTGATCGACTCGGAACCGCTCTGGCGGCGAGCCGAGATCGAGGTGTTTGCCAGCGTCGGTGTTGCGTTGACCGAGGCGGAATGTCACCGCACCACCGGGCTGCGCACCGATCAGGTCGCGGCCTACTGGCTCGAGCGCCGGCCGTGGGATACCGAGCGCAGTCCGGCGGCTGAGATCGTCGCGGGCATCAACCGACGCGTGATCGAGCTCATCGAGGCGTGCGGCGCGGCCAAAGAGGGTGTGGAGTACGCGATCGATTTCATGCGCGCCCGTCGCCTACGGTTGGCGGTGGCTTCGTCGTCGACGATGCCGGTGATCGAGGCATCGCTCGTTCGCTTGGGGATCAGCGACGCCTTCGAGGTAATACATTCGGCTGATTTCGAAGCGCGCAGCAAGCCGGCTCCCGACGTCTATCTCGGCGCGGCCCGGCGGCTTGCCGTCGAGCCGGCACGCTGCATCGCCCTGGAAGACTCCGTCCTAGGTGTCCGCGCCGCCAAGGCCGCCGGCATGTGTTGCATCCGGATTCCCGAGCACGAGGGGTCGGTCTCGAGCGCTGACCTCGAGTTGGGCGCTCTGACCGATCTCGATGACGGCACCTGGGGCGCGCTGACAGGCGCTGCTCTCGCCTCCGCCGGCGGCCGCGTCCTGGTGACCGACTGACGGCCGCCTTCCGGCGACCGGATTGGCGACCTTCTCCCGGCGTGAAGGTCTTCGTTGACAACGTGTGACACTTGTCGCAGTATAAGTGCGACAACTGTCGCATGTCGGAGGAGCCGATGACCAAATCCCTACCGAACCTGTCGCGCTTCGAGCTTCAATGCCTGCGGATGTTCTGGGAGCAGGACGAGGCCACCGTGCGGGAGATTCATGACAAGCTCAAGACCGCTCCCAGCTATTCGACCGTTCGGAAGATCGTCGAGCGGCTCGAGGACAAAGGCGCCGTCGAGCGCGTCCGCCGGGACGGCAAGGCCTGGGTGTATCGGTCCGTGATTGCGCCCACCCCGGTGATCCAGCGGGAGATTCGTCGTTTCCTCGACGGGCTGTTCAACGGCTCGGCGGCGCCCTTGGTGGTCCACCTCGCCGAGATGGAGGCGCTCACGCTCGAGGACCTGAAGGAGATCGAAAAGGCAGCCGCCGGTGGTGGGGAAGAGGAGGGCACGTCATGAGCGCCCTGTGGCTCGGTGTTCTGGCGCACCTGTGGCAGACGACGTTGGTCCTGCTGGTGCTCGGCGCTCTCGCGTTGCTGCTGCGCCGAGCGCCGGCTCGTTACCAGGAGTGGCTGTGGACCGCAGCCCTGGTGAAGCTGCTCGTTCCGTTGCCGTTGGTGGCGTTGTTTTGGCCCGCATTCACGCGTCTCGGATATGCGGTGGGGCAGCAGGAGACCATCGGCCCGGCGATCAAGACCTTGTCGCTGCTCGCCAACCCCCGGGTGCTCTGGTTGCCCCCGGTCGACGCCACCGGGGCGGACTCATTACAGCCGATGCTGGCGGCGGCGACGATTGGTTGGGGTCTCGGCGCGGTGGCCCTGCTGATGTTCTGGTGCAAGCGGGGTCGGGTCTCGGTCCCCGCCGGACGGATGCCGTGGCATGGGTCCGCAAAGGTCGTTGAACGGGTAACCCGCGCCGCCCGCGAGGCGAACGTGCCGTTGAATCGAGTCCGGATCACCGAGGCGACCGTGGTGCCGTGCGTGCGCAACCTTTGGCGTCCGCTGGTCGTGGTCTCGACCGCTGTGGTCGAGAACCTCAGCCGAGAAGAGCTGCGCGCCGTGCTGGTGCACGAGGATGCCCATCGGCGGCGCGGCGACCTCTGGCGGGGCGCGGCGCACAGCCTCGCCACCTGCTTGTTCTTTTTCTATCCGCCGGCCTGGTGGCTGAAGCGCCGGCTCCAACGGAGCGCCGAGCTGGCCTGTGACGAAGCGGTATTGGCGGCGGGAATCGACGGCCTCACCTATTCCAAAGCGTTGGCGGCGACCGTCAGCCTCGGGCTCGCTCCTCCTGTTGCTACGGCGCTGATCGGACGCAGCTCCGTGCTGCGCGAGCGCCTCGAACGCATCCGTGCCCCTGAAAGGTACAGGATCATGAACCGACATCGATTCGCGGTTTTGGCGGGCTTCGTCGCGGCGGTCACCATTTCGTTTATCCCGGTTGCGGATGGCGGACGGTCGGTGGCCGCCGCCGGCGAGCCGCAGCAGGGCGGTCAATGGCTGCCGGCCTCCGACATCGTCGGTCTCAACGGGATCGCGACGTTGGTCGAGATGCGCTATCGCGACGTTCCGCTCTCCTTCGTTTTCGAGCAGCTCGGCGAGCGCGTCGGCTTCTCAGTACAGTTCGAGGGCGACGGTAGCTTCACCGAGCGCACGTCGGTGGGGTTCGCTCGGTTGTCGGTGCGCGACGTTCTCGAGCTGCTCGCGAGAGACGCCAGCATCGAGTATCGCGTTCCGGATGCCCGCACTTTGGTCGTGCGCATGTGGGCACCGGTGACGGGACGCGAACAGCGCAAGGTGGTTCGTCGGTTTCCGTCTCGACTAGGGGCCGACATGCTCGCCGAGCTGCTCGAAAACGAAGGAGAGCGGAACGTCGCGATAGCGCAGCCCCCGGAAGGCCCTCCTTATCGAGTCGGCGGCGTCATCAACGAGCCGGAGAAGATCTACCACGTCAATCCCGAGTATCCGGAGCTCGCTCGTCGGGCTCGCCTGGACGGCTTCATCGTGCTGGAGGCCGTCCTCAGCAAGGAAGGCACCATCAAGGATGTCTCGGTGCTGCGCGGCCTCGGCCTCGGGCTCGACCAGGCGGCGGTCGACGCCGTCACGCAATGGCGCTACACGCCGACGTTGTACAACGGTGAGCCGGTCGAGGTCGTGTTGACCGTCACCGTCGTCTTCCAACTGATCCAGTAGCTTCGCCTCCCCGAGTCAGCCTCCCGCCGCTGAAACGGCCGCAGATCTTTGCGGCTGAATCTGCGACACCGTCTGATCTACCGAGTGATCCGCGCCAGATACGAGTGGAGGTTCTCGGGCCGCGTTGAAGGTGCATCCGTCGGTCATTCTCTCCGGCGATCGCCTTACATTCGTGTTAAAATTCGCATAAATATAAGGAAACGAATCCTGTTGCGCGCGACCATCACATCAAAGGGACAAGTCACGATCCCGAAGGCTTTAAGAGACCAACTCGGTTTGGGCGTCGGGGCGTGTTTGGATTTCTCTATCGATGACGAGGGCCGGCTGATGGGCGAGGTCGTACACAAGGCGGGGGTGGCAGACTTGGCCGGGATGCTGCACCACCTGGCCAAGGAGGTGCCTGTCACGACTCGGGAGATGGACGCTGTGATATCTGACGAGGTCGCACGGCGCCGGGGCTTGTCGGGCACCGGTCATGCGAATCGACCCGAGCCGGAGAATGGCGATGGGTCCCGCTGATATGATCGCCCTCGATACGAACGTCTTGGTTCGCTTCCTGGTCCTAGATGACGAGAAACAAGGCGGACGCGCCGTCGAGCTCATTGAGGAAGCGGCTCGAGCCGAGGAATCCGTGCACCTGACCGACGTGGTGTTGTGCGAAACGGTGTGGGTGCTCGCAGCTGCCTACGGGGCTTCGCGGCGTGAGATCGTGTCGACGCTTCGCCGGCTCCTGGCAAGCGGTGTGTTCGCCGTGTGGGACCGGCCGACGGTCGACCGCGCCATCGATCACCACGCCGACCGCCGAGGGCATTTTGCCGATACATTGATCGGCGTTGCCGGCGCCCGCGCCGGCGCCACGACGACCTACACCTTCGAGCGGGCGCTGCGCGACGAGCCCGAGTTCACCTTCATTGGCTAGCGGCAATCTGCAACCTGTGCGATCAGCGCGCCGATCCAGTAGGTCTCGAAGTCGTCGCGCTCAATCGCCACGAGATCGTCAGCCGGTTGGGGGCCGGCGCTCAGTCGCGCCGCAGGATTCCGAGCGTCAGGTGCGAGGGCAGCTCCGGCGATCGGTAGATCGTCTGCGTCGCTGTCTGAAAGTTCTCTTCCGTGGCCGTGTAGATGTCGACGAAGGTCTGCGGATTGCGGTCGATGACCGGGAACCAGGAGCTTTGCACCTGCACCATGATGCGGTGGCCCGCCTGGAAGGTGTGGAAGCGGTCGCGCAGGTCGAACTCGATCCTGGTGGGCTCTCCGGGAACCATGGGCTCGGGGTTCTCGTAGCTGTTGCGGAATTTGGCCCGGAAGACCTCGCCGGCGAGCAGCATCTGGAAATCACCCATGGGCACCGGGCAGTCGGGATTGTTCGGGGTGTCGCCTGGCAGTACGTCGATGAGCTTGACGATCCAATCGGAGTCGGTGCCGGTGGTCGATGCGTACAGTGTGGCGATGATGGAACCGGCGATGGTGACGTCTTCGGTGAGCACCTCGGACTCGTACACCAACACGTCGGGTCGGGTGGCGGCAAAACGTTGGTCCTCGATCATCCACAGGTGACCCTGGGTCGTGCGGTATTCGGCCGAGAACGGCACCGGCCGGTCGGGGTCGCTGATGTATTCGTCGTAGGCTTCTGTGCCGGCGACGGTGGCCGCACTGGAAGCTCCGCCGGTCCGGCCGGGATCGGCTGACGGCGCATCCCACGACAGCGTGCCGTCGGCACCGAAATACAAGGACCGGCGCTCGACGCCGGGCGGTGGCCACTGATCGAAGCGCCTCCACTCGTTGGTGCCGGTCTCGAAGACGATGGCCTCGGTTCCCTCCCAGCCGCCCGTATCGCGCAGGAAGTGGCTGAAGAACGGGTACTGCACGTCGCTCTCGAAGGTTTCCGAGGTGGAGGAGTCGAAGCCGATGCAGCCGAGCGACTCGCCGCTCATGCTGCGCCAACCGCCGTGCCGCCAGGGGCCGACCACCAGCGTGCTCTGATTCGCAGGGTTCAGTTCCTCGAGTGTGTAGTAGATCGACATCGGTCCATAGAAGTCCTCGGCGTCGAACCAGCCGGCGACGTTGAGCACCGGGTGGGTGATGTCGTCGAGGCTGACCAGGGCGTTCTGGTTCTGCCAATAGTCGTCGTAGGCGCCGTGCTCCATGAACTCGTTCCACGCCGGCACGTCGTTGTGGAAGAAGAGCTCGTTGATGTTCGCCAGCGGGCCGATGTCGAGGAAGAAGTCGTAGCCCCACGGGGTGCCGTAGTCGAAGCGGCGGCTACGCTGCTCGGTGGGCTCGTCGCGCCGCCTGGCGTTGTTCGACAGCCAGGCGAAGGCGTACATCAGCCGGAAGGCGCCGTTGTGGTGCCAATCGTCGCCGATGAACATGTCGGACGGCGACGCCTGCGGTGAGGACGCCTTCAACGCCGGGTGGGCGTTTACCATGCCCATGACCGTCTGCCAGCCCGGATACGAGATGCCCCACTGGCCGACGCGGCCGTTGTGGTTGGGGACGTTGTTCAACACCCACTCGATGGTGTCGTAGTTGTCGGTGCTCTCGTCTGCGTCGGTGGGTCCGGCGCCCGGCCTGTTCAACGGCTTGATGACCTGGAACTCACCCTCCGAGCGATACGTGCCGCGGGCGTCCTGGAACACGAAGATGTAGCCGTCGCGATCGAACTGCTCGGTTGGCCCGAGGGGTCGGCGGTACCCGTCGGGGCCGTAGGGCCCGATCGAATAAGGCGTGCGGAACAGCATGATGGGGTACAGCTTCGACGTGTCGCGCGGCGTGTAGACGATGGTGAACAGCTCCACGCCGTCGCGCATCGGCACCATGTGCTCCGATTTGGCATAGTGATCTCGGGCGGCGAAGGGTTCTTGAGCCGCGGCAGAGCCGGATGGTGCGATCGACACAGCCGCGGCAAGGGCCGCGACCAACGCGGTAACTACCGTCGCCTGAGCAAGCGGTTTCATGGTCTCTCTCCTGGTGGCCGCGCCAATGTCCCTATTGCGTGCTTTCCTTGTCGATCAGCATCCGCTTGAAGAAGTCGTCGGCGGCGTTGAACGACAGCAGCCAGCGGTCGTACAGCAGCGAGTCGTGCACATCGTCGGGGAAGACGATCAGCTCGTAGTACACACCCTTGGCGCGTAGCAGCTGCACGAGGCCTACGGTTTGGCCGAACGGCACGTTGCGATCGTCGTCGCCGTGCACGAGCAGAACCGGCGACCTCCAGCCGTCGATGGCGCCGATCGCCGATGACTCGTAGCTGAGGTTGCCCTCCTCGATCGAGTTGCCACGCAGGTGGACACCGGCGAGGTCGAAGCCTGCCGAGAAGATGTCCGAATTTCGCGCCAGGCCTTGAGCGGTCAGGATGCCGCCGTATGAGAGGCCCCACAGGCCGATGCGTTCGGGGTCGACGTCGGGCCGGTCACGCAGATACTCGCCGGCGGCCAGCACGTCCCGGTACTCGGAGTTGCCGCGCCCGCCCGTTTCGGGCGCGGTGCGGAACTCGCGACCGTAGCCGATACCGCTGCGGTAGTTGACCGAGATCGTCACGTAGCCCTGCGACGCGAAGTACTGATTGATCGCGTAGGCCATGTGATAGAAGTGCATGTAGTGATAACCGAGCAGCATCTGGCGCGATGGACCGCCGTGGGTGAACAACATCGCCGGGCGGCGCTCGCCCGGCTGGATGTCGTTCGGAAGGAACAGCTGGTTGTGGAACTCGACGCCGTCGGCCGCGGTCAACATGATGTTTTGCGGCACGACCTGGTGCTGGCTGGGGAACTCTTCGGCCAGCTCGGGGAAGATCACCTCCGCCGTATTGGAGCCCTCCCGGATGATTGCCACCGACAACGGACGGTTGTAGGCGGCGGTCAGCGTCGCGACCCCGCCCGAGGGCAGCGCCGCCGGGTAGGTCTCGATCTCGCTGCCGCTGGTAATCTGCACCGGCTCGTCACCGCTGGTTGGCGTACGCCAGATATGCCGATGGTCGATGTCGCCGACGTTGGTGGCGTAGAACAGGTAGTGGCCGTCCGGTGAGACGCTGACGAACTCGGCGATCCCTTCACCGGGCGTCAGGTCGATGGGCTCGGCGGTCGAGGCTCCCGACGGCGCCGAGCTGCTGTAGACATGGCCGTAGGCGCTGTTGGGTCCGTCGTTCGCCGGCGGCACGGCCACTGAATAGTGGTGACGCCAGTTGCCCGGCTCGGCCTGGAAGATGACGTTGTCACCGGCCCACTCGAAGCCGCGCGGCGCGAAGCTGTTGTCGCCGGACCGGGAGTGCCAGAATTCGCGGCCCTCACCGGTAGCGACGTCCGCGACCCAGAACGACAGCGTGTAGCCGCCCGAAAAAGCAGCGCGACGCAGACCGTCGGGGGTGTCACCGTCGCCACGACCACCGCGGAAACCGCCACCGCGACCGCCACGTCTACCGCCGCCGCCGGCCACTTGCTGACCGAATGTCTGCCCCGGCCGTCGGATGAAGGCGACGCGGCTGCCGTCGGGCGAGAACGTCGGGCTGGAATCGAAGTCGACGTTGGGTACCAGATAGCTGACCTGGCGCCGGTCGACGTCGTAGATGCCGATGAGGCTGTGATTGCCACGCTGCGAAACGAACGCGATCCTGCTGCCATCGGGCGACCATGCCGGATTGCTGTTGCTGCCGTAGGTCGTGAATAGCTCTGCTCCGGCGTAGTCACCGGCCGCCGCCGCGAGATTGGGGTCGACCGGTGCACGATGGATCTGGCCGTCACGGGTGAACAGCACCCAACGGCCGTTCGGCGACAGCACAGGGCTGGCACCCTCGGCGATGCGCCAGGCGGGGCCGCCGCTGCTGCGCACGCCCCAGATGGCGCGTTCGGCCCCGTCAGCGTTGCTCGTCGGGTTGGCGATCCAGCCGTCGCGGTTCGGCGTATGGCCGCGCACGAAAACGACGATCGAACCGTCGTCCGATAGCGTTACGTCGGTCATGTCGTTGCCGTCGTCGGTCTGCACCGCGGTCAGCTTGACCGGCTCGAACTCCGGGCCCTCGGCGGTGTACACGTTGCGCATGCCGCGCTCGTACGAAATCCAGGCAATGCGTTCGGCGGCCTTCGCGGCGGTCACCTCGACCGGGTAAGCGGGGGCGAGGATCTGCTCGATCGTGAAGGGGCCCGTGCCTGACGCCTGCGGTGCGGCGGCGTAGGTCGAAGTCGGGGCGATCACCAGAATCGTGATGAGTACGCCGAGGACGGAGGTCGCTACGTTTCGTGTGGCTCGTGCCATGCTGTCTCCCGTTGGCCGGCCCGCGTGAGGGCCATCATTGTGCCTGCTAAGGTACGGTCGGGAGCAATCTACCGCCCGAATCGGCAACGACACAACGGCCGGCGAAGGGTCGCGGCAGCCGGAACACGTTGCCGCAACCGTGTCCATCAGAGGTCCGTCCGGCCCAAGCCCGACGAGGCGCATTCCCCACGGCCTTCCGGTGGTCGCCCACGCGCACCGCGCCGAGGAGATCCGCCGCGGTATCGCCGCCGGCGTCGACAACTTCGAGGACACCGGTCTCGGCACCATGCCGGAGTACCCCGATGACGTGTGGGAACTGATCGAGGGTCGCGCCAACACGCTGTACTGGACCCCGACGATCACGCCGCTGCAGCTATACGAATACACCCGGGACAACCCCGAGCGCATCGACGATCCGCGCTGGCACGAAGGATTGCCCGAGGAGATCGTCGAAGACATGTACGCATCGCTGCAAGACCTCCAGCGTCATGGAAGCGATCCGCGCCGCGACCTATTGGCCTTCGCTGATGATGGGTGTTTCCGACGATGTCGGGACACTGGCCGAGGGCAAGGTCGCTGACATCATCGCGTGCGCGGCGACGTACTCCGCTACCCGAGCCTCCTTCAGGATATCGACCTCGTCATCCACAGGGGTCGCCGCGTAAAGTAGCCGCGGTCCGCCGCACCCACCAGGCTAGCGTCTCCCGGAGGTCCAGACGTCCTCGAGCACCTCGAGTAGCATCGTCTGCTCCATGCCGTTGGCCCGTAGGGTCACCCGGAAGATCCCTGTCGATACCTCGGGCCCCTGGTTGGCGTTCTCGTTCTCCGGGTTGGCGCGGAGGTTCCACTGCACACGGTTGAGGCCGGCCGTCGCCGTGCCCTCCAAGTCGCGCACTACGTCGCTGGTAACCGCGTCGGTGATCTGGATCTCGACCGCACCCGACACGTCATCCGCCAGGTAGTACTGGATCGCCGCGCCCGGGGGCGCGTTTTCGCCCGTCCAGTTCTTGTCGCCCGTTACCGCGCGGCGGCGGATAATGCTGCTCCTCCACAAGATGGCCGGTCGCGGCTGGAAGAGATGCAGATCCTGCGCCATCACGTCGTCGGTCATCGCCTGTAGCGCCGTGACGTCATCGAGGATGTAGACGCTACGGCCGTGGGTTGCGAGCAACAGATCGTTGTCTCGTGGATGCACCAGAACGTCGTCGATTCGTACCACCGGCAGGTTGGGCATAAACCGTTTCCATTCGCCGCCGTCGTCGAACGAGACGAAGAAGCCGAACTCCGTCCCCACGTACAGCAGGTTGGGGTTCTTCGGATCCTGGCGGATGGTCCTGACGTTGCCGTACTCCGGGAGGTTCGAGCTGATGTTGGTCCAGCTCTCGCCGTAGTCCCGTGTTACGTAGACGTACGGCCTCAGGTCGTTGCTCCGGTGACCGTCGATCGAAGCGTAGGCCGTCGCGGCGTCGTGAGCCGACGCTTCGATGCGTGAGACGTAGTACTCGGTCGTGCCTCCGGGCAGATTGCGGCTGACTTCGGTCCACGTGGCGCCGCCGTCACGGCTCACCTGGATGTTGCCGTCGTCGGTTCCGGCCCACAGAACTCCCGGGACCAGCGGCGACTCGGCGAGCGAGGCGATCGTGCTCCAGTTGCCGACGCCGTCGTTGCGCGACGGGATGCACTCGACGCCGCGGCTGTTCTGACGGCAGCGTTCGAGGGCGTTGTAGAAGCCCATGATCTGGACCTCGTCACGGTCGATGTTCTTGGTCAGATCCGGGCTCATCGTCCAGGTCTCGCCGCGGTTCCGCGAGGTGAAGAAGTGGTTTGAGCCGGCGTGGATCGTGTCGGCGTTGTGCGGCGAGATGATGAACGGGGTGTTCCAGTTCCAACGGATCTCGGTGCTCGGCTCCGGGGTAGGCACGATGTTGGGTGGGCCGCCCCCTCGACGTCCGCCGCCGCCGCGCCCGCCGCGTCCGCCTCCTCCACCTCGTCCGCCGGGGCCGCGCGGGCGGATGCTGGTGGTCTCACCGTCGATGAGGTTGCCGCGTCGAATGTTGCCGTTTTGCGACTCCGAATAGACGACCGTGTAGTCGGTCGGATCGACGGCGGTGTAGAAACCGTCGCCGCCGCCGACGCGGTACCAGTCCTGCGCCAGGATCGAACCCTGGCGCACCGAGCTCGGCCCGCACCAGCTGCCGTTGTCCTGTAATCCGGTGCACACGACGTACGGTCGTCGCATGTCGGCGGAGACGTGATAGGGCTGCCCTACCGCCCAGGTGCGCAGCGATTCCCAGGTCTCCCCTTGATCCCAGGTGATGTCGATCGAGCCGTCGTTGCCGATCATCATGTGGTCGTGATCGGTAGGATCGATCCAAAAAGCATGCTGGTCGACGTGACCGTAGCCTTGGAGGGTCTCAAACGTGGCGGCGCCGTCGCGCGACCGGTGCACCCGCTGGTCGACGACGTAGACGAGGTCGGGATCCTGTGTGGACACGCGGATCTGGCTGAAGTACATCGGCCGGCCGTTCTGGTTGCCGCGAAACTCCCAACTAGCGCCCTTGTCGGTCGACCGCCAGATGCCGTTCCACTGCGGGTCGGGGGGCTGGTCGCCTTCCTCCGCGAGGCGCTGCGACTCGGCGATCTCGGCCTCGCTGAGCGGATCTTCCCCGTCGGCGGCGACCTCGATCTGTGCGTACACGACGTCGGGATCCGCCGGGGTCATCGCCAGCGCGATGCGGCCCATCGTCCCGTTCGGGAGGCCGTTGCCTTCGAGCCGAGTCCAGTTCTCGCCGCCGTCTTCGGAAGCCCAGATGCCGCTGCCCGGACCACCGCCGACGAAGCAGCATGCCGTGCGGCGTCGCTGGTAGGTGGCCGCGAACAGGATGTCCGGATTGGACGGATCGATGACCAGGTCGGTAGCCCCGGTGTTTTCGTCGACATACAGGACCTTGTTCCAGGTGGCCCCGCCGTCGGTGGTCTTGAACACGCCGCGCTCCGGGTTGGCCCCGAACAGCTGGCCGCTCGCCGCCACCCAGACCACATCCGGATCGCTCGGGTGCACGATCACACGGGAAATCGACTGCGTTTCACGCAACCCGATATGGACAAAGGTCTCGCCGTTGTCGGTGCTCTTGTACAAGCCCTCGCCGAACGACGAGCTCTGGCGATTGTTCGACTCGCCGGTGCCGACGTAAACGATGTCAGGGTTCGATGGCGACAGACCGATGGCGCCGATCGAGTGGGTGCCGTAGGTGTCGAAGACGGCACGGAATGTCGTTCCGTTGTTGGTCGTCTTCCACAGGCCACCGGTGGCGAACCCGATGAAGAAGTTCTTCGGATTCTGCGGGTTGACCGCGATGTCGTCGACGCGGCCTCCCTGGCCGACGGGACCGATCGAGCGCCAACGAAAGCCCTGTAGCAGCGGGTCATCGGGGGCGTTGATCAGCTCACCGGATTGCTGCGCCGCAGCGGGCACGGTGGCCACGGCAACGGCCAGAAATGCGAAGCTCAGCGTGGTGAACGCACGGACGAGTCGAGACGAGAACATTGGCGGATTCCCTCCGAAGGTGGATGATTCCTCGGTACGCTACACGATCTGGATGCAGGATTTCCGAGAAGCGAGCGTTGACAATGTCACCATCGGGACCCTGGTAGGCACGGGTGGCGCGACCTTGGTCATCAGGCTAACGTGCGGACTTCCTACCGGTTTCCTGCTGTGAGAGGACACGTGGAGCGCCATGGCATCTGATTTCGCGTTGCGCCTCCTGGTCCTCTACTACCGGATGCGTTTCACGCTGGTGCGACCGGTGGACTTCGTGCTGACCGGGATTCCTCGCAGCGGAACGAGCCTGCTTTCGGCGCTGCTCTGCGAACCGGAGGACTGCTTCTGTTTCGACGAGATTTTTTTCGATCCGACCACGCTTCCGTTCTTCTTCGCGCGCGAAAAGAAGCGGCTTATTCTGGGCGATCCAGTGCCGGCAAGAACGGACGCCGACGGCTCATTAACGACGGACGCGCTGGTGGGTGAGATCAGCGTCGCGCGAAAGTCGTTCCCCCCGAAGCGCAAGGGCGTCATCGTCGGGTCCAAGGTGAACATCCCGTACCTCGATCGGATCGATGAGATCCTCGCCTATCGATACCGGGTCATCGCGCTGGTGCGGGATCCGGTGTACTCGCTGGCCAGTTGGAATAGCGCCAAGGCGCACCAGATACCGGAAGCACACGTCACGGACGACGATATGAACCCGAGATGGAACGGGATGAGGTTCTATTCGACCGATCGCGTCGGACGCCAGGCGGATATCTGGGAGCATTATGCGCGTTTGATTCTGGACCACCGCGATCGGGTGAAGATCGTTCGGTATGAATCCCTGTGCGACGGGCAGGAAGCCACATTGGAGTCGATCTACCAGCACCTGGGAGTGACAGCGCCGCAGCAGACTCGAGAGCTGCGCAACATGAACGTCGATTCACGCTTCACCGACCTGGATCAGATCCGCGAGGCCGTCTCCGAACGCTGTCCGTCAAGGCAGGTGCTCGGCTATCACTAGCAGGCCGGATATCTCAACGGGTCGCGAAGCGAGCGGGCGCGAGGGCGTGCGAGGACAAGGCGCGCGCCGATTCGGGCGCGGAGGCGTGCTTGTCGGTACGTCGAGCACCCAAAACAAGCGCAACGTAGTACCCGCGCGTCATCGCGCCCGCGCCGCCGTGACCCGTTGAGATAT
>Ga0114950_10001659_pt1 | contig 16837 bp, 20 predicted proteins | sample N075metaG_FD_83503 | JGI IMG/M metagenome (GOLD analysis project Ga0114950, IMG submission 83503) | Deep subsurface microbial communities from Kermadec Trench to uncover new lineages of life (NeLLi) - N075 metaG | ecosystem: Environmental > Aquatic > Marine > Ocean trench > Sediment | place... | reverse complement strand
CTGGGAGTGGGAAGAGGTCAAGCCCCAGGTACACAAGGTGTACCGCGATCGCGCTAACAATGATTACCTGCTGCTGCTGTCGGAGGGTCGCCTGGTAAACCTGGGCAACGCGACTGGCCATCCCTCGCGGATCATGGACGGCTCGTTTGCCAACCAGGTACTGGCTCAAATTTATCTATACGAACGCAAATTTGCCGATCTGGCAGCCAATCTCAAACCCGCCGCTCTGTCGGTAGAGGTGCTGCCGAAAAAGTTGGACGAGGAAGTAGCCGCCCATATGGTCGCGGGCTTCAACGGCGTGCTCACCAAACTGACCTCGACCCAGGCCGATTACATCAAGGTCGCCATAGACGGCCCCTACAAGCCCGATAGCTACAGATACTAGGACACAGGATTCATGTCTGAGACCAAGCCGCGAATCAGCTTCGAATATTTCCCGCCCAAGACGGAGGTGGGAAAGGAGAAGCTGCTCACCAAAACAACCCCCGCTCTCAATGCGCTCAATCCCTCGTTTTTCTCGGTGACTTACGGTGCCGGTGGCTCTACCAGGGACAGTACGCAGGGTATAGTGTCCGCCATCAAGGATGCCGGCATGAATGTCGCCCCCCATCTCAGTTTTGGCGGGGACGATCAAAACACCATCGGCGAACTGCTGGACGCCTACCGGGCCAGTGGCATCAGACGGCTGGTGGCCCTGCGGGGAGACCTGCCTTCCGGCATGGGCGGCATGGCCCAGTTGGTTTACGCCAATGAGTTGGTCGCCTTTATCCGCGCTCGCACCGGCGACCACTTTCACATTGAAGTCGCCGCTTATCCGGAAGTACACCCGCAGGCGGAGAGCTACCAGAGCGACATCAAATTCCTGAAGGGGAAATTTGACGCGGGCGCAGACAGCGCAATCACCCAGTATTTTTTCAATGTGGACTCCTACTTCTACTTTCTCGACCAATGTGCCGCCGCGGGAATTGCCAAGCCGATATATGCCGGCATCATGCCCATCGTCAACTTTACCAACCTGGCGCGCTTTTCGCGCAACTGCGGCGCGGAAATACCCCGTTGGATTTGCCAGCGCATAGAGGACTATGGCGACGATCAGCAGAGCATTATCGAATTCGGCATAGAGATAGTCAGCCAGCTGTGCCAAACCCTACTGGAAAGCGGGGCGCCGGGCATTCACTTCTATACTATGAACCAGGTGGAACCGACCCGGGCCATCTATAACAATCTCGGTTTATAAAAAAGGGAGGGCGTTGCCTTAAAAAGTCATGCGAGTACCCCGAATTTACACCCACCAGGTACTGAGCCCGCAGACCCAACTGGAACTTGAATCTGCACCCACCCAACATATCGCCAGAGCGATGCGGATGCGAGCGGGAGACGCCCTCACGTTATTTAACGGCAGAGGCGGGGAGTATGCCGCCACCATCGACACTGTGGGTAAAAAAACGGTGTTGGTCACTGTGGGCGAGCACCACGACACAGAGAAAGAATCGCCTCTGGCAATCCACCTGGGCATTGCCGTGTCGCGCGGTGAGCGAATGGACTGGCTCATCCAGAAGGCCGTCGAACTGGGTGTATGCAGCATCTCTCCCCTGTTCACGCAGCGCACCGAGGTCAAACTCAAGGGCGATCGCGCAGATAAAAAGGTACGCCACTGGCAGCTGATTGCCATCGCCGCCTGCGAGCAATGCGGCCGCAATCAACTTCCCGCGATTAATCCGCCGCAAAATCTCTCTGCTTGGGTAGAGACGACTCAAGCGGATCGTAAGCTAGTGCTACACCACCGTGCCACAATCGAAGCCGAAGCGCAGCAAGCACCGGCCAGCATCGCGTTGTTAATCGGCCCGGAGGGAGGACTCAGTCCGCTCGAAATTTCAACGACCGAGAGTGTGGGCTATGGAGCACTGAGGCTAGGACCCAGGATAATGCGCACCGAAACAGCCCCCCTGGCGGCCATCGCCATACTACAGGCCCGCTGGGGAGATATGCCGTTAGGCTAGCAGGGTGCGAGCCATGGTTACGCCGCGTTTTTTCCCCGCCACTGGGCATGGGACCACTCGAGAAAATCGGCTACCGAGTTGACGACGTGATCCGTGCGAACCGAGTGAAAAATTTCAAATGCATGCTGTGCCCCGGGCAGCTCGGCGTAGGCGACCGGTGCAGTGGCCACGCCCTGCAAAGTTGAGACAAACTTCCGCGCCTCCTCCACCCAAACCAGTGAGTCGTGAGTACCCTGTATCACGTACATAGGGGGGGAATCAGCATTCACATGGGCAATAGGCGAGCACTCGTCCCACAATTGCGCATTTTCCTCCTTGCTACACTGCAGTACTTTTTCACCGATCATGTCATCCATAGACATATCCGCGCGGATGTTATGGCGATCCATAAAATCGTATACGCCATAAAATGGCACTGCGGCTTGCACCGTGGTATCTGCCTGTTCAAATCCCGGCTGCCATTGCGCCCGATTGGGAGTGAGTGCGGCCAGTGAACTCAAATGGCCCCCGGCGGAACCCCCGGTAATGGCAATAAAATTCGGATCGCCGCCATATTCCGCGATATTCTCCCGTATCCAGGCAATCGCTTTTTTAACGTCTATAATGTGGGCCGGGAAGGCCGCTTTAGGGCTGAGCCGGTAATTGATAGCGACACACAGCCAACCCCGCTGTGACATGTGATACATCAGGGGCTTGGCCTGCTCCTCCTTGGAGCCAATAATCCACGCGCCGCCGTGGACCTGCAACAACACCGGAAAACCGCCGGCTCTTGGCTTGACAGGTTGATAAATGTCCAGCAGATTGCGCTTGCCTGCGTCGCCGTAACTAATATGGCTGTGTACCCGCACCCCTTCCCGGGCAAACTGGAAGGGCCTCATCCAGTGGCGCGATACAATTGAATCGGACAATGTCTCGCGTCGATCGGCGGGAATAGCGCTGCGATAATCCGCCCCCAGAGCGCGGTGTAAGGCCGCACGTGCGTGCTCGGCGGTGTCCGAGGCCTGAATATGGACGTAGAGCAAGCCGAGCCAGGACAAGGTAAACAGGCCCAGGCCACTTTGCGCGAGCGAATCAGTGAAGACGCCGCCAAAAGCCAGCGCCGCGGTAAGCGACACTTGCAAAACGAGATGGATAAGCGCCAGTTCCCCCGTCAGCCAGGCACTGAGAAAATACACCGGCACAAACCAATACAATCGCCGCGCCTGCACCACCGCCGAAAAAGTAGCCAGAACACTCAGTATCGCCAACCCGAAATAAAACCCAGCCATGATTTTTGCTACTCCAGCCCCGAAAAAACGCATCACAGTATACTTAATTCCCACAGGTTTTAAGTAATACTGCGCAATTAAGTATACTGTGCGGACATCAATTTCTGATGAGAGCGGCTGGAGCCGGGTATGGCAATAAAAATCGGCGTGGTGATGGATTCCATCGCCACTATCAATTACAAGAAAGACACCACCCTGGCGATGCTATGGGCGGCACAGGCACGGGATTGGCAGCTCTACTACATGGAGCAGGGCGACTTGTTTCTGGAACAGGGCATTGGCAAGGCCAATATGGCACCCCTGGCCGTATTTCATGATCCCCAGCGCTGGTATTCTTTGGAGGAGCCCCGGGTTCACGGCCTGGCAGAGTTAGACGTGATCCTGATGCGCAAGGATCCGCCCTTCGACAACGAGTTTATCTATACCACCTACATTCTCGAGCAGGCGGAGCGCCAGGGCACGCTGGTTGTCAATCGATGTCAAAGCCTGCGCGACTGCAACGAAAAAATCTACGCAACCGAGTTCCCCCAGTGCTGCCCCCCAGTGCTGGTTAGCGCAAACGCTGCTCGCCTGAAGGCGTTCTACCACGAGCACGGCGATGTGATATTCAAACCGCTTGACGGCATGGGGGGAACTTCCATTTTTCGGGTCAAGCAAGACGACCCCAACGTCAATGTCATTCTGGAAACCCTTACCAACTTCGGCAGACAAACAATCATGGCCCAGCGCTATCTGGCCGAAATAGTGGATGGCGACAAACGCATTCTGATGATCAATGGTGAAACGGTTCCCTATGCCCTCGCCCGCATTCCCACCGGCGATGAAACCCGGGGGAATTTGGCAGCGGGCGGCACTGGCCGCCCCCAACCCCTGTCGGAGCACGATCACTGGATCGCTCGGCAGATAGGGCCAAGCCTGGTAGAGAAGGGGCTATTGTTTGTCGGACTGGATATTATCGGAGACTACTTGACGGAAATAAACGTCACCAGCCCGACCTGTATTCGGGAGCTGGATAGCGAATACAACCTGGATATCGCGGGGCAACTGATGGACTGCATATCCCAAGAACTCAACAAGCGAGAATAATGGCGCAGATGGTTTATCAGGGAATTCAGTACAACCCCGAGGGGCACGAGCGGCTGGAATTCGCGATTTTCCTGGCAGCCGCCCTGCACCTGACCCTGATACTCGGCTTGACCTTTGAGGCGGCGCAAGCCCCCGCCTACACACCGCAACTCGAAATCATTCTGGCAACCCATGCCAGTGCGGGCACTCCCGACCAGGCCAAACTGCTGGCAGCGGCAGATCAGTTGGGCAGCGGAGATCTTGCGGATCACGATGAGATCACCAGCAGGGAAATTACCCCAACTTTGCAACCCCTGCCGGAGCAGCAGGACTCCCTGGCCATTGCCGAACAGGCGCTCGAGCAGTACGCGACGCCCGCGACCGCCACTGCCGCCGCCGCACAAACCTACATCACCAAACAGCCGGAGGTCCAGGAACAACTGCAAACGCCGGAGACCGGTATCAACCCAGAGGTAGATCGCCTGGCGCGGGAACTGGCCAGCCTGGAGGCGAGACTGGACGCCCAATCCCATGCCTACTCCACCATGCCACGGATCAGACGGTTGACTTCGGCCTCTGCCAATCGCGCCGTCGACGCGGCCTATTTACTGCAGTGGCGACAGCGCGTGGAGGCGGTGGGAAACAAGTATTACCCGGAAGCTTCCGAACGCTATGGTATCTATGGCAAGCTGAGATTACTGGTGGTTATCCGACGCGACGGCTCGCTGGAGGATATTAAGATACTGTCGTCTTCCGGCCACGCCGTACTCGATGAGGCAGCCATAAAAATTGTCCGTCTGGCGGCGCCATTCGCCCCATTTTCAGCCGAATTACAGGCCACTACAGACAAATTGGAAATCATTCGGACGTGGCAATTTCAGGAAAACAGGCTAAGCTCAGGCTAGGGAGCCTTTGAACAAGTCTATGGTTCTCAGGCCACGCAGGCAGAGGTGCCATAGACTTGTTCAAAGGCTCCCTAGGACCGGTCCTCGTTTTTGCCATTACAGAGAATCGCCGATGTCAAAAGGTGCATCTACAGATCCGACCTCCAACCACATTACGGATGGTGAGACCGGCTTGCGCGACCATTTTTTGCTAGCCATGCCAGCTTTGAGGGCTGGCTTATTCTCCCACAGCATCACCTATATCTGCGACCACACCGTCGATGGCGCGATGGGAATTGTCATCAACCAACCGCTTGAGTTATCGGTAAGAGAAATTTTTGAACATCTACAAATATCCGTACCGGGCAACGCCCTCGATGTCCCGGTCATGGCGGGTGGGCCAGTGCAAATAGGCCACGGTTTCGTCCTCCATAGAAACTGCGAAGCGCCCTGGGAGGCAAGCCTTAAAGTCACACCTGAAATCACCCTGACAACCTCCCGGGATATCCTAAAGTCCATTGCCGAGGGCGACGGCCCGGGCGATTATTTAATTGCCCTGGGTTATGCCGGTTGGTCGGCGGGTCAACTTGAGAAAGAGTTAGCCGAAAACAGCTGGTTAACCCTGCCCGCCGATAGCGATATAATCTTTTCCACCCCCTACCACCAGAGACACAGCGCCGCCGCGGCCATTTTGGGTGTAGACATGAACCTGATCTCGGGTCAGGCAGGACACGCCTGAGATTGCGCCCCTATGGTCACTAAGGCAGTTCGCTCAATACTCGCTTTTGATTTTGGGCTGCGCCAGATTGGCGTGGCCGTGGGCAATACTCAGCTCCAAACCACCCAGGCGCTGGCCATTGTAACTGCCAAGAATGGCAAACCCGACTGGCAGAGCATCGAACAACTCATGCACGACTGGCAGCCAGACCTGCTGGTGGTAGGCGACCCTCTAAACATGGATGGGAGCGCGGGGGAGATGAGCCAGCGGGCGCAGAAATTCTCCCGCCGCTTACACGGACGGTGGGGTATTGCGGTAGAGTTGGTAGACGAACGGCTGAGCAGTTTCGAGGCAAAACACACGCTGCACGAGCGCGGCCACCGCGGCAATTACAAAGACAAACCGGTGGACAGTTACGCCGCCGAGCTCATTCTGCAGACCTGGTTTCGGGAGACGAGCCCCTGAGGCGTCGGGTTTACCATCAGCGGCTGACGCAACACCCCTCAGTCGCGCTCAACGCCCGAAATACTTGCCACTGCGATCGACTTCATCGTAGGTCAAACCGCCGGTATCATGGCCGGTTTTACCCTTCTCAAACATCTTGATAGCCAGGCGAACTTCGTTGGCAGAATCGGCAAACCGGGTGGCGTCTTCGGCACTGATAATGCATTCCTTGTAGGCCGCTATCAGTGATTGGTCCATCGTTTGCATGCCCAGCTCAGTGGACTTGGACATCAATTCCTTAATCAGGTGCACCTCCCCCTTGCGAATATAATCCGCCACCAGAGGCGTATTTAACAGCACTTCTACAATGGGGCACCGGCCCTTGCCATCAATTCTGGGCAGAAGCTGCTGGGCCACCATGGCCTTCAGGTTGAGCGAGAGGTCCATCCAAATCTGGCCATGCTGGGCGGGCGGGAAGAAACTTTGGATCCTGTCCAGTGCCTGGTTTGCATTGTTCGCGTGCAAGGTGCACAGACACAGGTGGCCCGTTTCGGCGAAAGTCAAAGCCTGGGCCATGGTCTCCGCGGAGCGCACTTCGCCAATCATGATGACATCCGGTGCCTGGCGCAGGGAGTTTTTCAGCGCGACATCAAAGGAGTCGGTATCCGTACCCACTTCCCGCTGGGTAACAATACAGCCGGCGTGTTCGTGCACAAATTCAATCGGGTCTTCAATGCTGATGATGTGGCCGCGGCTATTGCGATTGCGGTGGCCAACCATAGCGGCGAGGGAGGTCGATTTACCGGTACCCGTCGCCCCGACAAAAATTACCAGTCCCCGCTTGGTCATGGCCAGCTCAGTAATGATTTCAGGCAGGCCGAGTTCTTCGACGGTTGGGATGACGGTCTCAATGCGGCGCATGACCATGCCGTACTGGCCTCGCTGGACAAATGCACTCACCCGGAAGCGCCCAAGGCCCTCCCTGGAAATCGCGAAATTGCACTCGTGGCTCTGCAGAAAATCCTGTTGCTGATCTTCGCGCATGACCGATAGAACCAGTTCTTTGGCCTCTTCTTCCGACAGTACCTTGTCCGAAACCGGGAACAATTGCCCGTCGACCTTGATACTGGGGGCTGCTTTTGCAGAGATGAAGCCATCCGAAGCCTTCTCTTTGACCACACGCTGAAGCAATTCTTCGATTTTCACAGTGACAGTCTCCCTGTTCGGCTAAAATTTTTCTGCTAAAAGTTTTCCGGTATCCTGGCTTTTTCTTTGGCGATATCCCGCGTAATTATCCGTTTTTCCAACAGATCCTCCAGACACTGGTCCATGGTTTGCATACCCAGTGCAGAACCGGTTTGGATGGCGGAATACATCTGCGCAACCTTGTCCTCGCGAATCAAGTTACGAATAGCGGGCGTTCCGCGCATAATTTCATGGGCTGCCACTCGGCCACCGGTAGCCCGCTTCAGCAAGGTTTGAGAAATCACTGCAGCCAGTGATTCCGACAGCATGGAACGCACCATGGATTTTTCCTCTCCGGGAAAAACATCCACAATACGGTCTATCGTTTTTGCCGCTGAAGTAGTGTGCAGGGTGCCGAAAACCAGGTGCCCAGTCTCCGCCGCCGTCAGCGCCAGGCGAATCGTTTCGAGATCTCGCAATTCACCCACCAAAATAATATCCGGGTCCTCCCGCAGCGCAGAGCGCAGCGCTTGGCTAAACCCCAGCGTGTCGCGGTGCACTTCCCGCTGGTTCACCAGGCACTTCTTGCTCTCGTGCACGAATTCGATAGGGTCTTCCACCGTAAGAATGTGTAGGTATTTATTGTCGTTGATATAGTCGACCATGGCGGCCATGGTGGTGGACTTACCCGATCCGGTAGGGCCGGTCACCAAAACCAACCCTCGAGGCAGCATGGCGATGTCCCTAAATACCTGCCCCAGACCTAAATCGTCCATGGTGAGGACTTTTGATGGGATGGTACGAAAGACGCCACCGGCGCCGCGGTTGTGATTGAAGGCGTTGACTCGAAAACGCGCAACCCCGGGTACTTCAAACGAAAAGTCCGTCTCCAGGAACTCTTCGTAGTCCTTGCGCTGCTTATCGTTCATGATGTCGTAGATCAATTCGTGGACTTGCTTGTGCTCCATGGGAGGCAAATTGATTCGGCGTATATCGCCATCGACGCGAATCATTGGCGGAAGTCCCGCCGAGAGGTGTAGGTCAGAAGCGCCCTGTTTCGCGCTAAATGCCAAAAGTTCCGTAATATCCATGGATTCCCCTTGTCATGGTACCTCTGGGCGACCTGGTCGCAGATCATCTTATTCTCATTTCGCTTGCCATAGCGCCAATCAGTTACTATTACCCCATGAGCAAAACACCCATCTCTGACAATATCGCACAGCTACTAAAGAGAGTACGTCTCGCCGCAGCAAAAAGCCAGCGCAGCCCAGACGACATCTGCATCATTGCCGCCAGTAAAACCAGGCCTGCCGCGGCTATTCAGGCGGCATATGAATGCGGAATACGCAATTTTGGGGAAAATTACCTGCAAGAGGCGTTGGAAAAAATAGCAGCGCTGTCCAAACTCAACCTGATTTGGCACTTTATCGGGCCTATTCAGTCCAACAAAACGCGCGCGATTGCCGAAAATTTCGCCTGGGTGCACAGCGTAGATCGACTAAAAATCGCCCGCAGGCTAAGCGACCAACGGCCGCGGCAGCTGCCGCCGCTACAGATCTGCCTGCAGGTGAATATTTCCAATGAAACCAGCAAGTCCGGCGCTCCTCCGCAAGCACTTCCCGAACTTGTGCAGGAGGTACAGGCGTTACCGCAAATCCAACTGCGCGGCCTCATGGCAATTCCGGCGGCCACCGGCGATGAAACCCAGCAACAGCGGATATTTCGGCAGATGTGCGAACTGATGCGGCAATTACAGGTGCAGGCTCCCACCATGGATACCTTATCGATGGGGATGTCCGCTGATCTTGAGGCGGCAATTTCCCAGGGCTCCACGGCAATAAGGGTGGGTACCGACATTTTCGGGTCCCGCAACAGATGATTTTGCCACAGCGGCGCGTGTATACTGGACGATTAGCTTAACGACCTCTCTCACTGAACATAGGCAGGGCTTTGGATACACCACATATCGCCTTCATCGGCGCTGGCAATATGGCGAGCAGCATTATCGGAGGGCTGATTGCCAGCGGCCACCCTGCGGATCGCATTAGCGCCGCCGACCCCTATCCCCCCAGCCTGGAAAAACTGCAGGCCATTGCGCCCGTGCAGGTTTGCGAGCGCAACGCCGACGCGGTGCGCGGCGCAGATGTGGTAGTGCTGGCGGTGAAGCCACAAACTATGGCGGAAGCGACAGCCAGTATCGCCGCTACTGTCAGCGCTAATGGCGCAGTCACACTATCCATCGCAGCCGGGGTGACAATTGCCAGCATCCAATCACGATTGGGGAATAAAGCGGCAATTGTCAGGTGTATGCCCAACACCCCTGCGTTGCTCGGCTGTGGCGCCAGTGCCCTCTATGCCAATGAACAGGCATCAGGGCAACAGCGAGCGTACGCCGAGTCCATCCTGTCCGCCGTGGGGGTCACCACCTGGGTGCCAACTGAGCACTCCCTGGATGCGATTACCGCCTTGTCCGGTAGCGGCCCGGCCTATTTCTTTTTGTTTATGGAAGCGATGATCGAGGCGGGAATCGAGCTGGGTCTGGACGCAGAGACCGCCTCTCTGATGACCCTGCAAACAGCATTGGGCGCTGCCCGTATGGCCAGCGAAAGCGACGTAGAGCTGGCGGAATTACGCCGCCGGGTCACCAGCCCCGGGGGCACAACCCAGCGCGCGGTGGAAAGTTTTCAGCATAACAAGCTGGACAAAATAGTGAGTAAAGCCATGCAGGCTGCGGCACAGCGCGCAGCTGAGATGGCCGGCGAAATGGGCTAGTCAGGAGATTAACAAACCATGGGCGCTCTATCTGAAATTTCCGGTTATTTGATACAAACATTTTTGAGCTTGTATTTACTGGCCATGTTGCTGCGCTTTTTGCTGCAACTGGTAAAGGCCGATTTCTACAATCCAATTAGCCAGTTTTTAGTCAAAGTTACCAACCCGCTGGTTATTCCTGCGAGAAAGGTGATACCCAGCCTGGGCGGCCTGGACCTGGCTTCTTTACTGTTGGCGCTGGCACTCCAAATGGCCGGCATCGCAGCAATTCTGCTGATTAACTCCCTGGCGCTGCCAAACCCAGCACTGCTCCTCGCCTGGGCCGGCCTGGGAGTGCTGGGGCTATTGGTGAATATCTATTTTTTCGCGCTGTTGGCGATGATTATTTTGAGTTGGATCGCCCCGGGTAGCAGCAGCTCCGCCGTCTACCTGCTGCACCAGATTACAGAGCCTGTGATGGCGCCGGTTCGCAAGGTGCTGCCCTCCGCCGGCGGGCTGGATTTTTCACCGATAGTGGTATTCATTGCCATTAACGTTATTCAGATTGCCCTGGGCCATATGGCGACCGGCATAGGCTTGCACCCCGCACTGGTCGTGGGCATTTGAGCAACCGATGAGCAACACCGGCCAAAACCCAGCCGCGCCCGGCGACTCGGGACCGTCCATGGCATTCGTCACCCCGCAAATTGCCCATTTTGACGAGCCTCTCACCCTGGCCTGCGGCCGCCAGCTGGCAGCCTATGACCTGGTCTTTGAGACCTACGGGGAGCTCAATCAGGACAAGTCCAACGCGGTATTAATATGCCACGCGCTCAGCGGCAATCACCACGCTGCGGGGTATTACACCGCAGACGATAAAAAACCCGGCTGGTGGGATGAGTGTATTGGGCCCGGCAAACCGGTGGACACCAACAAATTTTTTGTCCTCAGCCTCAATAACCTGGGCGGCTGCCACGGCTCCACCGGGCCCAGCTCGGTAAATCCCGATACCGGCAAGCCCTGGGGTCCCGATTTCCCGGTATTGAGAGCACGAGACTGGGTTCACTCACAGGCCAGACTGGCGGACAAGCTGGGCATTGAATGCTGGGCTGCGGTCATCGGCGGCAGCCTGGGTGGCATGCAGGCACTGCGTTGGTCGCTGGAATACCCGGAGCGAGTCAAACACTGCGTGACCATAGCCTCGGCCATGAAACTGAGCGCCCAGAATATCGCGTTCAACGAAATTGCCAGGCAAGCCATATTAGCTGATCCGGGATATGCCGATGGCCACTACCAGGAAAACAATAGCGTTCCCCACAAAGGTCTTGGGCTCGCTCGCATGGTCGGTCACATCACCTACCTGTCAGACGATGCCATGGCCAAAAAATTTGGCCGCGATCTGGCGACCGGCACCCTGGAAACCGGCTCCGATGACAACGTGGAGTTTCAGGTTGAAAGCTACCTGCGCCACCAGGGGAGACAGTTCTCAGAGAGCTTCGATGCCAATACTTATATCCTGATGACCCGGGCACTGGACTATTTTGACCTGGCGCGGGAGTACAGCCACGACCCGGTGGCGGCGTTCAGGCATGCCAGTTGCAGCTATCTGGTGCTCTCCTTTTCGACCGACTGGCGTTTTCCCCCCGCCCGCTCGCGCGAAATTGTCGATGCCCTGATAGCGGCTGGACGGCCGGTTTCCTATGCGGAAATTGAAGCTGACGAGGGCCACGACGCCTTCCTGCTTCCCATTCCGCGCTATCAGAATGTATTCATCGCGTATATGCAGCGGGTGGGGGCAGAACTCTGATGCGCCTTGATCTCACCCACATACAGCGCTGGATCAGGCCAAAATCCAAGGTGCTGGACCTGGGCTGCGGCAACGGCGAATTTCTGCAAATGCTGGTGCAACAGCGCGGGGTCGATGGCCTGGGCCTGGAAATTGACCAGGACAATATTACCGAGGCAATTTCCCGCGGGCTGAATATTGTCGAGCAAAATCTGGACGATGGCCTGGCCAACTTCCCCGACCAGAGTTTCGACACCGTGGTGATGGCACACGCCCTCCAGGCCGTCCATTATCCCCATAAAATACTCGATGAAATGCTGCGGGTGGGCCGCGAGTGCGTGGTGACCTTCCCCAATTTCGGCCATTGGCGCTGCCGCTTATACCTGGGCGCCCACGGTCGCATGCCGGTGTCGAAATCCATGCCCTATAGTTGGTACGACACGCCAAATATTCATTTTTGCACGGTGAGCGACTTCGAACAGCTGTGCGCCGATAGGGGAATAAAGATTCTGGGGCGGGAGATGGTGGGGAACACCGAGCGGAAACCTCTGCTCGCGTCCTCCTGGCCCAACCTGTTCGCCACCACCGCAATCTACCATATTACCCGCTGAGTTAAAGATGACGACGACTGCCAAACTGACCGCCCTGTTTATCGCCTTCGCCCTGCTTGCACCCATCTCACAGGCCCAGCAATCGGAGATGTTTGGCCCCTATGAGCTGCACTACAGCGTCGTCAACACCACGTTTCTGCAGCCAAAAGTGGCCGCCACCTACGGTATAACACGGGGCGAAAAGCACGCCATATTAAACCTCGCCGTACGCGAACACTTAAATGGGGGGCAGGGGGGCGAGACCGAGGCCAGATTGATGAAATTGAAGGGGAAAACCTGGGATCTCATTCAAAATCAGGCCCTGGATTTCCAGCAGATCAAGGAGGGACCAGCTATTTATTACATAGCGCCATTTAAGTTCATCAATGAGGAATGGCGCTTCTTCGAGGTTTACTTTCGCCCCGAGGGCGCCGACAAAACCTACACCTTCAAACTAAAGCATCAGCTTTACATTAACTGATGTCCGCAGCACGCAAACAAACTGTCGTACTGGCCAGCGTCAATCGCGGCAAATTACGGGAGTTGGGCAGAGTACTCTCACCGCTGGAGATGGATTTGCGACCCCAGTCAGAGTTTGACGTTCCCGAGGTAGAGGAAACCGGGCTGAGTTTCGTCGAAAATGCCCTGATCAAGGCCCGGGCGGCGGCCAGAGCAACCGGTCTGGCCGCGATCGCGGATGACTCCGGATTGGAGGTAGATCACTTGCTGGGCGCACCCGGCATACACTCGGCGCGTTACTCGGGCGACGGCGACCAAGCCAACAACACGAAATTAATCGCCGAGTTGGGAGACCTTCCCCTGGAACAGCGCACTGCCCGCTTTCAATGCGTACTGGTGTATATGCGACACTGGCGCGACCCTACCCCCATCATCTGTCAAGCGGCATGGGAGGGTCAGATACTGTTTCAAGCACGCGGTGACAATGGCTTTGGCTACGATCCACTTTTTTACCTGCCACAGTACCAGTGTAGCTCTGCGGAGCTGGATTCCAATGAGAAAAACCGCATCAGCCATAGAGCGAAAGCCAGTATCGCGTTACTGGCCGCGCTGCGAGACCGCCAGTGTCAAAGACCAATCTGCCACCCCTAAGTCTGTATATTCACCTGCCCTGGTGCGAGCGAAAATGTCCCTATTGTGACTTTAATTCACACGAGAGCGACGCCGTTCCGCAGGAGCGGTACATCGACTCATTATTGGACGACCTGCGCGGCGACCTACACTACGGCTACCATCGACCGATCGAAACACTGTTCATCGGCGGGGGAACGCCCAGCTTATTCTCGGCGGCGGCGATTCAGCGCCTGATGCGCGGTATAGCCGAGCGCATGGAATTATCTGCACAACTCGAGGCGACGATGGAAGCCAATCCGGGTAGCGCGGAGGCAGAAAAATTCCAGGGCTTTCGCGAGGCCGGTATCAACCGATTATCGCTGGGTATCCAGAGTTTTCAGGACAAACAGCTACAGGCATTGGGCCGCGTGCACACCGCCGATGAGGCGCACGCCGCCATTGAGATGGTTCGCGCGGCGGGTTTTGAGAACTTCAACCTGGACCTGATGCATGGCTTGCCCGGCCAATCGCAGGAGGGTGCGACAGCAGATCTTGTGACGGCGCTGAGTTATCGCCCACCCCATCTGTCCTGGTATCAACTCACCCTGGAGCCGAACACCGTCTTTCATAGCCACCCCCCTATCCTGCCGCGGGAAGACACCCTGGCCGACATCCAGGATGCTGGCGAAAACATACTTCGCGACCAGGGTTACACGCAGTACGAAGTGTCGGCCTACAGCCTATCGAATCGCGCCTGCCAACATAATCTCAACTACTGGTCTTTCGGCGACTACCTGGGAATCGGTGCCGGAGCGCACGGCAAGATTACCCTTCCCAGCGGCCGCATTACCCGGTATTCGAAACGACGCCAGCCCGACAAGTATATGGCCTGCGATCAAGGCGGCTACACGGTAACTACCCGGGAGTTGGAGCGGGAGGAAACAGCCGGAGAATATGTGCTCAATGCCCTGCGCCTTAATCACGGCTTCTCCCTGGCGCAATTCAGCGCCAGAACGGGCTTGCCCGAGACCAGCATTCAAGCGAGGGTAGAATCTCTGGCCGCCAGGGATTTACTTGTCGTGAGGGACAACAGGATTCGCACGTCGGATCTGGGCCGCCGTTTTCTCGATAGCGTGGTAGCGGAATTTTTTTAGGATAAACGCGTATGGAAGAACTACTGAATTTTTACCAAAGCACGGCGAATATCGGCACTTCGGGCCAGCCAAGTGCCGCGCAAATCGCCCAGATAGCAAGCGAGGGATATGCAAGCGTCATTAATCTGGCGGTGGCGGATTCTGACAATGCCATTGCCGAAGAAGGCAGTCTCGTCACCTCGACCGGCATGTCATATTTTCATATCCCGGTACCCTTTGAGGCTCCCACACCCGCTCATCTGAAAACGTTCTTCGGTTTGATGGCGCTGCTGGAGAATGAAAAAGTCTTTGTCCACTGCGCGGTAAATGCGCGGGTGTCGGCGTTCATGTATCAGTACCTAACCCTTAAAAAAGGTCTGGCGCCGGAGCAGGCCACATCACCGCTGCTGAAACTTTGGCTGCCAAAAATGGACGACGCGTGGAAATCAATTCTGGCTCTCAGCCTTGGGGAAATCGAAGGCTGAGCTAGAGAGCCTCTGAATATGTCTATGGTATCTCTGGCTCCCTAGTCTTCAGGTAATCCCGTGAATCGCTGTGATTTCCAAACCGCCTAGGTGCGCTTGAGAGATGCCGCGTCGCGGATATGTTCACTCATATTGCCGGTCAATTCGATCCATCGATAGTCCCGCTCACAAAAGCGCCATGTACCATTTACCCGTTCAAATTTATCTTCGTATCGACCGCTGACAATAGCTTGCAGGGGTAGGGTGTCAGTTTGTTGAAATACTACGTAATACGATTGCGCGGTCGCCCTATTGTTCTCTTCGTCGACATTTATGATTGCGTTGGTACAGCTGTGTTTGGTACGGGGAGTGCCTGTCTCCTGGTAAATAATCACCAGGGTTCGCCAAAGCTCCAGCAGGGCCGTTGAATCAATCGACTCGCCGTTTTCACCCGTAATTATTTTGGCGTGCTTGAATAACTCCGCAGCGCCCTCCAGATCCCCCCCATCGAACCGGTGCGTGTAGCTGTACAACAGATTACTGATTTCGTTGGCGTGATTCTGCATGACTGCCTCCTGGAATCGCCGGAATACTCCCCGTGGGGAGCCGTTAACTTACTCATCAAGTATCGTTAAAAAACATCCTGTCGCACATTACGGTACGCTTTGCTCGCCAGCGCTGTCATCCACGCAATGACAATCAATAAACCGCCTACCTCCCGTATTAACTCGGTACCCAGCGTCTTCATGTGACTAAAATCCAATATCTCAGCCAGCGAGGATTCCCCAAGGTTTTCGATCATCTGCGGAAAAATAAAACCCAGCCATAGCGCCGCGACAAGCGCTATCGCCGTGGCGGTACGCCAATCCAGCCGGGACAAATGGAAAAGTACGCAGATCATGGCGGCGGCACTATAGACAAGTATCCACGCCAGCGGATCCGGGTCATTAATTTGCAGAGCTGCGGAGAGCAGGAACAACAAGGCCATAATGGCGTTTATTGTTTTCACTGTGACCTCTTATTATACGCATTGAGTTGTTATTGCCTTAATCGAGTGTACTTTGTTTCCCGCAGCGTGCCACTGCCTCACAACTGCATAGCGGTAGTGGAGTGTCCCGTCCGATGCGCGTAAGAGGCTTGGCATCAACGCCCGCTGACATTAACTTGAACTTATGGCCCTTTTGCGCCTTAATAAATTGCCGCGAACGCCTTGGTGAGCAACGTTTCTACCTGCTCGGTATTACCATTTTGTAGCGGCCGCTAACCAAACCGTTGCATCCACTCCGGGAGAGGCCATGGGACTCACACCTTTTCATTTAGCGGTACAGGTTCGCGATATTGACGAAGCCAGGGAATTCTATGGCGTCAAGCTGGGGTTTCCCGAGGGAAGAAGTGCCGATGCCTGGATAGACTTTAATATGTTCGGCCATCAATTCGTGACTCATCTCAATTCTGGCATAGGTAGGCGAGGGAAAATT
>Ga0114950_10001658_pt1 | contig 16839 bp, 14 predicted proteins | sample N075metaG_FD_83503 | JGI IMG/M metagenome (GOLD analysis project Ga0114950, IMG submission 83503) | Deep subsurface microbial communities from Kermadec Trench to uncover new lineages of life (NeLLi) - N075 metaG | ecosystem: Environmental > Aquatic > Marine > Ocean trench > Sediment | place... | reverse complement strand
GCGCTCAGACCCAGCATCATTCCGAGAAAGGGTGGCAGGTGGAGAAACTGATGAAAACTCACCGCCGTGGCGATGGTGGCCACTCCCATGAATATAATGAACCGTGCGCCGGACTTGAGATGAACCTTCTCCAAGGGGCACTGCGGGTTTTCGTTGGGAAGATAAAAATACATAATGCTGGCCGGAACCAGCCAATTGATCAACGAAGGAATCATCAAATAGGCAAATTGCAGAGTGTCGACCTTGCCTGCCGTCCAGACCATCAACGTCGTGATGTCGCCAAAGGGACTCCAGGCGCCTCCGGCATTGGCGGCCACCACGATATTGACGAACGAGATCACGATGAATTTGGAGTTGCCGCCGCTGACCGCCAACGCGACTGTGGACATCAACAGGGCGCTGGTCAGGTTGTCCGCCAGGGGAGAGAGCAGGAAGGTGATGGCTCCTGTGACCCAGAACAGTTGCCGGAATCCGAGGCCTTTATTGAGTAGCCAGGAGCGCAGAGCATTGAACACATTCCGTTCGTCCAGGGTATTGATATAAGTCATGGCCGCCAGCAGGAAAAAGAACAATTCCCCGATTTCACCAATCAGTTCTTTTACGAACTCCTCGGAGTGGCTGGTTCCGACATGGTTCCTTTCATACAACCCAATGATGAGCCACATCAGGCACCCGGCGAAAATCAGCGGTTTGGATTTCCGCATATGAATTTTTTCTTCCAGGACGACCAGGGTGTATGCCAGAAAAAATAAGGCAAGACAAAGGTAGCCAGCCCAGGAGGTGACCATTGGCGACACGTGAAGCTCCTTTAAAAGAGAGGCACTGTAATAAAACGGCTCAAGTGTTGTGGTGATTAGCGGTCATAAAATTGCAACCGATAATTCGAAAGAATCCGAGCCCCAAATTTGAGGGGGCATTTTAGCATTAAATTTCCAAAAATTTTTATTTGCCAAAGTTTTTTTTGCCGTGTTCTGAATAGTGAATGATGCCGCAGGGTGATTTTCCCTGGAGCTTTTTTGGCAGGGAGGGTTGCTTATTCGCCCGGCAACAGGTTCTTGCGGGAGACGGTCGAACCGCAAACTTTTCATGCTTTCCAAAATTATTTAAAAAGTGTAAGGGTAGCGGCGCGCCAGCGACCAATTGAAAGCGATTGAATTGTGCAAGCTTTTAAAATATAAAGACTTCGGGTTGTTTCGGTAGTCGAATTAATATTGACTGTGATTGAAACTGTGTTAACATTGGTGCGTTTAACGCTCCGGAGGACACGTCTTTTTTTTAAAGAAGGTTGAACTGGAAATTTGCCCGCCAAAGAATATTTAGCTGATTGCAAAAAATTCATTGACGAGTCAGTGTCGCGATACCTGCCTGAGAAAACGGCGTATCCCGGTAGCATTCATGAGTCGATGCATTATAGCCTGTTCGCCGGGGGAAAGCGGTTGCGGCCCAGCCTGTTGATCGCCGCGGCAGAAGCGGTGGGAGGTAGCAGATATGATGTCCTGCCCTTTGCCGTCGCCACGGAATTCCTTCACACGTACACGCTGATTCATGACGATCTGCCCGCACTGGACAATGATAGTTTGCGGAGGGGCAAGCCGACCAACCATAAAGTGTTTGGCGAGGCCATCGCCATTCTTGCCGGGGATGCACTTCTGACTCAGGCCTTTGTGCTGATGACCGATTCTTTGAGGATGGAAAACATCCCTCAAAAAAATCTGTTGAGAGCTTCGCACGATATGGCCAAGGCGTTGAGTTCAACGGGAGTGATCGGTGGCCAGGTGGTTGATTTGGAGTCCGAAGGGAAACCGATTGATGCGGGAACCCTGGAGTATATTCATATTTACAAAACAGGGTTTTTCTTTAAATCCTGTGTTCGATGTGGCGCGATTTTGAGCCAAGCCACCTCATCGCAAATAAAAGCTCTGTCCAGTTTTGGGGCTCACATCGGGTTGGCGTTTCAAATCATTGACGATATTCTGGATATCACTGGCGACAGGGAAAAGTTGGGGAAAGATATCGGCAGTGACATTCAAAATAAAAAGGCAACTTACCCTGCGCTCTTTGGCCTCGAAAAATCGAAAGCCAAGGCAGAAACGCTGGTGGATCAAGCCATTGTCTGTTTGGAAAATTTCGATGAGCGAGCCAATCCTCTGCGAGAGATAGCCCGTTTTTTTATACAAAGAACCTTTTAATCATGGAACCGTTATGAGTAAGTTTTTATCAGGGATCAAAAGCCCTAAAGACTTAAAAAGCCTCAAACGAGAAGAGCTTCCCGCACTGGCTCTGGAAATACGGGACAAGCTATTGGAGACGGTTTCCAAAACGGGGGGGCACTTGGGCTCCAATTTGGGCATCGTCGAATTGACCTTGGCCCTGCACTATGTGTTTGACAGCCCCAGAGACAAGTTTATATGGGATGTGGGCCATCAGTCTTACGTTCATAAATTGCTGACCGGACGGTTGGAAAGATTCGATACCATCCGTCAATACGATGGCCTGAGCGGTTTCACCAAGCGGGAGGAAAACGAACACGACCACTGGAATTGTGGTCATGGCGGAACCTCCATTTCCGCCGCGCTTGGCTTTGCCCTGGCACGCGATCTGAAAAAAGAAACGAGTGAAGTCATCGCCATCATCGGCGATGGATCCATGACGGCGGGGATAGCTTTCGAGGGACTGAACCATACCGGTCATTTGAAAACAAATATGATTGTCATTTTGAATGACAATGAGATGGCCATTGCGCCCAACGTCGGCGGCATGTCCGCTCACTTGAGCCAGATCATGACCGGTCAGGTGATGCGCAAGATCAAAGGGGAGATCGATCAAATTTTACTTTCCATCCCCGGTATTGGGGAGAAAATTTCCCGTTACGCACATAAAATTGACGATGCTATTAAAGGCGTGTTCATTCCCGGCCGCTTGTTTGAAGATCTCGGGTTCCGCTATGTGGGGCCGCTGGACGGACATGACACCGATGTCCTGATCGATGCTTTGGAGGCGTTAAAAGGATCCAAAGGGCCGACTTTGGTTCATGTGATCACGCGCAAGGGCAAAGGCTACAAAATGGCCGAGGAAAAGGCCGATGTGTGGCACGGGGCCTCTCCGTTTGACATCAAAACGGGGGTCTTCCATAAAAAGGTCTCCAACCCGGCGTACACGGCAATTTTCGCCGATGCGTTGATTGAGTTGGCTGAAAAGGATGAAACGATAGTTGGCATCACCGCCGCCATGCCTTCCGGCACCGGGATCAGTAAATTTGAAAAACGGTTTCCGGAGCGGACTTTTGATGTCGGCATGGCTGAACAGCATGCGGTCGATTTCGGCGGCGCGTTGGCCCTCTCCGGTATCCGGCCGGTCATAGCCATTTACTCCACATTCCTGCAAAGGGCTTACGATCAGGTGGTGCATGACATCTGCCTGATGAACATCCCGGTGACTTTTGCGATGGATCGGGCGGGCGTGGTCGGAGAAGACGGTGCCACGCATCAGGGATTTTATGACATCGCCTACCTGAGAACCTTGCCCAATATGGTGATCATGGCGCCGAAGGACGAAAACGAATTGCGCCACATGTTGAAAACGGCTATCTACCATCCGGGTCCCGCAGCTTTGCGTTATCCCAGAGGAGCGAGCCTGGGTATTCCCATGGACCCGGAAATCAAGGAACTCGAAATCGGTAAAGGCGAAGTGCTCCGTGAGGGGACGGATATCAGCTTGGTGGCTTATGGCCACATGGTTTACCCGGCAATGGAAGTGGCGCAAATGCTTGAGAAAGACGGCGTCAGTGTTGGGGTGATCAATGCCCGGTTTGTGAAACCGCTGGACGCGGATCTCATCACCCGCTACGCCCGTGCTTCCCGCTGTGTTGTGACTTTGGAGGAGCATTCCGTGCAAGGTGGATTTGGCTCGGCGGTATTGGAAGCCCTTCATGAAAATATCCTCCATCCGGTTGCTGTGAAGTGTATTGGGGTCGGCGACAGAGTGGTCGAGCATGGTGCGCCGAAACTGCTTCGCAGAGATTTGAAACTGGATCTGGAAGGGATCTTCGATACGATACAGAAATTTTATAAGGAAGTGATTGCGGAGAGTGCCTCCGTTGCCACCAACGGCAGTAAAGTGCATCAGGGAAACGGCGGCAAGAAAAGTTCTTCCTCCAACGGCAATGCGACCGAACCTGCCACAATAATCAAGCCCGTAAAAAGATAGACCAATCAATCCATGGAAAGATGTTCGCAAGTTAAACGGGTCACCAATGAAACTCAAATTGAAGTCAGCCTGGTACTGGACGGGTCGGGGAAGCATGATATTCAAACCCCGATTCCCTTCATGGATCACATGCTGGCGCAATTGTCCCGCCACGGTTATTTCGATCTCAATATAAAAGCCAAAGGGGATACCCACATCGACTTCCACCACACGGTGGAGGATTTGGGCATCACCCTGGGGCAAGCCTTCAGCGAAGCTTTGGGGGATAAAAAAGGCATCAGGCGGTTCGCGTCGGCTCGGGTGCCTCTCAATGAAGCCTTGGCCGATTGCGTGCTGGATATCAGTGGCCGGGCATTCTTTGTCTGCAATATTGATTTCCCAAAAGCCAAACTCGGCGATTTCGATGTCGAACTGGTGCCTGAATTTTTCCAGGCTTTTGCGGCAAACAGCGGGATGACCCTGCATTTTAACTCCCCCTATTGGAACAATCTGCACCACTTGGTCGAGGCATCATTCAAAGCTTTCGCCCAGGCTTTGGATCAGGCGTGCGCTCTGGACCCGCGTTCGACCACCGTTCCTTCCACCAAAGGCACTTTGTAGATGATCGCCGTTATCGACTACGGCATGGGAAATCTGAGGTCGGTGCAAAAAGCTTTCGAGGCCGTTGACGCCACCGCTAAAATCACCAGTGACCCCATGACCATACTGAGCGCGGATTCCGTGGTGTTGCCCGGTGTCGGCGCCTTTAAAGATTGCATGGATAATCTTACCCGCCTGAACCTGGTCGAAGCCATCCACAAAACAATCAAGAGTGGGAAACCCTTTCTCGGTATTTGTTTGGGATTGCAACTTTTGTTCGATCAAAGCCATGAGTTCGGGGTGATCAACGGATTGGGAGTGCTTCCCGGAAAAGTCGTGCGGTTCGATGCGGGAAATGATCCCGGTATGAAAGTGCCGCACATGGGATGGAATACGGTGACCGTTAATAATTCATCGCCACTGTTTGATCCGGGCTCCGATCCCTCCTACTTCTATTTTGTACACTCCTACTACGTGGTTCCCCGGGATTCTGAAATCATCGCGACCACCACCCGGTACGGCGTGGAATTTGTCTCGGGAATCGAACAGGATAATATCCATGCCTTTCAATTTCATCCCGAAAAGAGCCAGAAAACAGGTCTGGCCCTGCTCCGTAGATTTTCCCAACTCCATTAGACGGGAAACATGAATCCCCCCAACTATGCCCGAGGTGTATTTTTTACCTTGATCACCACGGCTTTGTGGGGAGTTTTGCCGATTTTCATGAAAATCGCTCTCGAGGATTTTTCATCCGGCACCATCGTCTGGTTTCGTTTCACCTTCGCTTTTGTCGTTCTGTTTTCTTTCCTGTCCTTGCGGCAGAGTGATCCTGGGTCGATTCTCCGCAACCCTCCCGGATTGTGCCTTCTCGGAGGGCTATGCCTGGGAGGCAATTATTTTTATTTCATCCGGGGCGTGGAGTTGAGCAGTCCTTCCAATGCCGCCGTTTTAATTCAGGTCGCTCCGGTTCTGCTGGTGATGGTCGGGATCCTGATGTTCGGCGAGAAATTTAAAAAAGCCCAGTTTACAGGTTTGTTCGTTGCCGTGGCCGGAATGGTTCTGTTTTACAAAGACCAGAGAATGAATGTGGTGGATACGGAGCTTTACACGACAGCCAATCTTTATATTTTTGTGGGTGCGGTATTGTGGGTGGGTTACATGGCATTCCAGAAAAAATTGACTCCTGCTTATAAAACCCAGCACTTGAATCTACTGGTTTACGGTACCGCCGCCGTGGCATTGCTGGGCACTGTGAACTGGGTGGAGTTTAAATCGGTTGGCATGAGTGGTTGGGGAATGCTGATTTTTCTGGGGATCAATACCCTCGTGGCGTACGGTTCCCTGGCTGAGGCGATCAAGTGCATTCCGGTTTCGCTGATCAGCGTTATCGTCACGCTCAATCCTTTCATCACCCTCACCGCGATGTACATTCTGGCGCAAAGCGGTGCGGACTGGGTCACTCCTGAGACCATCGGCCTGTGGGGATATGTGGGGGCCTGCACGGCCATTTCCGGGGTGATTCTGGTACTCCGCAAATCTTGATCGAACGGTTTTCGGAGTTTTACAGCTCTTTTTCGACCATCAAATTTATTTAAAATGGGTCTTCATGGCTTTCTGAATTTCCCGGTCCGCCTCGCGTTTTTTGATGGTTTCGCGCTTGTCATGAAGCTTTTTGCCTTTCGCCAGCGAGAGTTCCAATTTGACGATGCCATTTTTGAAATAAAGCTTGAGAGGGATCAAGCTGTATCCCTTTTCCTTGCTGGCCCCGATCAGCCGCGCGATCTCCTTTTTATGCAGGAGCAATTTTCTTTTGCGCGTGGGGTTGTGGTTGAATTGGTTTGCCGGGCTGTAATGAAGAATGTGGCAGTTGTAAAGATATATTTCGCCATGTTCAAACTCGGCGAAACTGTCCACCAGATTGGCCCGGCCATCCCGCAGGGATTTCACTTCGCTTCCCCGGAGAACCAGCCCTGCTTCGAGGGTGCTCTCGATGAAGTATTGGTGGCGCGCTTTTTTATTTTGACAGATGATTTTGATGCCAGTCATACCGATCCAGTTTAAAGTTGAGAACCCCAGCCTATTTCAGGTTCAATGATTTTATCAGGAAAATCAGCACGAGGAAAAGGAGTCATGGATGTTTGATGACAAAGATGCGGTCGCCAAGCCCTTTATTCAGGCGCTGGGCGGCATCGTCTTCCCGGCAGAAAATTTCGAGAGCATCCCAGCTGTTGATGATTGCGCCCAACCCTTCCAGTTCGATCTGGGAATAATGATCCGTCAGGCCCAAAATTCTCTTGCCGCCGATTTTGATGACGAGCTTGGGGTTTTTTCCAAAATGTTGATGCAGTAATGAGGCGGAAATATTGGTGGTCAAATTGCCAAACCGGTCTTGATAAACAACTTCCCCGGACAGTGAGCCGTCAAAAAAGCGAGGCCGAGGTATTTCCAGCAGGGTCGGGTCCAGAATTTTACGGCCCAGCGAAGTGAGAGAGGTTCCTCTGGCGATCCACGCCGCCACCGGCGCGAAAATATCTCTGCCGTGAAATGTGGCGGAGATGGATTTTAAAAAATATTTTTTCTGGGTCAATTCATAACATCGGGTTTTGGATTCCATGACGGAGGTGAAAACCCCGTTGTCCGGGCCGACATAAAATTGCGATCTTGCGTTAAGGGCCAAAGGCCGGCGATTGCCGCCCACGCCGGGATCGACCACGACCAGATGAATAGTTTTTTTGGGGAAATAGGGAGTGGCGGCGCTCACCACTTGCGCGGCTTGCACCACGTTTTGCGGTTCGATCTGGTGGGTCAGGTCCACGAGGCTCGCGGTGGGGGCGATGCTCAACAGAACCCCCTTCATGATTCCCACGAAAGGATCCTCCGTTCCAAAATCGGTGGTCAGAGTTATGATGCGAGGCATCCGGAAACCTGTTGTTCCGAAACATGTTCAATGGTGATCGGGAGAATCCGGTTCATATGAGAATCTTCCCCATCAAAAGATACAGGGATGTAATGTTGGGTGTGGCCCCGTAGCTTTCCGGTCGTTCCCTCCCGGCTCCCTTCCACCAGAACGTTTACGATTCTATTTAAAAAGTTCTGCCGGAATTCTATGGATTTTTTGTGTCCCAACTCCGTCAGCCTCCGGTTTCTTAGTTTCTTGATGGCCTTAGGGATGTTCTCTTTCATTAAATACGCGTCGGTCCCTTTTCTGGGCGAGTAGGTGAAAACGTGCAGGTAAGAGAACGGCAGTTCTTCAATCAGCCGATAAGTTTTTTCAAAATTTTCTTCCGTTTCTCCGGGGAACCCGACAATGACATCCGCGCCCAGACCGAGATGAGAAATTTGATCGACAGCGCGTGCCACCACCTGCCGATACTGGGCGATATTATAATTTCTTCGCATACGCGATAAAGTGGCGTCGTCTCCACTTTGCAGAGGAATGTGCAGATGAGGGCACACCTTTTCATGATCCTCGATCAAGCGGAGGAGATCCCCGTCAATTTCCATGGGATTGATTGAACTGATGCGCACCCGGAATTCTCCCGGCAGATCGGCGATCTCCCGCACCAGCGAGGAAAACGTTTCCAGCGGGTTCAGGTCCATGCCGTAAGTTCCCAGATTGATCCCCGTCAAGGTGATTTCCTTGTAGCCGGCGGCAACGGCTTGACGCACGTTTGTCAGAACGTTTTCTCTGGAATCGCTGATCGAGCGACCGCGGGCGTGCACCACGGTGCAAAACGAGCAAGTTTCGTTGCACCCGGTTTGAACTTTTATGAAGGCCTTGGTTTTTCCCTGAAAATTTGACAGCGGGATGGTTTTGAAATCCCATTTCTGGGTGATGTCCGTCATGTGGACCAAAGGGAGGCCGAAATCGTCTTCGGCCTGCAACGCCTCCAGTTTTTTCCGGATGACCCGACCGATTTCGAGTTTGTTGGCGTTGCCGAGAACAATGTCGAGGCCGGGAATTTGAGCGGCTTCCTCTGGGCTGGTTTGAGCGTAACACCCCGTGAATACCACCAGTGCATCCTCGTTTAGTGCCAGGGATTTCTTGACGGCCAGGCGCGAATTGGCATCGCTTTTGGCGGTGACGGTGCAGGTGTTGATGACGAAGATGTCTGCCGGTTCGTGCGGCCCGACCACAGAAAATCCCTCATCCTCCAGAACCGCCTGCATTTCGGCAGTATCGTTCTGGTTGGTGCGGCATCCCAATGTGGTGAAGGCGACTCTCATTTCGGCTCGACGGTCCCGGTGGATTTCTATTAATTTCTCATCATAGGGCAGGGCGGGGCAATGAATCAATATGTTTTTCCCCAGGTGGCGGATCAATTTCAGCGGAGGGGTTGACCGTTGCCAAGGGGTCTGGTAGCATGTGCCATCTTCTTTACGATCCTTATAAATATCCATAAACATTCTCTGCTCCTCACCTCCTATTCTTATGGAACGTGTCAGTAAAGACGTCCGGACTTTTCTGCAAAAGTGGCTGGATAAGTCCGTCAAAAAATACGTGGGCAAGATGGATGGCCATGAAAACGGCCATCTGTATGACCTGATCATCGGGGGAGTGGAAAAGCCTTTGATCCAAATCGTGTTGGAGGAAACGCACGGCAACCAGACTCAGGCCGCGAACATTCTGGGGATCAATCGCAACACCTTGCGGAAAAAAATCCAGGATCTCAATATTCAATGCCAGAAAAAGATTTAGCGGTCGTGGTGCTGGCGGCGGGACAAGGCCGCCGGATGAAATCCGACCTCCCGAAAGTGCTTCATCTTTTATCTTCCCGTCCCCTATTGGCTTATGTCCTGAGTGCGGTGAGCGCTCTCGATCCCCAGCGGCTGGTCGTGGTGGTCGGTCATCAGGCGTCCGCCGTTAAAAACGCCTTTCCCGATCCCTCTATAAACTTTGTCGAACAAACACAGCAATTGGGAACCGGTCACGCCGCTCAGCAGGCGGAGGCGGGCCTTCAGGATTTTGCGGGTGATGTGTTGATTGTTTGTGGCGACATGCCTTTAATGAAATCATCCACGCTGAAGAATTTGATCCGGCATCATCGAAAAACCGGGGCCGATGCCACTCTATTGAGCCTTAAAACCAAGGAAACCAAGGATTTTGGGCGAGTGGTGCGGAACCCTCAGGGCGGCGTCGCGCGCATCGTTGAGCACAGTGATGCCAATGCCGAGGAAAAAACTATTGACGAATACAACTCTGGAGTTTATTATTTTTCTAAGAGTATTCTTTTCAAAGCATTAGGGGTGACCGACAACCGGAATTCGCAGAACGAATATTACCTGACCGACACCATAGATTATCTGACCCGGAATGGTTATAACGTCCAATGTGTTCAAACCGGGGAGGCCTCGGAAATTTTTGGCATCAATTCTCTGGATGACTTGAAAATTGCCGAGACCCTTTTGCAACAAACCACCTGACAACTCCGACCCGGTCCTCCGCATCTTATTCAGGGTAACTTTAAATGAAAGCTGTCATCCTTGCCGCGGGTAAAAGCCAAAACTTAGCGCCCTTTTCCAATACCCGGCCCAGCCCCATGATGAGTGTCGCTGGAAAATATCTGTTTGATCACAACATGGATTTGCTACAGAAGTCCGGCATCAATGATATTTTTGTCGTGGTCGGCCATAAAAAAGAAAAGTTGATCGATCAGGTGAACAAGCATGTCTACAATGGGCTGAACCTGCAGTACGTCGAGCAAAAACGGAGCTTGGGGATTGGCGATGCCGTGATGCAGGTTCGCGACAAGATTTTGCCGGGCGAACATTTTCTGTTGATATACGGCGACATCGTCACCTCACAAAATATTTTCAGCAAGACTCAGCAATCGTTTCATACCTTCAAAAGTCCGGTGGCTTCCATTTGCCTGCCCCCGTCCAATGAAATGTTTGGCAACGTTTTTTTGAATGCCAACATGAGGATCACCAGGATCATCGAGAAACCCAAGGGGGACAACCTGGGTAATTATGTTTTATCCGGAGTTTATATTTTGCCGGAGTCTTTTTTCAAGCTCCTGGACAAGCACCACCGGTCCATGGAAAAAGCCATTCAGGAACTTGTCAAGAAAGAGCAACTCCAGGCGTCTATGTGGGAGGACGAGTGGCTCGATATTGTTTATCCCTGGGAACTGCTGACGGCCAATCAAATCATTATGGATTCGTGGGAGAATTCTTCCATTGCCAAGTCGGCCCATCTGGAGGCTAACGTCACGATTCAGGGAACCGTGCGGATCGCTGATGACGCGATCATAAAATCGGGAGCGGTGCTGGAAGGACCGTGTTCCATCGGCAAAGGATGTTATGTCGGGAACAATTCGCTGATTAGAAGTTACACGGCGCTGGGCGACTACTGTTCGGTGGGCTACGGCGTGGAGCTTAAAAACTGTGTGGTTCAGAACAACACTCGTATTGGCCGGCTGTCTTTCATCGGGGACAGCGTCTTGGGTGAAAATGTGGATATCGGAGCCGGTAGCATGACGGTCAATCGAAACCTGGACTGGACGCCGATTAAAGTAAAACAGGGCAAAAAACTGTTCAATACGGGTCGCGAAAAATTAGGGGCTTTTATCGGGGACGATGTGGTCATCGGCGCGGGCAACACCATTGAACCGGGGATGGTGGTGCCTTCTGGCAAAAAATACCCCGCTCGTTACTCCGTGAAAGGCGGTTGAAACTAAGCCATGTGTGGAATTGCCGGAGCCGTAGGGCTTAAAGATGTTTCGACGCGATTGTTTGAGGGCATCAGTAATTTGGAATACCGCGGCTATGATTCCTGCGGTGTCGCTTTGATGAACCGCAACAAAATCATTGTTAAAAAAAATATCGGAGAGGTGCGCGCCGTTTACCAAAAGGAAAACGTGCTCCGGCATACCACCAAGATAGGTATCGCCCACACCCGCTGGGCGACTCACGGCAAGGTCACCAAAAACAACACCCATCCCTTCCTTTCCTGCGATCAAAAATTTGCCTTGGTGCATAATGGCATCATTTCCAATCACCTCGCCTTGAAAAAAATACTTCTCAAGGAAGGGCACCGTTTTGTCTCTGAAACGGATACTGAAGTCATTCCTCACCTGCTGGAAAAATATTTCGGAAAAAATGGAAATGTGGAAGAGGCCCTGGTCAAAACCATCCATCAGTTGGAAGGAACGTTTGCGTTTGCATTCATAACCACGCATCAGCCGGACCAGATTTTTTGCGCCAAGCGGGAATCACCGCTTCTACTGGGTATTGGCGACGAGATCAAGTTCATCGGTTCCGATTTCAACGCGTTCATTGATCAGACCAAGAATGCCGTCATCATCGAAGATGATGAGTACGCGATTCTATCCAAGGAAGGATACGTTGTTAAAAACTTTGTCACCGGGGAAGAAGTTGCCAAACCGATCACCAAAATCGAATGGGACAGCGAAACTTCCAAAAAGGGGGGGTATCCCCATTACATGCTGAAAGAAATATATGAGCAACCCCAAACCATTTTAAATGCGCTGGAGGTTGAAGAGCGTGCTATGGATGCCTTGGTCGATCGGATTCAAAAAAGTAGCGACACTCAACTGGTGGGGGTGGGAACGACCTATTATGTGGCCATGTACGGCAATTATATATTTTCTTCACTGGCAGACCAGTACATTCCCGCGATCAGTTCCGACGAGTTTATTTCGTTGTCTCCGGCGCATAAAAAAAGTTTTGTGCTTGCGTTATCCCAATCGGGTGAAACCTATGACACCATTAAGGCCCTGAAGCATGCCAAGGCACAAGGTGCGAAAACCGGCGCCATCGTCAATGTTATGGGCTCCACGATTGCCCGGCTGGTGGACCAAACGATCCTGCAAGGCTCGGGTCCGGAAATCTGTGTGATCAGCACCAAGGCGGCGGTTGCTCAAATGGTGATTCTCACCAAGCTGGCCTTGAAGCTGGGGCTTAAAAAGAAAAACCTGTCCCGCAAGAAATTTGATCAGCATATGCGGGCTTTACAGGATCTGCCAGAGGTCATTCATGGGATTTTGAACGAACGATCCGGCTTCATTCATCGCATCGCGCATCATCATCGCAACGTGAAGCACTGGCTTTACCTGGGACGCGGTATTTATTATCCGGTTGCCTTGGAATCTGCTTTGAAGATGAAAGAAGTAGCATACGTCCATGCGGAGGGAATGCCCTGCGGATTTTTAAAGCACGGCACCCTGGCCATGATCGACGATGATATTTTTTCCATCGTTTTCATTCCTCCCCCGAAAGAGAAGGCCCTCTACGATGCGACTCTCGCCAGCGTCGAGGAAATTCGGGCCCGCTCCGGTTACGTCCTGGGTATACATTTTGATGGACGAAGTAAAAACCAGGGCCTGTTCAGCGAGGAATTGATCCTGCCGGAGGTCTCTCCCGTCGTCGCGCCATTGATCCAACTGGTGATTGCTCAATTATTTGCGTATTTCACCGCCACCTCCTTGAAAAGAAATATCGACAAACCGCGATCTCTTGCCAAATCGGTGACAGTGGGTTAGGCTGTTGGCCGAAAATTCTGAAACCAAAATTTTCTTTATTAATAAAAATTTAACTGGACGCGCCTTGGGATGACCCAGGGCTTGTCCGATACTGCCGATAGTATGAAAAAAAATAATATAATCAGACGTCTTAAAACAGTTCTCACCATTGCGGGTTCCGATTCCAGTGGTGGCGCTGGAATCCAGGCGGATATCAAGACCATCGCCGCCCATGATCTTTTTGGAACTTCGGTGATCACCTCCATCACGGCTCAAAATACTCTGGGAGTGCAGAGCACTCATGACTTGGCAACGGATACGGTGGAAGCTCAACTAAAAGCCGTACTTTCGGATGAAAAACCAGCGGCAGTTAAAACCGGCATGTTGGGCAATGAAGCCATCGTGGAATGTGTAGCCCGGCAATTGAAACGGGCACGAATAAAAAATCTGGTGGTGGATCCTGTCATGCGTTCGACCGATCGTAAAGTGTTGCTGTCGAAAAAGGGAATTCTAGCGCTTCAGGAAAAATTATTACCGCTGGCAACCTTGGTCACGCCCAATATTCCGGAGGCGGAGATCTTGTCCGGTATCAAAATCAAACAGCCCGGAGATCGGCTCAGGGCCGCCCGGCAAATAATGAAAACGGGAGTGAAGTCCGTTCTTATCAAAGGTGGGCATGCAAAAAAACACTCCGACGACTTTTTCTTCGATGGCAAACGTTCGTGGGAATTTGAGTCCGTAAGGTTGCTCCCTGACGGTTTGCATGGCACCGGTTGTGTGTTGTCGGCGGCCGTGGCTTCCGGTTTGGCGCAGGGCTTGGATTTGCCCACGGCCATCCGCCATGCCAAGGGATTCATCCGAACCGCCATTTCAAGCGGGATTTTGTCAGGAAAAGGTGTAGGGAGCGTGGACCCTTTGGCCGTTTTTCACAGAAGCCGACAACGGTTTGAGCTTCTTCAAAGCGTTTCTGCCGCGCTGGAAGTTCTTAAGGAAAATAAGATTGGCAACTTGATACCCGAGGTGCAGTCCAATATTGGAGTGGGGCTTCCCGGAGCCGAAGGCGTGGCGGATGTGGTCGCCATTCCGGGCCGCATCGTAAAAAGAGGCCGGGATATTTTTACGGTTGCCCAACCACAGTTTGGAGCGTCCCGGCATGTCGCCAAAATTGTTTTGACCGTTATGCGGTTCGACCCTTCTCAGCGGGCAGTGATGAATATAAAATTCACCGGGTCGCTATTAAAAGCCTGCCAACGCCTGGGTTTTAAAATTGGAAGCTTCAGCCGTGCCGACGAGCCCAAGTCCGTGAAGCAGTTGGAAGGGTCTTCTCTGGAATGGGGCACGCATCAGGCGATCCGCGCGTGTGGATTCGTGCCGGATATCATTTATGATTTGGGAGGGCAGGGCAAAGAGGAAATGATTCGGGTGATCGCTTCCGATGTCGGGTCATTGCTGGATAAGATTTTAAAAATCCACCGGCGAAATCAAAAAGACAGTCCACCGCAGGAAACGGACCTCTGGAGAAAGCACTGACGGGGTTCACAGCAGAGTTTTATCTACCATAATGTCCGCCTTCTCTTTCAGGTCCTCCAGCCATTCCTGGAATACATGAATGGATTTTTCTTCCTTCAAACGCGCGTAAAGGTCTTGGGTCTGATCTGGTGTGGGGGCGCCCGCTGTTTTTCGCTCCACCAATTGAATCAGAAAATAGGAAAGGCGCGAAGAAGCGCCGGTGGTTTGGTCCAAGCTCAATTGCGATACGGAATCTTTGATGGCCTGAATATTTCCGATCCCGGGGATGGAGTCGACCAGGCTGAACAAGGGGGTTTCTTCCACTTCCAGGCCCAGTTCGGCGGCAATGATAGCGAGGTCCTTTTGCGTGTTTAAACGTTGTGTCAGCACGTTAAACTTTTCCAAAGTCAAAGAACTGGTTTTTTGCAGGACCACTTCCTCTGTAACGGCACTCCTCACATCTTCGAGCTTGGGGAGTTGCGGCGGTTTTCTTTCGATTATCTTGATGAGGTACGAGGCCTCATGAGTGTTGACTGGAAAGCTGACCTCCTGATCTCTCAAAGAAAATGCCGTGTTAAAAAATTCCGGAACCACTCCAATTTCAGTCAGGTCGTGATTTTTCCTTGAAAAAAGTTCCGAGAGAGTTGTTTCGGTTTTAAACTTTAGAGCCGCGCGGATTAAATTATTGTCGGTTTTAGCGTCTTTGTAGATTTTTTTAATGGTGCGGCGCGCGCGTTGCCGACTCTTCATGGCTTTCAAGGTATTGGTGATTTCCTCTTTGACTTCCGCCAGAGGCTTGGTCCGCTCCTCTTCAACTTTGTCCAGCTTGATGAGGTGGTAACCAAAAACTGTTTTGACGGGCTCTCCGATCTCACCGGCAGTGAGTTTTCCCATGGCTGTTTCAAACTCAGGAACCATGGTTCCCTGAGAAAACTGGCCCAAACTGCCCCCGTTGGCCCCGGAAATGGTATCGTCGGAATGTTTCCTGGCCATCTCCGCAAAGTCAGCGCCTGCCCTTATTTTTTTAAGGATCTCTTCCGCCTTGGCCTTGGTTTTTCCGTCAAGGTCGTCCAGAATTTTTTCCTTTTCCGAATCCGACAGCCCGTCCGACGGGGGCAGGGAGTCACTACGGATCAGTATATGGCTGGCAGTGAACTGTTTTTTTACGAAGAATTCGCCTTTTTGATTTTCATAATAGTCCTCGATATCGTCGTCACGGATATCGATTGAATTCTCCAAAGATTTAGGCGTCAGCTTTACATACTCGACTTTGATCTGTTCGGGAATTTCGAATTGCTTATGATTTGCTTCGAAATATTTTCTCAGGTTTTCGTCGGTGGGAGGGGGAGCTTTAAAATGATCTTTGGAAAACTCCACATATCTGAATTTTATTTTTTCCTGCTCTTTTTTGAAGGCTTCCTGGATTTCGGTTTCGGAAATCTGCGTGTTGTTTTTGATCAATTGTTCAATTTTCTCCAGCACCATCTTTTCCCTTTGGCTTTCTTCAAATTTTTGGGTGGTGAGCCGGTTTTGTGTCAGAAAGCTTTGGTAATAGGTTTTGTTGAAGACATTGTCCTTTTGAAACATCGGAATCGTGATGATTCTGTCGGCCAGTTCTTTATCGCTGACATGAATTTCCTGTTTTTCGGCTTCCAGGAGCAATAATTTTTTTTGTATCAGAGCGTCCAGCGCGGAGTTTTTTAAATCCAGATTTTTGATGATCTCTTCTGAGAACTGGCCTTTGAACTGATCTCTGTAAAAATTAACGAGATTGTTGTAATAGAGATCGTATTCAGCGAGGTGGATTTCCTGGCCCTGGACGGTGGCCAAGGTGCCGCTTCGGCCTCCGGTAGGGCCGCCCACTCCCCATGAATAGAAAATGGTGGCGACGAAAGCAATAACGATACCCCACAACACAGATTTGACTAACCAGGAATCAGATTGTTTTCTAATATAATTCAGCATGCAATAAAACTCCGAAGGCCCTTAAAGGGGTGGTAAAATCCAAACTAGGACATACTATAAAAGAGGGTTTCTTTTCGCAACCGTTTATTTGGCTCCT
>Ga0114950_10001657_pt1 | contig 16847 bp, 19 predicted proteins | sample N075metaG_FD_83503 | JGI IMG/M metagenome (GOLD analysis project Ga0114950, IMG submission 83503) | Deep subsurface microbial communities from Kermadec Trench to uncover new lineages of life (NeLLi) - N075 metaG | ecosystem: Environmental > Aquatic > Marine > Ocean trench > Sediment | place... | reverse complement strand
GAAATCACCCCAATACCCCATTTGGTGGTTATTAGATAGCCCGGCATGCCACCGAACATGCTATTAGTCCATAGCGCTTCATCCCCATGTTTTGCGCGATAGTCAAGAAGCTCCTTGGCACCACCCTGCCACTGTAGAATATCGTGCTGACTTAAAGATTTATTCTCAAAGAATACGGGCTTGAAGTAGGCGACTGTTATCAGTAAAAAGATAATAACAGCAATAAGGTGGGGGAGTATTTCTTCCTTGAAGTTGATCTTCGGCATAATTATTTCATATAATTTGCTAATATCTTTAAACGATAGCGTATTATAAAGATTTTCATTGTTTTGTTCTTCCATTAAAATTGCTCACTATAACTAAACCTTATCGAGCATTAAAGCGAACTAGGCATTATAACTATTTTCCTAAGTCGCTGAGAATAAGGATTTTGCCTATATTATTAATAGTGATACTCATTAGATTGATGGCATGAAAACAACGATAGATCGAATTGGTAATTTTGTTCACCTTGGCGTCCTTGCGTCTATGGTGGTCTTTGCCGTGTATGCCAAAACAAAGGAACTTATAGAGAAGGCCAACCGGAAAACGGCAAGCTCAAATGATGAAGGATTTGTTTATGTGATGCACGATGGCAGCTTCACCAAAATTGGTCTATCCCGTGAGCCAGAAGCACGCCTGAAAGACGTTGCCAAAGTTGCCCTACGGTACACAGCTGGTTTATATAAAGCCGGGTGCCTAATATGTTGGCGATGGAACAGCAAGCACCTATGCACTTTAACCAATCCAGAAAAACCGGCTATAATGGCATGACCGAATGGTTCACAGCTGAACCGAACCAAGTAATCGATTATTTAGAAGCAGCATAATGAAAAAGGACAAAGAGAGCGAGAGATAGTTATACGATCCCGAAGGATGGGAAGAGTGGGATGACTGAAAACAGATATACCGCAAATACATAATGCTGTTTTGGTTTGAAGGCAACCAGATGGTATTCAAGCACCTTTTCAGGAAGGACGGATATTTCAAAGGAATGGAAACCGAGGTCTGTGCGGCTGTTGATGGCTGGATGCACAGAAACGGACATTACAAATAATCGTGACTATAACCACCCGAAATATTGCTTTTAATAGCCATACTCGTTAGTTTTGTAACCAAATAACAGTTGCATGAGTAAAAGAGATAAGCTGATTGCACGTTTTTTATCAAGGCCAAAGGATTTTACCTATGCAGAATTGATAACGGTTATGGGTAATTATGGATTCAAGGAAGAGCAGGGGGCGGGTTCGAGGGCTTGGTTTGTGAATGATGCAGGAATTGTTTTTAATCTCCACAGGCCACACGGAAAAAAGCCACTAAAAGATTACCAGATTAGGGACGCCCGAACAGCGTTAAAGAACGCAGGACAAATATAAAACGATAGAACGATGAAACACAAAGGATACGAAGGTACGGTTGAGTTTAGCGAAGAGGACAACATTCTTCACGGGGTAATAATTGGCATTGTCGATGTGGTTAGCTACGAGGGCGCAAGTGTCGATGAATTACGGCAGGATTTTGAATTGGCCGTTGATGATTATTTGGTGTTATGTGAGAAAATTGGCAAGGAGCCAAACAAACCATATAAGGGCAGCTTCAATGTCAGGATGGGAGAGAAGATTCACAGAAGGGCTTCAGCCATTGCTAGAAAGCACGGACAAACATTAAACTATTTCGTCACCAATGCCACCAAGAAGGCAATCGAAGAAAACGAAGCGCGGGCAAGGGCTTAAAAATGGTGACGATAACTACCTAGTACCGCGCATTATAAAGATTTTCATTAAATTGTTGTGGTAGAAAAATCAGCAGATACTATGGAAACTTATCATGCAAAAAATCTCCCTAATGAGAGTGAGGGGTATAGAGAAAAAAGAAATGAGCTGTTTGAGGAAGAAATAAACTTAAGGGCCCAGGCGGAGCGGGTAGCAGCCCTGAGAAGAGAATTGCCTTTCGGAGGCAGAATTCAAGAGGATTATGAATTTGACATGCTCGACGAAAAAGGTGAAAGTACTAAGATTAGGCTTTCAGAGCTCTTTGGTGATAAAAGATCGGTAATTATCTAGAGTTTCATGTATGGGCCGGATGTACAGAATCCGTGCCCTATGTGCTCGTCAATTATTGGCGCACTTGATGGTAATGCAACTTATATAGAACAAATGGCCAGTATTGTAGTGGTGGCCAAATCCCCAATTAAAAGGATTAGCGAGTTTACTGAGAGGAGAAATTGGCAGGCAGTTAAATTAGCTTCATCTTTAAATACCAATTATAATATTGACCATTATGGCGAAGACGAGCAGGGCAACCAATGGCCAATCTGTAACGTATTTGTCAAGCGGGAGGGTGAAATATATCATTCTTACGCCACTGAATTATTGCATGTTAAAACCGAAGAAGGTATGAACGCCCGGCATGTGGATTTTATGTGGCCGTTGTACAATTATCTGGACATTACCCCGGCAGGCTGGGGTGATTTCTACCCAAAGTTGGAATTCTAATTGCAGGTTTAATGAACTAGAATTAAATTTGCAGTTGTGAAAAATTAATAAAATATGTTTGATAGTTTAAGTGTACGACTGGATAAGGCCATTAAGAATTTAAAAGGCCAGGGGAGGATTACAGAAATTAATGTAGCCACTACGGTAAAGGAAATTCGCAAAGCCTTGATTGAGGCCGATGTAAACTTTAAGGTAGCCAAGCAGGTTACCGATAAAATAAGAGAAGCAGCGATGGGGCGCGATGTGCTTGTGGCTGTATCTCCGGGACAACTGCTCACGAAAATAGTTAACGAAGAGTTAACCGAAATGATGGGCAGTACAAATGCTCCATTAGAGATTAAGGGTGACCCTGCTGTTGTGCTTATTTCGGGTTTGCAAGGTTCTGGTAAAACAACTTTTGCTGGTAAGCTGGCAAAAATGCTTAAAAACCAGGGTAAAACCGTAATGCTGGCTGCCTGCGATATTTACCGTCCGGCAGCGATTGAACAATTGAAAGTATTGGGCGAGCAGATTGATGTAGAAGTTTATGCTGAACCGGACAATAAAGACGTACTTAAAATAGCCAGGAACGCAGTTAAGCATGCCAAAGCAACAGGTAAAAAGGTGCTTATCGTGGATACTGCCGGTCGTTTAGCCGTGGATGAGCCGATGATGAACGAAATTTCTGCCTTAAAGCAAGAGCTCAAACCATCAGAGACCTTATTTGTAGTTGATTCAATGACCGGCCAGGACGCGGTTAACACAGCTAAAACATTTAATGAAAAACTGGATTTTGATGGTGTTGTACTTACCAAACTTGATGGTGATACCCGAGGTGGTGCAGCTCTTTCTATCAGAGCAGTTGTAGATAAGCCCATTAAGTTAATTAGTGCTGGTGAGAAGATGGAGGACATCGATCTTTTCCATCCTGACCGGATGTCGAGCCGAATACTGGGCATGGGCGATGTGGTAACGCTGGTTGAGAAAGCGCAGGAGACCTTTGATGAAGAGGAGGCGCGCATATTGAACCGGAAGATCCGCAAGAATGAATTTGATCTGGATGATTTTCTTAGCCAGTTAGAGCAGATTAAGAAAATGGGTAATGTGAAAGATTTAATGGGTATGATTCCCGGTATGGGGAAAGCCATGAAAGATGTTGACCTGGATAATGAGTCATTCACACCGATCGAGTCTATTATTAAATCGATGACCCCAAAAGAGCGTGCAAACCCCGATTTACTAAATGGTAGTAGGAGAAAACGAATCGCTGCCGGAAGTGGTACCTCAGTGCAGGAAGTTAATAACCTGATGAAACAATTTGGTGATATGCGCAAGATGATGAAGACCATGAATAAGGCAGGTGGTATGAAACGTGGGCTGGCCAATTTAATGGGTGGCCGATAGTTCATCTTTTATTTTTCAATATGCCGATCGGGTGATCGGAGCAAATACCGGGATCTATTCAGTCTTGTTCAAGAAACAGGTATAACCTCAAAGTCAATTTAGGGTGGTTCTGGAATCAGTATATTCTATAATTCCCCCGCCTGGAATTTAAAATATTCTGTGATTTACTTGTAAAAGTCAGCACTATATACCTAATTTGCTTATACATAAGAAACTTAGGTATATGTTTTCAAGCGAATTAGTACGTGGGATGTTGAAAACAATCATCCTGCAATTACTGGCAGAGAAGGACAAGATGTATGGTTATGAGCTAAGTAAATTAGTAAAGGATCGTACCAAAGAAAAGATTGTACTCACCGAAGGAGCGCTTTACCCGTTACTGCATAAACTTGAGAAAGATAATCTCGTGGTTACCAGTATGGAGACGGTTGGTAATCGTAAACGAAAATATTATGCCCTTACACCTACCGGTGAAACAAGTGCCAAAGAAAAACGGCATGAGTTGCTGGATTTTATGAAGACCTTGAAGGGATTGATTGAACCTCGACCACTTGTCTCATGTATTTATTAAGTCAGCAGGAATTAGAGAAAATAAAAAACAGGGTGGCCCTGGCTGAGGTGCATAATGTTTCCTTATCTGTCGACCTGGTGGATCATATATGTTGCATGATTGAAGAGCGGGTAGCATTAGGCATGAATCTTACTAAGGCAGAAGACGATGTAATTAAGGAGATGGGGGAGGCCCAGCTCAAGGCTATAGAAATTGAAACTAAACGATTAACTCAAAATAAATTTACAATGAAAAAGCGAACAAAAATTATCGGCATTGTTGCCTTGGTCTTAATGCTATCTGGCTTTATTATGAAACAGTTACATCTTATGGGAGCAGGTGTTACCTGGGGTATTGGGGTATTATTGGCTGTCTTCGGATTTGCTTTATTTTTAACAATAGATAATTTTAAATATGCGACATCAGCACAGAGAAAAGCCTTAAGTGTTATTGGCTACGTAGGTTCAGCCTCATTTATACTAGGGTCGGGCTTTAAACTGTTGAGACAACCGGGTTCTCAATATATGATAGCTATAGGTGGAGTAGCATTGCTTATTTATTTCATTCTAAATAATACTATTTCGAAAAATGTGGAGCGAAATTAATCGAAAGTTTCTACTATTCTTCTTGATATGTGTGATTGGACCGGGTCTGGTATCTAATCTACACGCACAGGACCTTACGCAAGACCAAATTCAGCAAGATTTTGAATTCTTAAATAATTCCCTTGCAGAAGGTCACCCCGGATTATATTGGTTTAACTCTAAGCAAGAAATACATGAGACTACTAAAAAAGTTGAGACTAAGCTGGAAAAAGTGACAACTGTGATGGAGCTGCAGTCTCTTTTTACAGACATTAATAACGCAATTTCTTGTGGCCATACAGCTATATTGTTGCCGGAGGCACACTATAAGGAGATAGATTCTGTTAATCGTTTTCTGCCATTTAATGTAGCCCTTATAGAAGACAGGGTGCTTATTACTGAATCATTTACCGGCAATTTATCAAGAGGTGATGAGATAGTAAGTATCAATGGAGAAGCAATTGATGAGATTATAGCCGTGTTGCAAAGGTATATTCCTCTTGATAAAGAAATCATCACAAAGAGAGACCGAAGTATTGAAATAATGTTTCCTTACTACTATGCTGTTTATAAGGACAGTCCGGTAAAGTTTGCTATTGAATATAAAGTAGAAGCTAATGGTAAGCCCTTAAATAGAGAAGTCGAAGCCATTGGGATACATGAAAAAATGTATAAGTCGGCGAGAGATTTTGCACCGGCACAAATTCCGCTTGAGTTATCATTAGATGAATCTAAGGAGGTGGTCGTCCTTAAACTGGCCACTTTTAGTGGTCAATCCTTTAAAGAGCATCAAATAAATTTTAAGGATACAATCGAAGGTGTTTTTGAGTACCTAGAGGAGAACAATATCAATAATCTGGTAATTGATTTGCGCTGGAATAATGGCGGCAACATGCGCTTTGCTGAATATCTTTTTTCCTTTTTTATTGATTCTACCCACCGTTATTATAATGATGCTGAAATTAAGCAGGCGGTGATGGAAGGGATAGCGAAGTTTGGGCGTTCTCGTAACATGAAACCTATGATGGAGAAACAGCTTGGCATTCTAGAACCGCAGGATGGCATATATTATTTACCTGGAGATAAATTCATGGTTAACCCGACAAAACCTCAATTCAAAGGAGAACTTTATCTCTTAACCAATGGTTTTTCATTTTCAGCGACATCAGCCTTTATTTCCCAGGTACAAGAAAATGAACTTGGTTTCGTGGTTGGTGAAACTCCCGGAGGGGCTTTTGATGGTGTTAACGCTGGTCCGCCCATGATTGTTGAGCTACCTAACTCGAAAATCAGATTGTATTACAGGATAATCGGCACGAGGTATAATGTTGAGGCGAATAAAGTAAGTACCAAAGTTGATTTCAAGGTTGATAATACACTCGAGAGCTTTAGAAATGGTAAAGATTTGCAGCTTGAGTATGCATTGTATAGGACGAAGGAGTAAGAGTTTAATTGTGTCAGGAGGTAACTCCTGACACCACGACAACTTCCTGCCGTCACACTTAATTTATTTCAAGGACTCTTTAGCCTCAGAATTATTAGATCCTGAACCAAGTTCAGGATGACGATCTAATCGTATCTTAGGATTAAGCTTTACTATACATTACCTCTTTAACGGCATCTACGGTGCGCTTGGCGTTTGGCAAGGTAACATCAATCAGGGTAGGGGCATAGCCTAATGGCAGATCCGCATTATTAACTTTTAGTACCGGAGCATCCAGATAATCGAAAGCATATTTCTGCACGTGGAAAGCTATTTGAGAAGCAATCGATGATAATGGCCAGGCCTCTTCAACTACGACTATTCGATTTGTTTTCTTAACAGAGTTGATAATGCATGTATAATCTATTGGGCGTACAGTACGTAAATCAATAATTTCAGTACTTACCCCATCTTTGGCCAACTCATCTGCTGCCTTAACCACCTCATGGTAAATCTTGCCGAAGGTTACAATAGTCACATCGGTTCCTTCACGTTTAATATCGGCTACGCCAATAGGTATCAGGTACTCACCTTCAGGCACCTCACCTTTCATCCCGTACATAAGCTCCGATTCCATAAATATAACCGGGTCATTATCACGAATTGAGGCTTTTAGCAATCCTTTCGCATCATAAGGATTAGCAGGAACCACCACTTTCAGTCCCGGGGTGTTGGCATACCAGTTTTCGAAGTTTTGCGAATGTTGCGCCGATAACTGTCCGGCGTTGCCTGTGGCACCTCTAAAAACTATTGGTACAGGAAACTGGCCACCACTCATATAGAGCATTTTTGCGGCAGAATTAATTATTTGATCAATGGCAACCAATGAGAAATTAAAAGTCATAAACTCAATTATCGGACGCAGGCCATTCATGGCGGCACCAATACCCAAACCGGTAAAGCCCAGTTCAGTGATAGGCGTATCAATAACACGCTCAGGACCAAATTCATCAAGCATGCCCTGGCTCACCTTATATGCACCATTATATTCGGCAACTTCTTCACCCATCAGAAATACAGACTTATCGCGTCTCATTTCTTCACTCATGGCCTCACCAAGTGCTTCTCTAAATTGAATTTCTCTCATAATTGCGGTAAAATATTATGGTGTAAAAGTATCAATTGTAGGCAAGAATCAGAACCGGAATGCTAAGGAATACTAATTAATCACCGGAAGTATAGGTTACCTTAATTACTAACAGCAGGCAGAGTCTGCCTGTATTGGTGGGCACTTTACTGTTCCATATGAGCAAAAAACACAGCAATCACCTGCCTTAGGTTTAATGACTTTACTGCAATTTGTACATTCATAAAAATACTGGCACGCATCGGTAGGCATTTCTTCTTCCTGCTGAAACCCGCACTCAGGACAGGTAATTATTGATTGAGATATGATTTCCAGCTCTGCCATTTCTTTAAATTATTCCTAATGTACTAATATCCTACTTGAATACCTTAATCTTTAATCCTGCCAAACCTCAAGGATTTAAGCATAAAGTCTGGTAATGGTTTGAGCGGATCCCTGTTTTCCAGGTTGAGAAAAATACCCAGTTTTTCAATTATCGGAATTTTATAAACTTCTATCATTTCTATAAGTGTGCCATCAGGATCTTCAATATAAGTGCAATGCACTCTTGTGGTGCCACCCATATCAAGCGTGTCGTTGGTATCACAGGTAAAGCCAAAGCCTTTTTCGGCAAGCATTTTGCCAAGTTCATTCATGCCGCGTACATCAAACCCCAGGTGAACGAAACCTATATCTCCCCACATGCGGTCCTGATAAATTTTTCTTGGTTCATAATCAATGGCCTCGACTAATTCAATATAAGTGTCGCCAGTAACTTTGGCAAATCCACCTCCCGGTTGGTCGGACTGGGTAAGCAGCACCCTGCGGAACCTTCGATTGCCGCCTGGTAGTATTCCTTGCCAATCTCCAAAAACATCTGTCTGATCAAAAATCACTTTGTCATAACCAAGTACATCTGCGTAGAGCTTCATACTATTTTCTATATTGGTAACACCAACTGTTGAACCTACTGTACCACCGGTTACCCGCTTCGACTTCAGGTACCAGTTTTTACCCGGAACAATCTGAAAAAACAGGCCATTAGGGTCTCTTACATAAAAGGTGTCACCACCATAGGGGAGGGTTTTTAATTCACCTACCACATCAGCACCTTCCTTTTTAAACCACTCATAGGCAGCTTTTACATCAGGTGATTTTACCTGGGCAACAAATATTCCCAAATCGCCAAGTTCAAATGGCACATCAGCATGAGTAGCCTTAAATGAAACCGGGCTTACCACCTCCATGGCACAGCCACCTTGTAAATTAAGTATCATGGCCGCCCGCTTATTGATGGTTTTACCTTTGGTATAAATGTCCATCAACGGAGCTTCAGCTTCACCATTAAATAATGAAATGTCCATACCTAAAAATTTGCGATACCATTTCCATGATGCCGCATGGTCTGCAACCCCCACACCTACATGCTGAATGCCATTTATTCTTGTATACATATTACTAACTCGTATTTATTAATGTATGTGCAAAGATAAAGAATTGAGAATATCTTGATACGAAGAATTTAGGCTCATCTATGATTGCCTATTATGGCTATTATTATTACGCCGGAAGGCATTTTTAGAACTTACTAGCTAGTACTTTTGCCATTCAAACTGGAGTCATGGAATTTGAGGTAATTAAGCAGCACATTGAAGCCTACCGGGAAGCTGGGAAGAAATATTTCACTACTTCATCTTTCCAGTCTCATAGCCTGGTACTCCTGCATATGCTCAGCCGCGTTACAAGGACATCCCTGTAGTTTTTATTAATACCGGTTTTCACTTTCCGGCCACTATCACTTTTCGGGATCAAGTTATGGATGCTTTTGGTCTTAGCAACCTTATAGATTTAAAATCGGAGGTACCGAAAAGTTTACAGAAGGGTAAAGGAGGCCGTTTTCTCTTTGCTTCAGACCCCGACTACTGTTGCTATGTGAATAAGACAGAACCGCTGGATAATCTTTTAAGATCGTATGACGTGTGGATTAATGGCGTGCGGGCTGACCAAAGTAAAGAACGTAGCGCCATGAAGGTAGAGCAGGATGCTCCTCATGGAACCCAACGGTTTCACCCGATGCTCAACTGGACAGCGAAAACGATCTTTGATTATCGACAGTAATATGAATTGCCGGTTCATCCCCTCGAAGAAAAAGGGTATTTAAGTATTGGATGTGAACCCTGTACTCGCAGAATGGACCCTGAAATGAGTGAACGGGAAATGCGATGGTACGGATTAAATAAAACTGAGTGCGGTTTGCATACTGATTTAATAAAATAATGAGGGTACTTGTAACAGGTGGTGCCGGGTATGTAGGCACCAAATTGGTTAAACAACTTATTTTACTGGATGAGGTAGATAGGGTTATTGTCTATGACAATTTAAGCAGGGGTAATTATAATTTATTTATTGGCGAGGCAATTCCTAATGGAGATAAGGTCGAGTTTATTCAGGGAGATATTCTTGACAGTCGCCTGCTTAGAAAAACCCTGGCCGGGATTGATTTTGTTTACCACCTGGCGGCTAAGGTAACCACACCTTTTAACCAATACAGACCCACATTTCTATGAGCAGATAAACCATTGGGGTACAGCTGAGTTGGTATATGCATTGGAAGAAAGCGATGTGAAAATGCTCATTCATTTGAGCAGTACGAGTGTCTATGGCAGTTCGGATGTTATGGTAAATGAAGGTAGTCCGTTGAACCCGCAAACTTTTTACGGTACGGCGAAGAGGCGCGGCGAAGAGCATGTGCAAAGGTTGGTGGAGCAGGGCAAGGCCATAATTATTCGTTCAGGTAATGTATATGGTTATAGCAAGAGTATGCGTTTTGATGCGGTGATTAACAGATTCGCCTGTGAAACCAACTTTCATAATCGAAGTACCATCCAGGGCTCCGGTAATCAGTACCGCTCGTTTATTCATGTAAATGATTTGGTTTATAGTCTGTCCTTATTTATTGATAATGAGGTACCAAATGATATATATAATCTGGTTGCTAAAAACATTTCTGTTCTAGAAATTGTTGATGTTTTTAAAGAACTAAAGCCATCGTTGGAGTTTCTTTTTGTCGATCAGCATCTTGACCTGAGGAATATTCAGGTTGACACAAACTTGAAGTTAGCTTCCTTACTTGACCTTGCTCAACCACGTGGGTTGAACGAGGAGATAGAAGAGTTTTTAGGGAATTTTTCTTATTAAGTCTGAACAGAATACTGTTATTACAAACTTGCATTAGTTTATTATTAGATTGTGTGTACGAGCAGGTTAGTTATGATCTGAACCTTTCTTTTTGGCTTCAAAAAATACTCAGTATGTATTTGTAGTTATGGTTAAATATTTATTTTAGTAATAATCAATATTTATACTTCAAATATTCCAATTTACTGAACCATTATAATCGCTATAAAAAGGTTATTTCTCTCATCCTTTATCTTATCTATTATCTGGGCTTGTAATCAAAATCCAGATCAACAGGCTGCTGATATTGAAAACGTCGAAAAACATGTTAAAAAAATTTTAGATTTGGTTGATAATTATGAAGGGACCTAGGTATCGCGGGGACGCATATTGGCAGAGGTTATTAATCAACCTGCTACTATTTTATTCCGACTATCGTTTAAAAGTGGTATTCTTGACACCTCAGAAGGGCCCGTTACCCAAAGTATGAAAACTGAATTTAATCAATTGCTGGTAGATTCCAGGGCTGCCGATGAAAAGTATAATGCTAAGATTAGTAAGGAACCGGAAAGTTTAGATGCTTTATTGAAATAGAGAGAAAAGAGAATGGTGCCACTAGAAAATAGGTTGTTTCAATTATGCTTTTAAACTCATTATTTGCCTTTCTCCACTTTGCCGCTGCTTTTACAGTAGTATTCACCGTAATTTACGAACGGGTAAATTTCAAACAGCACCTTTCAATTGGAGAGGCTAAACGGCTGCAAAAAGTGGATTCTATCTATGGATTAAGCGCTGTTATGGTGTTGATTATTGGCTTTTTACGGGTGTTTTAATTTGAAAAGGGTAGTGGCTTCTATTTTGCCAACACCTTCTTCTGGATAAAAATAGGCTTGTTTGCTGCTGTTGGACTGCTCTCCATTTATCCAACAATTCGGTTTCTTAAGTGGAAAAAATTTATTGATTCTGGCCAGCCTCTGAATTTAGATTTACAGGAATATTCAAGGATAAAATTTTTTCTAAACCTGGAAGTTGCAGGATTGATCCTTATTTTAATGTCAGCATCATTAATAGCAAAGGGCATTAACTTTTAGTTCAATAGGCAAAGGTTACTCTACTCTGAATTCTAGCTTACTTTTTTGGAATCCTATTTCAACTTTAAAAAGAATCTTAAGGAGAATATTGGTTTGGGCTTTACCATTGATTACACCAGTGAATATTTTAGTTCTAGTTCAAAAATAGGTTATAAGCTGCTTTTCCTGAGGTTAAAAAGGTTCCATCCTTGTTCATAAGGTGCTTTTCTCCCGGCTTGTATTTGCTGCCTAATCCAGGATCCTGAATTTTTTGGCCATAGTGAGATGGCAAATTAGGCTTAAACGACTCAATAAACAAGAATAACGTCGTTCCGAACTTGGTTCGGTATCTATTCGCATGGATTAGACCCTGAAACAAACCTGCCTGAGACCTGGCAGGTTAAGGGTGACATATTATGTGAGGTGAGGGTTACCTAACAGTACTCGTCGAATATAGCAATCAGGTGGTCGGCGATCATCTCGGCATTACGACCTTCAATATGATGGCGCTCAACAAAATGTGCCAACTCTCCATCCTTAAACAGGGCAATAGCCGGAGAAGAGGGAGGATATGGTAAACATAGCTCTCTGAGTTTATTAACAGCTTCCACATCGTTTCCCGCAAAAACGGTCGCCAGTGTATCAGGCTTTTTATCAGAATTCTTAATGGCCATTACAGCCCCTGGTCGGGCTGAGCCAGCAGCACAACCACAAACTGAATTTACTACGATCATGGTAGTACCCTTATGATCAGTAAGGTGATTTTGCACATCTTCAGCAGTTTTAAATTCCTTGAAACCGTTTGTGGTAAGTTCTGCCCTCATAGGAGCAATCATTGTTTCTGGATACATAGTATAGTATTTTTAATTAACAATTTATATATTTCAAATGTCTAAAGTCTAATATCTAATATAGCTTCTCTTAATATTCTTTATTATAAAAACCCAAGTTCCAGCTTTGCCACCTCCGACATCATTTCCTGGGTATAAGGTGGATCGAAAGTTACTTCTACTTTGGCATCGTTAATGCCCGGCATTGCTCTCAACTTTGTTTGCAGCTCATCTGGTATAATCTCTGCCGCCGGGCAAGAAGGAGAGGTAAGTGTCATCAGGACAAATACGTTATCCACCGGGTAGAGGTTAATCTCATAAATCAGCCCCAGTTCATATATATCTACCGGGATTTCAGGATCATAAACCGATTTTATGGTTTCAATGACCTTATCACGCATCGAAACCTCATTTTTTTCTACTTCTGCCATACGCTAACTGATTGCTACTTTAGTTTTATAGCCTAAAGCATACATTTTAATTTGTTTAATCATTGAGGCAAAGCCATTTGACCGCTGCGAGCCAATAATCTGCCCCATTCCAATCTTCTCAATAAAGTCAAGATCTGTGTTAATAATATCATCAGGTGTTTGTCCTGAAAGAATACGTACCAGCAGGCTAATCAAGCCGCGGGTAATATCAGTGTTACTGTCAGCTTCGAACAGCACCCTATTATCTTTAAAATCTGAATGCAGCCAAACTTTCGATTGGCAGCCTTTAATCAAGTTCTCATCCAATTTATATGCCTCCGGTAGTGAGGTCATTTTATCACCAAGTTCCATCAGGTAAAAAATAGTAGCCTCCCGGTCATCGGCAAGGAGCTCAAAGTCATCAATTATCTGGTCCTGTATGGTTCTTATGCTACTCATCCTTTCGCTCTGCCGGCTATTTTACTTACCGCATCAATTAACCTGTCAACCTCTGGTATGGTATTATAAACTGCGAAGGAAGCTCTTACTGTTCCTTCAATAGCAAACCTGTCCATCAGGGGCATGGTACAATGGTGGCCTGTTCTCACGGCTATACCTGTGGCATCCAGCATCATACCTATATCAAATGGGTGCATGCCCTTAATGCTGAAGGACAACACACTTACCCTTTCTCTGGCGGTACCAATAAGTTCTACCTTGTCAATACTCAGAAAACCTTTTATAGCGTGGTCTATTAGTTCATCCTCGTAAGCGGCAATGTTTTTCTTACCAAGAGAATTTATAAAATCGATGGCCGATTTATAGGCAATCACATCACCAATATTTGGCGTACCCGCCTCGAACTTAAAAGGTATTTCATTATAGGTTGTCCTGGCAAAAGTCACTTCCTTAATCATCTCCCCACCGCCCTGATAAGGCGGCATCTTTTCCAGGAGTTTGCGCTTGCCATAAAGTATGCCAACACCTGTTGGTCCATACATTTTATGGGCTGATGCAGCCAGGAAATCGCAGTTAAGTGCTTGCACATCAACCTGCATATGGGGCAGGGCCTGGGCAGCATCCAGCATTACCACTGCGCCGGCAGCCTGGCTTAAACTTATAATATCTTTTACTGGATTAATGGTGCCTAAAGCATTAGAGGCCAGGCAAACAGAAACAATTTTTGTTTTATCCGATAATGTCTGTTTTAAGTCTTCGATAGCTATCTCACCGGAGTCGGAGATTGGAATAACCCTGAGCACGGCACCTTTTTCTTCGCAGAGCATTTGCCACGGCACGATATTGGAATGATGCTCCATGCCGGTGATAATAATCTCATCACCCTCATTTACGAAGGCCTTACCGTAGGTGGCGGCCACCAGGTTAATACTCTCGGATGTACCCTTGGTAAAAATAATTTCTTCTTCTTCACGAGCATTAACAAACTGCTGTACCGCAGTACGCGTTTGTTCAAACGCGGTGGTGGCCTCCTCCGCCAGGGCATGTACCCCACGGTGGATGTTTGAGTTGTAGGTAGTATAATAATTAGTTAAGGCATCGATTACTGCCTGTGGCTTCTGGGTTGTAGCCGCATTGTCGAAGTAAGCTAATGGGAAGCCATTCACCTGCCGTTGTAAAATAGGGAACTGCGCCCTTACAGCAGTGATATCGATTGTCCTCGCTATGGTATTTACTTCTTCGTCCATCCTAAACAGCTAACTTTTCTTCCAAAATAGCCGCTACCCGTGCCCTTAATTTATGGTCCTTGAATTTTTCAATTACCTCTTCGGCAAATGCCTTCAATAATAACTTACGGGCACTGGTTATATCTATGCCCCGTGTGCGTAAATAGAATAACTGCTCTTTATCCATTTGTCCGGTAGTGCAACCGTGTGAACACTTCACATCATCAGCCCATATTTCCAGCTGCGGTTTGGTATTAATGGTAGCAGTATCGGCTAATAAAATATTCTTATTCGACTGAAAGGCATTGGTTTTCTGAGCATGCTGTCGTACGAAGACCTTGCCATTAAAGACCCCGGTGGCGTAATCGCCAAGGATACCTTTATATAGTTCATTGCTATTACAGTTTGGTACTGTATGGTCTACAATGGTATGGTTGTCGATATTTCCATGTGCAGCAGGTATGTAAAGGCCAGCTAAATTTGTTTCGCAATATTCGCCTTCAATGATAACATTAAGGTTGTTGCGCACAATTTTGCCCCCATAATTAACATTAATGGTATTTAATACTGAGTTATTCTGCTGACGACAAGTTGTATTGTCAATTCTAAGGTCATTATCATCATCGATACCAACCTTATAATGATTTAATATTCCGTAAGCACCAACAGACACCTCCATGGAGGAGTTAGTAAAACTACTGTGTTTACCATCACCAATAAATATTTCACTTACTGTGGCCTGGGCATTTTCGCCGATAATAATTTCGTGTCGTAGGGTTGATAATACCCTTCCCCGGTTAGAATTGGTGAGGTGAACAATATTAATGGGCTCCTTAATAACGGCACTTTTTTCAACAATAATTTTTACCCCGGTAGTAGCCAGAGCAAGGTTTAAGCCAGAATATGCATCGGTAGATGATAGTGTGGAAGAAGTATGCTTCATTAGTTCATTCTGGCTGGTGGCAATCTGGATGCCAAGCCCATCTTCACGAATAACATTACTTAACTCCTGATGATAATTACCATTTACAAACACAAGCATACTGCCGTTTAAATCTGGTAATTGACTATGGTTTATAGCTGACTCGGCAGCCTCAGGATTAGCCACGAAACTCTCAAAATGCTTTTCAAGCTGGCTGGCGAACGGAGTATATTTATATTCTTCGTTTCTCCTGTTCGGCAAACCGATTTTCTTAAAAGAAGCAAAGGCCGACTTACGTGCCAGGTGGCCTGCAGAATTAGTAGTACCATTCATCTGGCCTTCTAATTCCTTGAATTGCTGCTGCAATACCTCCAATATGGTTGTTTTCTGATCACTCATCAAGCAGATATTTGGTCCAGATAGCTATCGGGAAGTTCTTCTTTAATCCAGTCATAACCGCGTTCTTCTAACTGATGCGCGAGTTCCTTGCCGCCAGACTTAACCAGTCGGCCGTTATATAATACATGCACATAATCCGGAATAATGTAATCCAGTAATCGCTGATAATGGGTGATAATGATTGTGGCGTTCTCCTTGGACTTTAAAGTGTTTACGCCTTTCGCTACTATTTTCAAAGCATCAATATCAAGCCCTGAGTCAGTTTCATCTAAAATGGCTAATGTTGGCTCCAGCATAGCCATCTGAAAAATTTCGTTCCTCTTTTTCTCGCCCCCTGAAAATCCTTCATTTAGTGATCTGCGTAGGAGTGATTGATCAATATCAACTATTTTCATCTTCTCTTTCATCTCTTTGAGAAAATCAACAGCATCTAATTCGGCCTGACCCCGGTAGGTACGTACCTGATTAACCGCTGCCTTTAAGAAGTTAGTGGTGCTTACGCCGGGAATTTCTACTGGATACTGAAAAGCCATGAACAGGCCAGCTCGTGCCCTGTCTTCAGGAGATAATACCAGCAAGTCCTTGCCTTGAAATAATACAGTTCCTTCATCCACCTCGTAATCTTCGCGGCCGGCTAAAACCGATGCCAAGGTGCTTTTACCCGAACCATTTGGGCCCATTATGGCATGAATTTCACCGGCTTTCACTTCCAGGCTTATGCCTTTTAATATTTGATTGCCTTCTACAGAGGCTT